>JAEEGL010886811.1_pt1 | contig 10243 bp, 10 predicted proteins | sample 9134231 | NCBI WGS metagenome assembly JAEEGL01 (sample SAMN16246548, study PRJNA631951) | gut metagenome | biome: gut microbiome; feature: rumen; material: fiber-attached | host: Bos | place: Iran: Karaj | collected 2018-10 | reverse complement strand
TATAGATATAACTGCCGTTTTCTATATCTTTGTCGGAATAATTGTGTGTATATGGATGTCCGTATGCAGTGGATGTTTCTGCTGTTTGTGGATCGAAATCCACATGAAAATATTGATAGGTTTTGATGCCAATCCAAGCAATAATAAATATACAAATAGCAAGCAGACAACCAATGGCACTTATTTTTGCCATTTTGTTGCTACTTTCCACAGCCCATTTGATGCCGCATATTATGCTGATGGCTATTACCAAAATCAATGCTGTAAGCGAGCCGGCATAAGCAAGCGAAAAACAGAAAAATATTGCCAAGGCAATATAGAAATATTGTTTCCATTTGTCTGTGTTTTTGGCAATGTAAATGGCTACAACAAACGAAAAGCAAATATTGATGGCAAAGCGGGCATAGGAAATATAAAGAGCCATATTTCTTTTGTCAGGCAGATGCTTGATTTTATATGTCAGCCAGCCCCAAACAATGCTCATCACCATAGCGTAAAGATATACTTTCAGCAATGTTGACAGTTCTTTGTCATTGATTTTTTGTGAGGAGGCAAAAATGACGGGTAAATACAGCAAAGGAATTTTCACCAGCAATTCTTGCAGTCCTATATTAATATCAAATGTATATATCAACCAAACAATATGTACTCCATAGAGCAAAAGAAATACCAACAAAGCTTTGTTGTGGACAATGGCATTCCATTTTTCTTTATATTTTCCTTCTGCCACCCAATTGGCAGTCAGGAGCATTCCTCCCAATGACATCAAAAATCGGGAAAAGGGAATCCCTACTACTAAAATAGCGATAGAAAACAAGAAAAAATAGTGGTGTACTTGTTCTCGAGTAGTAGGCCTTAAATGAGGAATGTTTGTCATGCTATTTGTTGTAGGTTCCTTTTAAAATAGAATGGTAGGTTTTGTCGTTGTTAAGAATTTCTATTGCCTTATTTAAGTCCGGATCGATGCTAAGAGAATTTTCAATTCTGCCTTTTTGAGCGTAATATCTCTCTACAATTTCCATTTGTAACAATTGCGAAATTTCTTTGCGGTAGCGAACCAAATCGTTGGCTTTTTCTTCTTTTACCGATTGTTCCAAATCGCTGATTTGTTTGTTGATTTTATCAGAAAATTTATCATTTTCTACGCTGGTTTTTAAATTCTTAATTTGTTTTTCGGTAAAAGTTTCGTATGCTAAGTTTTTGGTTTTGACAAATTTGGTAAAATCTTGATAAATCTCGTCGGTGATTCTGAATTCTTTGGCAGGAGCAATGGAATGGTGTTTCAATTTATATTCGTTGGCATAGTTGAAAATAATTTGTTGGGCAAACATCGCCAATAAAACAGTGCTATAGGGTTCAATTTCTACGTTGATATCGGGTTCTACGCCGCCATAGTCATAAACGGTTCTGCCGTTTTTGGTTTTGAAAGCTGTTGCTGAAGAATCGGCTTTGTGTTTAGAAATGCCGTTTTCATCTTTGTCGGAGTAGTCTATACCTTGAATACACCTTCCTGATGGAATATAATATTTTGAAACAGTAACTTTTACCCTTGTATTATAACTTAAAGGGAGAATATTTTGTACCAATCCTTTGCCGAAAGTCCGTTCGCCGATTAGCACCGCTCTGTCAAAATCTTGCAGTGAGCCGGAGACAATTTCAGAGGCAGAAGCACTATTTCTATTTACCAAAACAACTATTGGGATTTGGTTGTCCAAGGCGGTTTTGGAAGTGGCAAAAGTTTGTGTTTGTTTTGGATTTTTGCCTTTGGTGGTTACAATTATGTTGCCTTTGTCAATAAACAAATTGACAATGTCAATAGCTTCGTTGAGCAAACCGCCTCCGTTGTCTCTTAAGTCAAGCACAAATTTTTTCATGCCGTTGTTTTTCAATTGTGTGAAAGCCGTTTTGACATCATTGGCGGCATTTTCGGTAAATTGGTCTAATTTAACGTAGCCAATCTGGTTGTCAATCATGCCGGAATAACTGATATTGGGGAATTTAATTTCTTCTCTGACAATTTCTTTGCTAATAGTTTTGTTGCTGCCATAAGGTTGTATGGTAATTTTTACTTTGGTGCCGGGTTGTCCTTTGAGCAAATTGCTCACGTCAGAAACAGAAGCACCTTTCATACTTTTTCCTTCTATGCTGATAATTTTGTCACCCGGTTGTATGCCGGCAGAGTAGGCAGGTGAACCTTCGTATGGCTCGGAAAAAATTACATAATTGCTGTCTTGTTGTATTGTGGAACCTATGCCTCCATATTGTCCGGTAGTCATCAACTTAAATTCTTCTAAATCAGATTCCGGATAATAGACAGTATAAGGGTCTAATTTGTCTAACATACCATCGATAGATGTTTTGACAAGGTCGTTGACATTGATTTCATCAACATAATGTTCATCCAATTGGCGTAATAGAGATGAATAAATGTCTAAATTTTTGGCTATTTCAAAGTCATTGCGAACAAAACCTACTATGGTAAGAAAAATAATGCTCACACAAGATATGATGATAATGTTTCTTTTCTTTTTTGTTGTCATGGTTAAAAATATTATGTTTTTTTAACGTGAGAAATTTTTATTTATTTTAAATTCTTTGTAAGAAAAAAAGGCGGTATCCGCCTTTTTGTTGTCCCACTAGGACTCGAACCCAGACATACAGAACCAGAATCTGCGGTGCTACCATTACACAATGGGACATTATCAATTTGCAAAAGTAGTAAAAAATAAAATACAAATGCTATTTTTGACAGTTGTTTTTTTTAATTATTTTCAAAATGAGTCTAAAGCAAGGAATTACAACGCTATGACGGGCAGCAAATAGGGGCAATGCCAATAAATAGCATTCGGTAAAATTCACTTTAAAGGTTTGTTTTGCAAAAAAGTGTGGATAAATGTTGGTTTTATATATTTTTTTTTAGTACTTTTGCATTTTAATTTCAAGATAAAAAACAAAACAATGAGCAAGGAAGCAAAAAAGAAAGTAGAGTTGGAAAAAGAACCGAATACCATTGATAAACTGATAGTATGGTATAGAAATAGCGAAAAAATAATCAATGTAGTTACAACAGCGATATTGGTGATTGCTTTGTTAATTTTGGTGTATTATCTCTGGTGGGCACCAAAACGTCAGGCAAAAGCAGAAGTAGCCGTATGGAAGGCAGAGCAATATTTTGCAGTAGATTCTTTGCAATATGCCCTTAACGGAGACGGCACTTGTGATGGCTTGTTGTCGGTGATAAAAGATTATTCTTGCACCAAAACGGCTACAAGAGCTCGTTTTATGGCAGGCAGTTGCTATTTGAAATTAGGAGAATTTGACAACGCTATTAAATATTTAAAAAGATCACATCCAAGAGATAAAATGGTTGCCATTCAAAGATTGGGATTGTTGGGCGATGCTTATTTAGAAAAAAATGATATAAATAAGGCTGCCAATTATTACAAAAAGGCATCCAAAAAACATGTTAACGATATGCTAACGCCTATGTATTTGATGCGTTATGCATTGGTTTGCGAAATGCAAGGCAATTGGTCGGATGCTATCGATGCTTATCAGACCATTCAAACCAAATATACCTCTTCTTATGAGGCTATGGATGTAGAAAAACGTATTGAATACGCCAAAACAAGACAATAAGCCGATGGGTAAAAAACATAATCTTTCTGATTATGATGAACAAAGTGTTCCTTTTGTAAGCAACAAGGGTACACGTGTGGCGGTTATTACTGCAGAATGGAATGCAGAGATAACATTCGCTATGGAGGCGGGATGTATTGAAACGCTAAAAAAATACGGTTTAGAAGATAAAAATATTTTTGTACAACGTGTAGCCGGCAGTTTTGAATTACCATTTGTGGCTAAACAATATATCTTGAATCAAAATGTAGATGCTGTTGTTTGCATAGGTTGTATCATACAAGGAGAAACACGTCATTTTGATTTCATCGCACAGGCAACCGCCAATGGCATTATGAATGTTGGTTTGGAATGCAATGTGCCGGTAATCTTCGGTGTATTAACCACCAACAATATGGAGCAAGCCATTGAGCGTTCGGGAGGAAAGCACGGCAACAAAGGTGTAGAAGCCGCTGTGGCTTGTTTGAAATTGCTAAATTTGTAGAAAAAGAAATAAAAAAAGACTACGATTTCGTAGTCTTTTTTGTATAAAATGCAGTAGAGATGAGAATTGTTTTTATGGGAACGCCCGAGTTTGCCGCTGGCATATTGGAGGCTGTCATCAACGAAGGACAGCACGAAGTTTGTGCTGTTGTTACCATGCCTGACAAAGCCGCCGGTCGCGGAATGAAAATACAAAAATCCGTCGTTAAACAATGTGCTGAAAAATACCAACTGCCCCTTCTACAGCCGGAAAAATTACGCGAAGAGCAGTTCTTGTCAACCCTGAAAGCTATTCAGGCAGATTTATTTTTAGTGGTTGCATTTAGAATGTTGCCCGAAGTGGTATGGCAAATACCTCCCAAAGGAACCATCAACTTGCATGCTTCATTGTTGCCGGATTATAGAGGTGCCGCCCCTATCAATTGGGCAATTATCAACGGAGAAAAACAAACCGGTGTCACCACCTTTTTTATTAACGAAAAAATAGATCAAGGAAAAATAATTTTGCGAAGGTCTTTGCCGATTGGCGAAGAAGAAACGGCGGGAGAATTGCACGATAGTTTGTTGGAATTGGGCAAAACAACGGTTTTAGACACTCTGCATTTGATAGCCAAAGGCAATGTGCCGACTTTGGAACAAGCATTGACAATAAACGATAAGTCTGCCCCGAAAATTTTTAAGGAAGATTGCCGTATCAACTGGCATCAGCCGGCGGAAAAAGTACACGATTTCATTAGAGGGCTGAGTCCGTATCCGGCAGCTTTTACTACCTATACCGACAGAAAAGGACAAGAGGTGATGATGAAAATTTTTGCTTCTGCAGTGGAGCCGGCAGAAGGCGGTGAAGAAGCGGGAATTTTTGTCACTGACGACAAAAATTATTTGGCAATTACTTGCCAATCAGGGAGAATTTGCATAAAAGAATTGCAAATATTCGGAAAAAAACGGCTAAAAATTTCCGAATTTTTATTGGGAAATAAGGGTTTGAATGGCAGAAAATTAAGTTAAAATAAAATTTATTGCACAGAAAATCAGCATATTGTAAATTTTTTACAAAAAAAGTGATTTTATATAATTATTTTTTGTACATTTGCAGAAATTACATAAAAACTTATAAGTATGAACAAAGCAGAATTAATTGATGCAATGGCAGCCCAAGCAGGCATGTCAAAAAAGCAAGCAAAAGAAGCAGTTGACGCATTCGTAGCTGTTACTAGCGCTGCATTGAAAAAAGAAGGTAGATTGTGTTTACCAGGTTTTGTAACAATGAACGTAGTTAATCGTGGTGCTCGCGTTAGCAGAAACGTTAGAACTGGCGAAAAAATTAAAGTTCCTGCAAAGAAAGTTGTTAAATTCAAAGCAGGTACTGCATTAGCAGAACAAGTTGCTGGTAAAAAGAAAAAATAGTCGACACTCTACTATTTTAAACAAGAGACTACCATGGTAGTCTCTTTGTTTTTATGCACCTATGAAAGAAAAAGAACAATTAATCAATTATTTAAGTCAGTTTATATCCGAAGAAAGATATAATAGAATTTTCGAGGTGAGTGGCAATCGTACTCACCATGTAGCTATTATAGTGGAAAACCTTTATCAAAGCCACAATATGAGTGCAGTTTTGCGAACGGCAGAATGTTTGGGTGTGCAAAATGTTCATATCATAGAAAATAATTTTGAATATAAAGTCAGTAAAGAAGTTTCCATGGGAGCCGATAAATGGCTGTCCATGTATAGATATCATGACAAGGAAAATAATACCGAAGCCTGCCTTCAAGCGGTGAAAGCCGCAGGCTACAAAATAGTGGCAACCATGCCCGCCGAACACGATTGTCTATTGGATGATATAGATATTACTGAGCCGAAAGCCTTTTTGTTCGGAACGGAATTGCTGGGTTTGACACCACAAGCAATTGCAATGGCAGACGAATTTGTAAAAATTCCCATGTATGGATTTACCGAAAGTTATAATATATCCGTTTCGGTGGCATTAACGATGATGAATGTGGTGCAAAGATTGCATCATTCCGATATCCATTGGCAATTATCCCCAGAAGAATTGTTAGATTTGCGTTTGTCTTGGATAAAGAAAAGCATCAAGGATGTGGAAAGTATTATAGAAAGATATAAACAATCATATTGAAACAGCAAAAAGAAAATAAGTCGTTTTGGCTACTATTGATTTTGATATTGATAGGTGCTGCATTGCGAATATTCGCAATGCTTCATTTCGGATGGATGCACGATGAATTAAGTGCAATCTCCCGATTAAGATTTTCTTCTTTTCACGATTTGATACAATATGGTGTCAAACCGGATGGACATCCGGCCGGTGTGCAAGTATTTTTGTGGTTGTGGGCAAAATGTTTCGGAACGGCAGAATGGGTATTGCGTTTGCCGTTTTTGTTGTTGGGAATTGCTAATATATATATAATGTATAAAGTAGTGACAAAAGTCAGCACGCCTGTTGCGGCTTTGTTTGCCGCTGCATTTGTAGCTTTGAGTCCATATACCATTCTTTATTCAACAATCATTCGTCCCTATATTGCCGGCTTGTTTTTTGTTTTGTGGGCAACAGACGAATTCTTGAAAATTTATATTGATAAAGATTTTACTATTAAGACAATGATAGGTTTCGCCTTGTCGTTGGCACTGGCGGCCTATACGCATTATTTTGCCATGTTGCAGGCATTTGCAATAGGATTGGTGGGATTGTTGTTGGTGGAAAACAAAAAACGATATTTGCTATCGTGTTTGTCGGCAGTGCTTTTGTTCTTGCCGCATATTCCTATTCTATGGTCACAAATGCAGTTAAAAGGTGTTGGTGAATGGTTGGATGCCCCCACATGGACTTTCGGGTTGGAGTATGGAAAATATTTATGCAACTTTTCGTGGATATTGACGGCAACGATGATAGTTTGTGCTATATGTTTGATGAACAATTTCAAAGGCAAATGGAACTTGAAATGGTGGAGTTTGTCGCTATTTTTGCTTGCTCCCGTGGTAGGCTTTGTCTATTCAATAACTGTCAATCCGGTGCTGCAATATTCTTGTTTGCTGTTTTCATTGCCGTTTTTGTTGTTGTTTTTATCTTTGTTTGTAGATAGAACTTTGAGCAAGAGCAATGTTTTTCTGCTATCGGTGTTTTCTGCCGTGATGATATTTAGTTTGATTGTTGAGCGACAATATTTTCAGGTGGCAAAAAAACAATGGTATGAATTGTCTTACAAAACTGTGTTGCGAGCAGAACAACAATATGGAAGCGAAAATGTTGTTGCTGTTATCAATACAGAAAAATATTTTCTTCAATATTACGAACACAAATATTGTAAAGTCAATAATATAGTTGACAAAGATGATAATTTAAGCAATACGCAGTTTCAACAAATCATTCAGCATCTTTCACAACCATATATAGTGGTGGCAGGTATTTCTGACACTTGGCTGGAAATAGTAAAGCAGTCGTTTCCAATAGTTATCAATCGGCAGTGGTGCTACAACGGGGAGGTTTATCTTTGCGGAAAAACCGGTCGGGCTGCCTCCATAGAACCTCCTTATTTTGTCAAGGAAGATAGTTTGCAACTAACTGACCGACAGCGAAATGAAGAATATGTAAATCTTTGTGAACTTGCTTTGGACAGCATATTGAAGAGCCGTTATGGCAAAATGGAGTTGCGGGCATGGTTTGAAAATACAGAACAAATTGATTTGCAGGAGTGTTTGTTGGTAATGGAATTGCGTGACAAGCACGATAAGCAGTTGGCATGGCGGGCAGAAAAATGCTCTGATTATTTTGATGAAAATACACAACAAAAGATGATTTTTCTTCCATTCAGATATGAATCAGTACTCAAAAATGACGCTCAAATTCACAATAAAAAGTTAATTATTTACCTTTGGAACAAAAATCAGCAAGTGCTTTTTGAAAATATAAAGTATTCATTATCAATAGAAAATGACAATAATTTTATATATGGTTTGACGCAAAAAAATCGTTGAGAAAAAAAAAGAGGCAATAAAGGAGATTGTAAGAAAAAAAATTGTAATTTTGCACTCCTAAACATGGTGGGCTTAGTTCAGCTGGTTAGAGCGTCGGATTGTGGTTCCGAAGGTCGTGGGTTCGAGTCCCACCGCCCACCCAAAGTCCACGTGAGTGCGATAATAAAAGAAATAGAATAAAGAAAAAACAATAAGAGATGAAAAAGGGAATACATCCAAAAGAATACAGATTTGTAGTCTTCAAAGATATGTCAAACGATGTTGCTTTCTTAGGCAAATCAACAGTAAACACAAAAGACACTATCGTTTGGGAAGATGGTAATGAATATCCATTGGTAAAATTGGAAATTTCAAGTGCGTCGCATCCTTTCTTTACCGGCAAGATGAAATTTGTCGACACGGCTGGTCGTGTAGATAAATTTATGCGTAAATACAAAGGTTACGGTTCACAAAAATAAAAAAGTAGTAGTTTTTTTCATAGTTTTTTTATGGAAAGGGATTTTATGTCCTTTCCTTTTTTTTCGTATATAATATTATAGTTCAAAAATAAAGGTTGTTTTAATTAAAAAGATAAAAGTAGATAAATTAACTTAGTTTTATAATTCATAGCGTTTGCTATTTGTTCGAGTTCGCTGAAACGTAGGAAATTTCAAGTAAAACCGAGAATAGATATGTGAATGCTCACAAATACGTGGGTATTCTTGTCTGTTTTACCGGTTTCCTACGACCGCAGTGAAGGGTAAGTTTGCCCACGTTCTGTGTTCGTAGGGGACAAATTGTAGAATGCAAAAAACGCATGGTAAGATATGAAGGTACATATAGGATCCCTTATTCGTGAAGAACTGAGAAAACAAGGACATACCAATGCTTGGTTGGCAGAGCGTATAGGTGTAACTGAAAGAACTTTACAGAGAATATTCAATAAGTATTCCATTGATTCATATTTGTTGTTGATAATCAGTATCTGTTTACATACAGACTTTTTTTCTTTTTATTCAAAAGCATACACGACAAAAATTGACACCTGTCAGTAATTGTCATGGTTAACGTAATGAATTTTTGAAGAATAAAGGTAATTTTGCATCATATTAGATAAAATTTGTAGATATGAAAAAAGTATTTTTAGTAATAGAAATAATATCAGCCATCGTAGCATTTACAAGTTGCGAAAAGCAATGCGTAACAATAGTTAATCAAAGTGGTTATAATACATCGGTAAATGTAACTGATTCAAAAAAAACTAAAATATTATTTGAAACATTAGACAAAGCAAAATTTAGAGAAGGAATTGTAACAATTAATAATGATAAAAAATATGTAGTTCAATGCGGACAATATAATTTAGATAATAGTCCATTATATGAATGGCATTTATATGAAGGATATGCATCAAGAAAAGAAATAAAACCAATAAATTAAATCATAAATAATTAAAATAATAATTTAAATGTTGGTTTATTATTCAAAAAGTAGGTTGGGTATAAGTTAAGCATAGGTATCAATATAAAGGCTATTTTTATCTTTTGCAAAAAATAATTGTTTAACAAAAGTTGCATTTGTGACTTGAATGTAGCAAAAACAAGATTTTTTGCTAAAACGGGAGAATGCGACAATAAGTAATAGTCGGATTACAGCACGTATTTCAATTCGTTCAATTCAAAATTTTGTAAGCTGTTGTCGGGCATCAGCAAGGTGAGGCAGCCATTGGAACTCACTCCCTGAATGGTGGCGGCAATACAAGTTTCGGATTGCTTGATGATAAAATGAGAAGTTTTGTTCAAACGATAGATAATGCGGAGAGAATTATCTCAATTAGAATATCTGTAATAAATTGATAATCATATATATTGGCGAAAATATTTTTGGAAAAAAGAGAATCGTATTAGAAATTTGATTATTTTTGCAAAATAAAATAAAGTATAAATTAGAGGTTAACAAATATAAAATTAAAAAAGGAGGAAGGATATGAAAAAGTTATCAGTATTAAGTCTAATTTTAATGTTTGTTTGTATAGGATGTCATTATGACTCATTTTGGTCGGATGTTGTTTATGTTACAAATGAAACCTCGCACAATGTAAAATATATAAAAAATTCATATAGTAGCGACTATAATATTAATATTG
>JAEEGL010644433.1_pt1 | contig 10243 bp, 8 predicted proteins | sample 9134231 | NCBI WGS metagenome assembly JAEEGL01 (sample SAMN16246548, study PRJNA631951) | gut metagenome | biome: gut microbiome; feature: rumen; material: fiber-attached | host: Bos | place: Iran: Karaj | collected 2018-10 | reverse complement strand
ATTTCCGAGGATATGGCCATTGCTGCGTTGAAGAGTGAGGCTCACTACCGTGACGTGGCCAACAAGATGAATGCAGACCGCAAGATGTATGAACAGGAGCTGGGTGCACTGCCCGGATTCAAGGTCTATCGTTCTGCGGCCAACTTCATATTGGTGAAGTATCCCATTGAATTGAAGGAGAGCTTGCAACAGGCCTTTAAGGACGAGGACTATAAGGTGAAGTTCATGAACGAGCCCGACCTGAATAAACATATGCGTATTACTCTGGGACGTCCTGAACAAAACCGGGTGGTGGCAGACACTATTGTACGGATAGCCAAGTCCAAAGCATGAAAGCATTGATTCCTGCCGCCGGCATGGCCACACGCTTGCGTCCGTTGACGGACGACCGTCCCAAGTGTCTTTTGCCCATAGGTGAACGTCCGTTGCTGGGACGTGCCCTTGACGCCCTGCTCAGTGTGGACATTGCGGAAGTGGTGATTTGTACTGGCTATCTGGCCGAACAGATCCGTGCGTACGTGTCAAAGTATTACCCGCAATTTTCGGTGACGTTTATTCATAATGCCGTCTACGACAGCACGAACAATATCTATTCGCTTTATCTGATGCGCCGTGAGGCTGAAGGTCAGGACGTGATTTTACTTGACAGCGACATCGTGTTCGACCCTGCCATTCTCCGTCGGCTGCTTGACAATAAAGAACCGAACACCTTGGCCCTAAACACCCATGCATTGGGTGAGGAAGAAATAAAGGTGGTGCTCGGCGAAGACCGTCATGTAAAAGAAATCAGCAAGACATGCAGCATCAGCGAAGCTGTGGGCGAAAGCATTGGTATAGAGAAAATGAGCGCGGCATATACTGCTGCGCTTTATCGTGAAATGGAACGGATGATTGAGCGTGAAGGTTTGGCCAACGTCTTCTACGAGCGTGCCTTTGAGCGTCTCATTCCGCAAGGCCACACGTTCACCGTTACCGACACGACGGACCTCTTTGCCGCGGAGTTGGATACGGTGGAAGATTTCAACGATGCAAAGCAAAAAATCCCAGCATTCTTGTATTAAACTGAAACTTTTATAATTTAGCGAAACGTTATGGTACACTACGACATAGAGGCTCTTCACCAGTACACGCTCCGCACTATGCAGGGCATCGACCGCACCTGTCGGGAGCATGGTTTGCGTTACTACATCTTTGCAGGCACGCTCATCGGTTCGTTGCGTCACAAAGGCTTCATCCCTTGGGACGACGACATGGACATCGCCATGCCGCGGCCCGACTATGAGCTCCTCATGCAGCATCAGCGGGAGTGGTTGCCCGAGAATTTGGAGATGGTATGCTACGAGACCGACAAGAACTATCCGCAGCCCTTTGCCAAGATTCAGGACGCCAACACGACGATTATTGAGCGTGTGCATGAATACTATTTGGGCGGGGCATATATCGACGTGTTTCCTCTCGATGGCATGACGTCCAGTCCTCTCAAGCGTGCCATACACTTTGTGCGCTACTGGTACTACAAGCGTCTCATTTACTTTAAGGGACGTAATCCGTACAAGCATGGCCACGGTCCGTCATGTTGGATACCTGTGCTCATCCACAAGTGTTACTCCATGGATTTCATTCAACGCCGTATGCGGGCCCTGCAGATGGCTTACGATTACAACAGTAGCGACCTCGTTTGTGACCACGACGACGGCAAGCGCGGCGTGTTTCAAAAAGTATGGTTTGGCATGCCTCACGATTATGTTTTCGAGGGTAATAATTTTCTTGGCCCTGAGAATGCAGATGCTTATTTGACACACAAATACGGCGATTATATGACACCGCCTCCGGCTGATAATCACCGTCAGCACAATTTTGACGTTCTGGAGCTTGACACGCCCTATCGCGAGTACGCCAAAACACATCAGGGAAAACAGTATTAGGGAACAGACTGTGTTTCGTTTTTCAAAGGTCCCACTTCAGAAATCAGAAGTCGGACTTCAAGATTTCGAAACGGCGCTTCAAAAAATTGAGGCGCCGTTTCGTGTGATATTTGCCGTCCTTTTCCTGCAAAACGGGGGATATGGTCTTTTTTCTGTGGTTTTTTTAAACTTTCCTTCTGAAAGACGGCGGGAATTGTGATAAACTTAGTATCTTTGCAGTTCACAGGTAAATTAGCAATATTATGGCAGACAGAAAAAAAATACGTACCGCATTGGTGTCGGTATTCCATAAGGACGGCCTGGACGCACTCCTGGCCAAGTTGAACGCTGAAGGCGTGAAGTTTCTTTCCACGGGTGGCACCCAGAAATTCATTGAGAGCCTGGGCTATGCGTGTGCCAAGGTGGAAGATGTGACTACCTATCCGTCCATCCTTGGTGGTCGCGTGAAGACGTTGCATCCGAAAATTTTCGGTGGCATTTTGGGACGCCGTGAGTTGGATAGCGATGTGAAAGAAATGGCGCAGTATGAGATCGAACCCATAGACCTGGTGATTGTGGACCTCTATCCGTTCGAACAGACGGTGGCCAGCGGTGCCAGCGAGGCCGACATCATCGAAAAGATTGACATTGGCGGCATTTCGCTCATCCGTGCCGCTGCCAAGAACTTTAACGATGTGGTTATCGTGCCCAGCAAAGCCGAATACCAGCCGTTGCTTGACATTGTGAACGCCCAGGGAGCCGAAACCACGCTGGAGCAGCGCCGCCACTTCGCTGAGCGTGCCTTTGCCACGAGCAGCCATTACGACACGGCGATACATGCCTATTTTGAGAATTGACAACTGAGCATTTTTGAATTGAAACATAGGGGAGTAACATATCATGGGATTTTTTTCTTTTACCCAGGAATTGTCGATGGACCTTGGCACAGCCAATACCATCATCATCAGTGACGACAAGATAGCCGTTGACGAACCGTCAGTGGTGGCGCTCGACAGCCAGACAAACAAGATGATTGCTGTCGGCGAGCGTGCCAAACTGATGTACGAGAAGAACAATAACAAAATTAGGGTGGTGCGCCCGTTGCGCGACGGTGTGATAGCCGACTTTAACGCTTGCGAACAGATGATGCGCGGCCTGATAAAAATGGTGAATACCGGCCGTCATCTGTTTTCACCGACGCTTCGCATGGTGATTGGCGTGCCCAGCGGTTCGACTGAAGTGGAACTGCGTGCCGTACGCGACTCGGCCGAGCATGCCGGCGGACGCGACGTGTATCTTATCTTTGAACCTATGGCGGCCGCTGTGGGTATTGGTGTTGACGTGGAAGCCCCCGAAGGCAATATGATTGTTGATATAGGCGGTGGCACCACTGAAATTGCCGTGATATCGTTGGGCGGCATCGTGTCAAACAACTCAATCAAGATGGCCGGCGACGATCTGACGGCCGACATTCAGGAGTATATGAGCCGCCAGCATAACGTGAAAGTCAGTGAGCGTATGGCCGAACGTATCAAGATACATGTAGGTTCTGCTCTGACCGACCTTGGCGACGATGCTCCCGAAGATTACGTGGTTCATGGTCCTAACCGCATCACTGCACTGCCTATGGAGGTGCCTGTATGCTATCAGGAGGTGGCCCACTGCCTGGAAAAATCCATTGCCAAGATTGAAACAGCCGTGCTGAACGCATTGGAGAACACGCCCCCTGAATTGTATGCCGATATCGTGAAGAACGGTATCTATCTGACGGGCGGCGGTGCCCTGTTGCGTGGCATAGACCGCCGTCTGACGGAGAAAATCAACATTCCTTTCCATGTGGCCGAAGACCCGCTGCACTGTGTGGCCAAGGGAACCGGCGTGGCTCTGAAGAATGTTGACCGCTTCTCCTTCCTCATGCGATAAACGTTTTCACTTCTTCACACTCTGACACAAGGTGAACAATCTGTCCGAGTTTTTCAAGAAATACAATCACTGGTTCCTGTTTGTATTGCTTGAGGCGGTCAGTATCATATTGTTGTTCCGCTTCAACAATTACCAGGGCAGTGTCTGGTTCACTTCAGCCAACCGCATGGCAGCCGAGGTGAACCGGTGGCATCATGACGCCGTTGGCTACCTGCATCTGAAGGACGTAAATGAACGGCTGAGCGGGGAGAATATGGCATTGCAGCAGCAGATTGCCCAGTTGCGCGAAGCACTTGACATCAGAGACGATTCGCTGAGTGCCAACGACCGTGTGGTGCGTGAGGCTCTGAACGGATTTACCCTGATACCGGCCCGCGTGACTTCGAACTCCATTTTGAAGAACGAGAACTATGTAGTCATCAACAAAGGGCGTGCCGACGGAGTGGAAACGGAGATGGGCGTCGTGGGCGGCGGTGGCGTGGTCGGTATTGTGTTTCTAACAGGAGAGCATTACTCGTTGATCCTTCCCATTATCAATGTAAAATCCAATATCAGTTGCCGCCTGCGTGGCCACCGCTTTTTTGGAAATCTGCAGTGGTATGGAGGTAGCACATTGTTTGCTTATCTGAACGATATCCCCCGTTATGCCAAAATCCGTGTAGGTGGAGTGGTGGAGACGAGCGGTTATTCCGAAGTCTTTCCTCCCGGACTCTTCGTTGGACGGGTGACACAGATTGCCAACGCTCCCGACGGATTGTCAATGCAACTGAAAGTGAATCTCGGCACCGACTTTGCCAACTTGAGTGATGTCAGTGTAATTGTGAATAGGAACAAGCCTCAGATAGACAGCCTGAGGATTGATTTGGAATCATTTGAAACGGCGCAAAACGGATGATAGGTACATTCTTGAAACGGTTGTTCTGGTTGGTGATACTGATGCTTCTGCAAGTGTTGGTGTTTAATCATGTGCAGATATTGGGTTACGCCACTCCGATGATATGTATCTATCTCATACTGCTCTTCCCTCTGGATACTTCACGGAGTCAAATACTGTTGTGGGGCTTTGCCACAGGTTTGCTGCAGGACATCTTTACTAACACGCCGGGAATGAATGCAGCCAGCCTCACGCTGGTTGCCTTGCTGCAGCCGGACTTACTGAAACTTTTCGCATCAAAAGATTTCGTGGAGAATGAGGATTCGCCGGTTCCATCTGCTCGTTCCATGAACTGGGGACCATTCTTGCGCTACGTGTTTGTTGCCGTGTTGATAAGTCAAGTGGCTTTTTATCTATTGGAAGCATTCAGTTTCTTTAATCCGATAGAACTGGGTATTAACATCGGGGGAGGTACACTGATGTCCTTTCTGGTCATACTGGCTATGGAAGGTGTGCGTAAAGGATATACCAAGAAGCAGAACTCATGACAGGCCTCAATCTGGATAAGCGCAAGTACATCATAGGATTGGTGGCCATCATTATCGTCATCGTCTACCTGCTTCGTCTGTTGTCTTTACAGATTATGAGCGATGACTATAAGCGCAATGCCGACTCCAATGCTTTTCTGAAGAAAATACAGTATCCGGCCCGAGGCCTCATTATGGACCGTAAGGGCCGGTTGCTTGTGTATAACGAGCCGGCTTACAACATCATGGTCATTATGCAGGAACAACTCGGCGTGGACACGCTCGACTTCTGCAACACTGTAGGCATTACAAAGGAACAGTACATTGCCCGCATGGCAGAAATCAAGGACAGCAAGAAAAACTTGGGTTATTCGCGTTTCACGCCGCAATTGTTCATGAGCCAGATTCCCGCCAAGGAGTTTTCTGTATTCCAAGAAAAACTGTTCAAGTTTAAGGGCTTTTATGTAGAAAAGCGTGCCATCCGCCACTACGCCACCACCTGTGCCGCCCACGTGTTGGGCGATGTGGCCGAGGTCTCGCAGCTTGATGTTGACAGCGACGACTACTACCGTCCCGGCGACTATATCGGTAAACTTGGCGTGGAGCGGTCCTATGAGAAAGATTTGCGTGGAGTGAAAGGCATGAAAATCATGCTGCGCGATGTTCATGGACGTATCAAGGGACACTATCAGGACGGTCAGTTCGACCGTGTGCCCGAGCCCGGCCGCAATCTCACTTTGGGCATCGACCGCGACCTCCAGGCGTTGGGTGAGCGCATGATGCGCGGCAAGTTGGGCAGCATTGTGGCCATTGATCCGCAGACGGGCGAAGTGCTCTGCATGGTGTCGTCGCCCACGTTCGACCCCCACTTGCTATCAGGTCCTGAACGTGGTAAGAACTATCAGAAACTCTACGCCAATCCCATGAAGCCTCTTCTCAATCGTGCCATCATGGGACAGTATCCGCCCGGTTCCACGTTTAAGACATCGCAGGGACTTACGTTCTTGCAGGAAGGCATCATCACGACACATACGGCCTATCCCTGCTACCGTGGTTTCCGTTACGGCCGACTCCATGTGGGTTGCCACGGCCATGCCTCGCCGGCCGCGTTGGCTTATGCCATCCAGACGTCGTGCAACAGCTACTTCTGTTGGGGTTTTTACCACATGATGCAAGCCAAGAGCAAATACGGCACGGTCAACAACGCCATGAACCGTTGGAAGGACTACATGGTTTCCATGGGCTTCGGTTATCGTCTGGGTGTGGACTTGCCCGGTGAGAAGCGTGGCATGATTCCCAATGCCGAATATTACGACAAGCACTACCGCGGCAGTTGGAATGGCCTTACCGTCATCAGCGACGCCATCGGACAAGGTGAAGTGGCGCTCACGCCGTTGCAGATTGCCAATCTCTGTGCCACCATAGCCAACCGCGGGTATTACTACATTCCTCATGTGGTGCGCAGCGTGGAAGGCAGTTCCATCGATACGGTTTACACGAGGAAACACTATACTATGGTAGAGGAGAAATACTATAATTATATCGTCGATGGTATGCGGCGTGCCGTGCTCGGCGGCACGTGTAAGGGAGCCAACTTGCCGGGACTCGATGTCTGCGGCAAGACGGGTACGGCCCAAAACCGTGGCCGCGACCACTCCGTCTTTATCGGTTTCGCTCCGATGAACAATCCGCGCATCGCTATCTCGGTCTATGTGGAGAACGGCGGCTTCGGTGCCCATTTTGCCGTGCCCATCGGTGCCGTTATGATTGAACAATACCTCAACGGCCATCTCTCTGCCAGCGGTGAGAAACGGGCCGCATCGTTTGCATCAAGAACTATCGGTTATGGTACGAGACAACGCTAACGGACAGAAAAGCCTCCTGCGCTCCATCGATGTGGTGACCATCGTCATCTACCTCCTGCTCATTGCCGCGGGGTGGATCAGTGTGGTCGGCGCAAGTTATAACTATGGCGACACCGATTTTCTTGATTTCGCAGCCCGTTCGGGGAAACAGCTTACTTGGATAGTCTGTTCTTTTGTACTTGGATTGATTATTATGCTTACCGATGACCGCATCTACGACACCTTCGCCAATGTCATTTACGTCGTCATGATGGGCATATTGCTCGTCACGCCTTTCATAGCCACGAGCACCAAAGGCAGTTATTCGTGGATTCATCTGGGGCCTGTCAGCATCCAACCTGCCGAGTTCGCCAAGTGCGCTACGGCATTGGCGTTGGCCAAGTATATGGGTTCCTACGGCTTCAACCTGTCCAATCCGCGCCATTTCCTCAAGGCTGCGGCCATTGTCGTGCTTCCCATCCTGCTCATCATCATGCAGCGTGAGACCGGTTCGGCGTTGGTTTACCTTGCATTTTTCCTTGTGTTCTACCGTGAGGGCATGACGGGCAGTGTGTTGTTCATTGGCGTGGCTGTCATCATCTATTTCGTCGTGGGGCTACGTTTCGACGCTGACCCTATGCCTGGCATGCTCACCAGTGTGGGACGTTTTACCGTACTTCTGCTAATTTGGCTTTTCACGGCGGTCCTCGTTTACCGCTATTCCCGTGAGCGTAAGGAACTCAAGTGGATTCTCGGGATAGGCATATTGCTTACCGGAGGAGCTTGTCTCATTTCCCGATATGTGAAACCGTTTGATGTCTCATGGGTACAACTGGCTCTCTGCGTAGGTACGATGATTTACCTTATTGTGGAAAGTCTGCGCCAGCGTTTTTCACGATTGGCCCTTATCGCCGTGTTTACCCTTGGCTCGCTCTTTGCTTACTATTCTGCCGACTATATGCTTAATAGTGTGCTCCAACCGCACCAGCAGAAACGTGTCCGCGTGCTCTTGGGACTCGAACAGGACATCAACGGAGCCGGATATAATGTACGCCAAAGCGAAATAGCCATCGGCTCCGGAGGTTTCTACGGCAAAGGTTTCCTTAACGGGACGCAAACCAAACTCAAGTATGTGCCTGAACAGGATACCGACTTTATTTTCTGCACCGTCGGCGAGGAGCACGGATTCGTCGGCAGTGCCGTGGTGCTGCTGCTTTTCCTGTGCCTCATCCTTCGTCTCATCTATTTGGCCGAGCGTCAGACCTTTGCCTTCGGTCGCATCTTCGGCTACAGCGTGCTCAGCATCTTCCTGTTCCATGTCTTTATAAATATAGGTATGGTCATGGGGCTCACCCCCGTCATCGGCATACCCTTGCCCTTCTTCAGTTACGGCGGCTCCTCGCTCTGGGGCTTCACCCTGCTGCTGTTCATCTTCCTCCGCATCGATGCCGGCCGCGAAAAGTACCGTCGCTAAGCGGCGGGACGCCTTCGTAAGAGCGATACTACAGTGACACTTTTCCAGCCAAGGAAAAGTGTAAAATTTTTTGATAAACCGCAGACGGTGGTCCCACTTCCGCCCGCAAAGGCGGCGTTTTGTTTCGCCGAGGCGCCGTTTTGTCGCGCCGAAACGCCGCCTTGTTTTGGCCTTTTCAAATGCCGATGATAATCAACGGTTTATAAAACGCCCGAAAAAGTACAAAAAATTTTGACATTTTCACTACGCTACGTGAACTCTCTCACACGGGGGGAGGGAGGACGCCGGAAGCGTCCAGAGATGGTTAATGGTGGGGGCGAGCGAAGCGAGTACCTGCCACCCTGCGGCTATCCCCCCATCCCCGTCTCTGGAAGAGACGACCGGCGGTCGCTTGAGCGTACCCCCTAATGAAGATAAATCGTGCTGATTATTGAAAAATATCGGGAAATCCTTTGTATTTAATTGTAAAATCGTACCTTTGTGGCGATATATACTTAAAGAATGTGTTTTTTCAGTCAAAAAAGCCGTAAAGAAATGCGCAAAGATTTGGTCAATCCGGTTTTTTGTGTAACACACACACACACACACACACACAATAATCCTATTAATGTGCAAAACCTCCGCTGCGATGCATGGCATCGCCGGCGGACAGATATACTCCACAGCCTTGTGCAGTCATCCGGCAGCGCAAGGCTTTGTCGTGTCTAATAACCAAAAGCCGAAAACTTAAAAATTATACCGATATGAAAAAACTTTTCTTCTTATTTTTAGCTCTCGTGGCGATAGCTACGGGCGCAAGTGCAGCCACCGACTATGGCTTTAAATTGTTAAATGTTTCTATCAATTCCGACAATTACCAGAGAGAGAGTGCGGGTGAAGCATGGTCCTACGACCCTTCAGCCAATGTGCTCCATTTGAAAGACGGAATTATCACCACTACGATATCAAGTGCAATAATAATTCAGATTGACGGCGATGTGAACCCAACGCTGACCATACAAGTTGACGGAAATTGTAGTATAGGGGGGACGTTTTCCAACGCTCTGTATTTTACAGGTAATGGCAAGCATACCATCTGTGGTAATGGCACGTTGACAATGATGTCAAGACTAACAGATTCGCAGGTAATTAGTGCAAAGGACAATACAAGTCTTACCATAAAAGATGTTACAATCAACATTGAAGCTTATGGCCAAGTACCAGTAGGTTTGATAAGTAATAATTTTTATGAGGTTATCTTGGACTATTGCGAGATGAATATCAAAACGTCTGGCCATGCGTGGATGGCACTAGGTAACCATGGTGTGAATCCTGTCATGAAAAAGTGCTATATTTCCAACGGACATTTCTTTGGCGGTACTGCCTTCGGGTCTAGTGAAACAGGGTCTAATCCGAATAAAGAGGTTTATATCAAACGATCTACATGTGTTGTAGATGTTAGTATTGATGAGCCTGCTGTGGGGAATTCTCCTTCATTTGACTGCATTTCCAATAGTGAAGAATATAACTGCACTACAGTAGAATGGCACGGGATAAGAGAGGGTGGTTTAGATTTTGTTCTTCCAGATGGATATACTTATCAAACGGGAGAGGCATATTCTGTTTATGCTATATTGTACACGACAGATGGTCATAGATTTGCTGATAATAAAGAAGATGTAACGGCTTATGTAAACGGGAAAGAAGCTGAAATTTAT
>JAEEGL010247967.1_pt1 | contig 10243 bp, 9 predicted proteins | sample 9134231 | NCBI WGS metagenome assembly JAEEGL01 (sample SAMN16246548, study PRJNA631951) | gut metagenome | biome: gut microbiome; feature: rumen; material: fiber-attached | host: Bos | place: Iran: Karaj | collected 2018-10 | reverse complement strand
TTTCTTTAGATTTCTTGCGAAGCAATCCCAAATTGTAGGTCAACAAAAACGCTCCTCGATATTCCGGACCACGATGCCCAGTCGCAGTATGAATGCCTCTTCGGTGGCGAAACCAATATGCGGCAGCATGATGAGATTTGGGGCGCCAAACAACGGGTTGTCTTGCTTCAAAGGCGGTTCAGTGCCATAGACGTCAGTGGCGGCACCCGCAATCTTTCCTTCCTTCAAGGCATTAGCCAAGGCCTGTTCGTTCACCACAGGACCACGTGCCGTATTGATCAAGATAGCGCTGGGCTTCATCAAGGCGAAGTCCTTTTCAGTGATGAAGTCACGCGTCTCGGCATTCAAGGCGATATGCAAGGTAACGATGTCGGATTCTTTCAGCAAGGTCTCCTTGTCGACAAACGTCACACCCTCGACTTGCTTCGATGTGCGGTTCCAAGCCAGCACCTTGCAACCGAAGGCGCTCGCCAGCTTGGCCACACGCTGACCGATGTTACCCATGCCGATAATGCCGAGGGTCTTGCCACCGATTTCGCGTCCAGGCATGATACCCTTGCGATTGCATTGACGCGTAATCGCATCGTTTTCAAGGACTTTTCGATAAAGGTCTATCATCATGGCGATGGCGAGTTCCGCCACGGCCTCAGTGCTGTAGCCTGCCGCATTCTTTACGACGATGCCACGACGTTGGCATTCCTCCATGTCGATGTGATCCAAACCCGTGAAGGCGATAGAAAGCATCTTCAGGTTGGGGCAGGCATCCAAGAAGTCCTTGCGCAGCGGGATGTTGCTCTCGATGATGACCTCCGCCCCTTCGGCACGGCGTTTCAACTCGTCAAGATTTTCGTTGCGGTCGGGATAGATGACCACCTCGTGGCCAGCCTTTTTCAGACCTTCGCAAGCCGTCTCAATTTGCTCGACTTTCAGTCCGAGCGGTTCCAGAAAGACGATTTTCATTTCGCGGCAATCATTTCGATTTCGACCAAGGCCATATTGGGCAATTCCTTCACTGCAAAGGCGGCACGGGCGGGGCAGTCACCCTTGAAATACTTGCCATACACGGCGTTCATCTCGCCAAAGTAGCTCATGTCGGCGAGATAGCAGGTTGATTTCACCACATTGTCGAAGGTGCAACCCGCCGCATCGAGGATAGCCTCAAGGTTTTTCATGCTCTGCTCGGTTTGCGCCGTTACACCTTCAGGCATCACGCCCGTTTCAGGATTGATGGGCAACTGACCCGAGATAAACACCATTCCGTTGGCTTCAATGGCCTGACTGTAAGGCCCAATGGCTCCTGGAGCCTTGTCTGTAGCAATAGCTTTTTTCATGATAATGCGTTTAATCGAATTACTGTTGATAAATTTAATGTAGTTCTGAGTGCAAAAATAAGAAAAAAGGTCGTCGAATTCGTCAAATATCTTTACCTTTGCAAGCCAAAAACAATACATCATTATGACATTCAAAGAAGTACTACGCAAACTCCACAACCGATACATATACGCCACATTGGTATTTCTGGTGGTTATCTTAGTCATCGACCAATTTAACCTCTTCGAGCAAATCCGCCTGCACAGGTCGCTAAAAGACCAAAAGCAGCAAATCGAATACTACGAACAGGAAATCAAGGATAGCAAGGCCTATCTCAACGCCTTGCAAAACGACACCGCCACGATGGAAAAGGTGGCTCGCGAACAATACATGATGAAGCGTGACAACGAAGTCGTCTATATAATTGAGACCCAAGAATGAAGCCTCATTTCCGCATAACGCCATTCCTTTTCCTTGTTGTTATCCTTCTTTCGACAAAATCGCTTGTCGCGCAACACGCCCTGACTGGAAAAATCACCGATGAGCGCAACCGTCAGCCTTTGGCGTTCGTCAACGTGGTCGTCAATGAAGGCCTGCAAGGTGTCATCAGCGACATCGACGGCAGGTATGAAATCACCAGCGACGAACCTATCTCGAAAATCAAGGTCTCGTCTATCGGCTATGAATCAAGGGAAATCGCCATAACGTCTGGGCAAAAGAAATGTAATGTCACCTTGAAGCCCAAGACCTTTGAGTTGGACGAGGTCACGGTGGAAGCTGGCGAGAACCCCGCCCACCGCATCATCGACAGCCTGATGGCCCATCGCAAGGCCAACAACCCCAATTCGCTGGACACCTATAGCTACAAGATCTACGACAAGATGGTCTTCACCATCGACAGCAGCAGCTTCGACCAAGCCTTGGCCGACGACACAGCGCATCAGAAGAGCGATCTCAGGATTTTAGACAGCATCATGAAAAAGAGTGACCTCATGGTGATGGAGACGGCCTCGGAGGTGTTGTTCATGGCACCCGACCGCAAGCTGCAACACGTGCTCGGCACCAAGGTGGCCGGCATGAAAGAGCCGACTTTCATCTACTTGGTCAACAGCATGCAAAGTGTCAGCTTTTACGACGAAACCATCAACATCATAGGCACTGACTATGTCAACCCCATCAGCCGAGGAAGTAAAGACCATTATTTCTTCACCTTGGAGGCCACCAACCCTATCGGGGAGGGCGACTCGCTCTACGTGATTTCGTTCCACCCCATGCGTGGCAGCACATTCAACGGCTTGCGTGGCGTCATGACCGTCAACAGCGACGGTTGGGCCTTGCAAAGCGTGAAAGCCTCACCCAATGAGAAAGGCGACCTCTTTGAAGCCAGCATCCAACAGCTGTACCAAAAAGTAGAAGGCCAATGGTTCCCAAAGCAGTTGAACACCAACCTGAAGTTCCTTGGCAGGGAGATTAACTTAGATGGCGGTAGTTTCCCCATGGTCGCTGTAGGGAAAAGTTACCTCAGTGACATCGAAATCAACCCCGAACTCAGCAAGCGACAGTTCTCCGACATCGAAATCCTGGTAGACCCCGATGCTGCCTACCGTGACGAGAGCTTCTGGAACGCCCACCGTATCGACTCGCTCACAGAGCGCATCCGTTCGACCTACATCCTCGTCGATTCCCTCACTGCCGACAACAGGCTCCTCGACCGCGTGTTGGGCATGGCCGACAAGATAATGAATGAAGCCGCCCTTCCCATTGGCTTCATCAACATCAACCTCGACAGAATCGTCAGGATCTCGGCCTACAGAGGCTGGTATTTCGGCTTAGGCCTCAGCACCAACGAAAGGCTTCTGCGATGGCTCAGCCTCGACGGGTATTTTGGCTATTGGACAGGCCTCAAAGACTGGGACTACGGCGGCGGGCTGACACTGAAACTCGACCGCCAGCACCAGATGGAACTCAAGCTGAACTACTCCCATGCTTCTGAACCCATGGGCGAGTTCGGCAGCATGCTTGAGATTGACAACACCTCAGCGCTTTCGCAAATCAATTACAAATACACCTTCTACGAGAACATCCGCACCCGCCGCAATCGTTACGACATCTGTTTCTCGTCGCGCTTTGCCCGTCATTTCAAGGCTTTCGTCACCCTCAGCAACAGCCACAAATACTATACTGAACAATTCTATCTCTCCCCAACCGATACGATAGCAGAGGGCCGTTTCACCACTGCCGAAATCAAGCTCAGGTTCGCCTACAAAGAGAAGTTCCTCAGCACGCCACAGGGCATCCGCTCCATGGGCACCCTCTACCCCATCGTTTGGCTGTCGTACCAGCATGCCTTCCCCAACATTTTGGGCAGTGAATATGAGTACGACCGCTTCAAACTTGAGGTGACCAAGAACTTCTACACACGTTACATGGGCTTCTCCAAGATCCTCCTGCAAGCCGGCTATGCCACCAAATCCTGCCCCGTGATGGAGACCTTCAACATTTTGGGCACTTACGAACGTTTCGGGTTGCATTCCCCGGGAAGTTTCGGCACCATGGGCTTGGACGAGTTCTTCTGCGACCGCTTTGTGGCCTTATATCTAAGCCACAACTTCAACGGCATGCTTTGGAGAACCAACTCCCGATGGTTCAAGCCTGAGCTGTCGATCATCACCAACATCGGCTGGGGCGACATGCCGCGCGCCAAAGACTGCCCCGACAAGAACTTCAAAACCATGGAAAAAGGCTATTTCGAAAGCGGCATCGTCGTCGATGGACTGCTTTCCGTCTCTATAGCGAAAATCGGCGCGGGCGTGTACTTCCGTTACGGGCCTTATAGCCTTCCCAAAGTCTGGGACAATTTTGCGTGGAAATGGTGCGCCGTCTTTGATTTATAGTTGAGAGTTATGAGAAGAGTATTGGTTTTGTTGTTGGGTTTTGCGTTTCTGGCGTCATGCGGGCGGCAGCCCAAGAAGATGGTGCTGCAAGGTTTGGCGCAAGGATCGTATTATGCAGTCACCTATTACGACGAACAAGAGCGCAATTTCCAGCATGAGATAGATTCCATTTTCCATGCCGTCGACATGTCGGTCAACTTGTGGGTGGACAGCTCGGTGATTTCCAAAGTCAACCGAAACGAAGAAGTTGTGCTCGACGACATCTTCATCGACAATTTCAACATCGCACAAGAGGTCGCCAAACTCTCCGACGGCTATTTTGACCCCACCATCTCACCCATCGTTGCGGCTTGGGGTTTCAGCTACAAGCACGGTGACAGCATCACGCCGCAACTCATCGACAGCCTGAAACAGTTGGTAGATTATAGGAAAGTCCGCATCGAAAACGGAAAAGTCATCAAAGAAAATCCATCCATTCAGCTGGATTTCAATGCTATAGCTCAAGGCTACACATCAGATATGATTGCCAGTTTCTTGGAAAGCCGAGACGTCGAAGACTTCTTGGTCGACACGGGCGGCGAAATCATGGCGCGTGGAGGCAAGCCCAACGGCCAGCCTTGGATTGTGGGCATCGAGAAACCCGCCGACAACTGGGATTCGGAACAAGTGGTGCAGACCCGCATCGCCTTACGTGACAAGGGCTTGGTCACTTCAGGCAGCACCCGAAAGTATGTGGAACGCAACGGCAAGCGTTATTCCCATTGCATCAACCCGAAGACAGGCTATCCCGTTGAGCACCAGCTGCTCAGCGCCACGGTGCTGGCCGAAAACTCCGTCTGGGCCGACGCCCTCGCCTCCATCTGCATGGTGATGGGGCTGGAAAAATCACTGAAAATCATCAACGCCCTCGACGGCGTGGAAGCCTATTACATCTTCGCCAACGAGAAAAACGAGCTGGAAACCTACGCCACAGAGGGTTTTAAAATGTCTCTTGTCGATTAAGTTGACACAGGGTTGACACGGCAATAGGTATTTTGGAAAAGAAAAATCCCTAACTCGTTAATTTCCAAGTTAGGGATTCTGATTTGAAGTACTCCCGCAGGGGGTCGAACCCTGGACACCCTGATTAAGAGTCAGGTGCTCTACCAACTGAGCTACGGAAGCATCGTTTTAACTTCGTTGAACCTTTCGGTTTGTGGGTGCAAAAGTACAACCTTTTTCTTTACGATGAACGTTTTTCGCCAACTTTTTTTCTTGGTATTATTGAAATATTTATAAATCAGCGATTTACAAAAGAATCAACTGGAGAACCAGCACTTGAATTCCGCGACCTTGGCCTTGCTGACGATGATTTTCTCGGGCATTTCGACATTCAAGTTGATGGACAACTTGTTGCCAAACCAGATGGAGACATCCTTGATGGCTTCGCGAGAAACGATGAACTGACGGTTGGCGCGGAAGAACATGTAAGGATCGAGCTGCGCCATCAGGTCATCAAGGGTGTGCGTCAGGTAGTAGTTCTTGTGCTCGTGGGTCACAATCTTCACCGACTTGGCATCAATGTAAGCGTAGGCAATGTCCTTCGTTGAAAGCGGAACAAGTTTGTCGCGCTCAGGCAACAAGAAATAGCTTCTGTGTTTCTTCTTCTCGCCCAGCTGTTCCAACAGCCTTTCAATCTTGTCGGTATTGAAACGGGTGCCTATCAACGCTTGGAACTTGCTCATGGCGCGTTCCAGGGATTCCTTGCTGATGGGTTTCAACAGATAGTCGAGACTGTTCACCTCGAAAGCCTTCAATGCAAACTCATCGTATGCCGTAGTGAAAATGACGGGACAGGTGACATTGACCCTTTCGAATATGGCAAACGAGGAGCCGTCCGCCAAATGGATATCCATGAACATCAAGTCGGGCATGGGATTGTTTTCCAGCCATTCCACGCTTTCCTCGATAGACTCAAGCACACCGACGATTTCGGTGTTGGGGCTGACCTCTCTTATCAACTTCTGAAGGGCCTTCGCAGCCATCATCTCGTCTTCAATAATCAGTGCTCTCATAGTGATTAATCGTTTTGTTTCAAAGGCAAAGTTACGCTAAAAATCTTTCCGTCGTCAAAAATTTCAACATTTTCGTTCCATTTGATCCGATATCGCTCCACCAAATTCGCTAATCCAATGCCAGTTCCTTCCTCTTTTCCAATTTTCAACTGAATTTTATTACTGATTATCAAATGATTATCATCATCTGTCATAATATGTACAGTCAAAGGTTGCCGCGAAGAGATTACATTGTGCTTGATGGCATTCTCAATCAGTCCTTGGATGGAAAGCGGCAGGACATAATAGTTGTCGTATTTGTCGTGGTCGATATGATGTTCGAAAAGCAGGTTGTCACCATAGCGCATCTTCATCATCCTGCAGTAGGAACGAGCGAATTCCAACTCGTCCGCAAGGGTTACCACCTCTTCGTTTTTCAAGGTGTATCGCAACACTGTCGACAGTTGATGGACGAAATCACCGGCTTTGTCGACATCGACATCGATAAGCAATTTCAGAGTGTTCAGCGAATTAAAGAGAAAATGAGGGTTCATTTGCGCTTTCAAAGCCTCGTAACGCGAAGCAAGATTCTCAGTGCGCAAAGTCTCATTCTCAAGGGCCACTTTTTCCTCAAAATGTATGGAGCGTAGCATATAACTAATCATGATAGGAAAGACAATCACCGGCATGTCGCCCAACCAACACCTGCAAATATGGAGGAAAGTAAGTTTGAACTCTGGCAATGGAGGTGCCCAAAACACATGATTCAACAAAGTGATTACGGTGCTAATCGCCAAACCTATCAGAATCGAACCAACGATATTGGCCACCAATTCGTCACGTTGCAGCTTGAAGGGATAGGACAGTGCCTTTCGTTCATACAAGAACAAGAGAAAGGCCATGCTAAAACTAAACACGATATTGATTGCGAGGATAACCCAATAGGGTGTCTTGTATTCAACAGGCTCAATGACAGGCATCAAAGGGCGGCTGAAATAGTGTTTCAGGATAAACAGCACATAAAAGCCCAAGGTGATGCCTATCGAAATAAATGTTATCCTTTTGATCGACAGATAACTGTCCACATTGTTACCTTCATTTTTATTCATATCGCAAAGCATTAATCGGATCGGTACGAGAGGCCTTCAAAGCGGGGAAGAAACCGGCAATAAGGCCCAAAATGGCGCATGAAACACACGAGATCACCATCCACAACGGATTGACTACAAAGGGCAACGACATCGCCATAGCTACCACATACGAAAGCAGCACGCCCAAAATAAGGCCCAACACACCGCCGATAAGGCTGAGGATGATACTTTCGGTAAGGAATTGCATCAAAATGGCGGCATTTTTGGCACCTATCGACATTCGGAGACCAATTTCCTTGGTGCGCTCCGTCACGGTGACATACATGATGTTCATGATACCGATACAGCCCACCAGCAGTGAAATCAAGGCGATGGCAACGAGTACGGTGGTGATCATGCCCGTCATCGACGACATCATCTCCAATATCTCTTGTTGGGTGCGCACCTCAAAGTCGTTTTCGCCACCCTCGGGAATCTTATGCGACACTCGCAAAAGGTTTTCAATCTCCTCCACTGCTGCATCAGCCACATTTTCGGACGCGGCAGAACACACAATCTGCTGGATGTAGTCGACCCCTAACATGCGCTTCTGCACTGTGCTATAGGGCATTATCACAAGGTCGTCCTGGTCCATGCCCATGCTGTTTTGTCCTTTCTCCTTCAGGGTACCAATGACCTTGAAAGGCATATTACCCACACGGATGGTCTTGCCGATGGGGTCCTCGCCATCGTCGAAGAGGTTTTCCACAATAGTTTGGCCTATCAAGCCGACCTTGGCGTATTTCTTGACATCTTCATCGGTGAAGTTGACACCGGTGGCGATTTCGTATTTTCTGATTTCAAGGTAATCGGGCGAGCCGCCATACACAGTGCCCGACCAGTTCTTGGAGCCGTTCACCAGCTGTCCGCCACTGTTGACCACTGGGCTGACCATGGTGACGTTTTTGGCGTTTTTGGCAATCAGCTCGCAGTCCCTGACCTTGAGCGACTGCACGTTGCTGGAACCCATGCTCACGCCACCGCGCCTTTGGTTGGCTCGCATCACCATGATAAGATTGGTGCCCATGTCGGAGAGCTGGTTGGCGGTGCTTTGCTTTAGGCCCTCGCCCAAGTTGACCACTGCGATGACGGCGGCAATGCCTATCACAATGCCGAGCATGGAAAGGGCCGTTCGCGTCTTGTTGCGTAACAAGGCTTTTGCAGAAATCCTTATGAGGTTCAGTATATCCATGGTCAATAGTCGTTGTCTTTGGGCAAGGCCGCCAAAGCCTCTGCCGCTGATTTGGTCACGACAGGCTCATCACGGAGGATGTGACCGTCGCGGAGAAATATGGTTCTGCTTGTAAACACCGCAATGTCAGACTCGTGCGTCACGAAGGCAATGGTCTTGCCTTGCTCGTGCAGATTCTGGAAGAGGCTCATAATCTCATACGATGTACGCGTGTCGAGATTACCCGTGGCTTCATCGGCAAGCACGATGACGGGGTCGTTCACCAAGGCGCGGGCAATGGCCACACGCTGCTGTTGACCGCCCGAGAGCTGGTTGGGCATGTGTTCCATACGGTCTTTCAAGCCCACGAGTTCCAAGGCATGCTGCGCCCTTTCGTGACGTTCACGGTGCGACACATCGGGGTTATACACCAAAGGCAGCTCCACGTTCTCAAGGGCCGAGGTGCGTGGCAAGAGGTTATAGGACTGGAACACAAAGCCAATCTTGCGGTTGCGGATGTCCGACAGCTCGTTTTTAGTGCGTTCTCGCACCGAGATGCCATCGATGAGGTACTCCCCCGACGTGGGCTGGTCGAGGCAACCGAGGATGTTGAGCAAGGTCGACTTACCGCTGCCCGACGACCCCATGATACTCACAAACTCGCCCTGGCATATCTCGAACGACACACCCTTGAGGGCATGCACCTCCTCGCTGCCGACAATGAAAGTCCGCTTAAGATTCTCAACCTTGATGATGGATTGTAACTCAGCCATATCGAGGACCTTATTTTTTCTGCTGATTATTATTCCTGTTTCTACCTGGAGGGCCTGGCATGAAGGGGTTCTCGCCCTTCTTCACGGCTTTTTCCTTGGTGACATATTGTGCCGAAAGCACCACCGAGTCACCGGCTTGCACACCTTGCTCAATAATGCGATAGGCACCGTCGCTCATGCCCGTCTTCACAGGACGCGGCATCATGTTGTCGCCATTCTTCACCCACACCATGTTGTGTTCGCCTGCGGACATACCGTCCTGCATTTGCGGACGTTCGCCCTGTGGAGGTTCCGGCCTCTGACCTTCGGGTTTTTCGGGCTTGCGCATGGCTTTCAGCACCGCCTCATCGGGCGTGAAGTTGAACGCCTCGGCAGGCACCGCCAAGCCCGTCTGTTCTTCCGTGACGATGGTCACGCTGGCCGTCATGCCTGGGAAGAGTTTCTGGTCGGGGTTGGGAGCGTCGATGATGACGGTATAGGTCACCACATTACTCGTGGTGGTGGGTTTCATGCGGATTTGACTCACCGTGCCCTCAAAGCGGTCTTCCATGTAAGCATCAACAGTGAAGGTCACCTTCTGCCCCGCTTTCACCTGACCGATGTCGGCCTCGTCAACATCAGCCTCAACCTGCATCTTTGTCAGGTCGTTGGCCAATGTGAACAGCGTAGGCGTACTAAATGAAGCGGCCACGGTCTGACCCACCTCCACGGCACGGTCGAGGACAATGCCATCGATGGGCGAATAGATTTCGGCGTATGCCAAGTCGACCAATGCCTGGTCGTAGGAAGCCTGCGCGTTTTTCTTGCTCATCTGTGCCTGCGTGTAGCTGTTCTGCGCCTCCTGATAGGCGGCCAGCGTCGCGGCATTGGCTTCATAAAGCTGCTTGGTGCGCTCGTAGGTGAGCTTGGCATAATTGAGCTGGCTCTCGGC
>JAEEGL016677112.1_pt1 | contig 10244 bp, 8 predicted proteins | sample 9134231 | NCBI WGS metagenome assembly JAEEGL01 (sample SAMN16246548, study PRJNA631951) | gut metagenome | biome: gut microbiome; feature: rumen; material: fiber-attached | host: Bos | place: Iran: Karaj | collected 2018-10 | reverse complement strand
TCGGAAGGCCCTCAGCCTGGTACAAAAACCAAAGGCTCTCAAAATCTTTTGAACTGTATACCATTTGTCTCATTCTTAAAACGAGCGCAAAGGTATCATTTTCCCATTTCATACACAAGACGTCAAAATTGACAGTTTACATACCAAAGGATTATATATAATATAATCATGCCTATATACCATTTGTAATGAACTCTTTCAAGTAGAGACAAATCTCGGATTTTTGTTCCGCAAAAAATGAATATTGCCATTAAAAATGAAGTGTCAAGACTACAGGGCAATAATATTGGTAAGTATGAAAGAATATAGGTTGTAATCATGTTTTTTTGCATATTAGCGTTTTAATATATTTGTAAGTCTTAGGATACTGTCTTTTGAACCTTTACAAAAGAAAAAAATCAATGTAATGTTAATACTCAGATAAATGACCAAACCGATAATACAATAGTATAACCATAATATATAATTATCGGTTTCATTTATATGGATAAACCGAAGTATATAATGCCCCCCAAGAATACTGATAGTGGAAACCAGGTAATACCGATATGCACCAGCCCAGTAAGATGTGTATTTGAGATGCAAACCAGACTTAAAAAGGTAATATGGTTTCCATAAAACAATAATTATACCTGTACTAATAATCTTACCAAGAAGGATGCCAATAATGCCCCATAGATACCCCGCAATTACAGTCACAGTGATATTGATTGCTAGTTCTGTCCATGCAGACCATGTGTCGGCATAAAGGCCATGTGCATGATTATACATGTCAACGACACCTCGTGATGAACTGATATAGATGTAGACAGCAAGCAATGCTGTAATAGTTTGATCAAGGATATATTGTTCTCCTAGCCAAACAGAAATGAGAGGCTCCACGAAATGTAATGTTGAGAAACACAGAAAACCCGCGACAAAATGTCTAATGGTAAGCATTTCCCAAAAAAACTGCATGATCTTTTCTTTGTTACCCTCTGCTATCAGGTTTCCAATACCAGCATTGATGCTGTCAAGCATAGCACTGAACACTTGACCTAATCGAGATACAACTAATGTATAGTTTCCATAATAAGCTACCATCTTCAATGAGACAAACATAAATACAAATAGTTCGTCACTGCGCATCAAAATGACATCTTTGATTTTATGAATAAATATTTGCTTGGTATTTGTAATAATACTGGGATATTTTTTTAATAAAGATTTGCCTTTGTGCTTGTTTGCATGAAGCCATGGATATTCTTTGTTGATTTTCCAATTGAGGATAACGCACGCCAATAAGCTAAATAGAAATTCTACAAATACCCATAAATAAAGATTCTTATAATTATATGCAAGATATATTTGGAGTATGGTTTTTATCAGTTTAGCCGTTTGAGTATATATTGCAACAATATAGTTTTTTTGGTCTGCACTCAACAGAATTTGTCGATAGTTGATAAAATAGCCAATAAGGGAAGAACCTAGTACAGAATAGAATGCAAAATAGACAATACCTAAGGATAGTGTGGTATTCCCAAAAATCCATGGAAAGAAAAAGCTAAGTAATAGCCCTAAAGAAAGAATAATAAGACCAACGCATTGATATAGATATCCAAATACAGAGAGTAATTCCTGTAACTTTTCATGATTGTTTTCTTGCAATGGTTTATATAAATGAAAGCTAATACAGCTTGCTATACCTAATTCTGCAAGATTCAGATAACCTAAGATATTTGATAATGTTCCAGATAAGCCTATAAATTCAGGTCCAAGGCAATCCAAAAAAATTTTACGTGAGTAAAAAGATAAAAAAATAGCAAGGAAATAAAATATAAGATTTACTTCCGCATTTATTATACTTTTCTTTGTTCTATTGCTTTTTGGCATCTCTTATTCTTTTGATACAGATGGGAGATCAAGAGTTTTTATCAGTTCTTTTGTTAATTTATTTGCGCCTTTGCAGTTTAAGTGGTTGGAATTGGCAAAATCTTCTTTCTCAAAAAGCGGGCTTTCGAGATAGTCGAGTATTGTAATTCCTTGTTCGCGATAGCTATTAGCTTGCTCTTTGAGAATATATAGTTGGTTTGAATTGAGTTTTTTTATAAGTGCTTTCGTCATGGGCATGATGATAATGTATGGAGTAATATTGTGTTGACTGCAATACGAGAGCATATTGTTCAAGTGTTTGATATTTTTTGTTGCCAGCCCCAAATCTTTACAATTGATAGCTTTAATTGTCTTCTCCATATCAGAAAGAAATAAATCATAGTTCTCTTTTTCGATACATGAAGTCATACCAACCCATCCTAAGCTATCGCATGTGTCAACTAAAGGAGTACCTTTGATCAAATACTTGAGGCCATTTTCTATGTGGAATCGTAGGTAGTTGAGATCGTAAGATTCTAAATTGTATACAGGCGAATAGGGGTGTTTGGGATAGTTCATATATATTCTATAGTTCATGGCTCTATATCGGCTTTTCGGTTGCTCTTCAAATTCTTGTGCAAACAGGTTATAATACGAAATCTCCAAAAAAACTCTCTTCAGTTGATTGTAATGAGAAGAGTATTTCCTGAGTAAATAGTCATCATACTCAAGCATCCCGTTTGGCATAGCTAGATTGAAGGCATTATTTATGAGGTGTGGGTTAATGCCCGCTTCGCTTTGGGACGAACCTAGTATAAGGGACTCAACTGAAGATGCATTATGATTCATCCAGGCATCTTTGAGTTTATATGGGTTGGGAAGGCACCTTACGAATAATTCGCCAATTAATAACAAACAGGTTATTATTGTACAGAATATAAATATTTTACAGATAAATACTTTCATATCTAGAATTTAAAGTATATAAAATCAGAATCTTCGCCATGTATAAAAAATATGAGAAATAGTATTATAAGATAGATACTCCATCTTACATAAATGTTGTTTAACCACTTAACATTAGAGAAACCAAGTGCATGTTCTTTGTCTCTTTGAATCCATTCGAGAATTATTAATATAATAATAAATGGAATAACCCTTTTTGAAGGTATGACAATTGGGAAAAAAGAATTTGCAAAAATGGAATAGATATAGTGGCCTGTTTCTCCTAAACTTGATGAATGAAAAATAATAAGTCCAAATGATACTAAAAGATATGTTTCACAGATCTTTATAACATCTGTTAAATTGGGCCCGCCCAAGTGGGTTGGTTTTATTTTCTTTCTTTTGCTAATAGTATTGAAATACACTAACGGAATATATAAGAAGCCATGATAAAGGCCGAATACTGCATACGTCCAATTTGCACCATGCCACAAACCAATAAATACAAAATTGAATAATATTGCAAATATTACTCCCATTTTACCATGATTTCTAAAGGCAATATTTAGTGGAGAAAAGACATAATCAGTCAACCATCCAGTTAGTGAAATATGCCAATTTCTCCAATATTCTGCAATATTGCGAGCTAGGAAAGGATGATTGAAGTTTCGACTTATATTAATACCCAACACTTTTCCAACACCAATAGCCATATTTGAATAACCGTCGAAATCAGCATACATCTGTAATGGATATAATAATGCAGCAAGTATAAGGGTAGAGCTATTTGTACCTTCAATATTAGTCCATATTCCATTTATCGCATTTGCAAGATTATCTGCAATACACATTTTTGTGAACATGCCCCAAAGTATCTGTCTACAGCCATCAACTGCTAAATCATATTTAAAGAGTCTTACCTCCCTTAACTGTGGGATAAACTTGTTTGGTCTATCAATTGGACCACTTAAGATTGTTGGGAAAAAGGCAATATATGTTCCAAATTCAATAAAGTTTCTACTCGGACATATATGTTCACGATGGATTTCTATTACATAGCTAATTAATTTAAAGGTGAAGAAACTAACTCCAATAGGAAGAACAATATTTAGTGTTGACCATGATACATTCATGCCTATAGAATGCAGGAATAGGGCAATTGATTCCGCGAAAAAATTCAGATATTTAAAGTACAAAAGGATACATATACCTAGTACAACACCAAAAGTTGTAATATTGGATGCAACTTTAGTATGTTCTTTTTCCATTTCTGCTTTTAACCAATGGCCAATTCCATAGAATAATATGGAGGATCCAAGCAGTAATGGAATCATTTTCCATTCAGCAAAGCCATAGAAAAAATAACTGGATAAGAATAACCAGAGATTTTGATAGAGTGGTGACTTCCTACATATTGGAAGATAGTATACAAAGAATACTACTCCAAAAAAAAGTAAGAAGTTAAGTGAGTTAACAACCATTTTCTTCTATATTAATATATTATCTTAGCTACATTCACTCCTTAATTGGTTTTCCATAAATTATATACTTTTATCAATTCATTGAAATTTTAGTCCTTTTTTGAAATAGTAATACAAGTCGTTTTTAAATATACGATAACACCAATGTAAATTGCCGATATTCAATTCTTCTGTAGCATTGTCCAAGGGCATGATAAGGGAAGAATGCTTGATCCGTAAGCAATGATGTTCGCAGAACACATTGATGAGGCGTTCGCTCATGTAGCCATAGATACGACTTTGAACGGGATCACTGATAGGTGGAACACGACGCTCTACCTCAAATAGAATATCAAAGAGCCATTCAGAGTATGCCTCGAAATGATTCCAATGAGTAATGAACATATTGTAGCCAACTGCTTTGTTGCTATGATCCATTGTCTTTTCAAAGGCAGACATGTATTGGGGATGTCGTTCTTTTATTATTTGACGAAGCATCTCCCAGTCCTTTGCAATATGATAGTTTGCGTATTGTTGAGTGTTGCTGACGCGCCAATGGCGAGCAATGGGGAGAATAATGTCGTATTTCTTTAATATCGCCTCTAAATCAGGGAATTGATACCTTTGTTTGAGAAACTCTTCTGTTGAAATAAAATGCTTATCTGCAGAAAACTGAGGCCATTTCCTATTGAAATCAAAATAGCGACGATAATGATTCAAACCAACAATATCTGTGTTTTTGAGATTTTTCCATGCCCAATAGTGACAGGTCAGTTCACAGAAATGTGGATTCTTGGCAGATATGTTATCACCTTCGCTATCTGGTTGATAGCAGACAATATGGTCATGCAATGCTGCTCCTGCCTGAACGGGCAGGAAATAAGGATGCTGTGGCAAAGGAACTTCCTTATGGGCGCAAATAAAGATTTTGATGTTACTCATAGATTAACCATGTTGTGTGTGAATAAAATCAGTATTCTTAATATCCATATGTAGAACGTTCTTCAGCATTTTGAGTACCAAACGTGGTATGGCTAAAACTTTTTTGAAAGATTGCATACGTAATGCACTAGGAATTGCAATAAAAAGGGATAGAGCCAACATGGCGAAAAGAATCCACCATTTCTCACACCATTCAGGTACAACAATTGTCATAAAAACAGAAATACCTCCTAATAATACAATTAATATAGAACGAGGAATAAGAGCCTGCTGGATGGTTTTGTCTACAAAATTGATGTTGCCGTGGAGTAGGGCCTGGGGAACCTTGGGTAACTGAGAAAACAAACTTTGAACCTGAGCAGTCATCCAACGCATGCGCTGACGTTGGAAATTATCCTGATTACTGACTTTCTCGTCAAACACATGAATCTCTGGTGCATATTTAATAAAGACGCCCTGATGAAGCAAGAGGGCTTCCATCTCGCGATCTTCACCGGCAGTGGTTAATTTGAAAACGTTTTCTTTAAACAGTTCATATTTGAAGCACATACCAGAACCAATCAATGCTGAAGAAAGCCCCAGACGATTATGTGCTTTGCGGAAAATGGTATTGTTAATTTCTTCGCTGGCTCCGTCAAGAACCGCTACATCATTATTTGCGTTTTTAGCGCAGCGGTGACATTGGATGGCATCATAGACGCAGCACAGCACATTGAGCTGGGAGAGGAACTCTGGCCGAACTATATTATCTGCATCCAAGATGACCACATTGTCATAATCGACATTGACATTCTCAATTGCAAATTGCATTGCCTTTGCCTTAGAGCTTTTTTCAAATATAGGTTGGAGTAGGGTAATGGGTAGTTTGCTTAATCGTTCGTTTGTCTTTGGTAGCATGTGATCAGAAATCACAATGACAGTATATAACTCTTTGGGATAATCCTGAAGAAGAAACTGTTCCACTGCATTGATAATGACCGAGTCCTCGTGATAGGCAGGGTAGAGAATCAAGAATTTGTTCATCCGATTGCTGAGAGCAGCAGCATGCATAGCAATTCGGTCTTCCTTTTCATAAAAAAGGGAGATAATGGCAAAGAATGCCACATAGATTACAGAACCGGCTATGATGAACCAGATAATAATCTCAAATATATGTATAATCTCCCAAATAGTCATTGTTATTTCTTATTTCTTTTATTTAGAAAATATTGGGCTAATTTGGTCTTTCCTATGAATTTGAGATTGAATACGGCCCATAGCGTGACTAATGGGGAATGCAGGAAGGTCTTGTCCCACATTTCATCAACTAAGTAGTCAGGTGTGGCTAAGGCAAAGAAGAACAGACAGATAGCTCCCAAGAGCCACCATTTGATGACTAAAGAGAAATAAATGAATGGCAAAACCAGACTCATGATCATAATGATACCGACCATGACCGTTCTTGGAACTAACATCCATTGGATAATCTTGTCTGCTAAATCGCGTTGTTTATTAAAAATGGCACCAGGTAAATATTTGATATTCCAAAACAGATTCTTTAATTGTTGGGCAGCCCAGTGACCATGCTGGAGATTGAGTTTTTCGGTCGTTCTCACCTTTTCTCCATAGATGAGGATATCATGGAAATAATCGATGTAGATTTGATTGCGTAAAAGCATAGACTCTAATTCTTTGACTTCCGCTGATGTTTTTGTTCTCATGACATTGTCCTTGAACCATTTGAAGTCAAATGCTGTCCCTGCATCTGCTAGCGAAGCAGACATCCCCAAATTGATATGCCCTTTTCGGAAAATGGAATTGTTAATTTCTTCAAAAATGGCACTCATACGAGCTGCGGCCGTATCTCGGTTTCTGGACACAGTATGTGCTTGAATTGCTTTGGTGGCTGCTGATTCGTATGCATTATTCATTTGTGTCAAGAATTCCTGATCAACAATATTATCTGCATCCAAAATCATAGCTACATCATAGATCTTGAATTCAGGTAGATTTAGGATGGCATATTGAAGTGATTTTGCCTTTGAACTTTCTGCGAAGTTCGGAGTTAGCAGAGTAATTGGATATTGTGCCAATCGCATATTGGTGATTTCACTCTGATGATCGGAGATGACCGTCACATCGAAGAGACGCTGAGGGTAGGATTGTGCCAATATGGATAGGACTGTCTGCTCAATGACACGATCCTGTTTATAAGCAGGAATTAAGATAATAAAACGACGCTTTATTTTGGCTTCGTTAATATTGGTCGTTCTAGAAAACAAGGATGCAATGGAAAAAACACCCAAGTATATTACTGTACCTGCGACAATGATGAAGAAAAACCAGTCAACGAAATATAAAATGTCCCAAAAGTTCATATTCTTAGTTGAAAGTTGAAAGTTGAAAGTTGAAAATACCTTTTAACACGGCACTTGTCTGGCTAATTTGTCCTTGAAGTGTATACTTGAGAATGTCACGTGTTGCAACAATAACAATCAGATAACAATAGGATAGGTATTTTGTAAATCCTGACCAATTACGTTTGACCAGCAGAAGCCTGTTGCGAGTTATGTAATAAGTACGTAATGGGCTATTCTGTCCAGTACTCTGACTCTCTTTATGATAGATAGTGCTGGCAGGATCATACCATATCTCATAACCTGCACGTGTCAACATCATGGACCAATCCAATTCCTCATAATAGAGAAAGTAACATTCAGGCATGAGGCCTGCTTTGTCAATTACCTCGCGTTTAAGCATCATCGCAGCTCCGTGGGCATACGGTGTTTGGTGTGGCATGTCATATTGCCCTTTGTCTTCTTCTCCAAAGCCTATAGCACGATTACGAATGGTTATTGGGGTGAGTGGAGTGTAGCCCGCAAATTGGATGGGGTTACCATCCCAAGCAAAACGAATTTTTGGACAGACCATTCCGATCTTCTGAGAAGATTTTAATCGTTTGATTAGAACTTGTGGATTGAAGTCTTTAAATACAGTGTCATTGTTAATAAGGTATAGGTATTTGCCTTTGGCTGTTTTTATTCCAAGATTATTGCCGCCTGCAAAGCCTAGGTTTTGGTCACTACGAATCGCTGTAATATGAGGATAACGGTTTTGAAGAATACTTGCTTCGTTTTTTATTGAACCATTGTCTACCACAATCACCTCCATGTCTTCATTGAAGGGGATACTATCAATCAATGCGCATGTGTCATTCAGACCATTATAATTGACTGTAATAATAGACAATTCACACTCTTGACGCAAGTTTCTTTTCTAATTTTAAACGTTTCTTTTCAGCTCGCTTGGCAAGCTGTTCGTTTTCGTATTCAATCCACGCAGGTTCCATATATGGTAAGATGTAGACGATAGAAAGACCGCCATAGAAAATCAAACAATTCGGGAACTGCATTAATACCTGATTCGCATAACCTGCCAATTGTATAGATACAAAAGCACAACAAAGTCCGCCTCCAATACCGATCAATGATTTGCTTTTTAATTTGAACATGACAGTCCAACAGGCACCGCCCAACATAATGAGCATAGTGATGATGAAAACAATAATACCAATTGTGCCAGTTCTTAACCAAATGAAAACATATTCAGAATCAGGTGGAATCGTTGCCATTCTCTGATATTTATTATTTGCTGGTACATTATTCATGCCCATACCAAGACCAATTCCCCAAGGTGCGTCCACCATGTATTTTTTCATGACTTCTTTGTTTATGTCACGTACATTCATAGAGGCATCATCTTTGTTAAAGGCAGAACGCATACGGCGTATCTGCTGGTTTCCACTACCGATATTGGTAAAAATTAATATGAACGCAAAAAGTGCAAAAGCTATTGAGAATGGGACGGCAATCTTTATAGATTTAGATAGTACCACATACACCATTAATCCCGCTGCTAAACAGAAAATAGCTGTTCTTGTACCAGATTGGAACATACCGTATAACACGCATACTGATACGATGAGATAGAAAATTCGTAATTTATTAAATTTGGCCGTTATTGTGAATACGATAAAAGCTGCTGTGGTTGCTGCCGCATTACATCCAAAATTGGCTGCATCACTAAAGGTGGAAAAATATCTTATTAACGATCCTCCATTGAGAATGTGTGTGTTACTTCCACTTGTCCACAACCATGAATACTCGAAACTAGTAAAACCTATGTTCTTCTGTTTATAAACCCAAAATGCAGAAAAAAGGGATAAGCATCCCCAAACTATTATATACCTCTGCAGATTTTGGGGAGTAGAGATGAAAATTGAAAAAACGAGAAATATGTACAAAAGTTGGAATGCCATCATACGCGCACCTGAGTACCAACTTCCTATATTGATTCCTAAATTACATGTATCATTTAAAACCTCAAGTGTGCAAAAACCACACCAGATTATTAATGCAAATAGCATCAGATTAACACATTTTTCAAAGTGAGGATTCTCTCTGGCATCAATAATCGCAATAGCTAATAAGACGATTTGTAACATCTCATTCGGCAGTGACAATGGTACTGGTAACTTTATAGCAACGTCTTTCATTTGGACGAAATAATTAAAAATTATTAACATCCAAAATGCTATCATCTTCCATTTGAATTCAAAATAAACAGCTAATATTATAAGGGGTATTAAACAAACAACTGCAAATGGTGAAAAGCCTGCATGTGTCAACTGGTATATAGCCAACAAAAACAGAAGAAAGAGTAATAATACTCTTCCTCCGTTTTCGCGGGAATATGTCTTGAACGTATTTGTCATTTATTTATTTGGCATGACTATTTTCAACAGCAGTCAAACCCATTTGAGACAGACGATATACTAAGTTGTTAAACTTGGTATAGGGCGGTAACTGTCCTACAAACTCTTCTACAGCATAACGTTGTGCTTCAGTAAGATACATAAAGAGTGTATTCTGGTCTTCTAATTGAGATTGCAATTCCTTTAATGCTTTCTGGTCCACGTCCTTCCAAGTGCGGTTAGCACGGGTGACTAACAAGTTAATTGTACCCATATTCAGCAGTGCTGGCGGAACAGAGTTGTCGTCCAAGTTC
>JAEEGL014298252.1_pt1 | contig 10244 bp, 6 predicted proteins | sample 9134231 | NCBI WGS metagenome assembly JAEEGL01 (sample SAMN16246548, study PRJNA631951) | gut metagenome | biome: gut microbiome; feature: rumen; material: fiber-attached | host: Bos | place: Iran: Karaj | collected 2018-10 | reverse complement strand
GACCCTCAACAAGGCAAGAGCCGGCCGCAAAAACAATCAGGAGCCCGTGACAGACGAGTTGTTGAATCGCGTATTGTCTGCTGCCGCACGCACCCAGACAATGGGCAACCTCCAGCTGTACAGTGTAGTGGTCACACGCGACGAAGGCATGAAGCAACGTCTCGCACCGGCCCACTTCAATCAGCCAATGGTCACCGAGGCTCCCGTAGTGCTCACCGTTTGTGCCGACTTCCGCCGCACCTCCGATTGGTGTCTCCAACGCGATGCCGTTCCGGGCTACGACAACATGCTCAGCTTTATGAATGCGGCCACCGATGCCCTACTCTTCTGTCAGACATTCTGCTGCATGGCCGAGGAAATCGGACTGGGGCTGTGCTTCTTAGGCACCACCATCTACATGCCGCAGCTCATCATCGAGACGCTGCAACTGCCACAACTTGTCTTCCCTGTGGCGACACTCACCGTGGGCTGGCCCGCCGAAACGCCCCGCCCCACCGACCGCCTACCGCTGGAATCTTTTGTCCATGCGGAGACATACCAGGCCTACACACCCGAACGTATTGACGCCTTTTACACCCCTAAAGAGGAACTCGAGGAGAAGCGCCAGTTGGTCGAGATAAACGAAAGGCAGACGCTGGCACAGGTGTTCGCCGACATTCGCTACAACAAGAAAGACAACGAAGCGATGTCGCAGAACCTGCTCAACGTGCTTTATCGGCAAGGCTTCCTCAAAGACAATGACCTGACAAGTTCCATTATGCCAATGATTGAGACGCGTCCCGAGGTGCTCAACTGCGATGTGGTGCGTTTCCAAAATCAGAAAGAGAAATGGGTGGCCTTCGTGGGATTGATGAACAACCGCCCCTACGAGATATTCACCGGCCTGATGGACGACGACGAGGGCATCTCGCTTCCGAAGAGCGTGACTACGGGACGCATCATCAAACACATAGATCGCGACGGGAAGAAGCGCTACGACTTCCAGTTCGAGAACAAACGCGGCTACAAGACCACCGTCGAAGGCCTCAGCGAGAAGTTCAATCCCGAATACTGGAACTATGCGAAGCTCATCAGCGGCGTACTGCGCTACCGAATGCCACTCGATAACGTCATCAACCTCGTGGCTTCGCTGCAGCTCGACAGCGACAGCATCAACTCGTGGAAGATCGGTGTGGCGCGCGCCCTGAAGAAATATATCCCAGGCTCTACCACCGACACTGGCGAGAAGACCGGCGAAGAGGAGCTCTGAAAGGAACCAAGCAAGACAATCATCCCCATGTTGCTGGACATACACATCGACCGACTGCGCATTCACGCCCATCACGGCGTGCTGCCACAGGAGCGGGTGGTCGGTGCCGATTTCTTTGTCTCCCTACGACTTCAGGTAGAGGCCGACGAGGAAGCCATACGCCGCGACGACATCTCTGGCACCATCAGCTATGCCGACGTCATTGACACCGTGCGCCAGGAGATACAAACCGCTGCAAACCTGTTGGAACACGTCGCGCTACGCATAGGGAATTGTCTGCTGGAGCGTTTTCCACGAATAGTATCCCTCGACATCCGCATCGACAAGGAGAATCCGCCAACTGGCTCACAGAGTGATGCCGTCGGCGTCAGCCTCACACTACCCCAAAAACAATAAAACCCTTCATCATGCTTCAAACCACTACACCTACTATTGAGGGACGGCCCATCCAGCAGTATCTTGATGTTGTCACCAGCGAGACCATCGGATCCACCAATTCGATGCTTATGGTGGCAGCAAGCGGCACCGCCGTCATCATTTAACAATTAAATATGAAACAGAAAAAAACCTGGCTGCTAATAGCTCTGTGGGCCATCGGCAGCAGCAGTGTGTTCGCTCAGACACTACGCGGCACCGTGAAGGATGCCATCAGCGGCGAACCACTTATCGGAGCCACAGTGAAGATTGCCGAGCTGCCCAACACCGGAGCCATCACCGACATGGACGGCAACTACCTCATCGAGATGAAACAGCCCGGGCGCTACACCGTCGAGGTATCATACATCGGTTATGAACCAGGCGTGCTGAAGGAGCAGTTGATTGTAGGTGCCAAGGAGAGCATCATTGATATTGCCCTGCACGAGAGTAGCCAGCAGCTGAGCGAAGTGACAGTAAAGCCGCGTGTGAACAAGGAGTCCACAGTGAACCCCACAGCACTGGTGGGCGGCGTGATGCTCTCGATGGAGGAGGCCACGCGATTCGCCGGCGGAGCCAACGACCCCGCCCGTCTCGTCTCAGCCTATGCCGGGATATCGGCCAGCTCGAACGGCAACGGCGTTTCGGTAAATGGCAATGCGCCCCAGATGATGAAGTACCGCATCGAGGGAATCGAGGTGTTCACGCCCAACCACTACAATGATTTCTACGAAGCAGGATTCGGCATGGTGAGCGCCCTGAACGCCAATGTCATTGGCAACTCGGACTTCTTCACCTCGACGTTCAATGCCAACTACTCGAACTCGCTCAGCGGTGTCTTCGACGTGAACATGCGTCCCGGCAACAATCAGAAGATAGAGAACATCCTTCAGGTAGGTACCGCATCGGAGGAACTCACCAGCGAGGGTCCCCTTTCAAAGAACGGTCGCTCCAGCTATATCCTTAACTATCGCTACGGCTTCACTTCGCTGGCCGACAAGCTGGGCATCATCGATTACGACACACAGTTTGACTTCCACGACTTCTCCCTCAAGCTGAACATGCCCACGCGAAAAGCAGGCACCTTCTCGGTCTTTGCCCTTGGGTACATCGACGGAGCGGAGGACAAGGAACTCGACATCGAGGACATCCACACCATCTATGACGCTGTGCGCCAGAAAGGACACCTCTGGGGCCTGCTGGGCGGCGCATCGCACAAGATACACTTTGCCGACCGCTGGACATGGCGCACCACGATGGCCTACAATGCCCAGCACATCACGGTGGACAATGACTACTGGAGCCTGCGCCGCAACGCCAGCGACGTGCTCACAACGCCCATTGCCTACACAGAGCCCAAGTCCGTAGTCCCCTACAGCCACCAACGGATGAACGAAGACCGCCTGCTGCTGAACACCGAGCTATCGGCCCAGATGTCGGCCAAATGGCTGATGCAGTTCGGAGCGGAATACTCGCAGCGCTTCTTCAACCTGGGCTACAGCTCCACCGACTATGTATATTCCCCCGCCCCATTTACCCACTGGGTAAAGGCCAAGGGCAACACCGGGCTGGGCAGCCTGTTCTGGCAGAACGTCATCAAGCCCACAGCCCGTCTTACCATGAACCTCGGTCTGGCAGACAGCTATTTCGCATTCTCCGACGACTTCAGCGTGGAGCCTCGTGCCAGCATGAAATGGGAGCCCGACAGACGGAACTCTTTCGGTCTGGGCTATGGACTTCACTCAATGATCGAACGTCTGGATGCCTATTTCTATGAGGAAGGCGGGCGGCGCCTGAACAAGGACCTCGGTCTCACCAAGGCACATCACCTCCTGGCCTCCTACATGTATCGCTTCAGCGACAACCTCAACCTGCGCCTCAGCGCCTTCTGGCAGTATGGTTTCGACACGCCGGTGGGCATCGGCGGCTCCACCTTCTGCTCCGTGAACCGCTTCCTGAACTACTTTGACGAAGCGATGGTGAACGACGGCAACACCCGCAACTACGGGGCCGACATCACTCTGGAGCATTACATGAGCCACGGATTCTTCGGCCAGGTGAACGCCTCGCTCTTCAAGTCGGAATATCGTGCCCAGGACAAGGTGTGGCGCTCGCAGTTCTACGACCGACGCTATACGGCCAAGTTCCTCGCCGGCAAGGAATGGATGGTGGGCAGCCGCAGGCAGAACGTGTTCAACGTCAGTGTGAAGTACGCCCTGCAGGGCGGGCTGCGCTACACGCCGATAGACCTCACGGCCATGAACGCCCTGCTGGATGCCGGACAGATACCCGAGGCAGAAATCTTCCAGCAAGACAAGGCCATGAGCAAGCAATACAAGCCCGAGCACACGGTGGACCTAACCGTGAGCTACAAGATAAACAAGCGCAAGCGGAGCCACACCATCGCCTTCGAGGGTGTCAACATACTGATGAACGAGACACCCTTTGCGCAGCGCTTCGACCTGAGCACCCGCACGGTGAAGACCGACAAGGTGGGCATCTCGCTGCCCAATCTGTTCTACCGGCTCGACTTCTGATCCACATATAACAATAGCATAAAGAGAGCATAGTAATGAATGATTATACGCGGCGAGCCCAGGCTGGGAGGTTCGCTCATCGACACAGAGAATGCTGGACAGCACACGAAGATATGCCACCGGAGCGAGTTGAGAATCACAGACTTCAGTTTGGTCATACATAGTGTCACAGTGCACAACTTGCGAATACAGCCGCATCAAAAGCACAGACAATATGCAAAGAAAAGGCAGGAAAGTGTCACCAAAACGTAAGAAAATGAACATAATTGGTACAACGTAAAAGAAATATTTGTAACTTTGCAGGGTGATATGACGACATTGCGCCGCGAACGACAAAACACCGGAGAGGAGAGAGTGCGCCGCCAAAGCGCGTCAGCAACCAGGTGAAAGAATTACAGAACCATATACGACATGAAGAAAAAAATTAGGTTTAGCCTCGTGTATCGCGACATGTGGCAGAGCTCGGGTAAGTTCCAGCCCCGCAAAGACCAATTGGAACGCATCGCTCCCGCAATCATCGACATGGGTGTCTTCGACCGTGTGGAGACCAACGGAGGTGCATTTGAGCAAGTAAACCTGCTTGCCGGCGAGAACCCCAACGCAGCTGTGCGTGCCTTCTGCAAGCCCTTCAATGAAGTTGGCATCAAGACACACATGCTCGACCGCGGACTCAACGCACTGCGCATGTATCCCGTTCCCGATGATGTGCGCGAACTGCAGTACAAGGTAAAGCACGCTCAGGGCGTGGATATCCCCCGCATCTTCTGCGGCCTCAACGACGTACGCAACATCATCCCCTCAGTAAAGTGGGCCAAGGCCGCAGGCATGACCCCACAGGCCACTCTCTGCATCACCACATCGCCGGTCCACACCGTGGAATACTACAGCGAAATTGCCGACCAAGTAATTGCCGCCGGAGCTGAGGAGATTTGTCTCAAGGACATGGCCGGCATCGGACAGCCTGCCCTGCTGGGCGCACTGACGAAAGCCATCAAGACCAAGCACCCCGACATCATCATACAGTATCACGGACATAGCGGCCCAGGCCTCTCGATGGCCAGCATCCTCGAAGTATGCAACAACGGAGCCGACGTCATCGACACCGCCATCGAACCCTTGTCGTGGGGCAAGGTGCATCCCGACATCATCAGCGTGCAGTCGATGTTGAAGAACGAAGGCTTTGAGGTGAAGGAAATCAACATGAACGCCTATATGCGCGCTCGTGCTCTGACGCAGGAGTTCATTGACGACTGGCTGGGTTACTTCATCAATCCCGGCAACAAGCTGATGTCCTCGCTGCTCCTCGGCTGCGGACTGCCCGGCGGCATGATGGGCTCGATGATGTCCGACCTCGCAGGCATCCACGGCGTAATCAACAAGACACTCAAAGAGAAGGGCGAGCCCGAACTGTCCACCGACGACATCCTCGTGAAGCTCTTCGACGAGGTGGCCTACGTTTGGCCGCGTGTGGGCTATCCTCCACTGGTGACTCCTTTCTCGCAGTACGTCAAGAACATCGCACTGATGAACCTGCTCACCATAGCTCAAGGCAAGGGTCGCTTCGTGATGATGGACGATGCCATGTGGGGAATGATTCTCGGCAAGAGTGGCAAGATTCCTGGCACCATCGCCCCCGAACTCGTAGAACTGGCCAAGAAGCAAGGCCGCGAGTTCACCGATGCCGACCCGCATACCCTGCTGCCCAACGCACTTCCCGACTTCATCAAGGAGATGGAGGAGAAAGGATGGGAACGCGGACAGGACGACGAGGAGCTCTACGAACTGGCCATGCATCCCGAGCAGTATCGCAACTACAAGAGCGGTCAGGCCAAGAAGAACTTCCTGGCCGACCTCGAGAAAGCCAAGATTGCCAAGTTGCAGGCTGCAGGCGGCCCGAAGCTCACGCCTGAGCAGATTGCCGAGTTCAAGCACGCCAAGGCAGACGCCATCGTGGCACCCGAGAACGGACAACTCTTCTTCGAGGTTACGGGGGACAGCGGCGTAACCCGCTGCATTGAGCCGTTCATTGGTCAGCAATACAAGGAAGGCGACATCTTCTGCTACATCCAGATGCCTTGGAACGAGATTCGTCCCATCCCGGCAGACTTGGGTGGCAGGTTGGTCGATGTGGCAGCAAAACAGGGCCAGAAGGTTCTGAAAGGCCAGACCATCGCCTGGATAGAGCGCGACAGCAAGTAGCCTTTCACGTTTTTCACCCGTCTGTCACTTTATCCCATTTGGGCATACAAAAAAGATGGCGTGCCGCGGAAATTCCGCGGCACGTCGTTTTTGTTCACGCGACACGTTGTTTTTCTCCACGCAACGCGTCGTTTCTGTCCACGCGACACGTCGCATAAAGCAATGCGACACGTCCTCGGGAATACAGTCCAGATTCGCCTACGACTTGAGCACGCCGAGTTCGCGACCCACCTTAATGAAGGCCTCGATGCAGCGGTCCAATTGCTCGCGGTTGTGACCTGCGGAAATCTGTACGCGGATGCGGGCCTGCCCCTTCGGCACCACGGGATAATAGAAGCCGGTAACGTAGATGCCCTCTTCCTGCAGTTTGGCGGCATAGACCTGGGAAAGCTTGGCGTCGTAAAGCATCACGGCGCAGATGGCGCTCTGTGTCGGCTTGATGTCGAAGCCGGCACTCATCATCTTCGCACGGAAATACTCAACGTTCTCCACCAAGCGGTCGTGTATCTCGTCCGACTCCTTCAGCATCTTGAACACCTCGAGCGAAGCGCCGATGATGGCGGGAGCCACTGAATTCGAGAACAGGTAGGGACGCGAGCGCTGGCGCAACATCTCGATGATTTCGCGACGGCCCGTGGTGAATCCGCCCATCGCGCCACCGAATGCCTTGCCCAGCGTGCCAGTGTAGATATCAACACGTCCGTAGGTGTTGTAGAATTCGCTTACTCCATGGCCTGTCTTGCCCACAACGCCTGCCGAGTGGCTTTCATCCACCATCACCAGGGCATCGTACTTCTCGGCCAAGTCGCAAATCTTATCTACCGGAGCCACATTGCCATCCATCGAGAACACGCCGTCCGTGACGATGATGCGGAAACGCTGAGCCTGTGCTTCCTGCAGGCACTTCTCAAGTTCGGCCATGTCAGCATTGGCATAGCGATAGCGCTTTGCCTTGCAGAGACGCACGCCATCGATAATCGACGCATGGTTCAGCGCGTCGCTGATGATGGCATCCTCCTCCGTGAAGAGCGGTTCGAAGACACCGCCGTTGGCATCGAAACAGGCGGCATAAAGGATGGTGTCCTCAGTCTTGAAATAATCAGAGATTGCTGCCTCGAGTTCCTTATGAATGTCCTGCGTACCGCAGATAAAGCGCACACTCGACATACCGAAACCACGGCGGTCCATCATCTTCTTGGATGCCTCGATAAGGCGCGGATGGTCGGACAGGCCAAGGTAGTTGTTGGCACAAAAATTAAGCACTTCCTTGCCAGCCACCTGAATGGCTGAATGCTGCGGGCTTTCAATCAGACGTTCTTCCTTGTAAAGTCCTGCCTCGCGAATCTCGACCAGTGACTGGCTGAGATATTCTTTCATCTTTCCGTACATATTATATATAATTTAAGGTTTTTGATGGCAAAGTTACGGAAAGTTGAGAGAAGGACAAAAAGACTTCCATACTTTTTTATGCTAAGACGGAGTAAGATGAATAATTATTTTGCACGATTGGCGAAAAATAAGGAATGCGACGTACAATATTGAGAATAATTCTGTATTTTTGTGCTACAAAAAACGAAAAACTAAATTAAGACATACAATGAAGAATGTATTGGTGGTCGGTTCCACAGGACAGATAGGTTCCGAGCTTACAATGGCGCTGAGGGCGCGGTATGGCAATGCGAATATCGTGGCAGGCTACATCCCCGGCTGTGAGCCGAAAGGGGAGCTGGCCGAAAGCGGCCCTTCGGCAATTGTAGATGTGACAGACGGAAATACCATCGCTGAAGCTGTTGCACAACACCGCATCGACACGATTTACAATCTGGCGGCACTGCTCTCCGTCGTGGCTGAATCCAAGCCTCGCTTGGCATGGCGCGTGGGTATCGACGGCCTGTGGAACATTCTCGAAGTGGCTCATGAGAAGGGCTGCGCCGTGTTCACTCCCAGCTCGATTGGTTCCTTCGGAATGGAGACGCCCCACGACCACACGCCACAGGACACTATCCAGCGTCCGCGCACTATATACGGTGTGTCGAAGGTAACCACCGAACTTCTCTCCGAGTGGTTCCATCACAAGTATGGTGTCGATACACGTTCGGTGCGCTTCCCTGGCATTATTTCCTATGTGACGCCTCCCGGCGGCGGTACCACCGACTATGCAGTCGATATCTACTACTCAGCCGTGCGCGGCGAGAAGTTCGTCTGCCCCATCAAGGCCGGTACACGTATGGATATGATGTACATGCCCGATGCCCTGCGCGCTGCCATTGAACTGATGGAGGCCGACCCGGCCAAGCTCACGCATCACAATGGTTTCAACGTGGCAGCCATGAGTTTCGACCCCGAGATGCTGCGCGAAGAGATACAGAAGCATGTGCCTGGGTTTGAGATGGTGTACGATGTGGATCCGCTGAAACAGGCTATTGCCGAATCGTGGCCCGACATCATGGACGACACCTGTGCCCGCAGCGAATGGGGTTGGAAACACGAGTATGACCTGCCGCGCATGACTGCCGACATGCTCGAGAAACTCCGTGCCAGACTCAAAGTCTGACGCCATCCATTTCATCGCATAACGTTACTCATCAAGGAAAAAAGACCGAAAAAGAAAAAAAGGAGGCGAATTTCTTGCCGAATGCAACGGAAATACATATATTTGCAGAGTGTAACAGCAAAGACGCGAAATATCAAACCCTATTTCATCAACATATTAACAAAACCTCATTATTAACAAAATCCATTATTTATGAAAAAGAAACTAATTTCTCTTTTCGTGATGGCGGTAGTCGGAGCAACACAGATTGCAACGGCTCAGGATCTTTCTGCCTATGACGGCAGCAAGGACAATCCTTTCCGCATTGAAACAGTGCAGCAATTCTGCTCACTAGCCAGCTATCTGAAGTCGGGCCAGATGAACTATGTTGTTCTGGAGGCCGACCTGGATATGAGTGGCGTGACAGAGTGGAAACCCCTCTTCAACAATGGCGGGGATTATCCATTCTTTGATTTCGACGGAAAAAACCACGTCATCCGCAACCTCACCAACAACATGCCCGGATCGTATGACTACCCTGGCATCTTCGGCGTGCTTTGCGGTAACGTGCGCAACCTCGGCGTGGAGAATGCCGACATCACAAGTACCGGCGGCACGGGCATCATCGCTGGCTATCTGAATCACAGCCAGTTCAATGGGCAGCCCTGCTACGTCGAGAATGTATGGGTGACAGGCAAGGTGACTGCCAGCGGCTACTGCGGTGGCATGTTCGGCAATGTTGCAGGCGAAAGCCACTTCTACAACTGCTACACCAACGTGGAGGTGAACGGCTCGACCGACCTCACTGGCGGCATCATCGGCCGCGTACGCGGACAGGTGGATATGGTGCAGGTGTATGCAGCTGGCAGCATCAACAAAGGCGGCGGCATCATCGGCGGCGGCTTCCAAGATGCAACACCCGGAGGAACCTACAAGCACATCGTGGTATGGAACAACACGAACCAGAACTTCGGTCCCGTACGTGATAACGCCGACAATCTGGTAAGAGTATTCTACTACGACGGCACCAACTTTGCTAGACTCCAGCAGGAAGTTGTGGCATGGGGCAATCCATGGGCCTGCGACATGGGCGACAATGAATATCCCACCTTTGCAGCTCCCGCCGGACTCCAGATTGTGGACGGCTACTACCTCGTAAGTGATGCCGACCAACTCAACCAAGTCAACGAAAAACTTCTAGGCGGAGAGTCCAACATCAACGTGCGCCTCACAGCCGACATCGACCTGAGCAAGAGCGCAACTCCCAACCTCATGATTGGTAGCGAAAATGCTCCCTTCACGGGTATCTTCG
>JAEEGL014230264.1_pt1 | contig 10244 bp, 8 predicted proteins | sample 9134231 | NCBI WGS metagenome assembly JAEEGL01 (sample SAMN16246548, study PRJNA631951) | gut metagenome | biome: gut microbiome; feature: rumen; material: fiber-attached | host: Bos | place: Iran: Karaj | collected 2018-10 | reverse complement strand
TCGCAGGGGACTCAACTGTCACCGACCAGCCGGCAAATTACCCCTATTCGCCCGGGACATCCTACTCGGGCTGGGGTCAGATGCTCAGCGCTTATCTTAATGATACGGTTTCTGGTTCAAACCACGCGCATTCAGGGCTGACCACTGAAAGCTTCAGAAAAGAAGGACACTACTCCATAATCGAAAGCTATATAAAGCCCGGAGATTACTTCTTTATGCAGTTTGGCCATAACGATCAGAAGCTTGAGCACCTAAGGGAAAATACCGGATATCGTGAGAATATCGTAAGATACATAAAGGAGATCCGTTCAAAGGGCGCATTTCCTGTGATAGTCACTTCTTTGTCCCGTAATACCTGGTTCAAAGAAGGGGAAAGCTACAACGACCTGTTGAAGGCCTATGCTTTGGAGTGTGAAAAGATCGGTGAGGAATATGACGTACCGGTACTTGATCTTCACGGATACAGCATGGAGCTTATAATCAAGAACGGGTTAGAGGGCAGCAAAAAGTTTTATTATCCCGGAGATTACTCCCATACCAATGATTACGGTGCATATCTCATGGCAGGATACGTGGTGTCGGAGATGAAGCGTATCGCGGCGGTTTCCAAAGAAGCCTGCTATAAGGCGTTTACAGGAATGATGAGGGATGACGTTCCTGCATGGGAGATCGATCCCGAGCTTTTGAAGCTTCCTACAGCAAAAGAAGAAAAAGCCAAAGAAGAAAAGTCCTATCAGCTTGAGATGGACAGATTAAACGAAATAATAGCCAACAAATAAAGGAGAAATGCACGTGAGCAGATTACAGGGCGGATTTACCCTTCCCGGTGAAGCCGGATATGAGGACCTTACACTTAAACTTGCCAAGAAATGGGGCGCAGATGTTATCAGGGATTCGGACGGAACGGTTCTTTCCGACGACATCCTTAATGCAGGATATGACATTTATTCTACCATCTGCATCATCAGGGATCATAACGCCTGGGCAAAAGAAAACAAGGATAAGCTCCAGCAGACTTTCCTTATCACAAATCCCGTTACTGCGAAGGAAGGGAGCCTCAAGGTCGACCTTTTGAAGGACTTCTTTAAGGAGCAGTTTTCCGTTAATGATAAGCCTGCTGCCATCAAGTACTGGCAGGTATATGACAGGACTCTTAACAAAGAGATCGATAAGTCTCTTTGGAAGTATGATGCGGCGTCAGGTACCGTTGAGATCACAAAGTGTGAGCCATATCACAACTATACCGTAAGCTTTCTTGCCTATCGTATATGGGAAGAGATCTCAATGTACAACCACACCACCAACCACTGGGAAAAAGAACATCTCATGCAGATCGATCCCAGATACCGTGAGACCAGGGAATACCTTCTTTCCTGGATGAAGAACTGGTGTGAGACCCATCCTGCCACCAACGTGGTGCGTTTTACCTCCATGTTTTATAACTTTGCATGGATCTGGGGTTCATCCGTACGTAACCCTCATCTGTTCTCCGACTGGGCATCTTATGACTTTACCGTAAGTGATATCGCCCTTGACGAGTTTGCGGAAAAGTACGGGTATTCCCTTACCGCAGAGGATTTTGTAAACGGCGGCAAGTTCCATGTGACCCACATGCCCGGCAACAAGCACAAGGCTGACTGGATGGCATTTACGAATGAGTTTGTTATTTCTTTTGGCAAAAAGCTTATCGATCTTGTGCATCAGTACGGTAAGAAAGCTTATGTATTCTATGATGATTCCTGGGTAGGCGTAGAGCCTTACAACGGCCGCTTTGAGGAATTTGGTTTTGACGGACTTATCAAGTGCGTATTTTCAGGATATGAAGTTAGGCTTTGTGCCGGCGTTCCGGTTAAGACCCATGAGCTTAGGTTCCATCCCTATCTGTTCCCTGTAGGACTTGGCGGAGCCCCCACCTTTATGGAAGGCGGCAATCCCACCAAGGATGCAAAAGAATACTGGATCCACGTGCGCCGCGCTATGCTTCGTGCCAAGATCGACCGTATCGGCCTTGGCGGATATCTCCATCTTGTTGAGAATTTCCCTGATTTTGTGGATTATATCGAGAAGATCTCAGATGAATTCAGGACCATCAAAGACCTTCACTCGGCAGGGGATCCTTATAAGGTTCCTGTCAAGGTTGCGGTACTTACCTATTGGGGAAAGTTAAGATCATGGACGCTTTCCGGCCACTTCCATGAGACCTATATGCATGATCTTATCCACATCAACGAGGCCCTTTCCGGACTTCCTGTGGATGTAGAGTATATCAGCTTTGAAGACGTTAAGAAGGGTGCTCTCAAGGGAGTAAGGCTTCTTATCAACGCAGGCCGAGCAGGCAGCGCCTGGAGCGGCGGCGATGTGTGGAAGGATGCGGAAGTCATTGCCAAAGTTACGGAATGGGTAGACAAGGGCGGCGTGTTCCTTGGCGTCAACGAGCCCTCCGCTGCAGATGGTCTTGACAGATTCTTTACCATGGCACATGTGCTTGGAGTAGACAAGGATCTTGGTGACAGGGTATGCCACGGACACTTTAACTGCGAGCTTGCTGTGGAAAATTGGGTTTCCAAAGAATACAAGGGACGTACAAAGAAGCACGTTTATATTACGGATGAGGATACCCGTGTTCTTTGTGAGATCGACGGAAAGCCCGCCATCACAACTCATCCTTTCGGACAGGAACGCGGTATTTACATGGCAGGATTTGAAGTAAATCCCGTGACCACCAGGATGCTTCTTGACCTGATCCTTGAGATCGCAGGTGACAAAGAAAAGCTTTATATCACAGACAACCGCGATTGCGAGTGCGCATTCTATCCCGGAAGTGATACCATTGTGGTGATCAACAATTCTGACAAGCCTCAGACCACTAAGGTTAATACCAAGGCAGGTGTGAAAGAATATACTATAGACGCTTACGATACCAAAATTGAGCGCTTGTAGAATAAACGAACTGATATGTCATTCTGAGCGAAGCGAAGAATCTTAGAAAGGCTGACAGGAATAGAATCAATAATATGTCATTTTGAGCGAAGCGAAGAATCTTAGAAAGGCTGACAGGAATAGAATCAATAATATGTCATTCTGAGCGTAGCGAAGAATCTTAAATAGCAGCAGGAGGAAAAACAGATGATAAAAGGATTCAAGATGAAGTTATACCCCGGCCAGGAAGCGGAGTACGAGAAGCGCCACAACGAACTCTGGCCTGAAATGCAGGACATGATCCACGAGCACGGCGGCAAGAACTATACCATTTTCTTAGACAAAGAAACCCTTACCCTTTTTGGTTACATCGAGATCGAAAACGAAGAACTCTGGGCCAAGGGCGCAGATACCGCCATCAACAGAAAGTGGTGGGACTTTATGGCTGATATCATGGAGACAAACCCTGACAACAGCCCCGTAGCTGTAGACCTTAAGACAGTATTTCATTTGGACTGATGTCCATAGGGAGGAAATAAGGAAGACCGGATCCCGATTAGAGGGACCCGGTCTTTCTGTCACTTTTTCTTTAATTCTTCATCTGTGATCGGTATCAGGACCGGGTGCTCAAGCGGTGTGGTGTTGGGCTGGTGAAGCACAAGGTTCAGCTTTCCTTCGAAGGTTTCAAAAAGCATGCCGTGGCCTCCGTCCTTGTCAAAGAGTGGCGTAGAGTCAACTGTCCAGTTGCCGGTGATATCGCCGTTATCGGAGCGGGCGATGCCTTCTGCATAACCTCCGTCCGTCATGCTGGCCCAGAGCATAATGAGCTCTCCGTTATCGCACCTGTGCATGAAAGGCCCGTCCGTTACGTAGATAGGCCCGTTCCACTGGCGGTTGGTGATGGAAGAAACCCATGGCTTTCCGGCAGAAGCGTGGAACAATGTAAAAGGATCACCCACAGGACGTTTGAGGTCCGAAGACAACCTCACAGCGCAGATCTCGCCGTCTCCAAGGTCCACCCACTCATGGGAAAAGACCATATATGGCGTTTCGCCAGGAGCAAGGTAAAAGGTCCCGTCAAGGCAGTTCCATTCATCGGGAGTGATCTTTCCTTCACTGTGCAAAGCATAAGGTCCCAGCGGTTCATCGGCCCGAAGGATCATAGTCCCCTTTTTGTTTAAAGCCTCGGAATTGAAGGTCGCAAACATATAGTAGGCGTCCTTATACTTGTGGACTTCCGGTGCCCAGTAGTTTTTGTCTGCCCAGAAGCCATCAGGCCTGTGAAAGACTTCGAAGGGCCCTTCCCAGTTTACAAGGTCGGTGCTTTTGTACCCGTCAAAGCCGTCTGCAAGTCCCCAGCAGGTCTTGGCTCTTGTGCCAAAAAGGTAGTAAACTCCGTTTTCAGGCAGGATAAAAGGGTCACGAACATTTATCTCTTCGATAGTCATTGTTGTATTCTCCGTTTTCTTTTTGTAAAATCTGAATATAAAATACATCAAACCTTATTATCAGGCAATACCCAAAGGAAAAAAGAAATGTACGAAGTATACTTCAGAGAAGAATTTGACGGTGCAGCAGTGGGTCGGGTGGCAAGAGACCAGGATTTTACGGCAAAACTGGGCTTTTATCATAACGAATACCAGATTCAGTACATCTTTAAGGGCGAGAGATTCTTTTTCAGTAACGGCGAATGTTACAGGATGACAGAGGGTACAGTTGCGTTCATCGACAAAGAAAAGATCGCAAAAACCTGTATAATCGGCGGCAAATTCCATGACCGCCTCCTGATAGAGCTGGAAGAATCCAGGATCGCACCCCTTTGCAATATCCTTGGGATAGATCTTAACAGCTTTTATTCGGAACACCACGGTGTTTATCAAGTGGGGAAGAATCCTGCATTCCGGGGAATCCTTACGGAGCTGGAGGATCTTGTCAAAAACGACGATTCCGATATGAAAACCGCAAAAGTAAAAACAAAGATACTTGATATCTTTATGCGCCATGCAGAGTGGGAAGGTGAAAGAATAGGCAAGATCAGCGAACGCGGAGTTAAGAGTCATGTGGAAAAACAAAAAAGGGTTCATCAGGTGGCAGATTATATAGCTGAGAATTTCGACCGTATTCATTCTGTCGGGGAACTGTCCGCAAGGTTTTATATGAGCGATGCATATTTATGCCGGATATTCAATGAGGTCACGAATTTTACCATTTCTGAGTACATAAACCTGTATCGGATCGCCGCCAGCAGAGATTATCTCAAGGACGAGAAATACAGCATGACGGAAATTGCCAATATTCTGGGCTATGAGAGCCTCACGTATTTTGAGAGGGTTTTTAAAAAGCAGATGGGGATCACACCTCTACAGTACCGAAAATCCAGGCAGAAAGCGGCTTCGGGGCTTGCACAGGTAAATATAGTTTGAAAAACAGGGAAGTTTTCACTCCTTTGTCACATATGCCCAAAACTATTGAGATATAAGCATCTTGGTTGTACGATTTGTACAACGAAAGATGCTTTTTTCGTTGACAAACACTTTTATAGCAAAACAGGAGGGAACAATGAAAAAGAAACTACTGAGTGTTTTACTTGCAATGACGTTAGCCACATTTACACTGGCAGGCTGCGGCGGCACAGCAGATACCACATCCGCATCCGCTTCCATCAGCAAGACCGAGACAAGTAAGACAGAAACAAGCAAGGCAGAGGAAAAGAAGGAAGAAGCACCTGCCAAGACAGAAGAAGAGATCACCTTAAGAATGGCATGGTGGGGCTCTCAGACCCGTCACGACAGAACCATCGCAGCCATCGAACTTTATGAAAAGCTCAATCCCAATGTGAAGTTTGAGTATGAGTATTATTCTTTTGACGATTATTTCACAAAACTTAAGACCTTAGTTGCATCGGATCAGGTTTGGGATGTATTCCAGCTTGGCGGAAACTTCCCCATGTATATTGACAAGATCTGTCCTTTGGACGAGTACATCGCTTCCGGTATCGTAGATGTAAGCAGCATCTCAGAAGCAAACTTAAAGACAACAAGAGAGACAGACGGAACACAGCTTGGTCTTACAAACGGTATCAACACCTACGGAATCGCTTATGACCCTGCAATGTTCACTGAGGCAGGTGCAGCACTTCCTACCGATAACTGGACCTGGGATGACTACAAAGCGGCAGCAGACCTTATCACCGAGAAGCTTGGGATCTTTGGTTCATCCACTTTCCTTTCTTCTGACTTTATCGCAGGATGCTCAACTTACATCGCACAGCAGGGAAGCCTCGGACAGTACGGATTCTTTAACCTTGATCTTACCGGAATGGGCTTTGACGATCCCGAAATGCTCACACCTTTCATCCAGATGAGAGCTGATATGATCAAGAAGGGTTCCTACCCCGATGCAGGTGCTTCCGCAGAAGTTACCAACATAGAAAACGATTTTCTGGTTACGGGCGAAGCAGCCATGACCTGGGTCGCAGTTAACCAGTTCCCCACAATTTATGATGCTTGCGCACAGCAGGGAAGAACCCTTGCACTTGCTCCTCTTCCCAGAGTATCGAAGGACGGAAATGCCGGTTCCGTGATCCAGTCTTCACAGATGCTTTGTGTGTCTCAGGATTCAAAGAACAAAGAAGCGGCAGCAGCATTTATAAGCTGGTTTGAAAATGACGTAGACTGTAACAACATCCTTCAGGCAGAGCGCGGTATCCCCGCCAACGAAAATGTACGTGCAGCTTTATCAGGTGCCGCTACACCCGGTCAGCAGATCATGTACGACTATGTTGACAGAGTCAGCAAGATGCCTACTCCCAAGGAGTACAATGTTCTTTCTCCCAACGGACAGGATCAGGTACAGGATAACTACTTAAATTACATCCAGCAGGTGGTAAACGGCGAGATCACAGCATCCGAGGCAGCAAAGAAGACCTACGAGGACGCAAAGGCGATCTTTAAGTAAGAAGTAACGAAAGTTCATACATCCCACCCGCCCGTCGGGTGGGATTTTTAAAGGGGGCAATGAGACCTTGGAAAAGAAGAGAAATGAAGCAAAAAGAAAGAAACTGAGCATCTACGATGACAACGTGGTAGGTTACGTATTTGCGGCACCCTTCATCTTCGGATTTGTGTGCTTTTCGCTCATACCGATCTGCATGTCTTTGGGATATTCTTTTACGGACTATTCCCTTGGAAGCAAAAAAGCGGTATTTGTGGGACTTGAAAACTTCTTGAGACTGTTTAAGGATGAAGTGTTTACAAAGTCCATACTTAAGACCCTTCAGTACGTGCTCATCTCTGTGCCCGTAAAGCTTTCTTTTGCCCTGCTTGTGGCCTTTGTCCTCACAAGAAAGAGCAAACTGGTAACTCTTTACAGGTCTCTTTACTACGTGCCGTCTCTAGTGGGAGGATCGGTGGCGGTGGCTTTGGTCTGGAAACAGCTTTTCGCAAGAAAGGGCCTTTTTAACTCGGTACTTGGGAACATGGGCCTTTCAAAGATCAACTGGTTCGGAGACGAAAAGCTTGCTATCTATCCGCTGATCCTCATGGCGGCATGGCAGTTTGGTTCCTCGATGATCATATTTGCGGCGGGGTTAAAAGAAATACCTTCAACCTACTACGAAGCTGCCGAAATAGACGGAGCCAACGGCTTCCAGCGTTTTGTAAAGATCACGTTACCATGTCTTTCACCCATTATTCTTTATAACCTTGTAATGCAGACCATAGCGGCCTTCATGACCTTCACCCAGGCCTTTGTCATAACTGGAGGCGGACCAAACAACGGAACCATGCTTTATGCACTCAACGTTTACAATCAGGCATTCAGGTATAACCACATGGGATATGCCTGCGCAATGAGCTGGGTAATGTTGGTAGTTATGAGTATCATCACGCTGCTTATATTCAGAAGTTCGAAGTTCTGGGTATTTAATGCCGCAGATTCGTAGGGAGAAGGATATGAAGACCAAAAAGATATTCAGAAAAACCATATATCATATTCTTGTACTTGGCTTCGGCTTCATTATGATCTATCCTGTATTATGGATGGTAAGCGGTTCGGTCAAGGATAATGCGGAGATCTTAAGGGGAACCTTAAGCCTGATTCCGGACGGTGCCAAGTGGGACAATTACGCAAGAGGCTGGAGAGGCTTTGGAGGAACGGGATTTGACGTTTTCTTCAGAAACTCCCTGTTCATCACTTCCATTGCCACTTTCGGAACGGTGCTTTCTTCTTCCCTTGTGGCATACGCGCTTTCAAGGATCAGATTCAGGGGCAGGGGCTTTTGGTTTACCTGTATGCTTGCAACCATGATGCTTCCCGGGCAGGTCATCATGATCCCCCAGTATCTCATATATTACAGGCTTCATCTGGTGCCCGGTTATGTGCCGCTTATACTTCCTTACTTTTGCGGACAGGCCTTCTTTATCTACCAGATGATGCAGTTCATGCAGGGGATACCGAGGGAGCTAGACGAAGCAGCCAAGATCGACGGATGCAGCAAATACGGGATCTATGCAAGGATCATACTTCCTTTGTTAAAGCCTGCAATTGTGACTACCATAATAATCCAGTTTTACTGGAAATGGGACGATTATATGGGCCCCCTTCTTTATCTCTCAAGGCCACAGTCCTATACGGCTTCCATAGCCATCAAGCTCTTTGCCGATTCCGCATCCGTAACGGATTACGGCGCCATGTTTGCAATGTCCACACTCTCGCTGATACCGGTATTCCTGATCTTCCTTTTCTTTAACAAATACCTGGTGGAAGGTATCGGAACCAGCGGACTGAAGGGATGACAAGTCTAATGACTCATACAAAAGTAGTTTTTCAGACGGACGATCCGCTTGTGCAGAAACTTTCGGATTCCGCTGAGCAAAAGTGCATAGGTAATATCAGGGATTTTGCCGGTTATAAGGTGCTGATCGAGGGCGGCGGCTACGAGAAGGTCTGGATAGAGACCCAGCCCATGGGCGGTGCCATGTACGCAAAAAGAAACCTTGAGGTTGCCCTTAACAATCAGAAGATTTTTATGGATCATCAGCGCGAGGACGGAAGGCTTCCTGGAAGCATAGAATACAGCGATGGCAGGCTGATACCGCAGTTTGATAAGTTCCAGGGTTTCTGTTTTCCGGACCCTGCTTTGGATGTTTGGTATCTGACGGGCAAAGATCCTGAGTTTCTTGAAAGACTTTACGAGGTTTTGCTCAAATATGACGATTACCTTTGGGCAGTAAGGGATTCTGACGGTGACGGATGCTTAGAGTCCTGGTGCAAGTACGACACCGGTGAAGATAACGCAGAACGTTACGCAGATGCTCCAAACGCCTGGGACAAGGAAACTCCCCCTGAAGGATTTAAAGTAGTGCCCATGGCTTCCATGGATTTTATGAGTTTTTCCGTAAACGCCAGGGAAACCCTCTCTGCCATCGCAAAGCTTTTGGGAAAAGAAGAGCTTTCCAATAAGCATAAAGAAGATGTGATAAAGGTTAGAAACAGGATAAAAGAATACCTTTGGGACGAAAACAGGGGCGCGTTCTTTGACAGGGACAAGGATCACAAGATGATGCCTGCACTTATCCATAACAATCTTCGGATGATGTACTGGAAAAGTATGGGTGACAAAGAAGCCGAAAGATTTGTTAAGGGGCATCTCATAAACCCCAAGGAATTCTGGACAAAGATGCCGCTTCCTTCCGTTTCCGTAAACGATCCTCTGTTTAGAAACGAGCGGATAAATAACTGGAGCGGACAGCCTGAGGCGCTGACCTACCAGAGGGCAATAAGGGCTTTGGAAAACTACGGATATTATTCTTTGATACCGGCTCTTGGAAACAGTCTTTTCCGTGCAATAGGCGAAAAATGCGTGTTTGTACAGCAGTATGATCCGTTCACCGGGAAGCCTTCATTGGAAGGGACTACCGGGCCTCAGGATGCTTACGGACCGGCGCTTCTGTCCGTGCTTGAGTATATATCGAGGATGTACGGAGTAGACAGGGTAAGGGATAAGCTCATTTGGGGAAGTGTGACCGGCGCCGATTCAAAGTATGAGCAGTACTTCGGAGAAGATGTTTACACCGCGGAATCAGTGGGAAACAATGCTTTCTTTAAGATAAACGGCCGGGAGATCTGGTCCGGCAAACGGGGAGTAAGGCTGGAAACAGACCTTACGGGAAAGGTTCTAAACAAGTATGACTTGCAATATTCTTGATCACGGGGCTGTTCATGACGGAAAGACCCTTTGTACGAAGGATATCCAGAAGGCAATCGACGAAACGGCTAAAACAGGAGGAAGAGTGCTGATTCCCGCGGGCCACTTTCTTTCCGGG
>JAEEGL012840097.1_pt1 | contig 10244 bp, 10 predicted proteins | sample 9134231 | NCBI WGS metagenome assembly JAEEGL01 (sample SAMN16246548, study PRJNA631951) | gut metagenome | biome: gut microbiome; feature: rumen; material: fiber-attached | host: Bos | place: Iran: Karaj | collected 2018-10 | reverse complement strand
GAACTACAAAGAGAAATCGGCCCTTGGATGGGAAATTGCAAACTGGCTCTACATACATGAAGAATTTCAAATTGAGTTGGCGGACAATATCTTTTTAGGTCGGGACTCACCCAAGAGCAGCTTTCACTGAAGGCAGGTTTACAACGCTCGCACATCTCAAAGGTCGAGCGTGGTGCATACGACGTGGCAGCCTTCACAGTCGAGCTTATTGCTGAAGCATTAGGGATGACGGTGGACATTATTGACCCGTCATAGAGGATTCTCTGACCTCTAATTTTGCTTATTCGATTTACAATTTAAAACAAAAGTAATTTTTAAACCCCAAAAGATGAAAAAAATGATTATTTTTGCGACGCTCATGTGCGTTGCCGTAGCCATCTTTGGACAGAACACCGATTCTCGTTCAGATGACATGTATTTCAGTACAGTTCAAGAAAAAGCAGCTCTGGAAAATGCCAGGCAAAAACGCCTGGAGATTGCCGAAGCAAATAAAAACCCCGTCTATGCGTCGGGTACGGCACTTAAAGAATCCGTAGGATGGCAGTGCGCTGCTATCGGCAGCGGTATTGTTGGCGGATTAGCTCTGAGTGCGGGGACAGCATCGGCCATAACATCCGGTAAATCGTCAAATGCCATGCAATATGTCGGCTATGGCTTAATATGCTTTTCTGCTGCGGCTGAAATTGTTTCCATCGTAAAGACATACAAGGCGGGGCGGTCTCTACAGGTTGCCGCAGGAAAGATTACCTACACGTTCTGACTTGATATTGACGATTAGACCAAATCAACCATGACACGTATTAACTCTGCTATTCGTCCGCACTGTCTGACAGACGAGCATCTGCTGGCGGAGCATAGGGAAATTAAGCGGCTGCCGTACTGTCTGCGTCGGGCTCTCCTGTCCGGGTCGTTCGGGCGCATACCTCCCATGTTCACGCTCGGCAGGGGACATGTGACGTTCTTCCTCGACAAGATGGAGTTTGCCCGCAAGAGATACCGCTCGCTGTATGTGGAGTGCCATCTTCGGCAGTTCAATGTAGAGAACTACGAAGAGAATTTCGTCAATGACATCCCGTCAGAGTTTAGCCGGGACTATACGCCTACGCCGGAAGAACGCAACCTTCTCATAAATTGTATTACGGAGCGTATCATGCAATCCAACAAGAAGTTTTGGCACTACTTCGGCGAACCAATTAGCAAGGAGCGTGCGGTATCGCTGTTAAATACGTGACAAATCAGAACGAACAAGATTCTTTAAAGTAAGTACACGCGCAAGGACAGCCAACCTTGCGCGTGCTTTTTAGTAGTCCTTGTTCGGCTCTGTAACGATAGACAGATGGCTGTTGTTGATGGTGTCGATATTGACGCTTACACGCCGTGCGAGGGCATTGTGCGCAGCCAGCAGTTTGTCATATTTTACCGATAGGTCTTCGACTGTGGCTGCAAGGTCGTTGACTTGCTTTTGAAGTTCGGCTATTTCCTCACGAATATTTTTGGAAGGGGTTGGCGTGGCGGAACTACGCCTGCTTTCTTCCGGCCTCGTGAGGTTTGGATCAACCAAAATTTTGAAAGGCTCTATCTCAAAAACGTCGCAGACCATGAGGAATCGGGCGACGGGTGTACGTGTGACAGCAAGAAGCGAGTTGCGCAAGTTCGAGCGGGTTACTCCTATCGTTTCTGCGGCTTTGCTCCAATTGGCTGCGGTGCTGTTTGTGACCAGCTCCTGCAGTGTCTCCGCATCGTATCGGCATGGCGTATAAGGGTCTGCTACAAGGTTGTCGCGTTTGCCGATGATGTCCGCCCTCCCCGTCGAAAAGAACCGCGACAATGGGATGTGGAGGCCGTTTGAAATAGACAGAAGCTGCTGGATGGTGATTATATCGGGCTCCTGAGCAATGCGGTGGTAAGTTGAGCTTGACAGCGATGTCCTGTCTATCAGCTCAGCCTTTGAAATTCCGAGGACGTGATTAAGCATCGAGATAAGTTTCCCGTTCAGTCGGATGGATGTCTTCATATTTTTCATTTTTTATGTTATGCAACATATTTGGCAAAAAACAGCTAAAAACATTGCATTACTTTGTCAGAATCATTATATCTTTGCAGCAAAGTTACAACAATAATTTTGAAAATAGCAGAAAATCACCCAAAAATGTTGCAGCACATGTCAAACGTGAAACATTATTTAAGGAATTTATGGATTGCCATAAAAGGGGCGAAGCCTTATCGGATGGAGCTTGAAAGGGCCGAAAAAAAATCGGACGAGACCGCCGAGAAGGTCAACGAACTTCAGGCCAGTATCTCTGGATTCGAGAAGATGATGGATGACCTGGAGAAGAAAGAAAAGAGCTATCAGTCGTTGACGGAGAACCTTCGCGAGCATTTGGCTGACAAAGATAAAAGAATAGCTGAACTTCGCATGGATATGGAAAAAACGCTTGGACGCCTTCAAGAGTCCAATCACGCCCTCGCCAAGCAGATGGTTGCACAGTCGCTTCTTGACAAAACTAATAATGCGCTGGAGGATTTGTGCTCTGCCATGCAGAGCGGTGATATGGACCAGATCCTATCTGTATCCGAAAACATGGACTGGAGCAATGCAATTCCGCGCATTGTCCAGCAGCACGTCATGGTGCTACGTCGTAAGAATGAACTGGCAGAACGCCTGAAATAAATTGTATCGTGAGGTCCTCGCAAACCTGTTCGTAGGGGAGGGGTTAAAATTCTGATGAAATGGTCAAGAGTATAACATTGGTCTACCGCACCGCTCCCCTTTTTAGCCGAAATTAACGTGAACGAAATAAACATAAACAGATTAAATGCCATTCCGCTCGTGGACGTGATGCGAGGTTGGGGATGTGCCCCAAGGCGTGAGTCGAAGAGCGGTACGTCAGCGACCTTCCTGTGTCCTTGGCATGACGACCATCATCCCTCGTTAGTGGTGGATAAGCAGTTGCGCGATGGCGCGACAGACTTAGGCTTCAAGTGCATGGCCTGCGGCGAGACCGGCTATGGTGCGATTCAGTTGGCTGCGCGGCTTATGGGGATAAAGGCAGGGCCGGTGCCAAAGGAGGACTTGCCGATGGTGCTCAATGAACTGGCAACGCGCTGTGAGGTGAAGCTGGAGGAAGAAGGTGACGGACAACGTGTGTATGACACCTTGCGCGTCCGTGTCGTCGGATGGGATATGTTCCATGCAGAGGAGAAGCAATATGCGGATTGGAATGGCGATTCCCCGATATTTGAACGCGGAATTTGGACCGAAGAGGGGCTAAAGGCTCTCGGTGTAAAGGTAGAGCTGGCGACGCGGCGGGCGAAAAAGAGCGACATTACTGGCGATAATGACACGTATGCTGAAATAAAGATTGGCGACTTGATTACGGAGCCTGATAAAGACACCGGCGAGCCGCTTTATCGTTGTTCTTTCGGAAGGGACTTCTACCGGGGGCAGAAGGCTGAGACAAAAACCATTGAGGCATGGGGCAAGGACGTGGAGACCACGTTTGGCATCGAGCCGATTGCGAGGTTTATAAAGCGTGAAACGCCTAAACAGGGAGGCGCCGTGGCTATTGTGGTGAAAGCCACAAAAAACTATCCGATGTTTATTTTCCGTTATCCTTGGGGCATCAAGAAATATGAACCGAAAGCAGGACTTGGAGGAACAAAATGGACATGGTGGAACATCGCCGAAGATGCCGACCTTGACCATCGTTGGTATGCCGATGACGCGCTGAAAATTGCTTTGGAGGGGAATATTCCCCAGCTTGACCAACGGCACCCGTTTGTCGTGACGGAGAAGGACAAGGATGGCAACCCGACAAAAATCCGTTTCCTGCGAATCATTATCTGCTCGGGGCCTCGTGATGCTATAGCTGTTTGGAGCCATAGCAATGCTCATGTGGTTTGGTTACACTCCGAGCTGAGCGGGTTTAATAATAAAGGGGAGAGCCTTCGACCTAACCGATGGCTTCGTGCGCTGCTGAAGAAGTTGCAGGCCGTCACGGTGGATGGTGGTCTGTATGTCTGTTACGACGAAGACGAGACGGGAATAGCGGCAAGTCGGGCGATTGCCCTTAACTCCCCCCAGGTGCATTGGCTTAGGCTGCCCAGGCAGCTGACGGAGATTACCGTTGGAAAACCGATGGGCACGATAGCTGCTAAACATTTGAAGGACGTGACGGATTTTGTGACGCGCTTTGCCGAGGTGGAGGGAAGGATGCCGGCAGACCTGCAGCACGACGACCCGGTGGACTGGTTTGACAATGCGCTCTTCGATACCCCGACAACGCAGTTTTGGCAATGGGAGTCAGAGCGTAAGGATGCCGACGGCACGGGTCGTGCCAGGTATAAGTTTGATTTGAGGAATACCCCGGTGTTCCTTCGTGCTCGCGGCGTTGTCCGAAAAGCAATGTCGCAGGAAACGGATTCGTTTTCAAGGTTTTTTCTGCTTGGTAACGAAAATATATATATCGAAATGTTCCCCGGTGAGAAGGGAAGTAACAAACTGGTGGCACAGGCTCGCGACCTCATGGCCGAATGGCTTCGTGCGCATAGAGAATACAATGACCCCAAGGGCGCTCTTAGCCGCGCCATTTACTCGGCCAAGCTGGAACAAGGCACGATGGAGTCCATTGAGTCTTTCGACTTTGACGAACGCAGCTACGGCGAGGACTTCGACCATTTCTTTTTTGCAAATTGTGCCGTCCTTGTGACGAAGGAAGGGATAGAGACAGTTCCTTACAGTCGCATGAGGTGGTGGACGAACTCGGAGGCTATCCTGGAAGGGACGTTCGCGCCCGTCAAACAGGCGTGGCGTATTATTGTGCCACCCTTCTATAACGATAAAAAACAGGAGCATGAGGAAATCATGCGCTCGCTGCATACCGACGAAGAACGTAAACAGGAGAATATGCGTTGGGACCAATGGGAGAGCCTTTGGAAATATCGTCTTGTCATGGATAAGCCGTTAGAGGATATGCCGCTGCACTTTCGCTTCCTTTATAATACGTCGCGCATTTTCTGGGAGAAGGAGGCTGCAGGCACGGAACTATCGGCGACGGAGAAACAGATGCAGGACATGTACTTCATTGCCAAACTCCATGCCATCGGTTCAGCGCTCATCCGGCACCGCTCGGCCAACCGCCAGCAGTTCATCCACATCACCGACAACGGAACGCGCCGCGAAGATTTGGCCTCGGGCGGAACAGGCAAGACCGCCATCCTTGAACTGTTTGGGCTGATGCGGCGTATATTGAAGATAGACGGCAAGGCACTTGAAGGAAGCAATATTATTCTCGAACAGGAACTTGGCAAGGTCGTGCCAGGCATTCACAACATCGTCTGCATCGATGAACTTCCTCAGGGGTTCTCGCCAAGGAAGATGTATAATGTCACGCTTTCCGTGACCTCGCGAGGGCTCTATAAAGGGTCCATCAAACTGGAGGGAGACGACCTTCCCAAGTTTGTGGTGGCGAGCAACGAGCAGCTTGACCTTTCTTCCGACAGTACAAGCCGACGCACCTATCAGCTCCTTGTAAGCGACTGGTATCACCCTCGGAGCATGGACGGTTCTCGGCCTGCGCATACGCCAGCCGACGACTTCCGTGCGCAATACAGCATAAAGGAAGTGGCTCGCAACCTTCCCGCCTCGCTACTGAACGAGGCGCGTAACTTCCTGCTGGGATGTGTGCAGTTCTTCTTTCAGTTCCCCGACGAGACGATATGCCCGCCTCGTGACAGCCGGGCATTGCTGCGTCAGGCCCTGGCGGCATCAAAAGACGAGCAGTTTACCCGATGGATAGCCGGCTACCTTTCCGACAATCGCCATATAGGCCAGCCCATAGCCCAGCGCGAACTGGCTATTTCCCTGCTTGACTACTGCGGCATTGTCGTGGGCGAGAAAACGCTGAAAGGAGCTTATAAACGTATCCGTGATAATCTTACTGACTATATTCGCACCAGCATCTATGTCGTTGACCCGCCCGTGGTGCTGCTTACGCCGACCGACAGGGAGAAAGGGTTTAGGCGCTGTGCCGCCTGGCAACACTCTCTTAACGCTGACGGCAGTATACAGACCGACAAGGACGGCAACCGACTGCCGCGCGTATTGGAAAAAACGAAACCGCCACGCACGTTCTACTTCTACCGGAAGAGTCATATTCCGCGACATTTCTACGACCCCGCCCATGAGGGCGACAAGGACTGGGTGCAGGCTGCACCAGAAGTCGATCCGGAAAAAGAATAAATTAGAAACCCAAATAAGGAAGCAACATCAATGAACGAAAAAGAAAGCACCTTTGTTTTTAAGCATCTCGATTTTATGATTGACTTCGAGACCTTAGGGCTGCTGGCTGACAGTGCTCCCATGAGCGTGGCCTGCCTGCCATTCTTCCGCAACAATGCCAATACGCCATTCTGGCCAGACGACGGCCTTATGCCCCATTCCATTGAACAGTGCGACACGTTTACCGCCTACGTTGACCTGCGCTCCTGCGTGGTTGACGGTTTCCGTTTCGACCAACAGACGATAGACTGGTGGAGCCACAGAACTCCATCCCAGAAGAGGTCTGTCTGTAAGGAGCTGCCTGAGCCTCTTACTGACGTACTGGACGGGCTACTTAACTACCTTAGTCGAACAATCGTCACTTATGAAGCCAGAAGCGTCTGCCTATGGTCACAGGGCTCTGAGATGGATATTGCCATGCTAAAGCACATAGCAAGTCGCTATGGAGCCGATTTGGGATTGATTATTCCATACACGTCTTATCGCGACTGCCGAACGCTTGTTCTGGAAGCGGCTATGGCCACTTCCTATAAGATAAATTACGATGCCAATATCCTCGAAAATCCAAAGTTGGCCTACAATCTGATTCCTCCATTACCTGACGAATTTGGTAGTGCCGACAACGTACACGATGCGCTGTATGACTGTTTTCTCTCCGCATGGAGTACATGGACTGCACTTAAATGGCTGAAAAAGCAATGAGAGGTATTGAGTCGCAAAAGGTCTTTATTCGTCGCTCATGTCTCACAGGCGAAGCGGTGTGGATATATCGTGGCAACTCGCGAGGAGCTGCCCGTAAATCCTACTTTCTGGCCTGTCAGCGAGAGCTGGAACGTGTGCAGCGGTGGAACGAGAGGGCATCGAAGCGAAGGGCAAACATTATGCGCCTGCTTAATGAATGCCAGGCCGACATGCCAGTCACTAAAACGCTGGCCGGCTCACAGCGGCAGGCTGCAGAACAGTTGAAGAACATTAGCTGTGCTGCTTTCCTTTGCGACAAAACGTTCTATAATCATATTATCGAAGAGCGCCGAAGACGCGCCGAGGACAGGGAAATACGAAAACGGATGCGAAAGCATTATAACCGCGATTATGTTTAATTATTAAAACCATTAGACAACCATGTATTTAAGTTATGCACAACATCCTGAGCTGCAGATATTCGACCAGAATGCCTGTCGGATTTACCCCAAGTGCATACCCCAGATATGGGACGGCTTTAACTTTGACAACCTCGGGAATGTCCGTATATACAAAGGCGATGAACTGCAGTCGATGGATGAGCAGGAAAAACGGCTGGCTATTGTTGAGCTGAAAGCACGGATGGATTCAGACATCAGTTTGGGGCGATTTTCCGAGCAGGATTTCAATTTTTATCTTGTATCGAGACCCTTTTTTGAGGCCATGACGAAGACCTATAAAAAACTGCGCCATCTGATGGATGGCGCCAATGCCCTTCGTGACATTTTCGAGGACTCTGTTTTTATTATTGGCGACCGAACGCTTGTTTTTATGCGCCTTTCGGACAACCGATTCCGATACATGGAGTTTCAGCAGGGCCGTCTCGCCCATATCTCCGACTTTTCCATTGGCGACGAAGGAAGCGCTCTCGACAGGTTACAGGATATGGAAACAATGACGGTGTTTGACTTTCAGGGATACGATGACGTCTGGACGCCCGACTTGGTTCTATACCAGCAGTCCTTTATCCTTTTTTTCAAAAAGTATGCCGATGTGGAACTGGAGACTGTGGGGGCCCGCAAGACACTGCGCCGTTCTGCTATCTTTGGCGAAAAGGTCAACAACTTCATGGACATCGACGTCCAGGTACTCGACAGCAGCTGGTTTACAACTATCTGCCGAGACGAGGGCTTTATGGTCAGCGGACACTTCCGTCTTCAGCCATGTAAGGTGAACGGCGAGTGGACGCGCAAGCTCATCTACATCAATCCTTATGCAAAACACGGATATCACCGCCTGGCAAAGAAGGAATCAAATGAAAACATAGTGTAGCATGTCATCTCCTCGAAATACACACGTTTTGGCTCATCCCAAGTTGCCTCCCTTGCCGCAAAGCTGGAGTGCCCTCACCTGGGAACAGCTTTGTATCTGCTGGGATGCAAAGCTTCGCTATGGTGGCAATGCCGACGTGGCGAGGGTGGCCGCTATGATTGCGCTGTATCAATTGAAGATGGAGAAGGGGCAATGGACTATCAGCACTTACACAGGCGAGAAGCTTTATCGCTTGCGTGATGTGGACGGCTGTCTGTGGACAGTGACGGCACGTGAAGCTGCCTATCTGGCCAAGCGGTCGATGCCGTGGTTTGACTGGCCATACGGTGATCCAGGAGAGAAGGAGCAGAAGGACGAGAAGAATAACGTCATTCGCGAGCGGCGTGAGCCTGTCAACGGCTATGTCAGCCCCATGCGCGATGCCATGATTCTTCCTAAAGACAGCCTTACAATCCATAAAAAACATTTTGCCCTTCCACAGGTAGCCTGCAACAATCTTACATGGCAGCAGTACCGCTCATTGCAGACTATCGCCCCGCAGCTCTTCCATGATGCCACAACGGATGCAGAGGCCGTTGAACTGCAGGCCCAGTTCCTTGCCCATATTCTGACGCCACGCTCTTATGCGCTCCTCGACGCCTCGGGTGGGAGTGTTCGTGTCCGGCCACATTATGAGTACCGCTACAATGCCGAGCAGGCAGAGATTTTGTCAGGGTGGTGGCTCCATCGCCTGAATTGTCCCGATGCTATGAACGGCAGGACAGGAGCTGCCGTCCTATTTCATATCTGTTTCCAGACATATCAGACAGCTCTCTCCTACTACGCGCTCTCCTACCCTCTCCTTTTTGCCGACAGCGGCAAGAACGATTCCCTGCGTGATGCCCTGACGGGCGAGGTTGGCACGGTGAACACCATCATGAAGTATGCCGGCTATGCCGAACAGCAGCAGGTGTACGATTCAAACCTTCCATTTATCCTTGATATCCTGAACGCCATGACCAAAGAGGCTAAAGAGATTGAGAAGATGAATGCTAAAATCAAGAAAAAATAACAACGAATAACATACATCCTTATGGAACATTTAACAGACGAGATTGTAAACGATGCCATCAGGCAGGTTATCGGAGAAGATGAAGGCTGGTCGTCAAACGGCCCTCGCGCCGAAGGCTGGTCTATAACGATTGACATTGAACGCTTTATTTTTGCTTATAAGATAGAGAGACTTCGTTTACGGCTGAACACCATCGAAAGAAATCTGGGCGGCAAGGATAAGTGTGACGAATGGCGAATACGCTTCTATAAGGGCAAGTTTGAGCTTCGTTATCTGCATAAGGCTAACTGTCCGGCTTCCGACTACCATGAGACAATAGACTGCCCCATGTTTGACGATGAGGACGGTGATGCTGTGGATGGTCGCCTGAGTCTGGTTGCATACATGGTAAGAATTGTCAGGGGAGAGGCAGAAGCCGAGACGGATGCACTGGACTTCGCCAACGACTTTGTAACTTATCACAAGAATCTGCATTACCTCTTCAATGGCCAGCGGACTTATGATAAGTTGAAATTATACCTGTGGCACAGGTTGGACTACTATCGTTGCATGAAGATATTGAACAAGATAGTTGTCAGTTACCGGTCATATTGCTGGAAAAAAGGCTTGACCTACGAAAGAATCCACCTAACAAAATAGATTATGAAAAGAATAATGTTCAACGACAAGTACGGACTGACTGATGCCGTGCTGCAGCGAAGGAAGACAATGACACGGCGCATCATCCCACTATGCGAAAACGACCTCAATTTCTTAAAGGTTGCAGATAGTGGCGAATGGCTTTTTTCTTCGCGTACATGTCTTGATGGCGCATTCCCTGCCTACAATGTAGGCGACGAGATTGCGGTTGCGCAAGCATACAAGACATTGCGATGGCCTGCGCTGCCAGGTATTGACTGG
>JAEEGL012835954.1_pt1 | contig 10244 bp, 10 predicted proteins | sample 9134231 | NCBI WGS metagenome assembly JAEEGL01 (sample SAMN16246548, study PRJNA631951) | gut metagenome | biome: gut microbiome; feature: rumen; material: fiber-attached | host: Bos | place: Iran: Karaj | collected 2018-10 | reverse complement strand
CTCGTCCGGAAGCGGCAGCTCTGCTCCCTTGTAGACGTCGTACTCTCCCTCCAGACCCATGAGACCGAGCACCTTGTGGATCTCGTCGAGGCTGGCCTGCGCCGTGTGCCCCTCGCCGTATCCCTGCGGCTTGATGTTGAAATGACCCGCGATGATGCCTTTCACGATGAATTTGTCAGTCATCAGGTGATGCGCGATGGCGAACTGGTCATCCGCTTCATTCTTCGCATCCGTGTGGACGATCATGCGGATCTTCTTCTGCTCCGGTACTTCAAATGCGTAGTTCCACTTTTTCATGCTATTCTCCTGTCCTTTCTGATGGGCATATGCCATTTTCCGATTTCGCAGCCGCGCTGCGGTTCTTTATGATTCCGGCTGATCCGTGCCGGAAGCCGGCGCGTCCTTGCCTTCCAGGTACCCTCGGGAAAAGCCTTTCGGCAGGTAATCCTCTTTCCGGACGCCCTCCGATGCGGCGAGGATCGACGATTTTCCGGTAAAGGGCAGTTCCTCTCCGAAGACGTTCGTGATCTTTCCCCCGGCTTCCGTGAGGATCACCGACGCCGCCGCGTAATCCCACAGGCCGAGCCTCAGCTCGACGAAGAGCCCTGTTCTTCCGGACGCGACCATGCAGATGTCATAGGCGGCGCTTCCGGTCCTGCGCAGGTCGATGCCCCGTTTTTCATAATGCAGCATCAGGTCGAACGTCGGCTGCTGCAGCTCCTCGTAATACGTCGCCGTCCCGACCCCGAACAGGCTGTCCGCGAGCGGCTGCCGGGAGGAGCGGATCCTGGCGCCGTTTTCATACGCGCCTTCTCCCGCCTGCGCTGAAAACATCTGGTCCGTCTCCGGGCAGTACACGACGCCGAGAAACGGCTTTCCGTCCTTTAACAGACCGATCGATGTGACACTCGGATGGAATCCTTTGATGAAGTTCGTCGTGCCGTCGATCGGATCCACGACGAAGGTGTATCCATTCGCGTATTCCGGGAGAAAGACTTCCTGCCCTTCCTCTTCCCCGAGGAAATGAGCCTCCGGCAGCCTCTTCTCCAGCCTTTCGTAGAGGTAGTCCTGCACCGCCTTGTCGTATTTCGTGACGAAATTGACGTGCCCTTCCTTCGCCTCCACCGTGTCCGCATTCTCCGCGATCCCCGTCTTGCCGGGCCGCTCGTGCTGCGCCGCGAGCATGATCTCCCCCGCTCCGCGCGCGATCGCTTCGATGTCTTCCCTGAGTGTTCCGTTTTCCCGCATTATTTCCTCCCGCTGAAGCCGCAAACTCCTGCTTAACAATGCCTTGTTTGGTATTATAATATCAATAACCTGAGCTGTTTTACAGTGTACGGAACAGACCTTTTATGACAACCTTTGTTTTTAAAACGGCTTTTTTCCGCGAGGCAGATCCGTTATGAAATTTTTCAGTAATAAAAATCTGAGCCGTCCCTGGGCCGCCTACACGTTCGCTGTATGCAGCGGCGTCGTGCTCTATCTGGCGCTCTCCCACATCGGTATTTTCTTCAAGGCGCTCCACACGCTGGGGCAATATGCTTACCCTGTGTTTCTCGGTCTTGTGATCGCTTACGTACTGAACCCGCTGGCCGAGATGTTTGAAGGCCGGATATTCGGCAGGATCCGCTCCGGAACCCTGAAGCGGACACTTTCCATCATGCTCTCCTTCATCAGTGTGATCGTATTTCTGGCCCTTCTGATCATCATGCTCGTTCCCCAGGTGATCGACAGCGTCTCCGGACTCGTCGGCAACCTCGACACTTATTCCCGCGCGCTGCAGCAGCTGATCGCGCGTCTTTCAAACAGCGCCAACAACTGGAACATCGACCTGTCCGGCGTCGAGGAGGCGATCCGCAGCGCCCTGCAGGCATTCACAAAGGCGATCCCGTCCAACCTGCAGCGTATCATGAATACTTCCATTCACATCGGCCGCGCCGTGTTCTACGGAGTCATTGCCTGTATTATGGCCGCATATTTTCTTACAGAAAAAGAAAAGATCCTGGCTGCTTTCAAGCGGCTGCTCACAGCTATTCTTCCCGACAAAGCCTACCGGCGTTCCATCGTGTTCCTTAAGAAATGCAACCGGATCATGAGCCGCTACATCGTGTTTGATCTTCTGGACGGGCTGATCGTCGGCTTTGCGAACTGGATCTTCATGAAGGTCACCGGCATGTCCTACGCGGTCCTGATCTCCGTCGTCATCGGCGTGACGAACCTCGCCCCTACGTTCGGTCCGATCGTCGGTGCTGTCATCGGCGGAATCATCCTCGTCCTGGTCAATCCATGGCACGCTCTGTTTTTCATCCTGTTCACGATCCTTCTGCAGACCGTGGACGGATATTACATCAAGCCGAAGCTCTTCGGCGACCAGCTCGGCATCAGCGGGATCTGGATCCTGATCTGCATCATCGTCGGCGGAAGAATGTTCGGCGCGACCGGTGTCCTGTTCTCGATCCCCTTTGCGGCGATCGCGGACTTCACCTATAAGAATGAGATCCTGGCAAGACTGGAGCTGAACAAGATCCGCAGGCGCCGCGCCGCACAGGCGGCGGCTGCCGCAGTGGATCCGGCCAAGGTGACTGCATCGGTCCCGGATCCTGAGGCGTCCGAACTGCTCACATCAGAAAACGGATCTTCAGAGGAAGTGTCCGAAGTGTGATTTTTGTAGAAGTGAAATGGATCTCTCCGTCCGTGTGGACCCAGGACGGGAGCTGCGTCTCCATCGTGATCTCCTCCGCGCGGTCCTGCGTGATCAGATCGTATTTCACATGATTCCCGCTGTAGGCTTTCGGAAAGACCTGGAAGAACTGCAGACGATTTGCCGGGGACGCCATGCAGAAATCAACGGATCCGTCGTCCGGACGCGCGTGCGGGCAGAACTGGAATCCTCCACCCTCATACCTGTGGTTCATGCCCACAGCGAAGAGGGTGTTCTTTTTTTCTATGACATGATCGGGCGAAGAGACGTCCGGCGCTCCGGGCACTGCGCTCCTGCCGCGCAGCGTGATCCGGAAATCCTGCATCGGGCACCGCAGGATCATACGGATCGCGACCACGATGTAGATCAGCTTGCCGATGTGGAGCTTATTCAGAATATTCTTGAACGCGCTTGATTCGACCTGCTCGCAGACCGCCGCGTCGAAACCGATCCCGCAGCTCACGAGAAACCTTCTGGTGAGCCCGCTGTTCTCTTCCCGGCGCTCTCTGACCTTTCTCTCGCTGCTGACGAACTCGGCACAGATATTGTGGAAAAGGACTTCCCCTACATTCTCCTCGCGGCGCACCCTGCCCTCCAGGATCGTCCGTGCGATCTCCTCCCGGTCTTTCGGAAGGCCGATATCGAGGCCGAAGTCATTTGCAGAACCGCCCGGAATGTAGCCCAGCCGGACGCGGCTGAGATCTTCGACCCCGTTCAGCACTTCGTTCATGGTTCCGTCTCCGCCGACGACGACAATGTCGACCGGAACGGTGTCAGCCTGCTCTGTGAGCTCTGCGCAGATCTCGCCGAGTCCGTGCTCCCGCGTGGAGAAATGCACTTCATAAGGCTTCCCGCTCTCCCGGAACACCGGTTCCAGTTTTGCCCAGATCTTACCTGTTCTGCCGGATGCCCCGGCTGGATTGACGACTACGTGAAACATGCATGCCCTCTCTGGATGAAAAACGATCCTGCCCGTTCTCTCAGCCCAGCTGCAGGTCTCCCTCTTTGATCCATCCGATCTTCCGGAGTGCTTCTCCGATCAGCGGTGTCAGGACCGCGGGGATCACGAAACTGATCAGAATGAGCCCCAGCCAGTCAAAGCCTGTGATCGCCGCCTTCGCGCCGGACGCGACGTCCGCGACCCAGCCGGCGTACACGCCGATCTGCCCGACGAGTCCGCAGGTTCCCATGCCGGACGCGACCGCACTCGCGGGATCGTTCATCTGAAGCCGGAACACACAGGTCGCCAGAGGGCCGGTGATCGCGGAAACCGCGATCGGCGGTATCCAGATCCTGGGATTCTTTACGATATTGCCCATCTGCAGCATCGAAGTCCCGATGCCCTGGGAGATGAGGCCGCCCCATTTATTCTCTTTGAACGACATGACGGCGAAGCCCACCATCTGGGCACAGCAGCCCGCGACCGCGGCGCCGCCCGCCAGTCCCGTCAGGCCGAGTGCCGCGCAGATCGCCGCCGAGGAGATCGGAAGAGTGAGCGCGATCCCGATGACGACCGAGACGACGATTCCCATCAGGAATGGCTGCTGCTCCGTCGCCCAGCGGATGACGCTGCCCACAGAAGACGCTGCCGTGCCGATCGCCGGCGCGATGAGTGCCGCAAGGCCGACGCCGCTCAGGATCGTGACGAGAGGTGTGACCAGAATGTCGACCTTCGTCTCTTTCGAGACCGCTTTTCCGATCTCAGCCGCAAGGATCGCTATGAAAAGCACTGCCAGCGGGCCACCCGCACCGCTTCCGCCGGACAGCGTCGTGCTGCCGAGCGCGTTGGCGGCGTAGCCCACAGTTACCAGCGAGAAAAGCACAAGCGGCGGCGCCTGCAGCGCGTATCCGATCGCGACCGCCATCGCGGGGCCGCTCATGGAAGACGCATACCCGCCGATCGTCGTCAATGCGGCAATGCCGAGCTGCTTTCCGATCGTATTGAGGATCGTGCCGATGAGGAGCGACGCGAAAAGGCCCTGTGCCATCGCGCCGAGGGCGTCCACGCCGTATCTCCTGCCGGAGATCACGATATTCTTCCGCTTCAGAAAATCCTTAAATCCGCTCATGTTCTTTTCCTGCTGCTTCCTTGTAATAACTGTTTTCTGTTTTCGGGTATTATATAACTTTTTTGCGCTTTGCTGCTTTCCCGTCATTACTGACTTTCCGCATCTGCCGCATTGCCATCGGCATTCTCTTCTGCTTCAGCCGGTTTCTTCCCGCCGAACTTTCGCCGGATCGCCCCAAGCACGTCGACCTTCTCCGCCGTCCCGGCCGGGATCTGCATCAGCGATTTCCAATGCGTGATCAATGTGAGCGCGAGGAATCCGAGCGCCGGCAGCGCGTAGGCCGCACCGTGACTCAGATACATCAGCACTGCGTATACGGCAGGGATCACGAGCCCGCCGAGTGTGAGATATTTTGTCGCGAATACCGTCAGCATACCGGCTGCGTTCGCGGCCAGTCCCGTCAGGGGATCCCCCAGGAACATCGCGATGCAGCTCGTTGCGACGCCCTTGCCTCCGCGGAATCCTCTCCAGAACGGGAAGTCATGCCCTGCGGTACAGCCGAGCCCCGCCCAGAGGATCGCCGCTCTTCCGATGCCCGGATCGCCTGCGAGGGCACCGCTTCTTCCGAACAGAAGCCAGGCGGCGAGGCAGGCCAGGATACATTTTCCCAGATCTCCCGCAAGCACGATGATCCCAGGCTTAAATCCCAGGTGTGCCATCACGTTCGCCATGCCCGGGTTGCCGGACGTGCCAAGCTCCGACGCGGACTTCCCCGTGAGCCTTCGGCAGACGATCTCCGCCGTCAGAATGCACCCGGGAAGATATCCCAGAAGAAGACTGTACAGATGATACTTGTTCATAGCTTTCTCCCGTGTCCGCCGGGCGCACGCACGGCGCTCTCCTTCCGACAGTCAACCTATTATATCAGATTGCGGAGAATACAGGCACACAGGATATCCCTCATGTGATAGAATTGAAAAAATGCCGCTGCGCCGGCGCTTCACTTGCCGGCCGGAGAAAGGACAACTATGGGCAGAGTCTACAAATTTCACAGCGACGTCGACACGGACCAGATCATCGCGTCGCAGTATCTCCTGTTTCAAAGCATCGATGAAATGAAAGAGCACGCTTTTGAGTCCCTTGACTCCGATTTCGCGAAAAGCGTGAAACCGGGCGACTTCGTCGTCGCCTCCGAGAATTTCGGCTGCGGCTCCTCCAGGGAGCAGGCGCCCAGCGTCCTGAAGGCGCTCGGCGTGAAAGCCGTCTTCGCGAAATCCTTCGCGCGGATCTTTTACCGCAACGCCATCAACATCGGATTCCCCGCCATCGTCTGCAAGGAGCTCTACGACAGCGTCGAGGCCGGCGATGAGATCTCTCTTAACCTCTCGGAAGGGATCGTCACGGCAGGCGAAAAGAGTTTTTCCTGTACAAAGCTGCCGGAACACCTGCAGCGCATCCTCGATCAGGGCGGCCTCATCGCGTCACTCGATGAATGAACGGGCACTGCACCGTAAGCTGAAAAGCTCTTCAAAAGAAGTTTGTACAGCAGGCAGAAATACTTTAAGAAAGAAGGAAATGATCATGGGCATGACGATCGCCGAGAAGATCATCGCGCTTGCCGCCGGCGTTCCCGCGGCAAAAGCCGGTGAGATCCACACCGTGGAACTGGATTATCTGATGAGCAACGACGGCACCACGCACCTGACCGTCGGCATGTACAATGAGCTGAAGCATCCCCGCATCGCGGATAAGAGCAAACTGGTCTGGATCGTGGACCACAACGTCCCTTGCGACAGCGTGAAAACGGCCGCTTCCCAGAAAAAGATGCGCGACTTCGCGCGTGAAAACGGCATCACTTTTTATGAGGGGGAAGGCGTCTGCCACCAGGTCATGGCGGAGAAATACGTCGCGCCCGGCCAGCTGATCTTCGGCGCGGACTCGCACACCTGCTCTTACGGCGCGCTCGGCGCGTTCGGCACGGGCGTCGGCTGCACCGATTACTTGTATGGCATGGTCACGGGAACCTCCTGGGTCCTGGTACCGGAGACGCTCCGCTTCAACCTGCACGGAAAACTCCGGGAAGGCGTGACCGCCCGCGACCTGATGCTGACGATCATCGGAAGGATCAGCGCGAACGGCGCGAACTACATGGCAATGGAATTTGGCGGCACTGGCCTCCACTCTCTCACCATGAGCGACCGGTTCTCCGTCTGCAATCTGGCGGTCGAGGCAGGCGCAAAGACAGCACTCATGGAAGTGGATGACGCCACGATGGCATTTCTTGAGGAACATGGCGGGCGCGCTCCGAAAGCATGCTTCGCTCCCGACGAGGACGCGGAATATGCAGAGGTTTACGACATCGACCTGTCAGAGATCGTCCCGGTCGTCGCGAAGCCGCATTTTGTCGACAACGTCTGCCCGGTCAGCGAACTGGGCGAGGAAGTGAAGATCAACGAGGCGTTCCTCGGCTCCTGCAACAACGGCAGGCTTCAGGAATTGCGGATCGGCGCAAAGATCATCAAGGGGAAAAAAGTCGCTCCCGGCGTCCGTTTTCTCGTCGTTCCCGCGAGCCGCGACGTCTACCGGGATGCGCTCGAAGAAGGCCTTCTGGATACGTTCATGGAGGCCGGCGCGATCGTCATGAACCCGAACTGCAGTGTCTGCTGGGGCAGCTGCCAGGGCGTCATCGGCGAGGGCGAAGTCCTCATCAGCACCGGCACGCGCAACTTCAAGGGCCGCGCGGGGCACAAGGACTCTTTCGTCTATCTGGCATCTGCCGCCACTGTCACGGCATCCGCGATCGCGGGCAGGATCGTGGCCGCGGACTGACTGAAAAGCTGATATGCAAGGCTGCGGCTTTTGCCACAGCGAGGTAATAAAAATGGAAAAATTCACCGGAAAAGTATGGCTCCTCGGAGATGACATCGACACGGATATCATCATCCCTACGGAATATCTGGCTCTGAAAACAGTCGGCGATATGGCGCCGTACGCCTTTTCCCCGCTCAGGCCCGAACTCGCCGGACAGATCGCACCGGGCGACATCATCGTCGCAGGCAAAAACTTCGGGTGCGGCTCCTCGCGGGAGCAGGCGCCGGAAGTCATCAAGGCGCTCGGCGTACGCTGCGTCATTGCGGGTTCATTCGCCCGGATCTTCTTCCGGAACGCGATCAACAACGGGCTGCTCCTCATTGAGAACGCCGATCTCCACAGCGTCGTCGTGGAAGGCGACACGATCGAAGTGCGCGTGGGGAGCGAGATCCTTGCGGGCGGCAGGTCCTTCCCGATCAGCGCCCTGCCCCAGAATCTCCTGGACATTCTGGAAGCAGGCGGACTGGTCAAGGCGATGCAGAAGCTGAACGGGATCACGGACTGAGAGCCGGACACAGTACATACAGATACGGAGCGATCAGATGGGCGCAACATTAATAGAAAAGATCATTCGCAGAAACACAGGCATTGAGACGGCAAAGGCAGGCGACATCGTCACGGTGAACGCTTCCCGCGTCATGATCCATGACATATTCATCCCTTTCGTCGCGGACAAATTTGAAGAGATGGGATTCAAAAAGATCTGGGATCCGGACAAGGTCGTCCTGATCTACGATCACCTCGTCCCGGCAAGCCAGATCGACGATACCAGGCATTTCCGGATCGGTGATGCTTTTGCTGAGAAGTACGGACCGATCCACGTGCACCGTTCGGACGGCATCTGCCATCAGCTCATGCCGGAACTCGGTTACGTGAAGCCGGGCGACGTCGTCTTCGGCACCGACTCCCACACCGTAACCTATGGCTGCGTCGGCGCTTTCTCGACCGGCATCGGCTACACGGAGATGGCCAGTATCCTCGGAACCGGGAAACTCTGGATCCGTGTCCCGGAGACCATCCGTGTCAACGTGAACGGGCAGCTGCCGGACGGCGTAACCGCAAAGGATGTGATCCTCACGATCATCGGCGATCTGCGCGCGGACGGCGCAACCTACCAGTCCCTCGAGTTCATCGGCGACACATTCGACCACATGTCGGTCGACAGCCGTATGACAATCTCTAATATGACTGTGGAAGCCGGGGCAAAATGCGGCCTGTTCCGGCCGGATCTCCGCACGGCGCTCTACAGCGGCGTAGAGGATGACGACGTCCTGCAAAGCCTCGTCCCTGACGACGATGCCGTATATGCACGCGTCCTGAATTACCGCGCGGAAGATTTCGAGCCTGTCATGGCATGTCCGTCCCAGGTCGACAATATTCACCCCGTGCGCGAGCTCGCGGAAAAAGAGATCGCCGTCGACCAGGTATTCATCGGGTCCTGCACCAACGGACGCTTTGAGGATCTGGAAGCTGCTGCCGCCGTGCTCTATGGCCGGCACATCGCACCTTTTGTAAAGCTCATCGTCACGCCGGCGAGCCGGAGCATCTACCGGAAAGCGGCGCGCGAGGGCATCCTGGACGTCCTCATGGAAGCCGGCGCGATCGTGACACATCCCTCCTGCGGACTCTGCTGCGGCCGGACCGGCGGCATTCTCACCGACGGAGAAGTCGTCGTAGCGACCAACAACCGCAATTTCCTCGGGCGGATGGGCACCTCCAAAGTACAGATCTATCTCGCCTCCCCGATCACCGCGGCGACCTGTGCGCTGGCCGGAAAGATCTCTCTTCCGGAAGGAATCGACTGACAAATTGAAAGATCTCTGCCTGATGAGATGGACTGACAAATTGATCCCTCTGATGGCTTTGGCTGTCAGAGGGATCATTCTGTCTTAATATGTTGTGAGAGATGTATTTTACGACATCTGCCTAGAGGTCATACTCTGCCTTCAGCTGCTCCAGCAGTCCTGTGCACCCCTTCACGACGTCCTGATAAGCTCTCTCAAAGTTCCTCGTATACCACGGATCCGAGATCTCCGTCCCCGGGCGGTCGGTATAGTCCATCAGCAGCCGGAACTTCTTCTCCGGGTCTCCGCCGCAGATGCGGTTCATGTACCATAAGTTTTCGTCGTCAGAGGCGATCAGCAGGTCAAAATCGTCATAATCCCTTTTTTTAATCTGCCTTGCGCGGTGTCCCTCACACGGAATGCCGTGGCTTTCCAACGTCCGCCGCATCGGCGGATAGACCGGGTTGCCGATCTCTTCCGTGCTCGTTGCCGCGGAGTCGATGAAGAAAGCTCTCGCGATCCCTTCCCGGTTTACCATATCCTGCATCACATACTGCGCGGCGGTGCTTCGGCAGATATTGCCGTGGCAAATAAAAAGAATTCTTATCATCTGTAAATCACCCACCAGTCTGTATCCTTTTCCTTCGCTTTTATGCTTTTCCCTCACTTTATCAGAAAAGCCCTGACGCCGTGCCTGTGAAGCTTCGCTTTGATATTCGATGCGGTAAAACGGTCTCCGCTCCACAGTTCGGTAATGTTTTTTTCACCTTCCGGTATCTCAAGGTCGGAGAAGTCCAGATCTACTTCGCTGTCGTTTTCTCCCACGTTAAATACTGCTGCATACTGCCCTCCTGATGCAGAAACCGCAGTCCACAGAAT
>JAEEGL012053016.1_pt1 | contig 10244 bp, 12 predicted proteins | sample 9134231 | NCBI WGS metagenome assembly JAEEGL01 (sample SAMN16246548, study PRJNA631951) | gut metagenome | biome: gut microbiome; feature: rumen; material: fiber-attached | host: Bos | place: Iran: Karaj | collected 2018-10 | reverse complement strand
TGCCATTAATCCGCACGCTTTGGAAAGACTGCAAGTGCTTTCTCCGCCTTTGGCAGACAGAGTGCTGGTGAGAAGGATTGCGCTGGACAACCTGACAAACGAAGAGGTTAAGGCAGTGTATGGTACCTATTTGACTTTGGCCAAGTATGAAGGGAATTTACCATTCACCGATGAGGCTGTTGAATACATACGGGAAACAAGCGACGGCAATTTGCGCCGTGTTCTGAAAGCGGCATTTGCCCTGTTTGAGGCTGCTGCTGACCAAGGCGTGAAGGTTTTGGACAAGGAGTTTGTGGAGAATAACATACCAACTGTTTGATTATGGAAAAATGGTCTGCACGATTGGAGAAGTTTACCATCAACTTCTTCGTAGATACTAATATCTTGTGCTATCTGGTGGACGAGACCCGTCCTACATTGACAGCCTTCATAAAGGCTCTGGCAGATACACCAGTCGTGGATCTTTATGCTTCCGAGTATGTTTTCTCGGAGTTTATCGGGGTCAGGAAGCAAGAGAATTATTTCCAGGCGGTTATTGATAAAGCTCGCGAGGAGGGTAAGAAGGTCAATGTGTCGGAGTTTATAAAGCACAACAAAAAGTATGAGATTAAGGACTATGATTACGATACATTGAAGGATGTTGTCAAGCAGAAGGTGGACGAGGAAACTGAGCGAGTGACCAGAGAGTTTGGCGTCACTTTCTTGCGCAATATCAACAAGCACCTCGTCAGTCCAGTTAAGGAGGTTTGCCTCTCTACAAAAATCTCAAAGGAGGATAGTCTGGTGTTGGTGTCATCCCTGTTCAAGGAGGACGAGGAGATTATAACAGAGCCCGTTATCCTTTTGACTAATGATGGTGATTTTTGCAAATTTGCCAATAAATCGAAGGACTTTATTGGCGGCGTACTTGAAGAAGAGGGTTTGCTGAATCCGAATATTGAACACATGGATACAGTAGGGAAGGAACTGCTGAAATCGCATCTAAACTTGTCTGTTCCCAATGCCAACCTTGATAAATGTGTAGCTGATTACCTAAGTGCCTGCATGAAGAGATTTTTCAAAGAATCTTACATTGGAGACACCATCAAGGTCAATTTCAAGAATGCCCCAGAGCATACTCTTGGCATTGATGTAAAAGCAAGCGAACTGAAGAATGGATTGTTTATTGCCATTATCTCTAAGGACGTGGATTATATTTATTGTCCGCGAGCACAGGCGGACTTTCATAAAGGTCCCGATTCGATAGGGGAGAAGTTTGTGCCGCAGAAGGATGACAGTCACGTGTCTTTTGTTTGTGATACGGAGGAGGTGGTAGTCAGCGACGAGATTTTCAACAGACTCAATGATGACGGGAACTTAGTGTTTATCCATCCTGATTCGCTATAGAAAACTGTTGCCAAAAGGTGGCGGTTAATTATATGGAGGCAGTGTTAGGCGACGGTACCTAATGCCCCAATTTACGTACAAAAATAGAAAAAACTTTTGGCCGTTGCAAGAAATTTTGTACTTTTGCACCCGCAATTTTTAACAGAAAGAACATGAGTTCAATGATTGCAATTTACACATAACGAATAAAGACCCACCGAGGCGACGAACACGCTGATGTTCGCTGCCCGGAGGTTTATTATATATAAGTATAAGCGGCGAACATCGGAAGAAATTTCTGGTGTTCGCCGCTTTTTTTATTCCCCCGTGACTAAAAGGCAGCAAACTCCGCTTTAAACAAAAGTGTAAGGACAACAAAAATGATTGACTTATGAAACAGATTTTTTATTCACATCAAAAACTTATAGGAGGACCTGCCTATGACGAAAGTAAAATTGAAACAACACGCCAGCCGCGAGCTGGTGACCGACCCCGAGTGGGAGCTCGGGATGGAAGTGGCCGTAAAATTCATTGCCAAGAAACTGGCCAAGATGAACTGTGGTGCGGCGATGGCTGAAGAGAACTTTGGTATGCCTGCAGCCGAGCACTTTGTGTATGGCGCATTTGATAAACTGTACACAGGCGTATGGGAATGGAACCCGCACTGCGCCGTGCATACTCAGATTATCAAGATAGCCCTGAGTGACATCCACCACCATCTGGACAGTTGGAACAACAGCGACGAACATCCGCAGACAGTGGAGATAGACGAGCGACTGGCTAACCGCCTGACCGACGACATGGATTTTATGGACGTGGTGTACGAAATAGCAGAACGTGCCGCCGATGGCGATCAGGATCTGCTGGACTACCTGAAGGCTATGCGCCGCTGCGATGACTACGAGCTGATAGCTGAAGAATTGGGTGTGCCGGTGCAGCAAGTGTACCAGCGACAGCGCAAGCTGATAAGGCGTCTGGAAAAGAGAAGAATCAAGAATAATAAAAAGGAATAGTTTTCAAATAAGACTGCTTATGAAACTGTTAGATAAATACCTCCTCTTGGAGGCCAATACGGTGAGCGACTCCGAGTATGAACGACTGACCGGCAGCTCGCTGGAAGCATTCAGAGAAAGAATGAAACAACATCTGGCTGAAACGAAGAAACGCGTTGAGGCAGAAAAAGAGAAGAAATCCCGTCCCGATGACTAAAAGGGGGCGGGATTTCGCTTCTAATATGAGTGAAAGGAGGACGAGAAGATGAAGCATTTCAAATTTGAGGAGTTCCGCTGCCGGTGTTGCGGCGGACTCCCGCTTTTGGCCAGGGCGAATATTGAGTCACTTGTGGACAACGTACTGGATCCGGCTCGCGAGCAATTCGGCGGGCCGGTTTCTGTAAACAGCGGCTACCGCTGCCCGAAGCATAACCTTGAGGTTGGAGGCGTGGTTAACTCGCAACATATAAAGGGTGAGGCCGCGGACATCACTGCAGGTTCACCGGAAGAGAACAAACGCCTTGCGGAGATATTGGAGCAGAATGGTAATTATGACCAGATGATCAAGTATCTGAACAAGGATGGTGGAATCCGATTCATACACGTATCGTGGAAGCGATTCGGACCAAACAGAAAACAGAGATTGATAAGTAAAATATAGGAGGTGAGATTATGACAACAATCGATTTGACGGCCATCGTATTGGCTGTAATAGGGATGGTGAGCGGGTGGGCGAGCTACTGGCTTGACCACCGAAAGCACAAGCAGGAGGTGAAGAACCTGGAGGCTGAGGCTCAGAAACTGAAGGCTGAGACCAGGCAGAAGTATATGGATCTGGCTAAGATGTATGTGGACGAGTTTACGAAGAACATAGCCACGCCATTGGAGAAAAGGGTGGATGAATTGACTAACGAGGTAAAGGAGTTGAAGGATGAACTGGAAAATGTTAAGAGAAACGCTTGCTATTGCGCTGGTTGCCCTAACCGCATCAGCGTGCTCGGTTAGCAGGAGCGCGACTGCAGTGAAAAGTGAAGAGTTAAAAGTGAAAAGTGAGGTTAGGGACAGCTTGCGGGTGGAACAGGTGATGGTGGCGGTGCACGATACTATCGTTGAAACGACCACCATTGTTGTACGCGAGAATGAGCAGGGGGATACGGTGCAGATGAGCGTGGTGAGGGATAGGGACCGGGTGCGAGACCGCTCGCAGTTAAGAGATAAGAGTGAAAAGTTAATAGTTCGGGTGGATACGGTGTATGTGGCTGTCAGGGACTCGGTTCGAGTTGACAGGGGACAGGTGATAGTTATCAGAGCGGGGGAACCGCTCTGCACCGGACTCTGAGGTGGGTGTTTTGGATTATTGTAGGCTTATCGGCCTTGATTATTATTGTTAAACTTAAAGTATAGGAGATTTAGATTATGGCAAAGATTAGTGGTGTGGCCACGCAACTGAGTGGCAAGGTGGGTCAGCTGATTTACAGGCAGACCAAGTATGGAACGGTGGTGTACGAGGCGCGTAAGACGAGCGTGCCGCAGCGTACGGAGGCGCAGATGCAGGTGCGCACGCAGTGGGGTAACCTGGCGGCGGTGTACAAGCAGTTTAACCAGACGCTGAAGAAGGGTTTTGAGGGCCTGAACGGCAAGATGAACGACTACAACGCGTTTATTCAGGCGAACATGAACGTGGTGAAGGTGTATGTGCCCAAGAGCGTGAGGCTGAACGGCGGCAGTGTGCTGGCTCCGTATCAGATTACGCGTGGCACGCTGCCGAGTGTGGCGATGACGAAGGGCGCGGGCGGCGTGCTGGTGAGTGATGTACGCGTGGGCAGTCTGGTGATTGGGGCTGAGACCACGGTGGCGGATCTGGCGAACGCGGTGATTGCGCTGAACGATGGTTGGCAGGCGGGCGACCAGCTGACGTTCTTTTACGGCGTGCAGACGACGGACGCGGTGACGGGGATTCCGAGGGCCAGGATCTACGGTTACAAGGTGATGCTGAACCCGGGGGACAGTACTCCGCTGCTGGAGGTGGTTGGCGGCGTGGGATTTACGTCGGTGGTTTCGGCGGGCTCGGGTTTTGTGCTGGGTATGGACCGCGCGATTGAGGATGGTGCTGCGGTGTGGATTCACAGTCGCGAGGACGGCACGGGCGGCCTGAAGGTGAGTACGCAGTTTATGTATGTGGACAGCAGTGTGCTGGCGGGCTATCAGACGAGTGCGGCTATGGCTGGCGCTGCGAACAGCTATGGCGGGATTAATGCTCAGGCGGTGTATCTGCAGCCTCGTGCCGGACGGGTGTCGGTGGTGCCGGTGGTGGTGCCGACGGGGGGCTCGACGGGTTCTGGCGGCTCGGGAACCGGAAGTACGGATTCGGGGAATGGCGGAAGCACGGAGCCTTCGGGCGGCGGTAACGGTAGCGTGACCCCGAGTGACCCTGGTACGGGTGATGAGACTGGTGGTAATAACGGCGGTGGTTCTCAGACTGGCGGAGGTGGCGATGATACCGGCGGTGGTGATGAAGGATAATCGCGTAGCGAGTTGAGAGTTTAGATTTTCGCTTGATTTAATTTGATTCAGCGGTGTTATTCGCTGTAATGGCTGTAATATATTTATCTTTCAAGGTGCTCATGGGCATGCCACACGGCCTGCAAGCAGGCAGAAGAGTTAATAGTTAAATGTCAGATAATTTAATAACGGAATTCTAATGTTTTTTTTTGTAAAGGGCCAGTGCTTGTAGCGCTGGCCCTTTTTTGTTTTAATGTTTCGCTAATGAATGAATTTTTTGAAGATATTGCTTCTGTTTCAGGAATTATTCGTATCTTTGCAATTGCAATTTAAGGCTTATGGCACTGCTGAAGTTTCATACACCACGCCCCAGCAACCGCACGCAGGAAGAACGACGCGAATCGTTGGAATTTGGAAAGATGGGGGAGCAGATGACGGCTAGGTATTTGACCGACAATGGTTATGTTATCCTGGAACATAACTACCATCGTGGACACCTTGAGATTGACCTTATCGCACTCGATGGCGTCGAACTGGTCATCGTAGAGGTGAAAAGCCGTGCCAACGACACCCTCCTGCAGCCCGAAGCGGCCGTTGACCATAAGAAGCGGCTGGCACTTATCCGGTTGGCCAATGAATATGTCAAGTCGCACAACCGAAAGGAGAATGTGCGGTTCGACATCGTTTCCATCGTCTCAAAGCCCGAGGGGGCCGTAATTAAACACATCAAGAATGCCTACAATGTAATGACTTTCTGATAATAATCCGAAAAATATACTCTGTGTGAAACGGGGCGGCCAGGCGTGGCCACCCTTTATTTTTTAAAAAGATTTGGCTGTGTGAGGAAATGTTTGTATCTTTGCATCTCAAAATAACATCATTAAAACAGATAGGATTATGAAAGACTTGATGCCTGTAAACGGACAGTTCGCAATGCCCACGCTGGCTTATGATAACCTGGGCGATACCATCAGTAAGGAGACGCTCGGTTTCCACTATGGTAAGCACTTGAAGGCTTATGTCGACAATCTCAACAAAGCGCTGCACGGCAGCGGCTTGGAGGGATTGTCGCTTGTCGAGGTGGTGAAAAAGGCCGAAGGTGGTATGTTCAATAATGCCGGACAGGTGTTGAACCACGCTATGTATTTCGAGCAGTTCAGCAATTCGCCCAAGGCCATGAGTCCGAAGTTTGCGGCACTGCTGGAACGCGACTTCGGTAGTGTGGACGCTTTCAAGAAGGAGTTTGAACAGAAGGGCGTTACGCTCTTTGGTAGCGGCTGGGTATGGCTCTCGATGGATAAAGATGGCAAGTTGGTCATCACACAGCAGAAGAATGCCGAAAATCCAGTTACCATGGGCCTCATTCCTCTGCTGACCTTCGACGTGTGGGAGCATGCCTACTACCTCGACTATCAGAACCGTCGAGCCGACCACCTCGCTGCCTTGTGGCAGATTGTCGACTGGGCTGTTGTGGAAGCCCGGGCTCTCTAATCGAATCATCTTGTCATGCTGGTAAAAACATACGGGAGTGCCATTTTTGGTGTCAACGCTCTGACGGTCACCGTAGAGGTGAATATGAGCGATGGTGTCGGTTTCTTTATGGTTGGGCTTCCGGATAACGCCATAAAAGAGAGTGCTCAGCGCATCTCGTCAGCCTTCGAGGAAAGTGGATTCCGTATCCCAGGCAAGCGGATTATCGTTAATCTTGCCCCTGCTGACTTGAAAAAAGAAGGCACCGCTTACGACCTCACTATCGCGATGGGTATTCTTGGTGTCACTGGCGCTGTCAATTCCGATGCTTTTGAGCAGTATGTCATCATGGGTGAGTTGGGCCTCGATGGAAGGCTACGACCCATCAAAGGGGTTCTTCCTATCGCCATCGAAGCTCGTAGCCGAGGATGCAAAGGCATCATCGTGCCTGCCGAGAATGCCCGCGAGGCCGCCATCGTGAATAATCTTGAAGTCTATGGTGCCGAAAGCCTCAGGCAGGTGGCTGACTTTTTCAATGGGCAGGCTACCATCGAACAGACTATCGTTGATACCCGTGCCGAGTTTGCCAATTCTTTGAGTCACTATGAATATGACTTTGCCGACGTCAAAGGACAAGCCACAGTAAAGCGCTGCCTCGAGATTGCAGCTGCTGGCGGCCATAATGCCATCATGATAGGCCCTCCGGGATCGGGTAAGTCGATGTTGGCCAAACGTATGCCTAGTATTCTGCCGCCATTGACCCTCAGCGAGAGTCTTGAGACCACGCAGATACACTCGGTGGCAGGCCTTATGCGCAAGGAGGACTCGCTGATAGCGGTGCGTCCCTTCCGCGCTCCACATCACACGGTATCGGATGTTGCTCTCGTTGGCGGAGGCGTTAACCCTCGTCCGGGTGAGATATCTTTAGCCCATAACGGGGTGCTCTTTCTTGATGAATTGCCTGAATTTAAACGCACAGTATTAGAGGTGCTTAGGCAGCCAATGGAGGAGCGTCGTGTGACCATCAGCAGAGCCAAGATGACCATCGAATATCCTGCTTCTTTCATGCTCATTGCTGCCATGAATCCCTGTCCCTGCGGCTACTATAACCACCCCACCATCGAATGCACTTGTCCTGCCGGCGCAGTGAAGCGCTACCTCAACAAGGTGAGTGGCCCTTTGATGGACCGCATCGATATCCACATCGAAGTAACGCCGGTACCTGTCAGCCAGTTGAACAAGGAGGAGCGTGCCGAGAGTAGTGCTGCGATAAGGGAACGCGTTGTCGCCGCCCGCGCCATACAGACCGCCCGCTTTGCCAATCATCCTGGCGTGCATTGCAACGCTCAGATGGGTAGCAAGCTTACTCGTCAGTATTGTGTTCTCACCGACGAATGCCGCACCATCATGGAGATGGCCATGAACCGCCTCGGCCTCAGTGCCCGTGCCTACGACCGCATCCTGCGCGTCTCGCGTACTATTGCTGACCTTGAAGCCTCGCACGATATCACTCCCGACCACCTGCGCGAAGCCATCACCTATCGTTCGTTGGACCGCGACAGCTGGGGTAGATGATAACTAAAACTAATTAAGACTATGATACGCGAAGAAACTGTTTTTGGACCCATATTCAGCCGGCGGCTGGGAAGTTCGCTCGGCATCAATCTGCTGCCCGAAAAGGGCAAGACATGCAATTTCGACTGCATCTACTGCGAGTGTGGTTGGAACCGCGACGGACGCAACGACACCGTGCTGCCTTCTGCCGAAAAGGTTCGTACTGATTTGGAACGCATGCTTGTGAAACTTTCTCAGGAAGGTACTCCGGTAGACAGCATCACCTTTAGTGGTGATGGCGAGCCTACCATCAACCCCGAATTCCCGCAGATAATTGACGACACGCTGCGTTTGCGCGACCGGTACTATCCCCAAGCCAAAGTGAGTGTGCTCAGCAACGCCACCCGCGTACACATCCCCGAGATATTCAACGCCCTGCGCAAGGTCGACAACCCCATCATGAAGATTGACGCCCCCACCAATGAACTGATTGAAAAGATTAACATGCCCGCGCCGGGATACGACATACACCGTGTTATCGAGGCCCTGAAGCAGTTCGAAGGCAACTTCGTGTTGCAGACCTGCATGCTGCGGGGCAACGGCTTTGACTCCTCCAGTCCCGAAGTGGTCGGTCCTATGATGGATATCGTGCGACTGTTGCGCCCCCGCGAGTGGATGGTGTACACCATCGACCGAGCCACCCCCATGCAGGGCCTCGAGAAATTTAGCCCACAAGAGATGAAAGCCCTCGTCCAACCGGTGATTGAAGAAGGCTTTACCCAAGTACAGATTAAAGGTGCTGTAGAAGATAACTAAAAGAAAGAGGAGCTCTGACCGAGCTCCTCTTTTTTGTTACTTCAACTTTAATATCCATTCGGCGACGGCCTGCATGGCTTCGGGTGCGAAAGTTTCCTCGATGAGGATGTACTCGTCGGGACTGCCGGTGGTGCAGTGTTGGAAGAGGTGGTTGAGGTCCGTCAGGGTGCGGCAGTCAGCTTTCGGGCACAACTGCTTGATGCGTTGCTGATTGGGATGGGGGAGTACTTGGGTGTCCTTGCTGCCGTTGAGGGCCAGCACAGGACAATTCACCTTGGGAAGGTATGTGGCAGGGTCGAGGGTGAGGAAGGTCTGCATCCAGCGGCTATCAAGTTGCTCCTTGATGGCGGCAGCAGTCCCACGGCCGAAGCCGACACTGTCTACCTGTTCTTTGGTGAGCCCAGCGGTGTGGCGGGCGAGGACGGCCTTATAGTCTTTCTGGCTGCTGCCGGCAGGCATGGAGAAGAGTTCGCGCATACAAGCTGTGCGGATGGCCAGCAGGCTTTCGCTCAGGCCTCGGGCGCGGAAGATGGCTTCGTTCTGCTGTAACATCACATCACCTCCGGTACATCCTTGACCGGCCAACATTACCACAAACTTTACTTTTTTGTTGCGTGCTGCCACCATAGGAGCGATGGCACCGCCCTCGCTATGTCCGCCGATACCGAGACGGTTGGGGTCGACATGGGGGTTGCCTTTCAGGGCGTTGAACATGGCTTCGGCGTCTTCGGCAAAGAGGCGCGTGTCGACCGAGTCGAGCGGGCCTGTGCTGGCTCCCATTCCACGGTCGTCGTAGCGCAGCACAGCGATGCCTCGTGAGGCCAGGTAGTCGGCCAGCACCAGGAATGGCTTATGCTGGAAGATTTCCTCGTCACGGTTTTGCTGGCCGCTGCCACTCACGAGCACCAATGTCGGGTATTTGCCACCGCCCTTGGGGTAGGTGAGGGCGCCCTCGAGGTGCACTTGGTTCCCTTGGCTGTCGGTGTAGTCGGCGGTGACGGTCTCTTCGTCGAATCGGTAAGGCGGCTGCGGTGTCTGTGGACGTCGCAGTTGGAAGAGCGTGTCGGTGGGGTAGAAGGTGATATCCTCTTTGAGGAAGGCCTGCTTCCAGTAGCCGACGAAGGTGCTGTCGCGTCGAGTGAGGTTCATTTTCAGCCCGATGCTTTTGCATTCGAGCGATAGGTTGTTCCCTTCGAGACTCCAGCTGCTGACGGGTATGGGGTCGGCGCTCTGCATGGGACTGTAGAGCGCGGCGGAGCTGTCGGCGAGGTGGATACACAATGCCAGTCCGGTCTTCTGGCTCATGCCGGTGTACCACTGTGCGTGGGCCGTAAGACCCACGCACAGCAACAATGCAAAGACAATTCTTTTCATTCTTGTTTCTTTTTCGGATATCGCTTGGCCTTCTTGAGGGCTTCGGCGATAATCCACTCTATTTGTCCGTTGGTACTGCGGAACTCGTCCGCGGCCCATTTCTCAATGGCGTCGTAGACTTCCGAGTCAATCCGCAGGGCAAAATTCTTTTTCATCGTGAGAACATTACTT
>JAEEGL010911982.1_pt1 | contig 10244 bp, 3 predicted proteins | sample 9134231 | NCBI WGS metagenome assembly JAEEGL01 (sample SAMN16246548, study PRJNA631951) | gut metagenome | biome: gut microbiome; feature: rumen; material: fiber-attached | host: Bos | place: Iran: Karaj | collected 2018-10 | reverse complement strand
TGCGGCTTGTACAGGCTGGACCGGAATTGGAGCTGGAATTGGTGTTGCCCTTATAGGTGCTGGTATCGGAATGTTTTCCGGCGGTGTTGCACTCTATAACATGAATATTCCAAACACGGACAGGGAGCAGCCGGAACAGGATCCTGCTGTTCGAGGTAGCCGCAATCAGCTGAGGCCTTATGGTACTGTTCCCGTGCTTTTCGGTAAAAGGCGCATCTATGCAGATTTGTGTGCAAATCCATATACCTGGGTAGATTCAAACGGAGTTGTCTGGCTTTATCAGCTTTTCTGCGTAGGTCAGAAAGACATACAGATTGACAATACTACAATCAAAATCGGTGAAACAAAAATCACTGACTATTCAGCAACAGGCAGTATTTCACGCATTCTAAGTACTGCAAATCCGGATTCGCTCATTCAGATGCAGATTGCAGACGGAGAAAACACACCACCTCTTTACGATAAATGTGTTCACGAAATACAGCTTAATACACTTCTCAAGCATCAGACAGAAGACGGACAGGATGGTGCTGTAATCAGAACTACACCGGATAAAACTACTCAACTGAACGTAGATATATTTTTCTATAACGGTTTGGGAAAATACAATAATGAAGGTCAAGTTGAGGATACAAGCGTTACAGTTAAAGCAGAATATAAGAGAGCTGACCAGGCGGATTCTGCGTATGCGTTGCTTGGATATTTCTCCAGCGGAAGCAATGAAATAACAGGTCGCGAACTCAAGACAAAAAGATATGCAATTACCAAAAGCAATTTGACTGCAGCATCTTACACAGTAAGGATAACGAGGGTATCAGAAGACAGTACAGACACAAAGGTTATTGATTCTGTTTATGTCGGTTCAATCAGGGCTGCAAAATCTGTACAGCCGGTAAGAACAGAACGGTGCCGCCAGCTTACACTCATAGGACTTAAAATCAAATCATCAGAAAAACTCAACGGAATTGTAGAGCAGCTTAATTTCCTGGCACAGTCAAAACTGCCTGTTTATAACTCTCAGAACTCAACCTGGAGCAATGCACTATCAAGCAATCCTGCATCAGCTGCTATGTATGCAATGCAGGGAGAAGTTGCACAGCAGAAGCTTGAAAACTCAGAAATAGATAAAGCTTCGTTTGAAAGGCTTTTTACCTGGTGTGCTTCCAACAGCTATGAATGCAACGCCTTTATCTGCGAGGACATGTCTATCAGCAGTCTTCTTTCTGCAATCGGATCAACCTGTCGTGCGGAAATCTTGAAAATAAACAGCAAAATTACGGTAATACAAGACATTGCACGGGATTCTTATGTGCAACTTTTTACTCCACGCAATTCCCATGACTTCAAGGAAACAATGGCTCTTTCTGATGTTCCTGATGAAATGAAGATGGGATTTGTAGACAAGGATTCCGGTTACGCTGAAAATGAAGCGTCTGTTTACAATACACCTACAGGAAACAAGCAATCTGGCGTTGAACCTGTAACATCTCAATCAGTTCCGCTCTGGGGAGTTACTGATAAGAACCAGGCTTTGAAAATTGGTATGTACAATTATGCGGTTTCAAACCACCGTTTTGCCGTCGTAAAGTTTTCGTGTGATTTTGAATACCTTATGTGCCGCAAGGGTGACTGGATTAAGTATGCCGGAGATATAGCACTTGCGGGGCTCAAACAGGGACGTATTGTTTCCGTACAGGACATGTGCATAGAGCTTGATGAAGAAGTTACGATGGAAGCCGGAAAATCCTATGCAATAAGAATCAGGCATAAGGACGGAGCTGCAGAAATAAGAAGTGTTGTTACAGCTGCAGGAACTTATCTGGCAGTTACGGTAACAGGTTCTTCTTTTGAAAATCCTTCTGAACTTGAAGACTGCCTTTTCACATTCGGAGAAGCTGGAAACGATTCAAGAGATTTAATTGTAACGGACATTCAGTGCGGTGAAAACCTGAGTGCTGACCTAATCTGTGTGGACTATGCCCCGGAAATATTCGGAGTTGATGAACCTGGTTTTGTCCTTCCCGATTTTGTAAACAATCTTTCTGAAACAGATGGTGCAATTGACAGCGGACAGATAACTCAAGCTGAATGGAGAACATTTTTTACTTATCATGACGACATAAATCAACCGCCGCTTGCAACAGGAGACGGAACTAACGAAGGCTGGCATCACACAAAGACAGCTCAAAGCGTATGGGTTTCTTCAAAAACTGCTCGGAATATCTTTGAAGGTGAATGGAGTGCACCAGCTTACACTAGAGGACAAGACGGTATTCCAGGAACACCCGGCGGACATCAGGAGTTTGAGTTTGCTTCTGGGGATTATGAAATGACAACACAGCAGCTTGAAGCTCTTAATTGGACTTCCTCTGCACCAGAGATACAGGAAGGTAAATACCTTTGGATAAGAACAAGATTTGTTGAAGGAGAATGATATGAGTAATTGGAGTTATACAAGAGTTGGAGCAAAGGACGGAAAAGGAATACAGAACATTACTGAATATTACAAGTTGTCGGCAAATACAACAGAAACATTCAGTGCCAGCACAATCTCAACATGGAGTACTTCTGTTTCTCAGCCAACTTCGGCAAAACCATATCTTCTCAATGCTGAACTTGTCGTTTACAGCGATGGTACAAAAGAATATAAAGCACCTCATGTTGCTTCAAGATATGTAACAGACGGACAGGCTGGCCGTGGAATTGCCGGAATCACAGAATACTATCTAGCTACATCTGAATCTTCAAATGTTACCCGTTCAACTTCTGGCTGGACTACAACTATTCAGACTATGACATCAACTAAAAAATACCTTTGGAATTATGAGAAGACAACATATACTGACGACTCTGATCCGAGCTATACAAATCCCTGTATTATTGGTGTTTATGGCGATAAAGGTGATAAAGGAGACCAGGGAAATCCAGGAACAGCTGCTAAGTTTGTAGAAATAGAAGCAGCCAGCGGACTGGTTTTCAAAAACGGCTCTCCGTCACAATTGCCTCTTAAATGTATTGCTACAGGATTCACAGCTTCGTCATACCAATGGTATAAGGACGGAACTGCAATATCAGGAGCTACAAGCCAGACTTACAACGCTACTACTGCTGGTGTGTATAAGGTTACTGCAAACGGATATTCTGACATTGCCACTGTTATTTCTGTTTCGGACGGTGCTGATGGGAATGATGGACGCGGAATCAGCTCAACAGAAATCAAATATGCAACTTCAACAAGCAATACAACAGCTCCGTCTTCCGGTTGGCAGAGTACGGTTCCAGCTGTAGCACAGGGCAGTTATCTGTGGACTAGAACAACAATCAAGTATACATCAGGAAGTGATTCAGTTTCTTATACTGTTGCCCGACAGGGAAGCAACGGCACTAATGGCAGCAATGGTACATCTGTAACAATATCATCTAAATCAGTAAAATATCAGGCAGGAACGAGCGGAACAACAGCTCCATCTGGAACGTGGAGTGATACAGTTCCTTCAGTTACAAAAGGACAGTATCTCTGGACTAAAACCGAAGTTACCTATTCAGACGGAAACAGCACGACTTCATATTCTGTAGGATATGCAGGAACTAATGGTACAAACGGAACTTCACCTTATGCCTGTTCGGTAAGCAATGAAAACTTTACAGTTGCAACCGGCACGGATTTAAAACCACTTTCAGCTACAACATATTCCGTGAAATTTACCGCCTACAAGGGAAGTACACAGCTTTCAGCAATAGCTCCATCTGCCACAATTGCAAGTGGCAAATTTAAAGTGTCTACCCCGACTGCGACAGGTTTTACTGTTGCACAGAGTACAAACGGAACCCTTACTTTTACAACAGCAACAGGAACCGCAATCAGCGCAAATCTTTCGGTAAACGTCACCGTTACCTATGACAACGGCAGTACAGAGACTAAGACTATAACAATTTCTGCAAGTAAGACAGGTGCCAAGGGGGCAACTGGAACAAGTTCCTATTCATATGTCCGATATTCAGCTAATGCAGACGGAACAGACTTTACGACAACTCCATCTTCAGCAACAAAATATGTAGGATTCTACAGCGGGACAAGTTCAACAGCTCCAACAGACAAGGCTTCCTATACCTGGACCAAGTTTGTGGGAGAAGACGGAGCCAACGGAACAAGCCTCACAAGCAAAGGGAACTGGGCAAGCGGTACAGCTTACAAGGTATCGGAAGTGGTCTACTACGCCACAAACAAAACAAGCTATGTCTGTAAGAAAGCCCATACATCTTCGAGCTCAATACTTCCGACAAACACAACATACTGGACAGTTCTTGCAGCTCCAGGAACAGACGGACAGGATGCAACTCAATATTACATGCACTTTGTCTACTGTGATGATACATCTTCCGGCACAAACTATTCGACAACAGAGTCTCGCAAGTACGTCGGAATCTACACTGACACAACACAGGCAGATGCCGCAACGTTCTCTGCAGCAAATGCAAAGAGCGGTATCATTTGGAGCAAGGCAGAAGGAGATGATGGTACATCCCCGACTGTATCTAGTACAGCTGTAACGTATCAGCAAGCTGACAGCGGAACTTCTGTTCCAACCGGAACATGGAACGCAACGCCTCCGACGGCGACTGCAGGAAAGTATATGTGGACTAAAACTGTAGTTACATATTCTGATTCTGCAACTAGTACCTCTTATGCTGTAAGTAAAAATGGTTCTAACGGTACAAACGGAACATCTCCTTGGACAGTAACATGTTCAGAACCAGCAGTTGTTCTTGCCTGTGGAGGTGAGAAAACAGTATCTTCTGAAAAAAGCATTACAATCAAATTTAATGCATTTCAGGGAGCCACAAGAAAAGCGGCTACAATTGCAACTTCAACATTGCCAAGCGGAGTTTCTGTTACATCTAATACTGCAGCTACAACGTCTGCAGACGGAAGTCTTGTACTTAAAATTGCTGCAGGTGCAAATCTTGGCGGTACTACAGCAGCATATAATACAGTCATTATTACTCTCACAGTTACTGCAAATAGCGTAGCATATACGTTCAGCCTTACTTTATCAAAACAAATCTCTGGACAATGGCAGACAGCCGGATGGTTAGACTTAACCGCATCTACTTATGATACAAATACATGGTATCCAGTAACAGGTACTGCTATGCCAAAAAATCCACAGAAGTTTCAAGTTTCAGTGAGAGGAGATGGTCAGACAAATATTCCATGGTCATCACATGGTACTGGAAAAATAGGCGTAGAGTTCTGTGTTGAAGATGTCGGAATTGCATGGGGTTGGCTACCAAGTAATCAATGTACTATTTTTTCGGACACCTTTGCACAAACAAAAGCTGTTACAGGATGCCCAAATCAATCTCCGGTAAGCTACACTCAAATGTCAAACTCTTCTACGCCTGTTATATGGTTGCGAGGAGGTGCAAAATACTATGTTGAAGCAACATATGCTGTTACCTGGACTATAAGAACAGAAGCAACAACAATATCATCACAAACAGTTACTCCTTCTGCAAATGCTCGTCCAACACCAAGAGGAGTTTTTGTAAGAGGAAAAGGAGTTTCAACTGTAGCTGAATACTATAAGCTTTCAGCAAATACAACAGAAACCTTTGATAGTACAACAATTAATAATTGGAGCACAAATCCATCTACCTTAATTCCGACTGCATCTACTCCTTATTTATTAAATGCAGAACGAATCACATTAACAGACGGAGTTAATACAACCTATGAATATAAAGCACCTCATATTTGCCTAACATACCAAGAAGACGGAGCAAATGGTCGAGGTATAACTTCAATTACAAATGTATATAAGCTGACAACTAATACAACAAAACCAACAGCTCCTACAGCAACAGATTCCGTTTGGGACGGATCTGCTACCGGCTCAACTTCAGTCTGGGGAACTGTTTGTCCTACTACGACAACAACAAATAAGTATCTTTGGAACTGTGAAAGAATAAAATATGATGATGATACTTATACAGTAACACCTGTTGCTCTTCTGTCTACGCATGGTGCAACAGGAACTCGTGGTACAGTCTGGTATAGTGGAACCGGTATCACAGGAACATCTACAACGGCAACTGTTTTCTCCAATTCTGGAGTAACCTCTGCGATCGTCGGAGATATGTATAAAAATACGGATACGTCCAATACGTATCGCTGTACAACAGCTGGTAATGCTTCTACTGCAAAATGGGTTTATACTGGAACTATAAAGGGTGACCGTGGTTTTTCATCTCGGACTATTGCATTCCGTGCTAATTACTCAGCTTTCAGTTCTCCAAATGTAGGAGAAGTATATGTGTGTGGATATGACAGTAATGGTGCTGAAGCTGATACAGCAGGTTATGTAATAGTCAACGGTGTTACCTATTATTCTAAAGGAATGTTGAACAGCAATGCTGCTATGGATGGATATATAATTATTCCAAAAACTTCGACAAGTTCTTCAAGTCCTTCTCGTCCAGAATATGCTTATTATTCTGGTTCTGGATGGTACAAAATAGCAAACGATTTAACCTCTGGTAATGTAACTGCTACTGCAATAACCGATACAGATTACATAGCTCTTGCAAAAATTCATGCATACTCAGCTGAAGGTATCGTTACAGTAACGCCTATAACTCATTGTCTTTTGTCATCAATCACACAACCGATTGATCTTTATTATGAAGGTATTGTTGCAACTGTTACACAATATACCAATGCGAGCATAACACCGTATAAGATAACACGTTCAGGTGACGGTTACACAAAGACAGCTATAACTGCAAGAAACGCAAGACGCGGTGCTGTAGTATTTGATACACGGGCCGCAACACCGACTGCCTCAACTGCAGCACCAACAATAAGGTTTTACAACGGAACATATTGGAATGAAATCTCTTCATCAAACGCACTCTATTCTAAAGCTGTTGCAATTATGGCAGGAGATCTTCTCGGCATTGCAGGATATTACAGAACAAAAGAACTCCCTATTCCTTCCATTTGCGGAACTTATATGGAAACTATGTACTGCAACCTTGCACTTATAGAAAATCTGTTTTCTCAACAGGCAACAATTGACGAGTTACAGTCTTTATCTCTACTTTTTTCCGAATACTGCGGTTCTGTCAACTCGCAAAATCCATCAGTCGGTGATATGATGATATATATGGGAAAGAACCCAAGACTTACCGCTGCAACTCGTGAATTCCGTTTTGCGATAAGCCAATATCTCGGAAAGATAGGAGGACAAGAAATGTGGAGTGACAAATTGGTTACGAAGTTCTTAGCGGGCGGACTGCTTGCATTGAATCTGATGGGATGTGTACAGACTACAGATGCTGTGTATTCTAAGGTGGGAGAGTCCAATACGTGGAAGGAGGTGGACTTGGATGGTTCTGACACATCACCTATATACTCCGTATCTGGCGACTCTATAAACGGATTGTTTGCTGTTATTAAATATGACGGAAGCATTTTCATTACGAAAGATTTCGAAAGTTATACTCGATCAAATTCTCTAAAAAATATGTTAACAGATGAAAATCTTGTTGACGTGGCTGTTGTACACGGTTCTAACCAAACGTGTTTGATTTTGACAAACAAAAAACTTTTTAAAACTCATGACTATCAAACGTTTCAGAATATATCACCATGGCAATCAGCGGCATCTACAGGAAACATAATTAATTTTTGGAGAAAAAAGAACACTCTTTTTGTATGCAGAAATAATGTTCTTTTTCTTACTAGTGCAAATGATGAAAACTTTTCGCAGTGGCAAACAGTCTCTCTTTCAGAAAGTCCTAGTGAAATTCTTTGCGTTGATGATTGTCTTGTTGCAGTGGAACAAAACAAAATAGAGCTTATCAAAAAAACAGAAAATGGCTTCGCAATAGAAGAATATGATAATTACTTCTCAGACGTAGACATTGGCTCTTTTTTTCTTTTATCAAAAGACAATTTAATTGTGGCTGTAGGAACTTCTGGTATTGCAATATGTAAAAAAGATTATTCAGGAATTGAAAGTGTAAAAAATTATCCAACTACAAGCTTTGGTGGTATGTGGGCAAATAAAGTGTTTTATAACAACAAACTGTTTTGTTGTATGTCAGCCCCTGGAGACACCACTTTTGCACTTTATTCAATAGATTTTTCATCCGATACCCCTTCTGTTGAAAAAAAATTGGATTTCCCTAGCGGTTCTTATGGAGCTTTTTTCGTTGGTGTTTGTGGTGATTTGGTCTGGACGTGTTTTACTGGAACACCTGTTTACATTTCCACAGACGGAGGCAACACCTTTTCTCAAAAAATAGACCCTCCAAACAACACTGCTTATTTTAGGGGCATGAGTTATATCAGTGAACTTAATTTATATATGGGCAGCTGGACTTATAGTTCTGACAGCTCCACTCATTTCTTTGTTTCCCGCGGTCGCGAAGCCGGTTCTGGTATCATTGCTGAAAATTTTTCACCAAACATGGGTTATGTAGTTTGGTCGAACGGTTTGATTATACAGTGGGGAACATGTCCTTCTGGAGGTTCGCTTACTACCAAAAAAAGGTTTCCAATTGATTTTCCAAATTATGTAGCTTGCATAACATTTTTACCAAATAATAGCGTGGGGACTTCAGAAGGATTTCAATATGTTTACAGTTATGACAAACAAGGTTTTATTCCAGCATTAAAATGGATGTCTGATTATACAGTTGGAGTTCTTCAAAGAGATACAAAGTACGTAGCTATTGGATATTAAGGAACGGTTTGATTATACAGTGGGGAGCAACATCCTACTCAGGTACGACTTTGACAAAAACAAATTATCCGATAGTTTTTCCAAATGCAGTCGGATGTGTTGTATTACAAAATTACGTTGCCTCTGGATCTTCAGAAGTCAGTAGCTTTGTTTACAGTGCAGATAAGACAGGTTTTACGCCTGCTTCAAAATGGGGAGCTGATAATACAGTGACAGGTTCTGCACGCTCTTATAAATATATGGCCATTGGTTATTAAGGTTATTATACTGTTACAGAAATGATTTCACGAAGCTCAGAAATTTCAATTCTTGCTGCGGCCCTTTTCTGTTTAATTTCGTCGGGAACTGAAGTTCCAGAATCTGCATAGCGGATGACATACCAGTCAGTTTGTTTCAGGTAATTTTCGAGTTCAGCAATTCTTTTTTGATTTAATTCATCTTCTGTTGGAGGAGGAGGATCTTCAAGGACAGGATACCCGTTTTTATCACCTTTAATCAGTTTTCCTTCTTGATTAGCTTTGTCTACAATTTCCATATGACATTTATCATCAATTTCAATGAAAGATTCAAAATTCCTGCTGGTTAAACTAAATCCCCATTCATTTTCTGAATTTTTGATTTTACCAAATAACATATATTATTTCCTCCCAACATGAATATAACATATTCAGAATACTATTATAAGTCAACCGAACGGTTTGATTGTACAGTGGGGTTTTATAACAACAAAACCGTCGTCAGCCAGTTATACTATCAATGGTTTGCTTTTTAGCACAGCAAATTATTTTATTACTTTTAAAACTATAGGTAATGATTATACAGAACGCGATTTTAGATTTCAAAATTATACTACAGATAAACTGGCTTCAAGTTGTAAAATTCAAATGCTTGTTGGAAGTTCTGCAAATTCGTGCCCGTTTTCGTGGTTTGCAATTGGATACTAACTAAATTACTAATACCCAATTGCAAAAACAGATACGGTTCTTGCATAATAAACATTTTCAGCACAGTGCTTTACATTAACCTTACAAGTCTGATTTCCAGTTTTCTGAACCTGTACTATTGGCATAGAACCTGTCTCTATATTATTTCTATTTGCTAGAACAGCATAATTTTGATTAGAAAATGATATTGGGAACGTACAGGTGGTTTCACTTGTTTCTGTTGTAGTTATAATTTTCCACTGTATAATCAAACCGTTCCTTAATTTTGAAGTACACTATAAGCAGGAGGATAAAACAATGACTTTTGCTTATATTAGAGTTTCAACAAACTATCAGACAGTACAGAATCAAAAACTTGCAATCAGGGAATATGCCAGATATCACAGGCTGTATAAAATCCAATGGGTAGCAGAAACAATCAGCGGTACAAAAAATCCAGAAAAAAGAAAACTCGGACAACTTCTCGAAATTGTCAACACAGGTGACACAATCATAGTCACAGAGCTTTCTCGTCTTGGACGTTCTCTAATGATGATTCTAAATGTTT
>JAEEGL017028965.1_pt1 | contig 10245 bp, 12 predicted proteins | sample 9134231 | NCBI WGS metagenome assembly JAEEGL01 (sample SAMN16246548, study PRJNA631951) | gut metagenome | biome: gut microbiome; feature: rumen; material: fiber-attached | host: Bos | place: Iran: Karaj | collected 2018-10 | reverse complement strand
ATATGGAGGAGGACAAGATTATGAATAGTTGCTACTCTTCCAATAAAATTATGGAAGAAATCAAGTATCGCATAAAAGACAAGTTCAAAAACCAAGAAAATTTTGGTAAAGAACTTGGTGCGAGTCGTAAGACTGTGAGTCGAATTTTGAATCATGGTACTGACATCGCTACATTCTTTAAAATATGCAAGATGCTTGGCATAAACGGGATATCAATCGATTGATATTCCTTTTTTGTTACCTTTCTTGGGACAAAACATAAAAAACACAAAAATTTATGCTAAATACTATAAAGAGACAAAATAAATAAGTTATAATTTATTTAACGTTTACTCGTTTCTAAAATCTGATACCGGTTTTAGTGGAGGCTACATATATGAAGGCAAATGTTCTAGGTATGAACAATGGTTTGATGGTTTATTGGGAGGAAGTTAAAGAAGCCGCCCAGTATTATGTTCATCTTTTAATTGGTGATAAAAACAAACACGAAGAGTTCAAAGATGGGCGCTATGAAAAAGTGAATGGACCTGAAAAAAGGCAAGAAATTGCATTAATTTGTGTTGAAAGAAATATTAAGTATCATTCATTTACTGATTTGGCCCGCATCGACAGCCATACCGTTTACAAATATAATATTGGACGATGTGTAGAAGAAACGGGGCGCAATTATTATATTTTTGTGGAAGCAGAAAATAGAGAAGGCAAGATTATAGACAAATGTGAGCCTATTTGCTGCAAAGTGAAAGAAATGATGGATGGTAGCGTTTTATGATGTGGAAAAAAACAAATGTTATAGACTGTTATGGCAAAAATGTATTTGTTGACAAATGTGGTTTTTGCAATTTACGTTCAATCGAGATTATTGCTAAAAACAGGAATACTTCAATTAGCAATTTTCAGAACTACTATATGTCTGATGATGCGAGTGGTCTCTATTATAGAATTGAGTCGAAATCATTAAATTTTAAACAGTTGTTAACTCTTGTTTTATCAAAAGAGATATATGAATACAGTGGTAACCAAAATAATGGCTATTGGGGATATCACTTGCCTAACAATGTTCAAAAAGAAAATGTTCAAAAAATAGCATATGGAACAATTGAGCTTCGTTTCATGGTCGATGCTTATCTATTTGATACGAATAATGGTTTTGGATCATGCACACACCATCAAGAAATAGTTCGCATAAATAAGGAATCAGATATCGATAAAATTGAAGTTTGGTATCAGGACAATGTAAAAGCCTCTTCGTTTAAACACGTAATCTTAGCGGATATTAAAGTCAATGACGAACTATTTCTAGTCAGCCGTGGAAAAGTGAAAGTTACAAAAGTATATACTTTTCCAAATGAGAACGGATTAGTGTGCGATGTTGTTGATTCGAATGGTCAAACACAAAGAGTAAATTATACAAATCACCAACTATTTTATCTGCCGTACTCGAAAACTGAAGATGAATTTGCCCCTTTGAATCATTCTAAGAATGAGTTAGTTTTATCTCCCTATGTTGTCACATCTAACACGGGGCTGTGTAATGTTCATTGGCAGCCGATTAGTGAAGCGGCAAGATATACAGTGACAGCTTATCGAATTGTTAATAGGCCAGGAAGAAAAAAAGTCTACCACATGCGCGACTATGAAGTTGAAAGGAATGCTCATTTTATCGCCATACCAGATTTAATAGGTGATGGTATTGTTTTTAAAGTCAAAGCTGAAGATAGACTTGGAAAAGTGATTGCCGAAAGCAGATGCTTGTCTTCTGGATTTGAAACTAGAGATATGGAATAGGAGATTGCTTATGGGTGTTGTTAATTCAAACATGGGGATTCAGAACAGATTAGATAAAGTATACGATGAGCTGCAAAAACTGAATAAGAGAATTGATAATTTAATTTTACCGAGCACACCTGAAGTAAAAGAAACAACCAATGGCGCTTTTACTTTGAAAAGCGTGGCTAATATGATTTGGTGGACAAAAGATGAAAAAGCAGCAAGATATCGAATCAAGCTATTTGCGAGTGTGAACGGTGAAGATTGGGATGAAATTGATGTAATAGAAGTCGACAGAGAAAGAGCTTATTGGGTATTCTCCGATTTACCAAAAAGCATAAGATTTAAAGCTGAAGTGATTGTAGAAAATAGAAATGGTGAACCGATTGGCTCTGCTTTAATAAACATTTAGGAGGAGTAGAAAATGAGGTATTACGAAGAAGAATTAGAAACATTAATTAAGGCTGGTGCAAAAGTAGTGGAAGTTGCTTCTTTCGAATGGGAAAGAGTGCATGGTTTTGCCAACTATGTCGCAGAAGACTTAGGAATTGACTGGTATTCATGGAGCAGTGTGTCTGGCTTAAAAGTGTGGGACGGCAAAGGATTTAAAGTAATTAATGCTGACTGCGTTACCTTACCAGCTGTTTTAGATTATTATTTGAAAAACGAGAACGATATGCTCCTTGTTCTAGAGGATTTCCATCCATACAGCGAGGCTCAAAACCCTGTAAATATTCGATATTTAAGAGAAATGATGAGAGCACAAAATTATTCTTCGCAATACAAGAAAGCCATTATTTTAAGTTCTCCAAATAAGTTTGTTCCTGAAGAATTATCTAAAGAATTACCTGTAATCGAAGTTGAATTGCCAGATAGACAAACAATCGAAGTTATTGCCAATAGCGTTGTTGAAGAATATAGCGAATATTGTATGGAAAGTGAAATCACTTCTAAACTCCTAGAATCTGCTTTAGGCCTAACTGTTATGGAAGCAAGATTAGCTTTTGCTAAAGCGATTATTACAAATAGAAAATTAACAGAAGAAGAAATTCCTCTCATTATTAGTGAAAAAGAACAAATCATTAAAAAGAGTGGGCTTCTTGAATACTTTCATCCAAAAGAATTCTTATCCAGCATTGGTGGTCTTGAGAATTTAAAAGAATGGATTCATAGACGCGGCAATGCATATAGTGATGAAGCTAAAGACTACGGTTTAAATACTCCAAGAGGTGTATTGCTCCTTGGCGTTCCTGGCTGTGGTAAATCATTAACTGCTAAAGCTATTGCGAATGAATGGAAGTTCCCATTATTAAGATTTGACTTAGGCAAAGTGTTTGGAGGCATTGTTGGCGAATCTGAAAGAAATATTAGATACGCTCTTGATGTCGCTAAAACCATTTCACCATGTGTCCTCTGGATTGATGAAATTGAAAAAGGTTTAAGCGGATCACAGAGTAGTGGCAGAACCGATGGCGGTACTAGTGCTCGTGTTTTCGGCACATTCTTAACATGGATGCAAGAAAAGAAAGAACCAGTTTTTGTTGTTGCTACCGCAAACGATATTAGCTCATTACCACCAGAATTACTGCGTAAAGGTAGATTTGATGAAATCTTCTTTGTTGATCTTCCTTCCGCAAAAGAAAGAGACAACATCTTTAAGATTCACCTTAAAAATAAGAATAGAGACGCTGATAAACTTGGCCTAGATATGAATAAACTAGTTAAATTAAGCGAAGGTTTCTCTGGCGCCGAAATCGAAGAAGTTGTTAATGAGGCTCTATTCAATGCATATGCAAACGGCCAAAAAGATTTGGAAATGAAAAATCTTGTCGAATGCATTGAAGCCACTTCTCCTCTTTCTAGAACAATGGCAGAAACAATTGCTAACTTAAGAAAATGGGCTGAACAAAGAGCAAGACTTGCTAGCTCCGAAAAACCTGAAGAAGTTAAAGACCTCGGTGCTGATGTTCCAAGACTCCAACAAGAATATAAGAATCCATTTATAGCTAAAAAACACGATGATAAGTAATAAGCTCGTCACAATTATAAAAGAGAATCAATTTGATAAGGGCTGGACATTGTTCTCTCCTGCCTTATTTGAGTTTGAAAGAAATTGGCAGTTTAAAAAAGCTGATTTATCCAGTGTTGTTAAACTTATTACATTCTCCACTCAAGTGAATTTAATCTTGTCTGAGGCTTGTCTACCATCAAGGATAATTAGTGAGTTAGAGTGGTCGAATAAATACATCAAAATTAATATAATTGCAAAAAACAAAGATATAGTTGAAAGATATAAAAACCTTTCTTTTAACTCATGCAAAATTGATGAGACACTGAATATCAACTACATAGGAATAACTGGTAAAAGCAATGGATACTATATGCTTGGTGATGATTTGTGTGAAATTGATGAATCGGTTGAAAAGATTTATTTCGGTTCTGGAAAAATCGATAAGTATTCTTCTCTAGAAAAAGCAAAAATACTGATAATTTGCAACAACGGTAAACATCACGATTTCAACAATTTGCTTTCCTTGGCCACTAAGTACGGACTTATATGCCGTTATGTAATTAACTATAAATTTTTCGATAGATCCGCGTATGATTTTGCTAAAAAAAACGGACTCGAGTTGTTTGTTTCGGATTACGTTAATGATATTGTTCTTTCAATTAACAAAGATGATTCAATTAGTAGAATGTCTATATTAGATAATGGACATATTATTTTGCATCCAATTGATAGGGTGAGCAATTACATCGGAGAGATATATAAGAATTTATTCTTAAAAGATAATCTTGAAGTAAACGAGATTCCTGCCAATGTATATTCTTGTTTCAACGGCGAAAATGAAAAGTTAGATATAACGGATGCAGTTGTTATCAAAAAGAATGTTGATATAGCCAAAATGAGCGATTTCATCAATGAAGTTTTTGATAAATCTATTACTGAAAAGCACAATGATTACTCAAGCAAAGGAAAAACGACACAATACTTTTTCACTTTGATACCGCCATTATTTGATTTTTCCTATGTAGAATCATCGATTTATTTACCAGTGTATGAACTTCGCAACGAGTGGATGAATGTTAATTCTATTAAATTCGATAGAGTAGTTAGAGATTATCGTGAATTCATGAACAAGGATTCTAAATTAATCTCACTTATCGATTATTCTAAAAAGTTCACAAACAAGTTTGAACAAATGGTAAGTAAATGCTCTTATAGCGGATATTATGCAACAATCGAAGAAGCAATAAACCTTTATGAAGATTATCAGCGTAACATTTTTGATGACTGTTATTTCATGTTCAACGAAATCAATTCGGAAAGTTCTGGAACTAAGTTTGATAAATTCGATGCAGAAATAGATGGATACAGAAAGACCATTAAAGAAAAAGAAGCTCTTGTTCTTGCAGGAACCGATGTTTTAAGCAACAAAAGAAGAATAGAAATTTTGAATAAGAAAATTGATGATTTATTGGCTTTAAAAGAAAAATTCGAAGGAAGCGCAGCGTCTCGTTCTAGCAAAGAAGCGGATTCATTTATTGATTATTGTAAGAAGCTTGTAAATGGCACCTCCACCTCTTCTGATGAAAGAGACTCAATAGGTAAAATCGTTAGCACAAACGAAGTGTCTAAATCAGTTAAACTTAATAACTTTGTCTCCAAATATTTAAAGCAAATTAACGACTATATAATGAAGTGTCTTGTTTGCTTAAAGAATTTGAAAAACATACACATTCCTGAAGAATACCCAGTATTTGAAAAGAAGGGGAAACAATACATTGTCATAAAAGAACTAAAAGAATACGACGCCACAAAAGAATTGCGTGATGAGTTTTCTCTTGAGTGTTTAGCAAGGAGGTAGGACATGAGTTGCCAAAGAACTGTCAAAACCTTTGAAACCGTTGAAGTTAAGATTGATACATGTAACAAAAAAGAATTAGAAGAACTTGAAAAGAGCATTATCTCCTCGATTATCCAAAAATTAGATAAGCTTAATGTCCTGATCAAAAATTGTGATGTTTATTCTAATGGAAACTGTATTCTTGTTCACGATAGATTTAATGTCTGTTCTAGTTTAAAAGAAGTGGCAGAAGCTTTTGGCCTTGAATGTGAGTTAGTTAATTGTTCTTTAAAAGGAAAGACATATTTAATTACTGACCAATTGCTACGTGTTTTAAAACAAATTGATGTTCGATTCATCTTTGCTTTAAACGTCGCTAATAAAGAACTTGTTGATGAAATAGAAGACATTATGGGTGAATTTGGAACAAACAAAATTGATCCCGCTATTTTAGAAATGGTTCGTAACATCAAAAAGAATGGTGTTTTTACAACAAGCAAAACTAGAGAAGTATCTCAAACATTTTATGATGGCCGATTAATTGACCATTCTGAAGGTGATTGGTCCACTGATGAAGGTGTGATTAGGGAAAGACTTCTAAAGATGTCTAAAGAGGCTGAAAACATCGTTAAAAGAACAAATGTAGACTTAAGAGATGGTACAACTAAATTGATTTATACAAGAGCAAGACAAATGGGATATGCTGTTCAAGAAGTTAAAAAAGGAACTCAAACCCAATTAGTATTAGTGAGGTACGAATAATGTCAGAGAAAAAAATAGTTGTAAACATTAGTGATACTGGTGAAATCGATGCCGAAACTTTTAACATGGAAGGTACTGAGTGCCTTGAAGAATTGGATAAACTATTAAAAGACTTAGCTCTTGAATCTAAAACCACCAAAAAAGAAGATTTTTTTAGGAACTCCACAAAAATCAATAACACAATCAAAGTCAAAAAATGATTAGAATCCAAAGAAAAATGCTTGTTGAGAATGAGCATTTGTATGGCCCTGGTAAAAGATTACTAATCTACTTGAAGGGATGTTCCATACATTGCGAAGGATGTATTAATCCACACTTGTGGTCTTTTGACGGTGGAATGCCTTTATCATCTAGCGAGGTAACGGACATACTTGTAAATAATGACTTAGATGGTGTTACTCTTCATGGTGGAGAACCATTAGACCAAGCAGATGGGTTATTGCAAATAGTTAAAGACATCAAAAAAAATAACAAAACCGTTATTCTATTCACTGGCTATACGAAAAAAGAATTACACGGTAGTGGATTAAAGATATGGAACTTATCAGACATTGTTGTAGCTGGACGATTCCAACTCAAAAAAAGAAATATCTATCTTCAATTTCGTGGATCCACTAATCAAAGAGTTTATACACACAACGGGAAATACAAGAATTACAAACTAAAAGACGGATATACAACTGCAATGTTCACAATTGATGAAAATGGCGAAATGGATGTCAATGGTTTTTTGACGGAAGAAATAACAGATTTGATAAAGAATTCGTAATATAAAAATGCTTTGATTAGTGAGGCAAAAGAAAGCATATGATTCAAAAGGTTAAACAATGGTGGTCGGACTTCAAACAATTCGACTGGAAAATGTACTTAGCGCTTTGCTTATTAGCGTTGGTGCCTGCTATTTATCAAACTGTAATCACCAAATTAATTACATCATTTGCTAGCCCAGGCAGCCTAGATATTATTGGCCAAATGGAATGGTACGATCTAATTGATGAAACAATCTGCGCCTTTTTGATTGTACCAATGTATTCTGTGTTATCTAAAGCCTATAAAAAAGAAAATTATAATAAGGTAGTGTTTAAATTAGGACTAATAATTGTTGTCCTATATGCCTTGTTTAATATCGGCACATTCTTCTTTGGAATTCATATGGTTTCATTTATGAATCCAAACGAAATTGATGTTGCAGCGGCTTATAGATATCTATCCTTAGAAACTATCGCCTTTATGATTGGCATTATCTTTAGTTATGTAAGTGTAGTCTTCTTAGTTATTGATAAGTCTAGATATATGTATGCCTTCCTAGTGGCTAAAATCTTATTAAGCTTATTATCTGATTTAGCACTAGTCCCTAATATGGGCGTTGATGGTATTGCTATTGGCAATACTATCGCTAATACAATCATGGGTGGATTAGGTATAGCGTTACTTATTTATGAGAAACAAATCAAACCCGCGAAATATGGAAAAGAAGATCTTCCAAACCTAAAAGATTGGGGACGGGTAGGCTTATTTGCTGGTGGGCAACAGTTCTTAGACAATATCATCTACGCCTTAATGATTGCTAGAATGGTCAACGCTGTTAGTGAATCTGGAAACTATTGGGTTTCTAATAACTTTATTTGGGGATGGTTATTAATACCTGTCACCTGTTTAGTGGAAATCATAAGAAAAGATGCTGGTGCGAATGGCTATAATCTCAAACAAAAGAATTATTATTCAATTATTACTTTTGCCTTATTAATGTGGTTTGCATTAATTCCTACTTACAAATGGTTCTTTGGGACTGTTGAAGGCATTGAGAATCCAGGAAGGATATTTGAGATTGTCATTAAAAACCTTGGCTTCTATGTAGCATATGCCTATTCACAAGTACCTGACGCTATATTTGTTGGCATGGGTAAAACTAAATACAATGCAATTAACTCTTTAATCTGCAATATAGTTTACTATGGCATTTGGTTCATTCTTTATAAGACAGGTGCAGTAGTGATGAGCATGGATATGATTATCGTCATGTTTGGCTGTGGCAACATTACTCACTGGGCAGTATCACTCGTGGAAGAAAAGATCTTCTTGAGAAGAGAACTACAAAAAATGAATAGAGAAACTATGTAATAGGAGGCGCTATGGACTTTATAACATTAAGAAGAGAACTTATGCATTCAATGCAGGATATTGCATCTCAAATGTCTAAAGTTATTTTGGTTGATTACTACGATAAACTAGACAAAGAAGATAGGTACATATTAGCTATGTTTGAAGATGCATATAAATCTGTGATTATGTTTTGTTTAGCCATCCAAAATGTTGCTATCTCTCAAGCTGGTGTTTTACTAAGGCAATTGTTAGAACAAACAGCGATATGCTACATTTTAGTTACGCATCCTGAATTAAAAAAAGAGTATGTAGATCATTATAAAACAAGACTTGAATTAGCCGCTTTAAACAAAGCGAAGCAAATAAAACAGCTTGCCGCTAAGTATAACATTCCAGAAAATCCAAGCGCGTTGACATTTATGGATTATGGCTGGATTAAATCTGATGATCCGCGAGATTGTAATGAAGAAGGAATGCTAAGATATGCAGGCTTTGATGATATTGTTTCTTGGAAAAAACAATACTTAGATAAACTTGCACATTCTTCCTTTGTTAGCATAGGCTTTGTTGCTGAAGATAGTTCATTTCCAATCGTCAATAACTTCATTGAAATAGCTGGCAAGTTATTTGATCACTTATGTGTCGCTTTCCATAATTTGACGGAATTCGATTTTAAATTCAAAGACGTTGATTCATTTAATTCTCAATTTCGAGAACTATACAAGGACTATCATACAAACAACTAATTTGTAACCACTTTTGGGACAAACCAAAGGTGGTTTTAATTTTACGTTATATTGTTTCCGTCGATATAAAATCGATAGAAAGGTGGTACGAAATATGACCAAAACAAAAACTAGTAAAACAGCAAACAACATTATGTGGGTAGAGGCCTGGATCAAACAGGCCCACCCATCACTAGATTTCGAGATAAGCGCTAAGCCGTACAAAGGCAAATGGATATGTGAATTTAATATCCCGACAGTGAACAAAATAGCCAAATCCATATCCTCAACTGAAGTAAATGCAATGCTAAATGCCGCTAGAAAAGCTAGAAAGCTCATAAATGATTACCTAGAAGGTCATCCAGAATTAAGAAATATGGTTGATAAGTATTGGGAAAGAGATTGGATTATTGAGGAAGATGAGAACGGATATTTTATGAGCCTCTGTAGAAGCCAAAAAGCTATAAGAAAAGAAAGCAAAAAATTTGTTCAAAAGATTGAACTGTTGAAAAGAGTAATCGATACAGCTATTGATAAAATTGAGAAAATATTTGATTATCGCGGCAGTTTAAACATTCAAGTAATAGATAGAAAACTGTTAAGCAAAGACTTGAACCTCCAAGAAATTGAACAAAAAGCATGGGATAATTATAGAAAAACGTATTGTATGGATAATGATCTCCCAAGATGGCAAACAACACACGTTATCGATGATAACGTAATACTTGTCCGTTACCAGGATAAAGTAATTGATTTAAAGGAGGTGAATTAGTATGAGATACCTATTCTTCGATATTGAATGCTCAAACTGCTTTGGCGGAGTTGGGAAAATGTGTGAATTTGGTTACGTGATTACAGACGAAAAATTTAACATTATTTCCAGACATGATATTCCTATGAACCCAGGGAGAGGCGACACCAAATTTGACAGCAAAATTCGTGAACGCGATCCTGATTTTGGATGGGCATAGGAGATAGAGTTTTACAAAAGCTGTCCTGAATTCCCTGAATACTATGAAAGACTTAGGAAAATGTTT
>JAEEGL016671726.1_pt1 | contig 10245 bp, 10 predicted proteins | sample 9134231 | NCBI WGS metagenome assembly JAEEGL01 (sample SAMN16246548, study PRJNA631951) | gut metagenome | biome: gut microbiome; feature: rumen; material: fiber-attached | host: Bos | place: Iran: Karaj | collected 2018-10 | reverse complement strand
AGGTAACCGTTTCTGGCTATATGATGTTAATACTGGCGAACAAACAATTTACATGACTCGTCCATGTGTAACATTACCAGTTGGTTTTGAAGGTTGGGTTCGTATTCCATTTACAGCATTCGACCAAGCTGAATGGTCAAAGACTGATGCTCACTATGGTGTATTTGAACGTCAATACTTTATGACTGAAGGTTCATATGTTCCATATATGGGTATTACTGTATATTCTGGTAATTATACTGGCGCTTCATTCGCTGTTAATATGATTGGTGGCTATCAAACAACTCCATCATTCATTTCAGCACTCGTTCCTGCAACTCCAGAAAGAAAGGATATCTTAGCCTTAATGGGCTTAGATGCATAACAGGAGGTGAACAAAAATGAAAAAACTATTTAGTATTTTAGTAATTGCATTCTTTGTTTTAGGTTTATGTTCTTGTACACTATTTAATCCAAAAGAAGAACCACAACCAGAACCTGAACACACAACACACGTTGATGCTAATGGCGATGCTATTTGCGATGAATGTGGTATTAATTTAAAACTTGCTACTCCCGTAGTAGTTGTTAATGAAGAAGGCTTAGCTTCTTGGGGCGCAGTAGAAGGTGCTCAAAGCTATGTTTATAAATTAAATGGTGCTGAAATGGGAACCATGAGATTAAATCTTCAACTTGCGGATGGTGACGTATTACAAGTTAAAGCCATTGCGGCTGCTCCTTATGCAGACTCTGAATATAGTAGTGAGGTAACATATACAGCTCCTATCGTTTTAGTATATGGCTTACCACAACCTGAAGAAGGATTCTTCATGCGTGATGCTGATGTTATCCAAGATGGTAGTGATCGTTATTTAGTTTATTTAACTAATAAAACAAAAGCATCTGAAGATAATGTTATCGCCATTTGTAAAGGTGAATTAACTGAACAAGGCTGGTTATACGGCGAACAACAAATTATCCTTGAAGCTAGTGAAGCTGGTTGGGACCAATATTTAGGTTCAGCTAGTATTGTAAAAGGTGAATTTGCTTTAGAAGGTGTTGATTATCACTACTTACTTGCTTACCAAGGTACAACATCAAGTAATGGTGTTGCTAACCAAATTGGTTTTGCAGTGGCAGCTGATATTATGGGCCCTTATGTAAAGGTTGGAGAAGCTCCAGTAGTTGCATATGATGCAGCTGTCTATGGTGCTAATATGGTAGGCTACTATGCACCAAGCCTAATCAACTACAACAAAGTAAGTGGTATTCGTTTATTCTATACATTAGCTGATGCTTATGGACACTTTGCATATTTCATGGACTTCGATTTGTCTGATTTAAGTAACATCCATGGTGTTAAAGCTATGGTTACTAATAAAGGTGCATTACAAGGCGGTGACGCTGTTACAATGTTCCCTAATGCTGACTTTGTCTATGATGCAACAAATCAAAAATTTATCGCTGTTAAAGATGTTTCACCTTCACCTGCTCTAAAACCAAGCTTTGCAGATGAATTTGAACTTTGCTTTATTGCCGAAGAAGAATTATATACAACTGATGAAGGCGAAGGCTGGATCAGTATGGATTATCAAGACTTCTTTGATCTAGAAGTAAATCGTGCTTATAGTGCTTGTATCGTATCTGATATGTATGGTCATTTATTAGATGGTGATTATGAAATCATCTTCAATGACTGTGAAACAGGTAATGAATACTTATTTACTCAACACTTTGTAAGTTATCTCAGCGAAGAAAATTAAAAAGGGAAGGCTAGCCCTTCCCTTCATCCTTATTAGAGGTGAAACTAATGAAAAAATTATTAACCTTTATGATATTATTTGTGCTCATGCTTTCTGTTGCTAGTTGTGGCGAAGAAGAGAAGACAAAACCAACGCCACAACCTGATAACACATGCCGTTATCATATCGATGATGACAATAATGGTATTTGTGATGTATGTGGTGCACAACTTAAACAAGAATGCAAATACCATATGGATGATGATGGAGATGGTGTTTGTGATGTATGTGGCGCTATTTTACAAGCTCATACCGGTGAAGTCTTAAATGGTACTTATGAATTAACACTAGAAACGGTTACGGGTATCGATATGATGAAGGCCTACTTAATTAATACTTTAACATTTAATAGTCAGGGTGTTAAACAATTAAAAGTTGATGCAACCGGTTCTAATGAAGTAACAGGTCAATATTCAATAGATGGTAATGATTTAGTTATTAAATATGGTGTTTATGAATATCACTATACTATTAATGATGAAAGAACAAAACTTGTCTTTGATGGCACTCTTAATAAAAAGCGTGTTAAAATGGAGTATCAATTAAATACCTCATATGTAGCACCAACTGATACAGGAACTGTTAAATTTACCGATGAATTATTTGGTGATGATATTACCAAGAATTTCTATAATTATTGTCCAACAATGATGATGGAAGGTAATAATATCATGCATATTTGGTATTGTGGTAATCTAGAAGATGGCAAAGTTACTGATTATGTCATGTACCGAAAAGGAATCTTACATAGTGATGGTAAATGGACTTTTTCAGAAAAATCAGTTGCCCTAGAAAAAGCAAGCGGTAATGCATGGGATAATAAACATTGTTGTGATCCAAGTGTTATTAAAGGCACATTTAGTTATGGTGGCGAATCTTACCAATACTTAATGGCCTATTTAGGATGTAATAATGATGGTACCGATACTAACGAAGTTGGACTTGCGGTGGCAAAAGCACCACAAGGACCTTGGGTTAAAATTGGTGATGGCTCAGCCGCATTCTGCAGTTACCGAAATTCTACTGAATATGCTGAAGGCAATTACTGGGGTTATGGTCAACCATCTTTGGTAAGTGTCGATAAAGAGGGTAGAGTCTTATTATTCTATACCAAAGGAATTAAACTTGGTACTTATACATTCGTTGAAGAATGGGATTTATCAAATCTTGATACACCATCTTTAATTAGAAGTGCAAAGCTATCTGATGGTGGTAGTATTGGTGTTCTTAATAATGCTGATTTTGCTTATGACCCAGTAGAAAAAAGTATTTACTGTATTAAAGAAGATCACGCTGGATCTTGGTATCCTACTGATGGTGGTGTAAATTGGATTAGTGGATCAAATACGCTATTCTATACAACTGGCTTAGCAACTGATGCATATATTTCAGATGTGCTATTTAGAACCTATTCGTGGGCTAAAGTAGCTACGATTGGCGAATCACAAACAGGATATCCAAGAAATCATAACTGTGGTATTTTAACTGATGAATATGGATGGTTAATTAATTATCAAATTATTCCGGTTGTTTATACGATGTCGGATTTAGCTACTAATTATCCTGGCTGGAATAAAGGTGGTCAATGGCCCGCATTACACACATACCGAGTTCATGGATATATTATTGAAAAGTAGGAAATTCTAATGAAAAAGAAAATATGTACTTTATTAATCGTATTCTTATTAATTATTTGTGTAGGCTGTAAATGCAAACACAAGGATAAAAACCATGACTGTATTTGTGATAAATGTGGGATTGAACTTACGCACCAATATGAAAATGGGGTTTGTAAGATTTGTGGTAAAGCAGAAAATGTAGCACCTGTTCCTACATCACTGACCCTTTTTAAGTCTTTTGTATTAGAAAAAGCCGAAAGTGCTGAAGAAGACGTTACGGATGAGTTTTTAATCTATACTATTAAATTTAAAACCGATTTAACGATGGAAGTTAATATTTATCACAATGGTTATTTAGAAAAACGTGAATCAACCTATGAATATATTGGTTCGGTGATTACCGAAAAATATGGTGATCAAACTTATCAATACACTGTTTTTGGTGAAAAGTTGATGACTACTTATGATGACCTTGGTGATCAAATTACAATAATCTTAAAAACAAAAGAAGATGAGGCTGCCCTAATGGAAGTTGATTTTGAAAGTGTCCTCTTTGGTGAAGGATTAAAAGAAACGAAAAAGTATAATTATTGTCCCGCAATCATCTACGATACTGATGAACAGGGTAAAGAGATCATGCACATCTGGTATTGTTGTAACCGCGATAGTGGTGTCATAATGGATTATATTGGATACCGTTTAGGTACAAAACAAGAAAATGGTAAATGGCGTTTTACTGATGAAGTCATCGCCATTGCGCCAACGCCTAATACTTGGGATGCGCGTCATACTTGTGACCCAACGGTTGTTAAGGGTGAGTTCCATTTAGGCGAAGAAACTTACTTTTATTTAATGGCTTACCTTGGTTGTACAACGGAAGACTACCAAAAGAATGAAACTGGACTTGCGGTGGCAAAAACACCTAATGGTCCTTGGGTAAAGTTAGATAACTTAAATCCAATTGTGCCATGGTATGATGATGGTAATATTGAGACCGAAGAAGCTAAATATCAAAGCTATAAAGGGACATCTAGTATCTACTGGGGTACTGGAATGCCATCTTTGGTTAGTATTGATCAAAGTGGTGAAGTCTTAATGTTTTATCAATCAACCCTAAGAGGTGTCGGTATTAAACGAATTGACTTATCAGACCTTAATAATCCAGTTGTTAAATATACTATTTCACTAAGTGCTAGGGGTGCCGTTAATTCACAAGGTCAAAACTGCCGGATTGGCATTCCTGATTTTGCGTATGATCCAGCAGCTAAAAGGTTTTATGTTGTTGCGGTGACTAATGAAAAGAATCCAGCTGATGTTACATTAACTAGAGTAAATTCGCATTCGATGGTTTGCTATCTTGAAAATGTAAGTAGTATGGAAGAAGTAGCAAACCTACTTCAAACTGGTAATTACGAATGGAAGGTTTTAGGTTATATTGGACCTAATGAAACCGGATGGGAGCGAAACCATAATCCAGGTATTGTAAAGAATGGCTATGGACAAATTCCAGATCAAAATCATATTCAAGTAATTGTTTCAACTGGTCATAACTCATGGGCTACTGAAAATATCTTTACATATCGTTTATTTGGTTGGACTTTTAACTTAACTGAATAAGATAAAAAACAGTTCTTAAAGTGAATATATTCACTTAAGAACTGTTTTTATTTTAGGTATTCATCGATTAGTAATTGATGAATGATTTTAATTGTGGCGGTCGTTTTTTGAGATACCTTGTTAATAACTAAAACATATTGGTTATCCACTTCCTCCTGCCAAATAGGAGATGATGAAATAATTAGACCATAATAGTGGTTATTAGTTTCTAGTAATTGGTAATTATTAAAATCTAAATCACTAAAGGCTTCATCTAAACAGAAGAAGTTAGCTTCATATTGGTCTTTATAATTTTCAATGTCTTTTAAATTAACAATCAAGATGTCCGCATCCAAAAACCCTTTAGTTTGTAAGAGGTCATAATAGTTCTTATCAGTCTCTTTAAGGGAAGTAATACTTACAACATAGTTAGGATCTAATTTTTTTGTTTCTTCTTTTAGTATTTCTTCATCAACAACTCCACTTATAAAATATTTAATCTTATATTCTTCACCAGGTTTTTCAATCCAGTTATATAAGAACATAAAGAAAAGTGGAATCACAATCATAGCTACAACAATTGTTATTAGGTGGCGGTTTAGGAATCTTCTAATCATTTTCTACCCCCACTATATAATAGTCACTAACTAATAATTGATATGTTGTATTTAGTGATAAATTTGTTTTAATGCCACTATATAAATAATAGTGGTAATTTTGATTATCAATCACTACTAAACAATCAAAAAAAGGTATTTTATTAATTGTTGTAATCTTAGTATCAATATTATTAATAATACCAATTCTTTGTTCAAATCGTGCGTTGAGGCCTAAAAACAAGCGATTAACGCGTTTTAAACTAATCAATGTCTCAATATTAAATAGAATGGTAAAAATAGCGATAAATGTTAAAATACTTAATATTAAAACAAAGAAGAACTTTGTAAACTGATGAATCCAAATAAGCGCCATTATTAAAAGAGCTAAATAGCATATTAATTCTATAATAACTAATAGCATTAGGGTTTTTATTTGTTTTGCTTTTTTATCAATTAGTTTAGGAGGATTGATTAACATCACTTGTTACCTCCACATAATCTTTAAATAGAATACTATTTTTATCTTTAAGAAGCTCTGCGGTTACTCCTTCTTCAACAATGCTTCCATTATCCATAATTACAATATAATCAGCTAATTGATAGGCTTCTCTTAATGCATGAGTGACATAATTCATCGTTGTATGATATTCGCTTCTAATTCTTTTAAAAGTATCAATGAATAATTGACGGGCTTGCATATCAATATTCGATAATGGTTCATCTAAAAGAATTAGGCGCGGGTGTTTGATAATGCTTCTAGCAATCGCGACCATTTGACATTGGCCCCCTGATAATTGCTTTGGCTTTTTTGAAGATAGATGTTCAATATTTAAGAATTTAAGGGTTTCTCTAACCCGTCTTCTAAGTTCTTCATCATCAACATTTTGGAGTCTTAGGGGATAGGCTACATTATCAAAGACCGTTAAATGAGGATATAAGGCATAGTTTTGGGATAGGTAACTAAAACCTCTTTTTTTAGCTTCGATATTGGTGATCTCAACACCATCAAAATAGATGTGCCCTTCATCAATAGCCTCTAACCCACAAATCGCTTTCAGAAGCATGGTTTTACCACAGCCAGAAGGACCTAAGATAACATTGATTTGATTACTTCTAAAAGTAGCACTTGCTTCATATATCACCGCAACCCCACTTTGTTTTTTCTTATCAATGATATATTTAGTAAGTTTTTCGATTCTTAATTCACTCATCTTTTTGCATCCCCTTTCGATAAATTTCTGGGAAATGTTCATGATTGATGAATTCATCAAAAACAGAGTCACAATATAACATATTTATACATAGAATTATTGGTGCAATTATAAGCGGTAAAACAAAGAAACATATATATGTAATATATGGAATTGGTAGATCAATTAATACGAGTAAAGCAATATTTAATAGCCCCAATGGATATGTGATATAAAACTTTCTAACAGTAAACAAAACACTGTTTTTAAGATGTCCTAAAAGAGGTAACTTGTAAATGATACTACTAGACCACATAAAGATTATAACTGGTGCTAGTAGAATGCATAAAGCAATGACAATACCAAGTGCAATTTTATAGTTTGAAGTATTATTAGTATTTAAATATAATAAGTATTGTAATAAGAAATTAAGTAGACACATAATTGATAGAGTAATTGCGACAACTAAATAATTAGATTTAACACCTTTTTTAAAGTCAGCCTTGATAATAATATCTTCACTCCAAATTTGACGGTGTAAGATTTGTATTACCCCACTTAAGCCAATCCCAAAGATGAGAGCAGCTGGTAAGTATAAGATATTCTTCCAATTAAGAGCACTAAACATTTCTTGGTACATCGCATTATCACTTAAATCTTTTAGGGAAATCTTTTCAATAATGATATTAAACCACAAATTAACACCAATTAAAGGAAGACTAAACAGTAATAGAATTAGTCCCATATTAAAAAGTAGACTCTTATGATACTTAAATAATTCACCTAAAATAGCACGCCTTGTTTTTGGTAAAAGGCTACTATTCAAATCTTGATTCTGATGCATAATAACACCTCTATTAAATATATTATATCACGAAAGGAGTAAAAAGTATTATTATTAACATATTTACAAAAAATTATAAATAGTGTATAATGTATATAAATAGGTGAGGTTTATGAAGAAAGCAAAATATAAAAAACCACCTCGTAAAATGTCACCTTATATGGTGTTAATCATCTCATTCTTGGGTGTTATTTTACTAGGATCACTTTTATTATCATTACCAATTGCGACATATGAAGGTATTAATCTATCATATTTAGATGCTCTGTTTTTATCGACTTCGGCTTCATGTGTAACCGGACTATCAACTGTGCCAAGTATCAATGATACATTTACCATCTTTGGTAAAGTTGTCTTTGTCGTATTGATGGAAATTGGTGGAGTATCTATTGTTACCCTAGCATCGTTTTTACTTGTTGTTTTTGGTAAAAAGATGGGTATTTCGTCACGAATCTTTTTAACAAATGCCCTAAACCAAAATAGTCAAAAAGGGATTATTTCTCTTTTAAAACAAATTGTTAAAGTATCATTTATTATTCAAGTGATCTTTATTATAATTAATTTCTTTATTTTACACAAATATTATCCAAATTTATGGGAGAACATTGGGGTTGCCATTTTCCATACTGCATCAAGTTTTAATAATGCGGGATTCGATATTTTTGGTGACTCTAGTATGATTGCCTTTAATACCGATGTTTGGTTAAATATTTCGACGATGGCCATGATTGTGCTTGGTGGATTAGGCTTTATTGTAATCCTTGATTTGGTTAGACTTCCTTGGCAAAAAAGTATTTCTTTCCACTCAAAAATTGTTCTAGCGGTTACAAGTGTTTTAATCCTTGTTCCCGCAGTCATTTTTAGACTTAGTATGAATGTTAGTTGGCTGGAAAGTTTCTTTACTTCCATCACCGCGCGTACGGCTGGTTTTACAACAGTTAACTTTAGTGAAGCAATGCGTGAAACACCAGCGTACCCACTGATGCTTGTGATGATGTTTATTGGAGCATCCCCTGGATCAACCGGTGGTGGTATTAAAACGACAACCTTCTTTACCATTTTAGTAACGATTATCTTTGCTATTTTTGGTAAGAAACCAAGAGCATTCAAACGTAGCTTATCAGAAGAATCAATTTTAAAATCATTAACGCTGATTATGATTTCGGTAACTTATATCATTATTCTTATTATGGGTTTAAAAGCTTTTGAACCAGGAATGTCTTATAATGATTTAGTATTTGAAGCATTCTCAGCTTTTGGTACCGTTGGGGTTTCAATGGGAATCACACCACTATTATCAGTGGGAAGTAAAATCTTAATTTGTATTACAATGTTTGTCGGTCGACTTGGACCACTTACATTTATTAGTTTCTGGGGTAACAACTTCATGCAAGAAAGTAGCACGAATGTTCGTTACTTGGAAGAAAAAATTATTATTGGGTAGGTTAAACTTATGAAAAAAAGTTTTATTGTAATTGGCTTAGGCCGTTTTGGTATCAATGTTGTTAAAGGATTAGTTGATTTAAAAAGCGATTGCCTAGCAATTGATAAATATGAATACGCGGTTAAAAAGGTAAGTAGCTTCGCACCTAACTGTGCGATTGCGGACGGAACTAAGATTGCCGCCCTTGAAGAACTTGGCGTATCTTCAATCGACCATGCAATTGTTGCTATTGGTAATAACTTACAAGATACCATTCTTACCGTTATTAATCTAAAATCACTTGGTGTAAAAAGAATTACCGTGCGGATTGACTCTGATGAATTTAGAGATGTTATGATGCGTCTTGGAGCAACCGAAGTTATTATTCCAGAGGAAGCTAGTGCGATTGGTCTAGCTAACCAAATCAGATCAGATACAATCCTAGACTATTATAAACCAAATGATGAATTTGCCATGGCAACGGTTGTTGTTGGTGAAGATTTTGAAGAAAAACCTTTAATCGATCTTGATTGGCGTAAAAAATTTGATATCAATATTATCGGAGTTACAAGACATGATGTCTTCTTCCAACCAAAACCAAATGATGTAATTAAGCGTCATGATGTCTTAACCGTTTTTGGTGCTGATAAGAAGATTTCGAAGTTTGATAACTATCTAAATAAATAGGTTATAATAATAACAAGAAGGAGATATAAGAATATGGAAATGAAATTTTATCGTTGTCGTCATTGTGGTAACATCGTAGCAATCGTTCATGCTAGTGGTGTTCCAGTTATGTGCTGTGGAGAAGCCATGCAAGAAATTATTCCTGGTGAATCTGATGGTGCACTAGAAAAACACGTACCTGTTTTTGAAAAAGAAGGTAATAAAGTAATCGTTAAGATTGGTTCAATCCCTCATCCAATGACTGAAGCTCATTATATTGAATGGGTATCACTAAAGACAAAAGCTGGTAATCAAAGAAAAGCTTTAAAACCTGGTGATGAACCAAAAGTATGCTTCCACATTTGTCCTGAAGACGAAATTGAAGAAGTATATGCATATTGTAATTTACATAGCTTATTCAAAGCAAGCAAATAATTTAAAAATTAAATCTAGATACATAAGTATCTAGATTTTTAAAGAAGGAGAATAATATGAAAGCATTAGTTGTTTATTTTTCAAGAACCGGT
>JAEEGL015498611.1_pt1 | contig 10245 bp, 8 predicted proteins | sample 9134231 | NCBI WGS metagenome assembly JAEEGL01 (sample SAMN16246548, study PRJNA631951) | gut metagenome | biome: gut microbiome; feature: rumen; material: fiber-attached | host: Bos | place: Iran: Karaj | collected 2018-10 | reverse complement strand
AGGAAATATTTTATTGATACATATAAAATAAAAGGTAATAATAGACAAGTTAAGATTATTATTTCCATTGCAAAAATTTTAGGAGGGAATAAATTTTTAAAATGTTGTAATAATTTTAATGTAAATATTTTAAAAGGGAACCTAAGTTATAAAGTAAATCCTAATAAAATTATAAATTATTTTACAAAGAAATCAATGACTCAAGAAGAATTAGAACTTTTAGAAAATGAAATAAAAGAAATTGAAAAACAAGAAATAAAATCTCAAACAAATTTTATTCTAACTTCCCAAACTCCAGTCTATAATATTTCCCAAACACTCTCTGAAGAGCAATTTACTTCTATTCTTCAATTAAATTAAATAAAAATAATTAAAAACAATATAATTATAAAATAAATTATCATAAATAACAATGTAAAAAAAATAAATTTAAATTTAACTTAACTTTTTTATTATTTATTACTTTCAGATTTGCTTCTGTTTTCCTGTTCATTAATATTTTTCTCATATTTGGAGCCAGGCATTCCATATAATCTAAATCCATAAATTTTAGGAATATATTTATTCTGTTTATCAGTGGGTAATAATTCAGGGAAAGTTTGGAAAAAAATATTAGGAAAAGAGCATCCAAAATATGCACCATCAATATCAACAAATCTAATTCTAGGAACATATACTTCTTCACATCTAGGGCAAAATATTTTTACTCTAGAAATACTTAAATCTTCACTCATAGCAATTGGAACAACTAATTGTCTTTCACATAAAACACGAGGACATCCTCCGAATGTTCCATTTAAAAATTTATTTCTCATTTTATGAAGTCCTTTAGAACTTAAAATATATCTTTCATGAATTAAACCATATAAATCCATTGCACTTTGATATACTTCAAGAAAGCTATTCAATTATATGAATATTTTTTACTTTTGATTTGTTAAATCCTCAGAATCAGGATTTTCAGTTGAAAGAATCATTTCTAAGGCTTCATCATATCTAGGGATCAAAGGCTTTAAACCATATAAATTAAATGAATCACGAATAAAGTCCTCGTCTACGTCAACAAAAAATTCGTGACCTTCGATTTCACAAAACCAATTTATCCACCCGTCAGAGCTTATATCTTCATCTGTGTCACCTGTTTGACCTAATTTTTTTCATTTTTATATAGGTTTATTGGTTATATTTACTATTCATTTTTTTATGATAATTTTTTTTAAAAATAATAAAAATATTTATTAATATTAATAAGAATATGATAATTTATGAAATTAATAAATTCAGTTTATCAAAAACAATTAATAGTATAATAGGATTTTTGCTAATTATAATTCAATCTACAAATATATAAATAAATTTTTTAGAAATTATAAAATTTAAAGAAAGATAATTAGAATTTATTTATTTCTTTCTATTTTAATTAAAAAAATATAAGATTCTAATACTTTAAAATTAATAAGATATAAATTTTTATTTGAATTTCAACCAATTCAAAAAACAAAAAAATTCCTATAATAAAAAAATCATTTATAGAAAAAGAAATAACGTCCTCATTATTCTATTTATATGATTCAATAATATAATGAACCAACAATGAAATTTTAAATACATTAAAAATATTATTTATAAATAATTTGGTAAAAATTACAATAAGTCTAACAACTTTTAAATTAGATTAAAAAAATTTTGCTATCAAATATATCAATTAAGAATAGATTTCTAAAAGTTGATTCAAATTGAAATGGATAAGAAGATTAAATATGTGGAAAAAATATAGAATCACCTCAAATGTAATTAATGGGTTTATTCTTAATTTTTTTCAAAGAAAATTTAGTTTTTGTAGATATTGACAACTTCTTGATTGATTCAAAAATGAAATCATTAAAAATTGTGAATTTATTCCAGATTATCAAAATTATATTAATTAATTAATTATATGATTCAATTACATTCTTAGTATTTAAAAATATTTATTTTGCTGTTTCTATAATAATCCTAATGATGAAAAATTAATATAATTAATCCAAAAAAATAAAATCATAGGCTAATTTAGAAATTAATCAAATATTATTTAATTATTTTTATTGAATTAAATAAATTTTTAATTATATACTTTTTTGCATAAAATTTTAAATGAAATTTATAGAAAGAAATAGAAAATTTTATTATAATAACCTAAATTCAAATAATCATCATATAATAAAAACTCAAAAAGACAATTATTTTGATGGAAATGAAAGAAATATAAAAACAACAAGTGTAAAAATAAGAATAAATAGCCAAAAAAAAAAAAATCAAAACAATAACGAAGATTTATTTAAAACTAATAGTACAATAGAAGTTGAAAAAGCTAAAAATTATTTTAACAAAAAGATTATAAACAACAATAATAATTTAAATTATGAACATAAATTTTTAAGTCCAGTAAAAGCAAAAATAATGAAATCAAATAGTATTACAAAAATAGATGCATTAGTTTCTCCTAAACATTATCCAAATAATTATAAAAAATCATCTATTCAAATATTTAATAATTTGAGTAATTGTTATCAAAAGAAATTAAATACGAATTCTTCCCAAAAAAATTTAAAAAAAAATGAAAGTTTAGAACACTCAATTAGAGTTAATAGAAGAAATAAATTCATTAAAACAATTAATACAAGTACTTCTCTAAGAAAGAATAATACTACCACAAAAGATAACAGTTTTTCTGAAAGAAGATCTTTAAATAATATATCAATAAATTTATCCAAAGTTGAGAATAATACAATAAAAACAAGAAATTTATTATCTTATGATTTAAAAAAAATTAATTCTAATTTAAATTTAGAATCTACAAAGAAAAAATTATTTAATGAATATAATTTGAATATTAATAGAAATCATACAGTAAATACAATTAATTGTATGAAAAATGTGAATAAAATTAATGAATTTAATAAAAAAATTCTTGTTCAGACTAATTCAAAAAATAAATTTAAAAAAAAAAGAAATGAAAAAATTAGAATTATTTTTAATATTTTAAATAAAAAAATTTTACATTTGAAATTGAATTTTTTTCACTCGGCCAAAAAATTAAATAAAAAACAATTATATCAAAAATCAAATAAAAATTTTAGAAGTTTAAGTCCTAAAAATAAATTCTCCCCAAATAATGTAATTACTAAAAATAAAACACCAACTAAAATTTTTAAAACAAGAAACTCTCCTATATTTCAAATAAATAAATCTCCTCAGAATTTTTCAATAAAAATTTAAAATTATTATTAGAAAATTTATTATAAATATAAAAATCATTATTAACAAATAATAAATTATTATTGAATTAAATATTCTATAATAAATAAATAAATATATTTATTTAAAGCTTTATTTTCAAAAATAAAAATATTGATTAATATTTTTGATAATCTTCCTTAAAAATCAAAAGAAAATATGATTTCAATAGATTACTTTATTATTACTTATATATTAGAGAAATCTAATTCATTAATTAATTTTTTTTATTATTATTTATGTTTCTTTTTTTTCATGTAAAATTTATATTTTACCTTTCTTAATTTAGAATTATATAATTATTTCTAATGAATTTAGGAATAATATTAAACTTAATTATATAAATATTGAATATTTATAATTATTAAAAAAAAATTGCCAAATAAAATATAATTATTGATTAAATAATATATATATATATAGTAAAGTATACCCACAAAAAAATTTTACAATTTTTATTAAAACAATATATATGATATTTTCATGAAATTATTCTGGGAAATAAAAATTGAATAATTAATAAATCAACATATTAAAAGTTTAAATACAGATTAAACAAATACAAATATTATTTTTCTACTTCTTTTTTCAATTTCTTTAAAAAATATCTAAATAATTTAGTTATAAAGTCAATATTTTTTCCTGATAATGAAACAAATAAAGAAAAAGTAATTTGAAATAAACAACTATTTTTAGACAAATTATACATAACAAAATATAAATTATATCCATCATCATTTTTAAAAAAACCTGAAATCTTTTCATTATTTTGTTTTACATTAATCAATGTATATTTATATTTAATATTATTTTTATAATTGATTATATTAAAACTAGCTCCAACTTTCCCTTTTTTTCCACTAGAAAATATTTTATGGTTACTCAATTCTAATAAATGGAATAAAAAAGCAAAATTATTCACGATATTCCAAATATCATTGTATGGTCTTTCTATTAAAATTGATTCAGTGAAAGAAAATTTACCTTTACTAGCAACTATATATTCTTCTATTTTATGATACAAAAATAACATATTTGCCGATAAAATAATTAAATGTTTTTTATTATACTTCACGCAGTTTTTAGTTTCAATATTAATAAAAATTCTAGTTATTGTATTATATAAACATGTATTATTATAATATGCTATTTTTATTTGAATATTACTTTTCAGAACAATTCCATTTATTTTCCTTATAGTTAACAATAAAATTAGATAAGTATTTTCAGAGAAAGAAATATTGTCGACATCAATTAAATAAATCTTTGGTGAATTTAAGGAAAAATAAAAACTTATTGGTTCAAGTAATAATAAATTTGAATTCCCTGAAATTATTTTGAATTCATTTATTATAGATTTTTGTTTAATATTTTCTAGAATATTTAGATTTGACATATATTCGATAATTATGTGGAAAGGTTGTTTAAAAGTATATGAAACTGTTTTTTTTATTGAATCAACATTTTCAATTGAAGAATTAGGTAAATTTTCCATAGAAAAATTATTAATTTAGTTATTCTTTATTTTCTATTATTCGTTTTTTTTTAGAATAAAGATATGGTGTTTTAAGAATGGAAAATATGAATGAATATGTATTAAAAAATTATGAAATTAATAAATAAAGAATATTATATTAAAAATTGAGAATAAAAGTGATTTTTAATGAAGAGGAGTATTAAAATAATAATAATGAATTTTCTTTTTATAATTTTCATCATAAAAATTTGAATTATTCTGAATTTAAAATCTTTTAAACAAATGAGTTTTATTTAAAACAATAATTTATTAGTTGAATGAAAAAAAGTTATATTTTGGATATATTTAAAGAATAAAGAGATAATTTGAAAAAGTGTAGTTTATTTATTATTTTAAAAGTTAAATCATAAAAATAATTATTTTAATTAAATTTAGTTTTAAACTTTTAAATAAATAAAAGATATTCAATTGAATAACAAATAAAAAATAAAAAATTTATATTTTTATTAATTTTCCCTTATTTTTTATTAATTTTATTCAATTTATGAATTTCAAACAAAAATAATATATTAAATTGAGTGGAATAAAAATAATAATGAATATTTAATATTTCATATACTTGATATGAAAGAAGAATATCAATATAAATAATATAAAAACATTAATTAATTCAACATTTAACTGAATAATATAAAATTTTTCTTAAAATAAAAAAAAAAAAAAAAAAATGAAAACCAAAACATAAATTATCTCAAAACAAAAACCAAAAAATCCCTTTTTAAAAAAATAAATAATTAATTAAAAAATATAAATATTTAACATATAAAAAATAAAAAATCTCAATAAAATAAATGCAAAAAACCAAATATTAAAAAATTAAATAAATTAAAAAAAAGATGGAAATTCCTAAATATTCATTTGATCCAGTGATCCACTCATTATATGTGACTCCAACAAAGGAATTTCTTTTGATAGAATAACTAACCCTGATAAAATAATGGCTATAGAAGAATTAATAAGATGTACAATTTGTTTAGAAATAATATCTAAACCTTATGAATGTGAAGCTTGTGGTCATTTATTTTATGAATTTTGCATTAATCAGTGGTTAAAGGTAGCTCCAATTTGTCCAATGAGATGTAGGAATCTTAAATTAATTAAAGCTAGATTAAATACAAGAAAAATATTAAATTTAATTAAATTAAAATGTATTAATTATCCAGAATGCAAAGTTGTTTTAGAGTATTGGGATTGCTTAATCATGAAGAAAAATGTCCTTTTCAAAAAATTAAATGCCCTCATTGTGAATTTTCAGGAAGTTTTAAAGAATTAAAAATTCATTTAATTAAAAATTGTAATTATATTTGTAATGAATGTGGTTTTTGTAAATGTAGAATTCCAAGAATTGAATTTGATGCACATTTAGAAGAACATTGTAAAGATAAAACTTTTAATATACCTAATTGTCCTATTTGTAATTCTGATGAAAATATAAGGAGATGTCTATGTAAAAAAGCTTTTTGTAAAAATTGCTTAATTCAAGGAAGAAATGAAAGTTGTTTAAAAAATTGTTATGTTTTTCAAAATAGTACAAATAATACCACAAATATATATAATATTTCAAAATATACACTTCCAAAAAATTTTGAAGCTAGAATATTATTTAATTCAGTTGATTGGGTTAGAACTGGAATTACTTTTGATAAAGATATTATTAATGAACAAAATGACGTTAATTGTCCTAAATTTGATATTTATTGTATTTTAGAAGATTTAATCCAATTTTATACTTTAAAAAAAAAATGGAAAAATTGCTTTAAAAAAGGTGGAAGACCTTTAAAAGCTGGTGATATTATGACTATATCATTAAGAAATGGAGAAATGAGATACGCTATTAATGATCTTGATTTAGGTAATTTCATTAAAATTAATATGATGGATAAAAAAGAAATGTATCTTTTAGTATATACTAGGAATCCTAAAAGTAAAGCTCAGATTTTATATATTTCTGAAATTTTTAATTAAATGATTTTTTAAATTTTTTACTAACATGTAAATATTTTTAATTGAAATTAAATATATAATTTATTATTAATTTATTATTAATTTATCTTTTATAAAATAATCAAATTTTTTTTAATTTTTTTTATAAATATAACAAAACCTTATATAAAATAATAATTTAAATTATTAAAAATATTTTTATTAAATATATTTTAATTATTTTATTATTTTTATTTTTTAACAATAACCAACTTTTCTCCTTTAACAAAGCCGTGAGAAGAAGAAATATTATTATTAACAGAACCACAATCAAATCTTAAAGAAAATCCATTTCTTTCTTTACTTTCAATTACAAGTTCTTTGTTTAATTTATTTATAAATGAATTAAAATCTTTAATATTAATTAATCCATTTGTAGTTTCCAACTTAGGGGTGTTTTTAATTTGTTTTTTTGAAATTACACTAAAACCTTTTTCTTTTGCAAAAGGATTTTTACATAAATCTAATTTTGATAATCTTTTATTTTCTAATATAAAATCATAAAGAATTTGAAAATTATCTAATCTTATATTATTATTTGATAAATTTAATGATCTTAATTTTTTAATTGATTCGTTTAATTTTTTTTCTAAATATAATCTAAAAAAATCATCATTAATATCTCCTCCAGCTAATATTAAAGATTCTAAATTTTCAAATTTATTATTATCAAAAAATTTAAAAAAAACTTCGTTATCTAAATAACAATATGATAAATTTAATTTTCTTAGAGAATTTGCTAAGTTAGGATTAATAGTAATATCATTAAATATTTCTTTATTATATCTTGTTGAAATTCCTTTCATATTTAAATAATTCATTGAAAAGGAAAAAGTTTTTAAATTATTTATTAATTCTTCAGAATATTGTTTGCATAATTTAGTTTCTGTTAAATAAGTATTTCCACTTAATAAAATAAATATATTCAAATTTTTATATCCTTCAAAAGGGTTTTTTGCAAATAAATTATTGGATAAATCAATTGTATGTATTTTTTCCATATAACTTGGATTATATGTAAACTTTGATAATCTATTCTTTCTAAAATCAAGAAATTCAAGTTGAACAAATTTATGTTTTGGTGAATACAAAATTTCATTTAAATCTATTTTTGAAATTAAATTTTTTGCAAATGATAATTCTTTTATATTTTTAACTAATTCTGGAGTGCTTAATATTTGGTCAAATATATTTTTAAAATCTAAATTAATAATTTCCATTTTTGTTAAGTATAATTTGGTCAAATGAAATGGGAAAGCTAAATAATCAATTTTTTTATTTATAATATTATAATTATATTTTTCTAGATTTATTAGATTTACTAATGTATTATGAATATAAATTTCTGATGCATTTGGAAATAATTTATTTAAATTTAATTCATAATATTTTTTTTTTAGTTGTGCAGAGCTAATATTAACATAATTTAATTTAGGAAATGAATCTATTGAATCTAAATAAGTATCTAGTCCATCGATATTATCTAAGATTAAAGAATTAATGATATCTTTTTTAGAAATTATTTCTTGAATTTCTTTTTTTTGATTTAAATCTTTTTCCATTTTTTCAATATCTTTTTTTTTCAAAATTTTCAATTCAACATCTTCAGATTTAAAATGTTCCATTTATTAAATAATTAATATTTTATTTAAACTTATTAAATTAAAAATCAACAAAAAATTAATTTAAGGTAATTAATATAAATATGATGTAATTTAAAAAAATGAGTGATTATTATTCTAAAAATATTAATTTATCATCTCCTCAAAATGAATTATTTAATCATCAAAACTCATTTGAATTTAAAGGATTATATTCTAAAAAATGTTTCTTAGACAAGTTTGCTGAAAAAATAAAAGAATGTTCTCAAATCCAAGAAAAAAACAATCTTATATATTTCAACTTATAAAAAATCTAATATAGATTTAAAATAGAATGAAATTTTATTATTTTCTTAAAATAAAAAATTATAAAAATAAAATACAAATTTTGAAATTAAATTACCAAAATTGTTTATAAACACCTATAGAAATTATCAATTATTGAAAGTAAATCTAAAAAAGAAAAGATTTGATAAACTATCTCCTAAAAAAAGAAAGAGAATATAATAAAAACAAAATATATAATATATTGATTTCAAAAAATAATTGTAAAGTAGTGTTATTATATAAAAATAGAGGTTTTAGGAGCTTATTTAGACAAAAAAAATTAAGAGATAGTTAATTATTTTATGATATTATTATTCAAAATGATTCTTTTAAATAATATATCATTAATCCCTCAAATTACTTATTTTATTTTTTTTAAATCAGTTACTTTTATTTTAATTTTTTATCTTATTATTATTTATCCTTTATTTATATTTTTATACATTCTGCTTTTATTATTGATTTCTTTATTTTTTTTCATTGGGTTTTATAAAGAAGAAGAAAAATTAATTAAAAATTTGAAATTATGATAATTATATGATTTTATTAAAATTTTAAATTATAATCAAATTAAATTAATCATTTAGATATTATTGTATCAAATCTTTTTTAAAATATTTATTTTTATATAGATTAATTTATTGGTTTTATTTTTTCTAATTTTTCAGAATTTAATGATTTATATTAATTGATTAATTAGTATTTTCTTGAATATTTTCTCAATTAATTCGGAACTTTCCATTAAATTTGAATAATAATTTAATTTATATAATTCATCATATTTCCTTTGTTTAAACTATTATTTTTAAGTTTTTTTGTAATGTTAATTAATTTTTTTTTGGAGTGAAAAATAATAAAAAACAATTAGAATTATTAATTATTGATTTATTCTATTATTTCTTATTTTTTAATATAATAGCTTAATTTCTGACAATTATCCTTCATAATCCTATTATAATTATTTTATAATCTTTTTATCTCATCAATTTTTTCATTTTTTTCTTGATAAGGAACTTCATCATCATCACTGAATATATTTCTACTATTTTTATTTTCAACATTTTCTTCATCAATTTGACTTAAATTTTGAATATTCTTTTTTGCATTTTTATTACATAAATCATTTCTTGAAAAAAATACATAACTATAAAGTAATCCCCTTACAGTAGTAATACAAGAAATTACACAGTAAGTAGTCTTCATTATATCGTTTTTATCTCTGTTTTCAATAAAAAATATAATATCTAAATATCTAACAAAAATAAATAAAACCCAAAAAATAGAAATAAAAAGAGGATATCTTAAATTTTTCCTATACATTTTGTTTAATTTAGTGGAAACTTTATCATCAGGAGTGTTAGGGATATCATCAAATGATTCATCATTTGACATTAAACCTTCTTCTATTTCTTCATAATTCTTTGTTTTTTGTTTTAATACACTAAGAGATTTAAGAGAATAATTCAAACTTATAACAATCAATATTATAATTATAGGCAATAAAATATGTAGTGTATATTT
>JAEEGL015059345.1_pt1 | contig 10245 bp, 11 predicted proteins | sample 9134231 | NCBI WGS metagenome assembly JAEEGL01 (sample SAMN16246548, study PRJNA631951) | gut metagenome | biome: gut microbiome; feature: rumen; material: fiber-attached | host: Bos | place: Iran: Karaj | collected 2018-10 | reverse complement strand
TCCTCGTCAATTTTGATTATATTGTTATCCATAGGATGCTCTTCTTTTAGGTTGATTTGTGGTTATTTCAAATCTAAAAATTGGAACATCCTATTTTTTTACCCTCTTAAAGGAATTTGCGAAAGAAAATATACGTTACCCACTTTTTTGTGGAAAAAGGCCGCTTTGGTAAGTACAAAGTAAAAATTTACGTGAGTAACTCGCTTTTAGAGGTGTTTACTCACGTAAAAATCGGCATTTTTGTGATTTCATCCTTTTTTGACATCTGTTTAACTTGTTCTGAACGAAGTTCAAAAAGCTTAAAAGTGCGGTCTCAGGCTTTTAAGTCTTTAGATAGGGGGTGGGCTATTTGGCTTATCTTCTCTTGACGATGTTCCAGGCTTCGTCGTAGAATTTTGCGGCGTTCCCTAAATCGGTGAGGAACACCATGCGTTTGATTTCTTCTTCGTTCGGGTTTATCACGCGGTTCTTTTTGAACTCGTCGTCGATGACTTCAAGGCTAGCCTTGTTCGGAGTCGCGTAGTTGATGTACTTTGCAAGTTGCGCTCCGATTTTTGCATCCAAAATGTAGTTCATGAACGCGTAGGCGCCTTCGATGTTCGATGCCTTGGAACTGAGTAGCATCGCGTCAACCCACATAAACGATCCTTCTTGCGGAATCACGAACTGGAGCGTGGAGTCTTTGATGATGGCGGCTTGAGCTTCGCCGTTAAAGACGATTGCTGCCCAGTTTGATTTGGAAAGAACTTTGTTCTTGCCTTCGACGGAACCTGCAAATCCGCCAAAGTCCGGGTTGCTTTTGACCTGCAAAATGTAATCTACTGCTTTGTTGATTTCTTCTTGCTTGTCGCTGTTGGCATTGGCGCCTATTGCGCTGAGTGCCATGCTCAGCATGGAGCGGCTTTCGTTTAAAAGACTGAATTTCCCTTTGGTGTTTTCGGCATTGAAAAGCGTGGAGTAGCTAACGCTGTCCGTGTGGACCTTGTCGCCACGGAAGAGAATCCCTGTTGTACCCCAAAGGTAAGGCAGACTGTACGTGTTTGTCGGGTCGTAGGCTTGGCTAAGGAATTGCGGTGCGACGTTGACGCGATTCGGAATCTTGCTTGTATCGAGAGGCGCAATAAATCCGAACTCGATCATCTGCTGGATAACCACGTCCGAGGCGATGATGACGTCGTACTTTTTGGTCACTGCGGTCTGTAGCTTGACCAGCATTTCTTCTTGGGCTTCGTATAGTTCGAGATTTACCTTGTAACCAGTCTTTTTTTCGAAATCTTCTAGCAATGACGGGTCGATGTATTCGCTGTAAATCATTACAGAGACCGTTTTGCTGTCGCTGCCCTGTCCTAGCGTGTCGCTACAGGCGGTGAGCACAAGCGCTGCAAAAAGAGCGAGGAAAAGGATGACGTTTTTCAAAATTTTTCCTTATGGGAACGAGGCTTTGTAGAGACAATATAAAAATAAATTGTTATTGGTCTTTGGACGTTAGTCAATAGTCGTTGGTTGTTTGTCGATGGTCTTTAGTTGTTAATGAATATGCAAGTTTTTCTTTACAAATTTGTTTAAGAAAGTTATTTGTATTATATTAATCATAACATATAGCAAGGAGATATGATATGTTAAAAAAAATTATCGTTGCGGCCCTGATCGTGACAAGTGCTGCTTTTGCACAAATTAGTGTTGGTGGCCGTGCCGCTGTAAACTACGGTACCGTCTGGGGGGAACATACTGACGAAGTTAAAGGTGGTTTCGGTTTTAATGCCGGTGCCGCTGCCAAAATAGACATTCTCCCGTTAATTACCTTTGTTCCCGGAGTCGAAGTGGAACTTCGTAGAGTTTCTGCGGATGCCGTTTTTTATGATGAATTCTCCTATGCGTTCTGGTATTTGGATTTCCCTCTCTTAGCTAGATTTAACATTATTCCGATGTTCTTTGCGGAAGCGGGACTCAATCTCGGGTTCAATTTGGTTGCGTCTCAAACGACAAAAATTTCAGGTGTAGAGAAAACAGAAGATGTTGAAAATGTAAAGACTGTTGATTTTGGTATTGTTATAGGTGGCGGTGTTACTGTGATACCGAATCTTGACATTAACCTTCGTGCCGTAATTGGCTTTGCCGATATGGTTGACGATTTTGGTGACGTGGGCACTAAAAATCTGCGTTTCCAGGCCGGCGTGACCTACTGGTTCATGTAATTAAAATAAATAAAAGAAAACATTATTTTTGTTTTGTCCCCCGCGCTTTGTTACGGAGGACTTTTTTATGTTATATTTTTATTAGTCTGTCAAAAAAAGGAATGTTGTATGTTGAAAAAAATTCTTCTTGCAGCTCTTATCGTAACAAGTGCGGCTTTTGCACAAGTTCAAGTTGGTGGCCGTATTGCATTTAACTATGGTGGTATTTGGGGCGATCCTGAATCGGACGAAGTTGATTGGGGGGCCGGTTTTATTGTTGGTCCCGAAGTCAAGTACAGTTTTAATCCGATGGTATCCTTAATATCTGGTTTGCAACTCGATTACCGTAGAATATCTTATGATTATTTTGTAAAATATGATCGCGATATTGATCCTGATCTTAGAAACTATACAGTCACTGAATCAATATCCTTTATGTATCTTGATGTTCCTGTACTGTTACGCGTTAATCCGGTTTCGTTCTTTTCCATTAATGCTGGAATTAATTTTGATTTCAACTTGAGTGCTAATTTTGTACAGGAATATGATGACGAAACGGCAAGCGATGATGTTACTGCTTCGGTGAAAACTTTTGAATTCGGTCTTGCATGTGGTTTGGGATTTGAACTTTCGGAGTTTGAATTGAATTTCCGTGCGGTATTTGGTATGACCGAAATGTTAAAGAAACTGGGCCATGTCAAACACTTGCGTTTACAGGCTGGTTTAACTTATTGGGCTTTCTAGTTTTCTAAAAGGTGATTTTTTACGTTCAATGAACTTGTGAAAAAAGATAATTTATGCTATATTAAAAAAAACATATAAATAAGGAGATTTAATATGTTCAAAAAACTAATTCTGGCGACCCTCGTTGTAACAAGTGCTGTTTTCGCTCAAGTTCACGTCGGTGGTCGTGCTGCGGCAAACTATGGTTTTCAGTGGGGGGCTGATGCTATTGATGAGTTAGATGGAGGACTAGGCTTTAATGCGGGTGCTGCTGTAAAAATCGATATCCTTCCGATGCTTTCTATTGTTACTGGATTGGAAGCCGATCTTCGCAGAGTTGCTGGAAAAGAAGAATATGATGATTATGACTATTATATGGGACAAGAGATACGCATAAATTATAGTAACGAAGTATCTATGAATATGTGGTATCTGGATGTGCCTGTTCTTGCTCGATTGAATGTTATCCCCATGTTCCATGCTGATTTAGGCGTTTTGTTAGGTTTGAAATTGGCTGCTAATATGCATCAAGAAAAAACTGCGTCTGCTATGGGACGATCTGAAACAAGATCTAAAGATACTGATTTTTCGAAGGATTGTTCATTGCTTGATGCCGGTTTAGTTGCCGGTGTTGGCGTCTCTCCTATACCGGGTATGTTGGATGTTGATTTCCGCTTTGTGCTCGGGCTTACTACTTTAGATAAAGATGGTGATGCTTCTGTAAAGCACATGCGTATGCAGCTCGGTGCAACCTTCTGGTTCATGTAATCTTTTGTATCGAACGTTTTCATCCAGAAACGTTGTGATTGGGTGAATGACTTTGAAACCTCGGCCTTTGAGCCGGGGCTTTTTTATAAAAAACTTACTTTTCTTGATTGGCAAAACTTGTTGAAAAGGGTGATTTATGCTATATTCAGCAAAAACATATAACAAGGAGATATAAATATGTTTAAGAAAGTTCTTTTGGCAGCTCTCTTAGTGACCAGTGCCGCCTTTGCCGATTTCTTTAACGTTGGTGCCCGTGCGGCGGCTAACTTCGGTACTGCTTGGGGTGATGATGCGGATGATGCAACGTGGGGTGTCGGTTTTAATGCGGGTGTCGCATTAAAGATTGATATTCTCCCAGTGATAACGATTATCCCTGGATTGGAAGTGGATTATCGCCGAATAGGTGAAGAAGAAAATCGCTCAGATGGATCTTTGTATGAATATGTTACTGATGGAACTTATGGTATGTGGTATTTGGACGTTCCTGTCTTAGCTAGAGTCAACCTCATCCCGATGGTCTATCTTAATGCCGGTGTCCAATTTAGCTTTAATTTATCTGCTAATTTTGATTTCGATGAAACTGAGACTTCTATAAAAACTGGCGAATCTGAAAAAAGATCTGATGACATAAGTGTATCTAAGTTTGTCAATACTATGGATGTTGGTGTGATTGTTGGTGCCGGTGTCTCGCTTTTGGACAAGTTAGATGTTGATTTCCGCTTGGTTCTTGGCTTGAACAGCTATATGGATGAAAGTGATGAAGGCTATTCCATTAGCATGAAGCACATGCGTATGCAGGCCGGTGTGATTTACTGGTTCTAATTCTATACAGAACAACCGATGCCGGCACTATGGCCGGCATGACAAAAAACGCGCTGTCACCCCGGACTTGTTTTCCGGGGTTTATCATTCTGGAGCAAGGCGAAGCCGCCGCGATAGAATCCATGGACTCTACCAATGCACTGTCACCCCGCACATCGATCGTTGCGGGGGCTTTTTTTACTTCAATTCTATCTTGAACTTTTCAGGAGCAATGAGCTTTTGCATGAAAGATTTTTCTTCGGTGGTCGATGGTGTTTCTAATTCAAGAACAGCGCTGAGGTAAAGGAATATGATTCTTTGCGCTTGTTCTCTGGCCCGCTTTTTCAGCTCATCGTAATTTGCCTGTTCGTATTTTCTTTGCTCGTAAACGAAAAATTTCTTAAAGTCTTCAAATTTAATGTCGTTGAACCATCCCTCTTTTTCCATAAGGACGTCAATGCTTTCAAAATCTATGCTATGGCTTAAAATCTTAGGCTCGGGTAAAGTGATGGTGATGGTCTTGGTGATTTTATCGACATAGATTTGGATATCCTTCATGTCGTAGCCGAGCTTGACATCGCCTTTGTAAATAAGGACAAATTCTTTGACGGACTTGTTGATTCTCCAAGCGGGGAGTGATTCTACTATTTTGGCGACATCCTGGTAAGATGCCATTTTGCGGTACTGGTGATGGAGCGTGGCCAGTTCCGATATTTCACTTATTTTATGCCCAATGAATTCGCTTGAAATGTCTTTTTGCGAAGTCCCGAATAAATCAAATTTGCTAATCAAGAAAAGACCCAAAATGAAGCAGAAACAAACCGCTACACATAGCAGAGCTATTTTGACGGGCTTTTTCATTTTCATCGAGCCTTTTCTTGATCACGGATAACTATTGACTAATAACCAATGACTAATAACTAACTATGCAGATATTCGATAATCGCGTCGTGGATCGTGGTGAACACGCTGCGGAGTTCGTTTTCGTCTTCTTCGAGGAGAGTCACGCGGAAGCCCTTGAGGTCGGTGCAGAAGCTCGTGCTTGGCACAACGCAGATGCCCTTCGCGCCCAAGAGGTAATACACAAAGCGGTAGTCGAGGTTTGTCGTCTTGCTGCACCATTCTTCCACCTTCTTCTTGATAATCGGATTGTCGATTTTCAAGGTCTGGTGGCTGTTGAGAGTCCCCTCGCGGAAGATGATGGTGTTGTAGAATGCGCCGTACGTCGGGTTGAAATACAGTTCCGGAATATCGGAGAGGATTTCGTTGATGATGGCACTGCGGCGGCCAATCTTTTCGTTGAGTGCCGTGCGGTGTTCAATGAAACGCGGATCGCCAAGTACTCGCGGAATCGTCATCTGCGGGAGCGTCGTCGAGCAGACTTCCACCATCTTCGCGTTGTCGATGGCGCGGCAGAAGGCGTCGAACTGTTCGTCCTTGTCGCGGTTGTAGTATTCCGCCCAGCCACAACGAGCGCCCGGCCACGGGTATTCCTTCGAAATACCCTTGAGTGCTATACCCGGAACGTCGCCGATGTATTCGGCGAGAGCGTAAGCGTGTGCACCGTTATACACAATCTTGTTGTAAATTTCGTCGCAGATGATGAACAAGTTGTAACGCTTGGCGATATCGACCATCTTCTGCAAGATTTCGAGCGGATAGACCATGCCGGTCGGATTGTCCGGGTTCAAAATCAGAATACCCGCAATGCTCGGATTGTACTTCACCTTGTTTTCGAGTTCTTCCAAGTCCGGGTACCAGTGGTTTTCGGGCTGGAGACTGTAGGTGATGGGCGAGGTATGGGCGTGGGCCGCTTCGGCAGAGCTGTGCGTCGAGTAAGCCGGAGCCGGTCCGATAATGCGGGTGGTCATCGACAAAAGACCGTAAATCGTGGCAATCGCATCGCCTAAGCCGTTGAAGAACAGAATGTCATCGACGTTGATCTGTGCACCGCCGAGCTTGTTGTTCTCTTTTACCAAGAATTCACGCGTTTCGAGCATGCCTTTAGACGGGCAGTAGCCGTAGCTACGGTTCGTCTTGACCAAGTCAACGACAATGTCCTTGATCCAGTCGGGAATCTGGCATTTCTTTTCAATCGGGTCGCCGATGTTTTCCCAGTGGATGGGGAGTCCAAGTGCCTTGAGCTGGTTTGCCTTTTTCACGATTTCACGGATTTCGTATGAGAGTTCCTTGGCACCTTCGCTCAATAGTCTTCTGCGCATTTTATGCTCCTATAAGGGTATCGAAAATTCAAAATTTACCATAGTAATTATAGAATAATATTTTTGTGAATTTCCGATTCCTTTTGTTGATGGTTAAAATTTAGGGTTAAAAAATAGGGCAGCCCGTCGAGAGGCTGCCCTTGAAACTTTTCGTCTGGCTTTTGCGTTATGCGTTCCAGATTTTTGTTCCTTTGGACAGCCCAAAACAAGCTCGTGCTGCTGCCGTGCTTGCTGCGTTTGCCGCATTCGCTGCTGCGATGTTCTGTCCAAAGATTTTGTTCATGCAAAAAAATATAGTTCTGAATAAAGAGAATGTCAAGACTTTTTTTTTAAGAATTGGTATATTGATGTTGTATATGAAATGTCTTTATTCTAGTTCGTTCTTCTTGCTGATAGTGACAATCTTTTTGAATGGTTGCTATATGTGTTCCGATTCCGAGGAAACAAAGGACTTAACCAAAATTTCTTATAAGACGACTTCAATTGCCTTTATGGATTCCTTGATGACTCTGTATGCTGCAAAGCAAAAGTGGTCTTCGTACAGTGTTGAATACCGGAGTCCTAAAGACGATGAGGAAAAATTGGGGACGGATAGCTTAAAGAATAAATTTGTATTTGAAGCGAATTGGGCAGGATTGAATTCTCGTTACAACGCAAATGTCAATGGAATTGTGCTTACCGCAACTTTACGTGCTTGTGCTCCCGAGGATAGCTGTTTTGCGAGTTCGTATGATTTTTATCATTCGCATGAAGTTTCGAATCTGTTTCTAGAACTTTATGGCTGTGATGAATATTCTTGCAAAAATACTAGCCGTGTGGTACTCCGTGATGGAGATTACCGCTATGTCAAGTCTTTTGACAAAACGCAGTTTAAAATTTCAAGTGGTGGCAATTTTTCTTATAGTGAATTTGGCGATGATTGCGAAGTCCATAAAAAATTGCATTTTAATTTATCTATTGAAGATGAAAATGTAAAGATTGACTGGAATGTAAAATACGGCGATATCAAGTGCTCTGTAACCCATTGTTATGAAGTCACGGATTATAGTGTATGGGGATGACATGAAATTATTGCGAATATTTTCTTTTGTTTGTGCTTTTATTTTTTGTTTAGCGGGGTGTCACAATACTACGATTGAGGGTGATGATTTTTCAGATTCTGATGGTTATAGTTCTTTGAATGATCGTAAATGTCTCGGATATTTTTATGTGAAATCCGATATGAAGTGGAAATCTGTTTATGCCGATGTCGTAGATGATTCCTTGAATGTGTTGCGCTCCGTTGACATTTATAAGAATACGTTAGGAGATGATTTTAACGTATATGCCCAGGATTATGAATCGCCTTACTTGAAATTATCTTTTGGTTGTACGCTCGTTAATGGCGATTCGGCAACTTATACTATATATTGGAATTTGTTCAATACCGATTATCCCCATTATACATTGCTCGATGCGCTAAAACATTACAGAATTGAAACCATGCTTAGGGAGGAAAAACTTCCTTTGTCGTTGGCAATCCGTTTGAGCGACCGTGAATTGCTGGAATTCTTTTCTGTATATTATTCGAAATCTTTGGATGAACTAGGTAATCATCTTAGAAATATACGTGAATATCCTTATTTGTTTAGCGACTATTATTTGAATCCTTTGCAATTTGCTAAAAATTTCGATGATTTGGCTCGTGAATTCGACAATGTCATGTCGGGAAAAAAGAAGTCGTTTGAATATGATTCGGTCATGGTGATGGACAATGCTTTGTTTGCATATGGTAAGAACTATTTTAGCGAACTTCCCTTTAAAACAATTTACGGATTCCCCAAATGTGAATCCAAAAACGAAGGCGCTGTACTTTTCAATGAAATAGAACGGAGCTATTACAAATCTAAACCCTTTAAGTGTGTTTCAGGTGCTTGGCAATTAACGAATGTTTCTAGTAGCAGTTCTGAGAAAAAAATCGAAAGCTCAAGTTCTGTAAAATCATCGTCTTCGGTGCGTTCCAGTTCTTCTTCGGCTCCCTGTGTCGAAGAATCTATTATGGATACGAACGATGGAACTTATTGGTGCAAGAATGGTATATGGCAAAGGATGTCTTATGAAGATAGGGTTTATTATTATGGAAAAAAATACGAAGAAAAATATGGTTCCTGCCAAGAAAAACCATGGGACAGGTCGTTAATTTACGATAATCAATATGATTATTTTTGGGCCTGTGTTGAAACAGAAAATGAGATTGTCCCTAAATGGACTTATGTAACTTGTTGTCATTCCAATGACAGTATTCAAAACGGTCATTTCAAGGATACAACACTCTACGAATTTAGCGACTATGGATTTGATTGGACTTTTTTTCTAGATGACAATGTATGGCGAGCTTCTAGGGTTGTTGTTGAAAATTCATTGTACAGACCGTATATGGATGGGGTTAAATCGCTTCTGTTTATCAGTCCTATTGAGGATGGACTACCTTACCTAATAGAATTAGACTCTCTTTTAGGAAATTCCGAAAAAGATAGGGCTTTAATTGATGATGTTATGGGCGAATACCCGAAATTTTATTACAGCAATCATTCATTTGTAACATGGGAACAGGCTGAAAAAAATATCCCAACGGGGTTTGAAATTCCAGATACCTCGACTTGGAAACTTTATTGCAATGACAATCATAGCTTTTTTGAAGCTGGACGTTTTTGTGATTTTTCTCGGAAGGAAATTTCACTATTTTGGACTTCTCAAAAAGTAGATGACTCCAATATGCTTTGCAGCCGAGTGGATTATTCCGGTACAACAGTGTATTGTTCCGTAGAATTTATAAAATGCCCTGTAGATGCTTCCATTGTACAGGTAGAGTACGTTACTAAGGTAAAGGCTCCATGACCCACGTTACTTTATATGACCCGATTCGCAAAAAAGATGTGCCTGCAACGCCCGAAGAACATGTGCGGCAGGCGACAGTGCAGTATTTGCTTGATGTGGTGAAGGTTCCCGCACATTTGATTGCGGTGGAGTTTCCGCTTTCGTTGGTGAATGCAAAAACTGATGACCGTGTGGATATTGTGGTGCATAATTTTCGCGACGGGGCGCCTATGAGCAAACCGTGGCTTTTGGTAGAATGCAAGGCTCCCGGCGAATACACATGGCCCGTGTTGCAACAACAGCTGAACAAGTATTTGGCGGTGTTGACGCCAAATTATGTGATGCTTGCGTTAGGCGATTGCGTTCGCTACTTTGCTCTAGATGCGAATACCAAACGATTCGTGAAAATCGAATCCCTGCCGGAATACCGCTAAAAAATCACCGCTCAAAGCGAAGCGACCTCATGGCTCACCGCTCAAAGCCTTCTTCTATTCGCGGGGAAGCGTGCGTAGTATTGCTTCTTGTCTTCGTACATGCGAACGTCTGCTTCGTGCATCGCGGTGCGGATGTCGCCGCCTTTGTCGTCGTAATAGAACCCTAGCGAGAAACTGACTCTGTTCGGCATCATCGAATATTCGTGGAGCTTCTGGACTTTCGCTTCGAGTTCTTCTTTCGGCTTGTCTATAATGATGACGAGGAAT
>JAEEGL014346843.1_pt1 | contig 10245 bp, 10 predicted proteins | sample 9134231 | NCBI WGS metagenome assembly JAEEGL01 (sample SAMN16246548, study PRJNA631951) | gut metagenome | biome: gut microbiome; feature: rumen; material: fiber-attached | host: Bos | place: Iran: Karaj | collected 2018-10 | reverse complement strand
CGTTCGCCACTCTCGGACACCCGAAGGTGCCCTGCCGTCCGACTTGCATGCTTAAGACGCGCCGCCAGCGTTCGTTCTGAGCCAGGATCAAACTCTCCATTATTTATCCCGGGGCCGAAGCCCCGGCTTTACAATAATCTCAAATAAGATCCAATCCCTCTCGGAATTGATCAACTTCTTCGTTGACCCGCTTTAGACTTCCTTCTCTTTCATTTCCTCTCAAAAAACCGCTTCCCTTTTGGGCGGCACCTTCCCCTCGGTCAGGCTCCACTTTCGAAAAGCTTTTCCGTTCTACCAAATTTACAGACTTATGTCAATGTACTTCTGGAAACTTTTTTTATTTTTTTAAATTACTTTAATCAAGTCGTATTGTAGCACCCAGCCAGATACAGGTGGACTTCCATGACAGCTTCGGTTTAGGAAGAAGTTCAAGGCCTGGATCGAACTCGAGGAATATCTCTAAAAAATCATCCAGCATAGGTATCTCAAGGGAGATAGGAATATTCGCACCAAAGGAATTATCGCCATCATCCTCAAATTCAAGCCGTGCAAAGCCGCCGACACCCAGAGATGCTGTGAATGGTCCGGCAATAGGACGGGAATTGATCAAAGTGTATGAGCCGGCAATAAACATGAACTGATGACCTTTTGTAAAGTCATATGCCAGCTTGGCAACCCATGGATCATAAGAAAAGGTCAGTACTGTAGTAGGCTTACCGAAGCCAAGGCCGATTCTCTTTTCCTGTGCTGATGCACAGATAGGTAATAATGCGATTAATACAAATAATACAAGCAGTACTGCAATTTTCTTTTTCATTTTTTCACTCCCATAATACTTTTATCGGCAGAAAAAAAAATTATTTAATGGAAGTTGAAAATATTAATTATTTTTTCAAAAGGCCGGCTTTATCGATGATAGAACGGATTTCGTCGGAGTTCAGAAGCTCTTTATTATCATAGAGGACTTTCAGTTTATCTTTATCCTCGAATCCGGCCGCAATTGCCTTTTTAAGCTGGTTTGCTCCCTGGGCAAAGTTTCCGGTGTGGTTCAGATAGATGTCACACTTTTTAAAATACAGCTCGGCATTCTCGCTGTTCTTGATGCTGCTGTCCTTCGACAGATTATAATTGATGACCACATCTGCTGTCTCAAGGAATTTTGCATAATATTCTCCCTTTTCATAGGGGCGGAGAAGGAATCTGCTTATCTCGATATTCTCGCTGTCAAGGGAAAGGGCTTTCTCCCCGTATTGAACTGCTTTCTCATAGTCCTCGGCGCTGAAGGAGACCTTTGCCATCTCAAAGTAGAGCTGAGCATCGGTTTCAGAATCGGAGAAGACCTCCAGCTGCTGATAGGTCTCCATTGCCTCCGGCAGATAGCCCTCCTCTGCAAGGAGAGAAGCATAGTTGAACCGGGCCATGTAATTATCCGGCTCGCGCTCCAGAATCTGATGATACAGTTCAAAGGCCTTGTCCCTGTTCTCAAGCTTGTAATAGCAGAAGGCCTGGGCAGAGAGGATTGTGCTGTTATCGGGATCCTGCTGGGCCAACCCGTCCAGAACGTCCAGGGCATCGCCGTACCGCTCGGCCATTATGTAGCTTTTCGCCAGGTTGAAGTTGGCGGCACCGAACTTCTTGTCATACTCTGCAGCCTTAAGGAAAGCCCGGGCTGCGTTCTCGGCCTCCCCCAGCCGCATATAGGCGTTGCCCAGGTTGAAGTAGACATTGGCAAACTCCTTGCGGGACGGCGCAAAGACACAAGATGAGAGAACACATGCAATGGCAAGAATAACAATTCTGAACCGCATATTATGATTATATCACAGAAGTCACAAATTGAAAAGGATTCCGGGTGCACCTGTTTCGGAGACGAAGGAGAGCTTTACGGCATTGCCATCCTGACAGTAGTGCAGCTGCGGTACAAGCCAGCCCACCAGGGTTCCCCATGCCGCTCCAACCAGCACATCGGTGAAGAAGTGGTTGCCGGAAAGAATCCGCAATGTTCCCACTGCTGCCGCTGCCGCAAAGGAGCCTCCTGCCACCCAGTATTTCCCTTTTCCTTCTGGATGCATATGGGCATAGACAGTGGAGAGGAATGATGCCGAAGTGAAGGCTGTTGCCGTATGACCGGACATAAAGGATTCTCCCGAATCTTCATCTTTAAGCATTTTGCTGCGGGTGTCATCATAGTAGCAGTAGGGACGCCAGCGGACAACGAAATCCTTGGTCAGCTCCTTGACGCTGTGAGATATAAGCAGGGCCTCGGCATACATCACTGCCCCGGTTATTATATTGTCCTTTGTCTGATGTATCGCCAGGGCAAAGGGGGCTGCCATGGTGCAGGCAAGAAGGATATCTCCTGTAAGATCCAGGCTCCTGGAATAGCTGTGCATCATAGCCCGGTCCACAAAGTTGATGTCCCTTTTATGAAGCCGGTCTAAGCCGTGGTCTTCTGCAGAATCCCTGTCCTGGGTGAACTGAACCGCCAGATGGGTACCGTACAGTGCAGCTGCTGTACCCCCGATAATGCCATCCCTTTTCCAATCAAGCCTGTATGGGAAATCATCGGCAGGCAAAGAGGCGGCAGACAGCACTATAAGGAGTGCAAGCAGAAGCTTCTTCATGCGTTGATTATTTTCTTCAGATACTTCTCTGTCTCAGGAGTTGACACACCAAGCTCATGGCCCAGCTTGACAAGAACACCGCCAAGGGCATCCAGCTCCATGCGACCTTTTCTATTCTCTATATCAAGCTGCAATGATGTCTTTGCGGCAGGGTCTATATGCTCCCCTATCCTCATGGCATAGTCAATATCATAGCTGTTCAGGGTCACACCCTTCTTGGCCGCAATTGCCACAATCTCGTTCATGATGGCAAGAACACCGGCATTGAGCTCAGGGTCAGCCCATACTTCGTGCATAGTCTTTCCGGTGGCACCGGTCACCAGTGCAAAGGGTGAGACAAAAAGGAACTTGCGCCATATCGGCTCAAAGGGATTCTGGTTCCAATAAAGCTTAAGCCCCATGTTCTGGAAGAAAGCTTGGATTTCCTGTCCGTCATAATCTGGGCGCTGTGGGTCTGGGCCGGAGTATACCTTCACAATATCTCCCTGCAGCTTCACCACACCCGGACACTCAATCTTCGAGCTGATATAAACACAGGATGGAAGCACTATGCTTTTAGGGGCAAGCTCTTTGATCCGGTCGTAGACATCCACGCCGTTCATAAGGGGCATGATAACTGTATCGGAATTGAGCCTCGGCTCCACCTGACGGATAGCATCCTCAAGGTCATAGTTCTTTACTGCCAGAAGCAGGAAGTTAATATAAGGTAGCTTAAGCACGCTGTCGGTGACCATCTTGGGAATGCAGACCACCGGATCCTGTTTCCACAGTTTAAGAGTCAAACCGTTGGCCTTTATGGCCTCAAGGTGTGCTCCCCGGGCGATAAATGTCAGATCTCTTTTATCCCGCCAGTTGGTGGTTATGTTCAGGGCAAACATGCCGCCGAAGTATCCGCCTACCCCGCCGAGCCCCATGACCACGATATTGTTATATGCCGCGCTTTTGTCTAAGTTCATAGCTATCCTTCCTTCTATAAAAATAGTACAAGAATTCTCCTGTTTTAACAATATGTTGATAATATGCATAAATAAGTGATAAAATGACAGATGGAGGGAACTATGTATCTTGAACCTGGACAGAAGATAAGCACAACTATTATTTCAATCTCAAAGGACAGCGTGTTTCTGGACCTTAACGCAAAGAGCGAGGGGATTCTCCCGCTGGCAGACATACAGAACGAGGACGGCACTCTGACCGCAGACGAGGGAGATTCCATAGATGTCTATTTTATCGGCACAAAAGATGGCGAGATGATGTTCACCACCCGTATAAGCGGGGACAATGCAGACCTTTCACTCCTTGAGAACGCATATAAGCACGGCACCCCGGTAGATGGCCATGTAGAGAAGGAGATCAAAGGCGGCTTCGAGGTCACAATCGGCTCGGCAAGGGCTTTCTGTCCTTTCTCACAGATGGGATACAGAGAGAAGAAGGAACCGAAGGAGTATGTGGGCAGAACTCTTCCTTTCCGGATCACCGAGTTCAAGGAAGAGGGGCGCAACCTGCTGGTGTCCAACCGTGTCATTCTGGAGGAAGAGCACCAGATGGAGCTTAAGAAGCTGGAGAAGGAACTGGTTCCCGGAGCCAAGGTCATGGCAAAGGTTGTATCGCTCCAGAGCTTCGGTGCCTTTGTTGAGATAAACGGATTCAAGGCACTTCTACCTATCTCCGAGGTAAGCCGGGAGCGGATCTCTGACATAGCTGATGTGCTGGCTGTGGGTGATGAATTTGAGGTGCTGGTGCTCAAAGCAGACTGGGATCATGAGCGCCTTTCTGTAAGCCGCAAAGCCCTTCTGGCAGACCCATGGGACAGCGCCGCCGAGAAATATCCCGAGGGAACCAAGATCACGGGAAAGATTGTAAGAATATCCAATTTTGGTATATTTATTGAACTCGAGAGTGGTATTGACGGCCTTGTACATGTATCAGAACTCGAAAACATCAAGCCTGGTACAAATATACAAAAGCTGTATAAAATTGGCGATAAAATGTCTGTTATTGTAAAAGAGGTTAATCAGGCCGCAAGGCGCATATCCCTTAAGCCATCATCCTCTAAGGAGCAGGATCTTGAAGCAGCGAAATATATGCGGGGTCAGACCGACACTGAGACATATAACCCATTTGCCCTGTTGTTAAAAAAGAAAAAGTAGTATAATAATATAATATACAATTAATACATAAAATGGAGAGTGAAAAGATGAGCGAGAACAGAGGTTCATTCACAAGCAGGATCGGCTTTGTATTAGCTGCTGCCGGATCTGCCGTAGGATTAGGAAACATTTGGCGGTTCCCATATCTGGCTGCCAAGAATGGTGGAGGTATCTTCCTCCTTATTTATATTCTTCTTGTATTGACCGTAGGTATTGCCCTTATGACAGCCGAAATCACATTGGGCCGCAAGACAGGGCTTTCAGTCTGCAGTGCATTCAAGAAACTGAACAAAAAGTGGGCATTTGTCGGTGTGCTTGGTGCAATAGTTCCAGCCATCATCCTCCCCTACTACTCTGTAATCGGCGGCTGGGTACTCAAATATATGGTTGCTTTCTGTGAAGGCTATGGTTCCTCGACAGCAGAGGACAGTTTCTTCGGCGGCTTTATCTCCAGTTCTGCTTCTCCACTTTTCTGGTATGTCATCTTCATCGGTCTTGTAACTGTCATTATCATCTACGGAGTCAAGAAAGGAATTGAGCGGGCCAGCAAGATCCTCATGCCTCTTCTTGTCATCCTTACAGTGATTGTTGCCATCTATTCCATCTTCCTGCCAGGTGCGGCAGAAGGCCTTGTATACTACTTCAAGCCAGATTTCAGCAACCTTTCCTGGAACGGAGTGCTCAGCGCAATGAGCCAGATGTTCTACAGCCTCTCGCTGGCTATGGGTATTATGATCACCTATGGTTCTTATGTTCAGAAAAAAGAGAACATCGAGACAGCAGTAACACACATTGCTCTGTTCGACACAGCAATCGCATTCCTGGCCGGTCTTATGGTAATCCCTGCTGTATTCTCATTCATGGGTCCAGAGGCTCTTAATGCAGGTCCTGGTCTTATGTTCATCACTCTGCCGAAGGTATTCAACAGTATGACAGCAGGCGGCTTTATCGGAGCAGCATTCTTCATCCTGGTATTCTTCGCAGCCCTCACCTCTGCAATCTCCCTTATGGAGGCAGTAGTAGCCAGCTTCCAGGACGAATTCAACTTCTCCCGTACAAAAGCAATCATCGCAACACTGATCATCTGTGTTGTACTTGGTGTTCCTTCTTCCATGGGCAACGGCGCATGGTCCGGATTCCTTATCATGGGAATGGACTTCCTCTCCTTCTGCGACTACATCAGCAACAACATCATGATGCCTATAGTTGCAGTTCTCACCTGTGTATTCGTAGGATATGTGATAAAGCCGAAGGCAATCATCGAAGAGGTGGAGCTCTCCAACGTTTTCAAGAAGAAAAAGCTGTTTGAGCTTTCCATCAAGTTCTTTGCACCAGTATGTATTTTCATCATCCTGGTATCCCAGTTTGTGTAAGTTAAAGGAGCGGTTATGACTATCAACGACATCAAAAATGCAGAAATCAGAGCTTGGATTGAAGAGATCGAGAAGATGTGCACCCCGGATGCAGTCCATTTCTGCGACGGCACCAAGGAGGAGTACGACACACTTATGAAGAAGTGTGTGGACTCAGGTCTTGCCACCCCTCTTAAGAAGAAGCCCAACAGCTTCCTGTTCCGCTCTCTTCCTTCCGATGTAGCTCGGGTCGAGGCCCGCACATTCATCGCATCACGGAAAGAGGAAGATGCAGGTCCTACAAACCACTGGATCGACCCGGTGGAGCTGAAGAAGACCATGACAAAGCTCTACACCGGCTGTATGAAGGGAAGAACCATGTATGTGATCCCTTACAGCATGGGCCCTATAGGCTCTCCTATCTCCAAGAACGGAATTGAGATCACAGACTCTGAATACGTTGTGTGCAACATGATAATCATGACCCGTGTGGGCAAGAAAGTGCTTGATGCTATCGGAACCGACGGCGATTTCGTTCCATGCCTCCACTCTGTAGGCAAGCCGCTGGCCGAAGGGGAAAGCGACCATGGCATCTGGCCCTGCGCCGACATGGAGAACAAGTATATCTCCCAGTTCCCGGAAGAACATACAATATGGTCCTACGGCTCCGGCTACGGCGGAAACGCCCTTCTGGGCAAGAAGTGCTTCGCACTCCGTATCGCCACAGTACTGGCCCGGGACGAGGGCTGGCTTGCAGAGCACATGCTCATACTTAAGCTCACCAACCCGAAGGGCGAGGTCAAATATGTTACCGGCGCCTTCCCATCGGCCTGCGGCAAGACCAACCTGGCCATGCTTATTCCAAAGATTCCAGGCTGGAAGGTGGAGACTATCGGCGACGACATCGCCTGGATGAAGTTCGGTGATGACGGCCGGCTCTACGCCATCAACCCCGAGGCCGGTTTCTTCGGCGTTGCCCCGGGAACCTCCGAGAAATCCAACAAGAACGCCCTAGAGGCAGCCAGAGAAAACGCTATATTCACAAACTGCGCCCTTACCGAAGATGGCGACATCTGGTGGGAAGGAATCGGCTACCCGGCAAAGGTCGACCTTATAGACTGGAAGGGTGTGAAACGCCCTGCCCTGCCTAAGGACAAATCACCCAAGGGCGAGGAGTTCGCCCATCCGAATGCCAGGTTCACAGCACCGGCACGCCAGTGTCCATGCATCGCACCGGAATGGGAAGACCCCAAGGGAGTGCCTATCTCTGCATTCCTCTTCGGCGGCCGGCGCCCTTCCACTGTACCGCTGGTTCACCAGGCACGGGACTGGAACCACGGAGTGTTCCTGGGCTCTATAGTAGGCTCCGAAGTGACTGCGGCCGTCATCTCCGACCAGGTTGGTCAGGTCCGCAGGGACCCCTTTGCTATGCTTCCATTCTGCGGCTACAACATGGGGGACTACTTCCAGCACTGGATCAATATCGGAAAGAAATCAAGTGCCGACAAACTGCCTAAGATCTTCTATGTAAACTGGTTCCGCAAGGATGCCGACGGCAACTTCATGTGGCCGGGCTACGGCGACAACTCGAGAGTGCTGGCATGGATATTCGACCGCTGCGACGGCAAGGATAATGCAGTGGAGACAGCCATCGGCTATATGCCTAAGCCAGGCGCCCTGAACACCGAAGGTCTCTCCGAGGCCGACAAGGCCAACATTCCGGCCATCACCTCTGTTGACAAGGAAGGCTGGCTCAAGGAGATCAAGGACATCAGGGAAAACCACTATCCGAAGTTCGGAAAGCACCTGCCTAAGGAACTGGCTGAGCAGCTGGATATCTTGGAAAAGAACCTTAAGAATATGTAAAAAAAAGGCAGAGGAAACTCTGCCTTTTTTATTGGATTTAAATTATGAATTTACAGAACGGGCTTCTTATTTTCGCAGCCGGTTTTCTTATTGCTTTCCTGCTGCGGAAATTAAGCTCCAGAAACAAGAAATAAATTACTGAGCCGAGAAAATATCTACAATCTCTTTCGGTGTCTTTGCGTTCAGAAGCAGCTTGCAGAAGTTGCTTGACCGTGTAAGGCGTGCAATCTCGGAAAGAGCCTCGATATGAGGACCTGCCTGCTGTGGTGTTGCAATAAGCAGGAAGAACAGCTTGGATGGCTCTCCGTCCAGTGAATCGAAATCAATGCCCTCAGGAGAAACTCCGATAGCAAGCACCAGATTATTCACCTTGTGGGTCTTGGCGTGCGGAACTGCAATTCCTTTCTCAAGTCCTGTGCTTCCCATATTCTCTCTCAGCATGACAGCCCGGAATACACTCTCTGCATCCTCAATCTTGCCTGCCTTCTTAAGAACATCAACAAGCTCCTTGATAACATCCGGCTTGGTCTTTGCCTCCAGCGGAATCTTGATTATATCTTCTTCAATCAGATTGATAACTGCCATCTTCTCCTCCATTATTTCTTATTTTTAGTTTTTGCAAGCTGATATTTGAATACGAATTCCTCAGCCACATTACCGTTGTTATACAGAAGAGGAAGCTCAAATGTAACCTCGCCTCTCTGCCGGAAGTTGTTTATGAACACAATATATGCTTTATAGCTTTCGCCCGGCTTGATCCGGACAATATTGCGGTACATGACTTTTCTGGCTAGCCGAAGCTGTGCAAGCTTGGAGGAGCCTGTCGAATACTTATCCTCATCCAGCTTTGATTCGATATCGGAAACTACAGACGCCCGGGTCGACCGGTCTGAGAAGATAAGCTCTGTCTCACGGGAATCGTATTTGACCAGCATGCTGGTCTTATTCTTGATCTCAACCTCAAACACCAGGGAATAAACTGGTGTAAGGGTAAACTCTTTATCAATAAACGGATTATCTGCTCTTCCGTGACGCTTTACAAGCTGCCCCTCATCAAGATACTCGCTGATCACAGTAATGCCGTTCTGCTCCTTGACCTGTTTAGCATCATTCTGAGCCACATGGTACTTCTTTGTAGTAAAACAGCTTGAAAAACTTATACACACAATTAAAAGAAGCAATAATTTTTTCATACTAATAATTTTATATATTATTGAATATTTTGTAAAGGGAGAAAAAAAAATTAAAAATTTTTCAACTTTTTTTCAAAAAGTCAAATCAAAATTTCATTTTTCTGAGTAATAGAAGTAAAAATGTCAGGAGGATGAAAATGACAAACAATTTAAACTCTGTGATTGTTGAGGGAAACCTCACCAAGGACGCCGACTTTGATTCAACACAGAAGGGCACTGGTTTCTGCACCTTCTCTGTGGCTACCAACCGGTACTTCAAGTCGGGAGAGGAGATCCAGCACGAAGTTTCTTACTTTGACGTGGAAGCATGGGGCAAGCTGGCCGACAGCTGCCGCAGTCTGCTGGTGAAGGGCTCTGGCGTGCGGGTCGTAGGACGGCTCAAGCAGGACAGATGGAACAGCGAGGACGGCAAGGCCAGAAGCAGGGTCAAGATTGTGGCAGAGCACATCGAGTCAAAGCCTGTGACTGCCGCCGAAAAGGCAGCCGCCACTGCGGAACCGGCAGCGGAGAGCACCCCGGAGGTAAAACCCGAGGCAAAGCCCGCCCGCCAGAAGAAAGCACAGAAGGAGCTGGTGATGGCGTAAAAAAAGGGTGCAGGCAAAACCTGCACCCTTCTCTATCTGCCTGATGGCAGACACTATTTCCGGATGGTCGGGTCTATTGTATCCCGAACCCAGTCTCCCAGAAGACACATGCTCAGTGTAGTCAGGAAGATGGTAAGGCCGGGGATCACGGCCAGCCACCAGTTGGTCATCATATAGGCTCTTCCGAAGGAAAGGAGGCTTCCCAACGATGTATCAGGAGGCTGGATTCCAAGGCCTAGGAAGCTCAAGGAGGTCTCTGCAAGAATCTTTGCAGGGAAGTTCAAGGTAAGCTCTACAATAAGGATGTTGGATACGTTAGGAAGAATATGCTTTGTGTAGAGCCGCACCGGGCTTGCCCCCAGCTGCCTTATGGCCACAGCATAGCCGTTGTTCTGGGCCGATAGGGCCATACCTCGGGAAAGTCGTGCATACTTGTTCCACCCCCCGATGCCGAGGAGGACTACGCCGAACATCAT
>JAEEGL014015775.1_pt1 | contig 10245 bp, 11 predicted proteins | sample 9134231 | NCBI WGS metagenome assembly JAEEGL01 (sample SAMN16246548, study PRJNA631951) | gut metagenome | biome: gut microbiome; feature: rumen; material: fiber-attached | host: Bos | place: Iran: Karaj | collected 2018-10 | reverse complement strand
GGGGGTTTCTGGTATCATACCGCCGAAGTTCGTTTGGAGACGTGATGAACGGGAAGGGTGAAGAGATTGAGGTTCTGCATGCGGATGCCGACATCATCGTTGTCAGCAAGCCGGCGGGCTTGATCGTTCATCGCGCGCCTGGCTATCCTGATGGCACCCTGTGCGACCTGCTGTTGGCGCGCTTCCCTGAGATGGCAGGCGTGGGTAGCGTGGAGCGCCCTGGCGTGGTGCACCGGCTTGATCGTGAGACGAGTGGCGTGATGGTCTTCGCCCGGACTTCGCGTGCGTATCTTGCGCTGCGGCGGGAGTTCGAGAGCCATGGTCACGTAAGGAAGACGTATCTTGCCGTGCTGCATGGCGCGCCGAAGCCGGCGACTGGCACGCTCCGCACTCTGATCGGGCGCAAGCCTTTCGATGCGAAGCGCATGGCGGTGGTCGAACGCGACGGGAAGAACGCCGTAACTCATTGGAAGGTCCTCGCCCGGCACGGTGCGTTGGCGCTGGTGGAGTTCGTCATCGAGACGGGACGCACGCACCAGATCCGTGTGCATTCCGCTTATCTGGGCCATCCGATCGTTGGCGATCCGCTCTATGGCGATCCGGTGCGCGACAGGCGCCTTGCCACGCCGCCGCGCCGTCCGCTGCTGCACGCCGTGGAGATCGCGTTCCCACATCCTGCCACGCATCGCACCGTCACGTTTGCGTCCGTCCCGCCGCCTGACATCATCTACGCGCAGGCCAGGTGACATGAAGGTGCTTGACTGTGTGCCTCGCACGAGGCATTCAACACCTCGACGGGGATTTATGATATAATCCCGCGCCATGAACAAGTGGATAGTCCTTTTGTGCGCCGCGTCCGTTGCCGTCGTGGGGTGTTTCGATAACAAAGGCAAGCCGGAAGACGTGCCAACGGCCATCGGGCTTGACGCCTTGCTGGCCACGAACCGCGCCAACATCGTGCGTGTGATCTTGCGCGGCGAAACGCGCTCGATTCCCGACGAGGCATTCTCCGGGCTTGCGGCCATCAAGATGATCGACCTTTCGGAACGCGGCACGAAGGATGTGCCGGCGGCTGCGTTTGGCCTGAAGGGAATCAAGGAATTCTACTTTGCGCGCAATGGCCTTGAAACCCTTCCGGATCTCTCCTGCTGGGCCGAAACCCTCGACTACCTCAACCTCGATGACAACAAGCTCACGGCGATTCCCGATCATGTCGGACGGCTCACGCGGCTCAAGTGGCTCCGTCTGAACGGCAACAAGGTGGCAGACTTGCCGTCTGGGTTGGCGTCGCTGACGAACCTGCGCCGCATCTACCTGAAGCACAACGCCCTGACGGCGGTGCCCGAGGTGATCAAGTCGTGGACCGCGCTTGAAGACCTCTCGCTCGACGGCAATCCGATTACGTCCGTTCCGGACTGGGTCGTGACGTTGCCGCATCTGCGGGCGGTCTCGCTCTGCGACACGAAGATCACGAAACTTCCGGCGGATCTCTCGCCTTGGAAGAAGCTGGATCTTCTGGCGCTGAGCGCGTGTCCGCTTCCGCGCGAGGAGATGAAGCGGATCCGCGCGGCGCTCCCGGATGTGGACGTGGTCTTCTGATGGCCGTGGACCGTCCGCGCCCAACGCCTCAACATCCCAACGTCCCAACGTTCCAAAATGCGCTGATGCGGATTCCGTCGGGATATGGTATAATAGACGTCATTTGAAGCCCGAGTAGCTCATCCGGACAGAGCATCTGTTTCCTAAACAGAGGGTGGCAGGTTCGAGTCCTGTCTCGGGCACCATGCCATGATGATGCATCAGATACCTGTGATTTTGGCCTGGACCGTTGCGGCGGCCCTGTTGGTGGGCTATGCTGCCGCGATTGCCTCCGAGATCACGTATGTGACGCTGGCGGACGGGCGGAAGACGGAGCGGAAGATCCCGCTGATCTTCCGTCTGCTGCTGCCGTTCGTGCCGAATCTTGCGCGCGTGGTGTCGCGTCCGGCGTTTGCGAAGTCGCGCGAGGCGGCGGAGCGGATGATTGTCGCCTCTGGCCTTGAGGGGCTGCTTTCCGGGTCGGAGTTTGTGGCGCTGAAGTTTCTTGTGCCGGTGGTGTGCGGAACGGCGTGGGCCTTCCTGATTCTGGCGCCTGGGCTATTGGCGCCCGAGATGTTTCTTTCGCCCAACAGCGCGCTGCTGGCGCTTCTGGGATTTCTCTGCTTCTATGCGTACCCTCTCATGTGGCTGAGGAGCACGCTCCGGAAGCGGCACTTTTCGATCATGTGCGCGCTGCCGTTTGTGCTGGACCTGCTGACGCTTTCGGTCGAGGCGGGGATGGATTTCATGAGCGCGCTGCAGCGCAACTGCGACCGGCGGCGCCTGGATCCGCTGAACGAGGAGCTGATCCGCATGACATGCGAGATCCAGATGGGCGCGCCGCGTCGCGTGGCACTGCGCAACATGGCGGATCGCGTGCGGCAGCCGGATCTCAGCGCGGTTTCGTTTGCGCTCATCCAGGCGGATGAGCTCGGCGTGCCGGTGGGACCGATTCTCCGCATCCAGTCGGAGCAGTTGCGGGCGCGGCGGTTTGACCGTGCGGAGCGGCTCGCGAGCGAGGCGCCGGTGAAGATGCTCGGCCCGTTGCTGCTGTGCATCTTCCCGGCCGTGCTGATCGTGCTGCTCGCGCCGATTCTGCTTGAAGCCGTGAGAACCATCATGTGAAGGAGGCCTTCTGCATGGAAACGCAAGCAACAGAACTTTTGGTGACACAGGGTCCGCTCGAGGGGCGGCGATTCGCCGTCACCGCGGCGGGCATACGCCTTGGCCGGTCGTCGTCCTGCGAAATCTCGATTCCCGACCCGGCGCTGTCGCGCAACCAGTGCTTGTTTGAACTGCGCGAGGACAGGGTTTGGGTGACAGATCTCGCGAGCGCGAACGGCACGGCGGTCAACGGCGAGATGCTCGGCACTTCGAGCGCGGCGCTTTCGCCAGGCGATCGGATACAGGCTGGCGACAGCGAACTCGTGCTCGTGGGCGAGGATGATGCGGGCGGCGAGGTGTCCACGGTCGATCTCGGCCTTGCGCCGGCGGAGCCGGAAGGCGAGGCGGGCGAGACGCCTGCGCCTGCGGGAGCGCCCTGGCGGCTTGCGCTCTGGGTGCTTCTGGTGCTTGTGCTGGGCGGCTCGGCGGCGGCGATCCTGCTTGTGCCGCGCGGCGACCCCGGCAAGTCGAACGCGGTTGCGGCCCGTCCGTTGGCGCCGGCGAAACTTTGGTCTGTCACGTACGAGAAGGTGGAAGCGTCGGTGAAAGGGATCTGCCGCTATGCCATCAGCATCGATGCCGAGGGGAACATGGAGGCGGTTCTGGACGACGTTCCCGACAGCAACCGGCATGTGAAGAAGTCGGCGGCGCTTTCGGAGAAGGCGCGCGCGGAGCTGGACCGGATGTTTTCGTCGTCGGAACTGTTCAAGCTCGACCGCGAGTACAGCGGTCCGGCGCGCCCTGGCGCGTTCAACCGGTATGAGTTCCGCGTGGCGCGCGGCACCACGGTGTTCACGTGCGCCGTGGAGAACGCGCCCGAGCCTGACGCCTTCCGCGAGACGCGCCTCGCGCTCGAGACGTTTTCGCAGAACGAGCTCGGCATCTGGGCCATCCAGTATTCCGGCGAAAAACTCACGGAGATGAGCCTCGAAGCGCGCCGCGCCGCCGATGCGAAGTGGGAGGAGCGCGACGTGAACTACGGCAATCTCGCGGCGGCGCTCAAGCTCTACGACGAAGCGGTGGTGGATCTCGAGACGGTGAATCCGAAACCCGAGGACTACGGCGAGCTGATCACCAAGCGCGACATGGTGCGTGCGGAGCTTGACCGCCGCTACCGTGACCAGCGCTTCGAGGCCGACCGCGCGGTCAACACGGGCGATTGGGAACGGGCGCGGAACGAGCTGCGCATCCTGTGCGAGCTGATTCCCGATCTCCGAGACCCGCGCCATGCCGAGGCGGCCGCAAAGCTTGTTGACGTGGAGAACCGTCTCAAGAAGGGAGGTGCGAAATGAGGTGCCGGGGAATCGTTCAGTTGGTGGTCGCGGCGCTGGCGTCGTTTCAGCTGGCCGCGGCGCCGACGCGCATTGACGTCACGGCGCGGCCCGAGGGTGCCAAGGTCGTCATCGATGGCGTCTCCAAGGGCGTCGTGCCTGTTTCGGTGTTTGATGTCGGCCCCGGCCGGCACTATCTGCGCGTGGAGGCGCCTGGCCATCATCCGGCGGAGGAGATTCTCGCGGTGAACGAAGGCGATTTCTTGCGCAAGGATTACGAGCTTGAGACCGAAAAGGGGCTGCTGCTCATCAAGTCCGATCCGGCGGGCGCGGAAGTGAAGCGCGGAGGGATGTCGCTTGGCGTCACGCCGCTTTTGCTGACGACGCTGGAGACGGATAAGTCCTATGCGTTCGACATCGAATGCCTCGGCTATCAGACGAAACGCATCGACGTGGCGCTTTCGGGACGTACGCCGGTCGCGCGCTTCGAGAAACTCGTTCTCGACTCGGGGATCGTTGAGTGCGTGACGGAGCCCGCTGGCGCGACGGTGCTCGTGAACGGCATCTCGCGTGGCGCGACTCCCTGCACAGTCGAGCGCGTTCCGAAGGGCTATGCGACGTTTGTCTTCCGGCTCAAGGGCTACGAGGACGCGAAGCGCGAGCTGCGCATCTCGCCCGGCGACCGGCAGTCGCTTTCGCTCGCGCTGCAGGGGCGAGCGGCCAAGCTCTCCGCGATCTCCTATCCGGAAGGCGCACGCCTGACGATGGACGACAACTACGTGGGAAAGACGCCGCTCACGCTTTCGCCCATCAAGCCGGGCGTGCATACGCTCAAGGCGGAGCTCGCCGGTTTCGCGCCGGTGTTCAAGACGGTCGTGATGGAGAACGGCGGCGAGCTGACGGAGGAGTTCAAGTTTGAATCCATCCTGGGCTGGATCGAGGTTGTGACGACGCCGCCTGGCGCAAAAATCCTGCTGGACGGCAAAGCCGTGGGCATGACCTCCGCGCACCGTGGGAAGAAGGCGAACCTTTCCGACGTGAAGTCCGACGTGCTCTACCTGCGCGACATCTCGGCGGGCGAACACCAGATCGTGGCGCATCTGCGCGGCTATGCCGACGCGAAGCGCAAGGTGACGGTGGAGGCCAAGAAAGGCGTCGTGTTCAACCCGCGCCTGAAACGCATCTTCATCCCCGATACGGAGATCGAGACCGTGACGGGAACCTATCGCGGCGTGCTGATGGAAAGCGACAACCCCGATACGTACCGGCTGGAGGTCAAGGAAGGCATCACGCAGGATTTCCGCAAGGCGGACGTGCGGAACATCAAGACGCTTGAATGATGAAAGGCCGGCTCGACAACGCGCTTGTCGCGCGGGGGCTCGTCGCATCGCGCACGGAAGCGCAGGCGTGTGTCATGGCGGGCAAGGTGCGCGTGAACGGCCAGGTCGTCGCCAAGTCCGCGTTTGCCGTTCTGCCGGAAGACGCGATCGAAGTCGAGTCGCCGCCGCGGTTTGTCTCGCGCGGCGGCGAAAAGCTTGAGGGGGCGTTTGCGGCATTTCCGGGCTGGTGCGTGGAGGGGCGCGTGTGCCTTGACGTTGGCTCTTCGACGGGCGGGTTTACCGACTGTCTCCTGCAACATGGGGCAAAACGCGTGATGGCGGTGGACGTGGGCACCAACCAGCTTGCGTGGAAGCTGCGCGCCGATCCGCGCGTGTGGGTGCGGGAGCACTTCAACGCGCGCCACATGACGGTGGCCGACCTGCCCGAGCGGCCGTCACGCGCGGTGACGGATGTCAGTTTCATCTCGCTGCGGCTCATCCTGCCGCCGATCGCGGAGGTTCTGGAGGCGGGCGGCGAGATCGTATCGCTCATCAAGCCGCAGTTCGAGGCGGGGCGCGATCTGGTGCGCGGCGGCGTGGTGACCGATCCGGCCGTTCGCGAACGGGTGGTCGCGGAGATTTCGGCGTTCGGAACCGAGACGCTCGGTCTTTCCCTGCTGGGCACGGCCGAATCGCCGATTCGTGGCAAAGACAAGGGAAACGTGGAGTATCTCGCCTGGTGGCGGAAAGGAGACGAACTGAAATGAAATGGAACGTAGCTATGGCCTTCGCGGCGGCACTGGCGTTTGCCGGCTGCACGCATGAGACGTATATCGTCGATTCGAAACACCCAGCGGTCGCGTACACGGAGGCCGGCGAGCTGAAATGGCATAACCGGTTCATCCAGCCTGAGGAACTTCCGCGCCTGCTGGAGAAGTCAGGCGTGGGCTACAAGTCGCAGATTGACATCCGCGTGCCGGAACGGATGCACAGCCTGAAGGGGCCGCGGCAGCTGCTGTTCATCCTGCGGAAAGCGGGCTACACGCGCGGGGTGCTCGTGACGGAGAAGCGCGCCTACTCAAAAGGCTCGCCGCCCCCGCCTCCGCGCCGCCCGGCCGAGCAGCCCGTGCGTCACATCCGCTACAAGTGATGGCGTGATACGTCATCCCGCGCAAAGTGTGGTATAATACGCAGCACTTATGGGACAACTTGAAGAATCGCTCGAGCTGACGCTCGATTTCACGAAGCTGGAGAAGGTGGGGAAACAGGTTTCCGACACCCGTGCCTCTGGATCGGCTGCGTGCGACCCTGGCGTGATACCGGTGGCCGTCCAGAACGCTGACACCCGCGAGGTCATCCTCGTCGCGTACACGAACGAGCACGCGATGCGGGAGTCGTTTGCGAAGCGCAAGCTGATTCTCTGGTCCACGAGCCGCAACACGCTCTGGTTCAAGGGCGAGACGAGCGGCGAGACGTTCGACCTCCTTGAGGCGTATGTCAACTGCGAGCAGAATTCGCTGCTGTATGTGGTGCGTCCCTGCCGCGGGGGCATCTGCCATACGAAGAACGCCGCCGGCAAGCCGCGCAACTGCTATTACCGCCGTATCGATTTCGACACGCTGAAACTCACCAACATCGACAAGTAACGAAAGGAGAAGCAAACATGACCTGGGGACCATGGCAGATACTTCTGGTGCTCGCAATCATTCTGATCCTGTTCGGCGGCAAGAAGCTGCCGGAACTCGCGCATTCGCTCGGCAAGTCGCTGGGCGAGTTCAAGAAGGGCAAGGAAGAGGGTGACAAGGAGACCGCGAAGTCGGCTGAGGCCGAGAAGGCTTCCGCGCCGAAGCAGATTGCCGATCCGAAGCCCGTCACGCCTGAAGTGGTGGGCTGACGCGTGCGGCAGAACCTTGTCGCCGCATGCCGTCTCGCGTTCGCCTGCTGCACGGCAAGTGCGGCGTTTGGCGGCGCGCTGACGTTTGACGAGCCGGCGCCCGGACGGGACTCCGGCCGCGTGTATTACTACGTGCCGGACGGTCTCGCGCATTCCAACCGCGTGGCGCTTCTGGTGTTTCTGCATGGCGGCAGCACCCATTCGCCCGACACGGCGCCTGGCAATTACTTCAGCGCGGAAAAGAACTGGCTGATGCCGGATATCGCCAAGGCGCCATTTGTCGTGGTGGCGCCGTCCGCGCCGCCGGCGCCGGACGGCTCGCGATGGAACCGCGATGGCGTGTCGCGCCTCATCGATGCCACGATTGCCGCCGCCAAGCGGAAGTTCGATATCGATCCCGACCGGATCTTTCTCGGCGGACACTCCATGGGCTGCTACGGGGCGTACCATCTCGGGCAGATTCTCGCCGACCGGTTCGCCGGCGTGTGGCTGAGCGCCGGTGCCTGGTGGGAGACGGACTTTCGCGCCTTTCTCGGAACGCCCGTTTACATCCAGCACGGCGCGCGCGACTGTTCGCCGCAGCCCGGCTATTCGGGCGGACACGACAAGCCGCGGCGCCATCACTGGTGCGGCGTGAGCTTTGCGCGCGCGGCGCATGAGCTGATGACGCGCGATGGCGTGGACCACGTCTATGACGAACATGCCGAAGGCCATTCGCTCGCCTTCCCTGCCGCGAAAGAGGCCATGCGGCGGTTTTTCGCCTGGACGGACGGCAAACGCCGGAACCCTTACGCCAAGCGGACGGCGCTGATCACCCCTTGCGGCACGAAGCATCCTGACGTAGAGCAGGTGACGCGCGCGCGCTGGCTTGAGTTTGCGGAGACCGTGCCAGAGGAAATGGCGGTGGATGCGATCGTTCTGCATGGCCCGCCCATCGCCCAGACGGAAGACGATCTCAATCGTCAGACGTATTCGCTCACCAAGAAATACTGGTCTGTCGGCGCGCGCATTGTCGCGGAGAACCTTGGAGGCAACCGGTTCAAGGCCGAGACCGAGAACGTGAAGCGGTTTCGCATCTACCTTTCGCGGGAGATGGGCGACCTCGGCAGGCCGTTCACGGTGGACCTCGGCGACGGGCGCACCGTGACGCTCGAGGCGGAACCTGTCGCGGGCGAACGCGATTACACGGCACGGCTTTCGGTGACCGTGCCTGCCGCCGGCAAATAGCTTTTCACAACAGCAAAAAGGAGCACACAGGATATGATCAACAGAAGAACGTTTCTTTTGCAGGGATCCGCGCTCGCGGCCTGCGGATGCACATGCCCTGGCGGCAAATGCGCAGGGTCGGTGTATGAAGGAATCCCGATAGGCGTGATAACCTATTCGTATCGCGACATGCCGGTCGGGTGCTACAAGACGCTGGAGTACGTCAAGAGGTCCGGTCTCAGCGAAATGGAGTTCATGAGCAACGATCTGGAGCTCGACGCGGGCGCGCCGGTGAACAAGCTGCCGTGGAAGATGTCCAAGGAAGAGAAGGCGCAGGTCGCGGCATGGCGCAAGACGGTTGACCTGGGGCGTTTCGCGGACGTGCGCGCCAAGTACGAAGCGGCCGGCGTGAAGGCGCATATCGTCAAGTTCGGTTCGATCGATGGCACGCTGCCCGATGACGAGATCGAGTACTGCTTCAAGGTCGCGCGCGCGATGGGAGCCGGGGCGATCACGCGCGAAGTGCCGAATCCGAAGGATTTCAAGGCATGGGAGAAGAGCGGGAAGCGGCTTGCCGCCTTTGCGGAGCGCTATGGCATCGATATCGCGTTCCACAACCATCTCCAGATCAACGCCACCACGTATGACGGCCCGCTGCTCGATTGGTCGCCGCGGTTCAAGATCAATTTCGACATCGGCCACTACGTTGCCGCAAACGATGACGACCCGCTTGCGCTCGTAAAGAAGTACCACGACCGCATCTGCTCCATCCACATCAAGGATCGCACCACCAAGGCGCACGGGCAGAAGAATCTCGCGTTCGGCAAGGGCGACACGCCGCTCGTCGGGTTGTTCGCGCTGATGAAACGCGAGGGCTACGCCTTTCCGTGCGACATCGAGCTCGAATACGCGATACCCGCGGATTCCGACGCCGTGCGCGAAGTGGATATCTCCCGCCGCTATTGCGTCGCCCACATCTGAGCGGCTGACGCCCCTCGTTCACATCTCGCCGCCGGCCGAACGGATGACGACGGTGAGGCTTGTGCAAGGAATGCCGTTCTCATCGACGACCTCGGTGGCGCAGGCTGCGGCAACGGCCTGGCCGCCATCGAGCGTCACGACAAACGCATCGCGTGTCGCGATTGGCGATGGCATGGCTCCCAGCGCGTTCCGGGCCCGTGAGACGGCTTCCTCCGGCGAGGCGTAGATCAGCCCGGAAAGGACAACGCCGTTCCGGCTTTGGCTGATCAGCGGGTTCTGCAGGCCGGTGATGTTCGGAGGGGCGAAGTACCCTGTGCTTGCGAGGTTTGCCGCCGGCATGTGAAGGCGTTCGGTGAGGTCGCCAGAGAAGGTCAGCTCGGATTCGCCGCCCCGCTGCGCGCCGGGAAGGGGGATTTCCACCTCGAATTCTTCCCGGCGATCCGCCGACGCGGTTCCGGATTCGCGCGAAAGGGCATCCCGGCCCGCCTCTTCGCGCACGTCCTTCAGCAGGTCGATGTTGTCGCGGAGCACGGGCACGAGCTCCACCAGCGCCATCACGACCAGCACGATCGAGAGGACCGCGATCGCGAATTCCGCCATGGCCTGTCCGGAACGGGAACCGCGGCGCGCGGAGGGATCAGATGCCATAGGGCGTACCTCCTCCCCGTTCGGGGCCGCCCGAAGTCGGAGGCCTGCATCCGTCCGCATCGGTGTGGCCGTGCTGCGAATACCATTGCTCGGCGAGGTCGCGGAATTCAGAGCTTTCGTATTTTTTTCGCAGAGCGTCATTGTTGGGGGAAGGGCGGCCTGGACGTGGTACATTATTGGGGTT
>JAEEGL013608103.1_pt1 | contig 10245 bp, 7 predicted proteins | sample 9134231 | NCBI WGS metagenome assembly JAEEGL01 (sample SAMN16246548, study PRJNA631951) | gut metagenome | biome: gut microbiome; feature: rumen; material: fiber-attached | host: Bos | place: Iran: Karaj | collected 2018-10 | reverse complement strand
TCTCAAAGGGGATTCTTGAATAATGTTATACTTTACCACATACTGTTCAGAAGTTCAAGACTCTTGAAAACATGATGCCTGTGGGCTTTTATATACAGCTCCATGGCTTTATCGATCTCCGTCATCACGGGATCATCCGGCAGAGCTGCAAAAAGTTCTTTCAAACCTGCAGTCTGGATAAACCGCATCAAATAAAGTGCTTTTTCGCTCAGAAAATCAAAAGGAGCCGGCCGGGCATCTTCCAGCATGTCCGGATACTCACCGAACACCACCATTGCGCGAAACTCAAATGCTCTGCGGATGTAACCGGTATTAAGCCCGGGAGTTAAGATTGCTTTTATCCCCATGTACAAAAGATTTGTGAGATTCCTCTCCTCGCTCTCCTCAACAGCATAGTAGCCTGCAAGCTCTAAAAAATAGAATCCCAGGGCCGCCTTGTCGATATCTGTACTGATCTCCCTGAAATATTCCTTCACATTCACCTTTTCCAGCGAATATGCGCTTTTCCCGGGAAACAGCTCAAACTCACCGAACACAAAGGGCTCCGTGGATGCGGCAAAAACACTCTTCGGCCGCCTGGCTCCCCTCGCGAAGGCCGTAACCCTGCCCCGCTCTCCGGTCAGGATCACTATCCTCTTATCTGCCTCACCGTACGGATGAGTTTCCAATATCATACCCTTTAGAGTGATGCAGTCCGACATATCTCCACCGTTTTCATTTCACAGGACACGGGATAGCTACAAAGATCACGTGTCTTGTATTATTTAGTCTCAGCCTTCGTCTTCCTGTCTGACATAACCGAAGTTTTTGAGCTGGCTGTCAGAATCTCTCCAGTCCTTGCGCACCTTGACCCAAAGCTTAAGATTACACTTACCCTCTATGAGCTTCTCAATCTCAAAACGGGCGTTGGTACCGATCTTTTTGAGCATTGCGCCACCCTTGCCGATGACGATGCCCTTGTGGGACTCCCTCTCCACTATGATAGTAGCTTCTATGTCCGTGATGGGCTTATCCTCTCTGGTGTGCATCTTCTCAACCGTGACGGCGATACCGTGAGGTATCTCATCATCCAGGGCATGTAACGCCTTCTCACGGATGATCTCCGCAGCTATAGCGCGCATAGGCTGGTCGGTCACAGTATCCTCATCGTAGTACATCGGACCTTCCGGAAGATATTTGAATATAGTGTCCAAAATATCGGACACTCCTTCCCCCTTCATGGCAGAAGCCGGTATTATCTCGGCGAACTCCATAAGCCCCCTGTATGCGTCTATGAATTTCAGCATATCTTCTTTTTGGCCTATGGTATCAGACTTATTGATGATGAGTATGACCGGGCAGTCCAGATTTTGAAGAGTCTCCGCTATATGCCGGTCACCGCCGCCGATCTTTTCCGAGGGCTCCACGAGCCACAACACAAGATCCACATCCTTCATGGCCGATGCGGCAGCGTTTACCATGAACTCTCCCAGCTTGTTTTTTGCCTTGTGAATTCCGGGAGTGTCCAAAAATACGATCTGTCCGCGATCCTCCTCTGTGTATACCGTCTGTATTCGGTTCCTGGTGGTCTGCGGTTTTTTGGACGTGATGGCGATCTTCTGACCTATGATCCTGTTCATAAGTGTGGACTTACCCACGTTCGGTCTGCCTATTATGGTCACAAAACCGGATTTAAAGTTTTCCGGAGTCATAATGTTTCTCCTATTGTATAAGCTTTCTGACAGTGTCAAACATATCTGACGCTTCTTTTATCCTGTCCTCATTACCCACAACACAGAATGCGTTTTCATCAAGTACTGCCTGCACAAGATCTGCCTGATCCCTGATATCGGAAGATGTAGCCGACAGGATCTTGTCACGGACCTTCTGACGTTCCTCTGCAGTACGCCCCATAATGTATAACAGGTTAGCTCTTGATACCTTCATCTCGGGCGACAGCGGTCTGTCCAGCTTTGAAATCGTACCGATGATATATTTTAACATATCCCTGTCACTGCAATCGAATTTTCTGATGTATTCCGGGGTCCCTTCGTAGACGTCGTTGGTAGCCTTCAGGTTCGGATCTCTGTAAGAAGTGAGATATCCGGTTCCATCCACCGAAAAACCACACATGCATCCGTAGGCTCCGCCCAGGACTCTGACATTTCCCCAGAGATAATCGTAGCTTAAGATCGTGTTCAAAACCTGCAATGATCCGTTATATTCAAACCCGCGCTTTACATAATTGCCTGTCCTGCACACATACTGCACGTTGGATGCATCAGTAAGCCCTTCATTTTGACTGTGAAGCTCCCATTTTGAAGGAATTACCTCTCTGCCGGTCTCAGACAAAGATCCCGCCAGCCTTCCAATGTACTTCAAAGCATCATCAAGGTTTTCCCTGTCACAGCCGACAGAAGCAAAGCAATTTTCTCTGTTGAATATCTTTTTCAGTAATGTCTTAGCCTTTTGGATCTCCTCATCTATGCATGAATCAAAATCCCTGCGCAATGAATTGACATACTCGCAGGCTTCAACACCGGCGATGATATCATCAAAACGGGAGTTTTCATCATGATAACTCATACATCTGTTCATGGCAGTCATATGACCGGACGATGACAGGGCGCTCTTTAAAGAGGACGCTCCCCTATCCAGGATCTCTTTGATCCTCTTCTTGTCCGTGAAATCCGTTTCGTTCAATATCTCAGATATAATATCCGCCGCCGGACCCATGTTTTCCGGTAATACCTTGAAGGAAATCTCCTCATACCATCTCTTTTCGTAACCCTTTTCGGCCTTCGTAGTAATCCTTGGCGCAAAGAGCAGGGAACCGAAATACAGGTTTTTCTCTATGGAAAGCTCGTTATAAGTGTGTTTTGCCGTACTGCAGCTTCCCAGCAGTCCTCCGAGGAACACTAAAGTCTTTGCTTCCTCCACAGTAAGGTCCGCCACATCGAAAAACAGCGAAAAATACATTATGCCGTTATAATCATAATCATGATACAGAACCTTTATACCGTCAGTCTCCATCTCCTCATTGGATACGAAAGAGATCTCTTTTTTGATATCAGCTCTGTCCAATACGGGCAGGCACAGAAGACTCTCGGGGGAATCCGGCGTCTCCTGATATTTTTTGAGGCTCGCTGTCTCTTCCACAAGCTTCGCAACTTCTGCCTCATCCAATGAAGCTTTATATGCCGCAAGCTTATCCTTAAGCTTCTTCTCGTTTGAAGCGTTCAGCGTTGTGTCCGGCTTTACGATCACAACAGCTGCATGCGGATTATCCAGAATGGCTTCTTTTAACAGCTCTTCAAAATATCCGGTATCTATCTTTTCCTTGAGGGATTTAAGACATACACCACGCTTGAGCGTATCAAATGCGGCATCGTCGTCATAGAGCCAGGTGTCGAGAACATCAAGTCCTTTTATGAGACCCTTGGGGTATGAGCCGGTATCCGCCTCACGATACATAAATTCGCGATAATTTAGGCTTGCCAGCAAAGCTTTTTTGTTGAAGCCTTTTTCTATAACACCCTCGATCGTTTCCCTGATGATCCCGATAAACCTTTCCTTGTCCTCTATATTGGAGTTTTTAGCCACTATACCGAAAATAGGCTGATTTATGGAATCGTCAAAAGACCCGAAAACATCATCACTGATGCCCGCGTCAATAAGCGCCTGTTTTAAGGGAGCACCGGCCATCTCCAGCAGAACATGGTCTATGATCTTGAGCGCTATGTTCCTCTCAACGTCACGGCTGTTTCCTATAGAAACGTTATAGGACAGATATGTCTTATCCTTTGTGTCCTCATCCTGACTGATGGGATATGACCTTACAATCTCCACAGCCTTCTCAAAGGGCTTCTGGTATCCCACCTGTGAATCCACATCGAGGGCGTCAAATTTGGAAAGATACTCCCGGTCGATATAATCCAGCCTCTTTGCGATATCATGATCACCGTAAAGATAAATATATGAATTCGACGGATGATAGTATTTTCTGTGGAAATCCAGATAATCCTCATATGTGAGATCAGGTATGTTTTCCGGGTCGCCGCCGGATTCAAAGGCATAGTTGGTGTCAGGGTAGAGCGTATTTAAGATATACCTCTCCAGCACGCTGTCCGGATCGGAAAACGCGCCCTTCATCTCATTATATACCACGCCGTTTATGGTGAGCTCTCCGTCTTTGTCCTCCATCTCATAATGCCAGCCCTCCTGACGGAAGATGTTCTCATATTTATAAATATTGGGATTGAACACCGCATCGAGATAGACATCCATCAGGTTGTCGTAATCCTTTTCATTGCAGCTTGCCACGGGATATACGGTCTTATCCGGGTAAGTCATGGCATTGAGGAATGTGTTGAGCGAACCCTTGGCCAGCTCCACAAAAGGATCTTTTATAGGATATTTGTCCGACCCGCACAATACTGTATGCTCTACGATATGCGGTACACCTGTGGAATCAGCTATCGGTGTCCTGAAACCGATATAGAAAACCTTGTTCTCGTCGGAATTCTCAAGACACAAAACCCTGGCGCCCGTTTTTTTGTGGCGCAATACGGTTCCGTGGCTCGATATGTCGTTAAGCTGTTCTTCTTTTATGATCTCATATGAGGTTAAATCTGTAAGTTTCAATTGTGTTCTCCTGTCTTTTGTGTTCATTTAAATCTCATGTATAAACAATCCGCTCCTGAGCTTAGGCTCAAACCAGGTAGACTTAGGCGGCATCAAAAGTCCTGCGTCAGCCACTGCAAAGAGCTCATGAATACTGGTGGGATACATAGCGAAGGCTGCAACACAGTCCGTCTTGCATCGTCTCTCCAGCTCGTCGAGACCGCGGATACCGCCGACAAAATCGATGGTCGGATCAGTCTTGGGATCAGCTATGCCAAGCACCGGTCCCAGCAAAAGATCCTGCAGGAGCGATACATCAAGTCCGGCAACAGGATCATCTGTCCTGTCCTTATCTTTAACGCATACCTTGTACCACTTTCCGTCCAGCAGCATTGAAAACTCGCCCTTTTTCGCAGGTTTTCTGATATCGTCTCCCGCATTTTGCGATGCGCCGAGATCCTCTGCCGCCTTGGCAGCTCTGCTTTTTTTCAACTCCTCTGCGTCGCCCAAAAGTGAAACTTCATAGATTTCCGAAACTTTTGCCAAAAATGCAGCTGCATCCATGCCCTTTAAGTCCTTTATGACACGGTTATAATCCATGATCATAAGCTCCTCATCCGGAAACAGCACCGACAGGAAGAAATTGAACTCCTCTGTGCCGTCGTAGCCCGGATTCTCGTCTCTGCGCTTAAAGCCCACCTTTACGGCTGAAGCCGCTCTGTGGTGTCCGTCAGCGATGTAGATCTCATTGATACCCGCAAACGCCTTCTCCACTGCCTCTATGTCGGAATCTGCATCGATCTTAAAAACTCTGTGTCTTATACCGTCGTCGCTGACAAAATTATAAAGCGCCGTACCCTGCTTTGTACGGTTTACAACCTCAGTGATAACATCATTCTGTCTGTATGCCAAAAAGATAGGGCCCGTCTGGGCTGAGCATGTATCCACATGCCTGATCCTGTCTGCCTCTTTATCAGCTCTGGTGTTTTCGTGTTTTTTGATGATATTATTGGCGTAATCATCGATCGATGCGGTCGCCACTATACCTGTCTGTGTTCTCCCGTTCATGGTGAGCTCGTAGATGTAATAGCACCTCTTGTCGTCCGTCACGAAAGAACCGTCAGCCTTCCAGTCTTTTATCATCTCTGCAGCCTTGGCGTAAACCCTGTCATCATAGGTGTCCACATCATCCGGGAACTGTGACTCGGCACGGTCTATTGCCAAAAAGCTCTTGGGGTTTTTCATCACCACCTCTTTTGCCTCCGCACGGTTGTACACATCGTAAGGCAGAGCGGCGATAGTAGATGCCATGTCCTCAGCGGGTCTCACACATATAAAAGGTTTGATTGCAGCCATTTTATTTCTCCTTTGTTTGTTATATTTTTATCGGCGGGATAGGCTTGTAAATCCTGCCGCTTCTCATCTGTGACAATGCCCGTTATGTCTTATTCACACTGTCTTGATCACACCCGGGTTTTTCATCACCCTGTTGTGCTGTTCCAAAAACCTGGTATCCTTGATCTTCCAGGCCTCTTTTATGACCTCGTTGTTATTGCGGATGATCTCGTCAGCGGGAACCCAAAGACATTCAAAGCCCGCCTCTTTCTCGCTCTCCGTCAACATCAGATCGTATCTCTCCTCTGTAACCTCACACCTGTAATACACAGTCTCGACACAGTATTTTTTGTCCGGCTCGAATATATCCGCCCTGTATTCCAGAATGTACCCGAGAAACTTAACTGTCTCCGGTATCAGCACCATACCGCACTCCTCGCGCACCTCTCTCGCCAGCGTTTCAACATCGGTCTCATCGCCTTCTACGCCGCCGCCCGGAATCTTGTATTCACCCGCCCGGTTTCTCTGTATGGCATACAGCCCATTTTCCAATATGATAGCCCGCACAGTGCGTTTAGAGATGACCGGCATGTCCGGGGTGTAATTGTGTCTGTCCAGCACCATCAGCGCTTTGCCGCGCTTTACGAATTCCAGTATCTTCTCCCGGGATTTTCCTGTCCCGTCCTCATTTTCCACGCCGGTGGATGTATCTACACCGTCAATACCCTGTACAAAAAAGGCTTTATCCACATTTCCGGGGTTCAACCCACCTGCCAGGATCACGAATTTGTCTGTCCCCGGAAGGTCCTTCAGAATGTCCCAGTCAAAAGTTCTGCCGCTGCCGGGTTCCGATGCATCCATCACAAAACCGGCGATTTTCTCCGAATCTTTATATTTCTCAAAATCGGACATATCATGAACATTGAATGCTTTGATGATCTTCGTCTTACAGGCCGCTAAAACCCCGTCCGACAATTCACCATGTATCTGGATATAATCAAAACCGGCCTTTGCGATCTCTTCCGTCTGCTCTACAGTCGGGGACACTACCACTGCGACTGACTTTATGCCTTCGTCCAACAGCGCTTTCACTTTGACCGCATGCTCAACGGACACATTTCTCCTGCTCTTCGGATAAAACATAACGAATCCCGCAAGATCAGGTTTTGCCTCATTAAGATATTCGACTTCCGTTTCGGATGTGATACCGCAAATCTTTGTGATCATAGACGAGCCTCCCGGTAAGAAACAAACTTCCGATTGCCTTGCAACCCCTGTTGACTACGAATAATACTAACTACTATACTCTTTCGGGGGCAGAATTGCAATGTTAAAGAGTACAAAAACCGCATAAAATCACAAAAAAAACAGCGGGCACGGGATAAACCCGTAACTCGCTGCATACTGTTCCGCGTCGGATAATATAACCGGATTCCGACTGAAGATACGTCATTATTTTATTACTCTGACTTTCAGCACACCGTCAATGCCGTTGAGCTTTGCGATAACATCATCTGTTACCGGAGCGTCTATATCCAGAAGTGTATACGCATAATCATCTCTTGACTTGTTGGTCATATTGTCGATATTGATGTTTGCGCTGCCGAATGCGTTTGTAAACTGACCGATAGTGCCCTTTACGTTTCTGTGAAGAACTGCCACACGACCTGCTGTTGCACAGGTTCCCATGTCGCATGCCGGATAGTTTACAGAGTTCTTGATGTTACCGTTCTCAAGGTAATCCGTGATCTCCTGAACAGCCATAACTGCGCAGTTGTCCTCGCTCTCCTCTGTAGAAGCGCCAAGGTGCGGTGTTACGATACATCCCGGCTTGCCGGCTGTAGTTGTGTTTGCGAAGTCTGATACATACTTGTGAAGCTTGCCTGCGGCCAGTGCCTCCACAACAGCAGCCTCATCAACCAGCAGATCTCTTGCGAAGTTAAGTACAGTAGCTGTGGGCTTCATCATATCGATTGCAGCCTTATCTACCATGCCCTTTGTGGAATCCATAAGCGGTACATGGATAGTGATATAATCGCACTCTTTATAGATCTGGGTTACATCTGTGATGTGCTTTACATCTCTTGAAAGAGACCATGCAGCCTTTACAGAAATATACGGATCATATCCGTAAACATCCATTCCGAAATGTCTTGCTGTATTGGCAACCTGAATACCGATGGCTCCAAGACCTATAACACCCAACTTCTTGCCCTTGAGCTCTGTACCTGCAAAGTTTTTCTTTTCTTTCTCGGCTTTTTTGCCAACCTCAGGATCCTCTCCGTTGGCGTTGCACCAGTCGATACCACCCTTGATATCACGGGCTGCCAGGAGCATGCCTGCGAAAACCATCTCTTTTACACCGTTTGCGTTGGCACCCGGTGTGTTGAATACTACGATACCTTTCTCTGCGCATTTATCAAGCGGGATGTTGTTGACACCTGCTCCTGCTCTGGCAACAGCCACAAGCTTGTCACCGAGCTCCATGTCATGCATTGCTGCAGAACGTACCAGCGCTGCATCTGCATCTTTAAGATCATCAACCTTTGCGTAATCTCCGCTGAAATTGTCAAGACCGATCTGTGCGATCGGATTTAAGCATGTATAATTAAACATTTCTTTTCTCCTATTTTCGTATTTCAACTAACTGTTCTGAGTCCGGCTCGAAAACCGAAGGTTTTCTCGCTGTTTGATTCTCGCCAAAGATATTTATGTAAAAATCCCCTCCGGGTCTTTTTCACAGATTGCCCCGGCTCTTAACAGTTACATATTCTTCTCTTCAAAATCCTTCATGAATGCCACGAGCTTCTCTACACCTTCGATGGGCATAGCGTTGTAGATGGATGCACGCATACCGCCTACTGTCCTGTGTCCCTTAAGGTTTACGAAGCCTGCTGCTGTAGCTTCTTTTACGAATTTAGCATCAAGCTCCTCGTTGCCTGTTACGAAAGGAACGTTCATTAGAGATCTGTCTTTCTCCACTACAGTACCCTTGAACATCTTGCTCTGATCCAGGAAATCATAGAGGATCTTTGCTTTCTTCTCGTTGAGTTCTTTCATCTTCTCAAGTCCGCCCATCTTCTTGAGCCACTTGAATACCTTGCCGCAGATATAGATGGTGTAGCACGGCGGTGTGTTGTAAAGTGAATCATTGTCTGCCTGTGTCTTCCACTTGAGCATGGTGGGTGTTCCCGGAAGGCAGTCATCTGTGATGAGATCCTCGCGGATGATAGCGATCACGCAGCCTGCAGGTCCAACGTTTTTCTGAACACCACCGTAGATAACAGCATATTTGCTGACATCAACAGGTTCAGATAAAAAGCATGATGAAACGTCTGCCACAAGATCCTTGCCCTTTGTGTTCGGAAGGTTCTTATACTTTGTACCATAGATAGTATTGTTCTCGCAGATGTACACATAATCCATATCATCGGTAATGGGGAGATCGGTTACATCCGGAATGTAAGAGAAAGTCTTATCTGCCGAAGAAGCAAGCTCTACAGCCTCGCCATAGATCTTAGCCTCCTGGAAAGCCTTCTTTGCCCACTGACCGGTGATGATGTAGCCGGCTTTCTTGTTCTTCATCATGTTCATTGGAACTTCTGCGAAGAACTGGCTAGCGCCGCCCTGTAAAAACAGAACCTTGTAATTGTCCGGGATGTTCATAAGATCCCTGAGATCCTGCTCAGCCTCTTTTATAATCTGATCATAAACCTTGGAACGATGGCTCATCTCCATAACGGACTGGCCACTGCCCTTGTAGTCCATCATCTCTGCTGCTGCTTCCTGTAATACCTCCTCGGGAAGTACTGCCGGTCCTGCTGAAAAATTGTACACTCTGCTCATTTCTTTGTCTCCTTTTTATATTCTTGAAAGCCTTTAAAAGGGCTGTCTTGCTCTGATTTCTGTTACCCGGCCACCCTGACAGGGGAGCCTTTAAAGGGGCACCTCACCCCAGATCCGACTCGTCAAACGCCTCAGATATCGGCTTGCCCGGCGCAACCATCGGCCACACCTTGTCATCGCAATCTATTACACAATCTAACACAACAGGGGTATCTGTTTCAAGTGCCTTTTTAAGTGCATCATCAAATTCCGCCTGTGTTGTACACCTGTAAGCCGTGCATCCCAACGCTTCCGCAAGTTTTACATAGTCACATCCGTCGTCGAGAACTGTAGCCGAAAACCTCTTCTCATAGAAAAGATTCTGCCACTGGCGAACCATTCCCAGAACGTGATTGTTTACAATGACCTCTATAAGAGGCAGCTTATTACGGGCTGCGGTGGCAAGCTCATTCATATTCATGC
>JAEEGL013158861.1_pt1 | contig 10245 bp, 6 predicted proteins | sample 9134231 | NCBI WGS metagenome assembly JAEEGL01 (sample SAMN16246548, study PRJNA631951) | gut metagenome | biome: gut microbiome; feature: rumen; material: fiber-attached | host: Bos | place: Iran: Karaj | collected 2018-10 | reverse complement strand
CGTCGCTTTCCATATCATGGCCCAGATATGCCTGACCATGTTCATTCTGCATCCCGTTTTCGTAGCGATCTCTCTTTTTATTTCGCTGCTTTTATGCGCCTCCGTCGTAGGAAAAAAGTTTTTGAAAGAGTTGAAATTCTATTTGCCCTTTTATTTGATCGTAGCTGTTTCTAACCCGCTGTTTTCTCATAACGGGGCGACGCCGATGTTTTTTTTGAACGGAAAGCCGATCACGTACGAGGCTCTTATCTACGGGTTCGTGTCGTCGGGAATGTTCTTGAGTATCCTACTTTGGTGCAGGGTGTGGAGCGCCGTGATAACGGACGATAAACTGTTGTTCTTACTGGGCAAACAGTTTCCTAAGATCGGGCTTGTCTTAACGGTCACTCTTCGGATGATCCCGCGTTTCAGAATGAAATGGGAAGAACTGCGCGAGGTGCGTTCTACCGTCGACGACGCGGCAAAAAAAGGCTTTGTGTCTAAAGTAAAAGGGGCTTTGCGACTGTTTTCCGCATTGATAACGCAGGCGATGGAAAGCTCGATGGAAACCGGTATGTCCATGGCGGCGCGCGGATACGGCGTTCGGAAAAGAACGAGCGTTATTACGTACAAGTTCAGGACAGGCGACGCGATCTTTTTGTCGTTGAATTTATTACTGACGGCGTCGATCGTCGTCTTTGTTGCGCTCGGCGCGGCGAAATATGACTTTTACCCGTATATATCGCCCGTATCCGTCGGCGACAGGTCGATCGTCGTTTTCGTTTTGTATGCCGTACAATCGGCTATGCTACTGTTTAAGGAGGTCAAAGAAGAAGCGTTATGGAACTTTTGTCGATCGAAAATCTGAAGTTTCGTTACCCGAAAAGCGAAAATTGGGTCATAAACGATCTTTCTTTATCTATCAGTAAAGGCGAATTCGTCGTCTTGTCCGGTCCGACGGGATGCGGAAAAACAACGCTTTTTAAGTTGATCAAAAAAGAACTTTCTCCGATGGGGGAAGAAACCGGCAAGATACTCTTTTTCGGAAAAGACAAAAAAGATCTCTCGGCGCAGGAATCGGCCGAAGGGATCGGCTTCGTTATGCAGGATCCGGAAAACCAGATCGTCACCGAAAAGGTGCTTCGCGAGCTTTCTTTTTATATGGAGAACCTCGGTTACGCTCCCGCGGTCATTGCGGCGAGAGTGGGGGAATTAAGTAATTATTTCGGCATAACGCCTTGGATAGGTCGTGATACGTTCCACCTTTCGGGCGGGCAGAAACAACTGCTTACATTGGCTTCCGTCATGACTGTTTTTCCCGATCTTCTCATTTTGGACGAACCGACTTCGCGTCTTGATCCCATTGCCGCGGGAGAATTCATTACGACGTTAAAAAGAATCAATACCGAACTGGGCGTCACCGTCCTTTTGTGCGAACACAGATTGGAAGAAGTCCTTCCTATCGCGGATAAGTTTTTTTATATGGAAAACGGCGCGATCTCTTATTCCGGCGATCCGAGAAGCGTTTGTTTATCGCTTGCGGAAAACGGCAAAACGGACATTCTTCCCGCGGCAACAAGGAGATGGCAGGGGGCCGGGAGAAGAGGAGAAGCGCCCCTATCCGTTAAAGAGGGAAAGGCGTACCTTGATCGGTATTTTACGCGCAAAGTCGCGCTTTGTCCGTCTGTGAAAACGGGAAAAGAGGTATTGGCAATAAATAACGTGTGGTTTCGGTACGAGAAAGAAGAAGCGGACGTGCTGCGCGGGGCCGATCTGACCGTTTATCAAAACGAAATATTAACACTCGTCGGAGGAAACGGTTCGGGTAAAAGCACAGTGATAAAACTGCTTGCCGGGATCAAAAAACCGTACCGCGGAAAAATAACTTTATACGGAAAAAACTTGCGAAAACTGCGTCGGGAAGAGCTATACAACAATAATATTTCTTACTTGCCGCAGGATCCGACTTTACTTTTCGCGCGGGATACGGTCGGAGACGAACTCGGCGAAGAGGGTAGGCGCTTTGCCGAAGAAAAAGGGCTGAAATACCTGCTTGCTTCTCATCCGCACGACTTATCCGGCGGCGAAATGCAAAAGTGCGCTCTTATCAAATTATTGACAGCTCGTCCGAAAATACTCTTATTGGACGAGCCGACGAAAGGCCTCGACGCGGAAGCGAAAAAAGACTTGATAAGCCTGTTGAAAGAGTTGAAAAAAACGATAACGGTTGTGATCGTGACGCACGACGTAGAATTTGCCGCCGCAGTCAGTGACAGGTGCGCGCTTCTGTTCGGTGGTGAAGTCCTCCCTCCCGCCCACCCGCAAGCGTTTTTTTCGGAAAACTATTTTTACACCACCTCGGCAAGCCGCATCGCGCGCGGTATGATCGAGGGGGCAGTCAGCGTGGAACAGATCGTATCGAAGTATGACGCCGAAAGCTAAAACCGTTTTATCCTATCTCTTTTTGCTTGTTCTTCTGCCGGCGATCGCCGTCGGCGGATACTTTTTGTTTCGAGAAAGGGGATACGTTTGGATATCCGTTGTGATCGCCGCGGTTGCCTGTATACCGTTTTTTATCCGGTTCGAGAAATCGACGAGCGACGTAAGAAAAACGGTCATGTTGGCTCTTCTTATCGCCTTGTCCGTTCTTGGGAGACTGGCTTTTTCTTACGTGCCGCATTTTAAACCCGTGACGGCGATCATTATTCTCGCCGGTATTTATCTTGGCGCGGAAGCGGGCTTTTTATGCGGAAGTTTGTCCGTCTTGTGCAGTAATTTTATTTTCGGACAAGGGCCGTGGACTCCTTTTCAGATGGTCGCTTGGGGCTTGATCGGGTTTATTGCCGGCGTTCTTTCCGATCCGTTCAAAAAGCACGTTATATTGCTTATGATCTACGGCGTGATCTCGGGCGTTTTTTATTCTCTTTTCATGGATGTTCTGACCGTACTTTGGCTGGACGGCGGTTTCACGACAAAAAAATACCTTGCCGCCATCGTAACGTCTTTTCCCATTACGCTCACGTATGCGATCTCAAACGTGATCTTTTTGTTCGTTCTTGTCAAGCCTTTGGGTAAAAAAATAGATCGTATTAAAGAAAAATACGGCATTTGACCTTACTTTTTTGTAAAAAAAGCATTTTTTCTCCGAAATGCGCATTGACTTTTAGTCCTAAATATGTAATTATATTAGTATAAAACATATTAAGGGGTGTTTTTTATGTTGGTGCAGTACGACGTTGTGATCATCGGCGGCTCTACCAGCGGCGCCTTCTTAGCCAAGCGCCTGGCGGCGAAGGGCTTTCTTGTGAAAGTCATCGAAAAATCGGACGAAGAAAACGTCGGCAGAAAAATGGACATCGTACATATCGCTCGCGCCGAGTTCGACAGATTCGATCTGCCTATCGTAAAAAAAGGTTCTCCCGAGTGGGGCTTTGAGTTTGAAGAAAACTACACGGCTTCCCCGACCAATAAATATCCGAAAAAAACTTTCGTGCCCATGGTCGGATTACATATGCACGAATACGTCCTCTTGATGAACAAAAACGCTATCGCGGCCGGCGCCGAATTCGAGTATTGCGCTTCGTTTACCGATTTTATTTACAGGGACGGCAAGATCGTCGGCGTTAAGTATTTTGTCGGCGAAGAAGAAAAAGAAGTATACAGTAAGGTCGTCGTCGATTGTTCCGGCATTCCTTCCGTCGCGCGTAAAAAACTGCCCGAAAGTTTCGGTATGGAGACTTTTGATATTACGCCGGAAGATATGTTTTACGTTATTCTTTACTACGTCAAGTTTAAAGAAACGCCCAAGAATACCGGCTGGCCCTATCATAAGAGTTGGATCGCCCCGTCGAACGACAAAGACGGTAAGATCCTCGGCATCGGCGCTTGTCATAGCTACGAATACGCCGAAAAAATGTTCGAGCGGTTTCTTTCCGACGTGCAGTTGCCGGAATATAAAGTCGTTAAAACCGAACGCGGTATGACCCCGTATACCCGTCCGCCGTTTACGCTCGTCGCGGATAACTTCGTTGCGGCGGGCGACGCGGCCTGTCTTACCAAGCCGAACAACGGCGAAGGAATCACCAGCAGTATGGTTCAATTGGAGATCGTTGCCGACGTGCTTGAGAAGGCGATCATGGAAGGCGATCTCAGTAAAGAAAGTTTATGGCCGATCAACGTCCGTTACAACAAGGAGCAGGGCGCCGACTTCGCGTCCACGCGCGCTATTTTGACCAAAGCCGTTTCCGCGAGCAGAGACGAATTCGAATATTTCTTCAAAAAAGATATCATTTTTTCCGAAAAGCTCCTTAACAGCGCTACGGTCGGTCCCGAGATCCGTGTTTCGGCAGGAGACGCATTGCATATCGCTTTCGGTATCCTCGGCGCGATCTTTACCGGAAAATTATCCATGAAAACAGTCAAGAATCTTGTTTCCGGATTGATGCTCGGCGGTAAAGTCAAAAAGCATTATCTGAACTTTCCCTCCACCCCGAACGGGTTTGAGATTTGGTGTAAAAAAGCACTTAAAATTTGGGATAAAATCGGGAAAATGCAATAAAGAAATAATAAAGGTCTTTTTTGTATAATCAACACGCTATAGTATTTTTCTGTTCAGGAGAGTTCTTTTATGTTGCGTTTGGTTGGTATTAAAAAGAATTATAAGGTCGCCGACACTGAAGTCCCTGCATTAAAAGGTATCGATCTTAATTTCCGTAAATGTGAATTCGTTTCCATCCTGGGCCCGTCCGGATGCGGCAAAACGACGCTGCTCAACATTATCGGAGGTTTGGATAAGTACACAGCGGGCGACCTGTTTATCGGCGGCGTTTCCACAAAGAATTTCAAAGACCACGATTGGGACGTATATCGCAACCATAAGATCGGTTTTATTTTTCAGAGTTATAACCTCATTCCGCATCAAACCATCCTCGGCAACGTCGAACTTGCGCTGACGATCTCCGGAATCGGTAAAAAAGAACGGCAGGAACGCGCCAAGCGCGCTCTCGATAAAGTCGGACTGAAAGGACAATATCACAAAAAGCCCAATCAGCTCTCCGGCGGACAATGTCAGCGCGTCGCCATTGCCCGCGCTTTAGTCAACGAGCCGGCTATCTTACTTGCGGACGAACCTACCGGCGCTCTCGATACGGTCACCAGCGTCCAGATCATGGATCTTATCAAAGAGATATCCAAAGAAAAACTGGTCATCATGGTCACTCATAATCCCGACCTCGCGAAGCAATATTCCACCCGTATCGTCAGGCTGCTGGACGGAGAACTGCAAAAAGACAGCAAGCCTTTCACCGCGGAAGAGGAAATAGCCGAATGCAACGCCGAAAAAGAAAATGACTCCGAAGCGGAAGCGGAAAAGAAGAAAAAGGACAAGGCGAAAATGAGCCTGTGGACGGCGTTTAAGCTGTCGGGGAAAAACCTTATTTCCAAAGCCAAGCGTACCGTTATGGTCGCCATTGCCGGCTGTATCGGTATAGTCGGCATTTCGGCCGTTTTGTCCGTCTCTAACGGCGTTAAAAATTACGTCGGAAACATGGAAAACGATATGCTGTCCGGCAACCCCGTTTATATCTCGCAATCGGCGCTCGATTTGGGTACGGTCATGGGCGGAGGTTCCTCTGATCGGCAGACCGTCAACCCCGATAACGATACCGGCGCCGTATACGTCAATTCTTCCATTCAGGATCTTTATCATATGAGCGGCGCGCTCACCACTAATACTATCAATAAAGAATATCTCGATTACATAAAACAGATGCCGGAAGAAACTTGCGAACTCGTCAAGTACGAATACGGCTATAAGATAGCGCCGAACCTTTATACGACCATAAAAACCAATACCGGTTCGCATAAAATGAGTATCTCGGCCATACAAGCGCTTTTTACTTCGGTCATTAAGAACGTGGAAGAATTTAAGGATTACGCTTCGCTTGTATCCGGATTTCCCGTCATGTCCGAGATCCCCTCGAAAGCCGATTATATCGCCACTCAATACGATATCGTCTATATGCAGGAAGGAAAGACGTTTGAAGAATTGATGAGCGATAAGTCGACTCTGATCGCCGTCGTAGGCAAAGGACACAATACGATGGATGATCTGCAACTGGCCGAATACGGCTTCTTCTCACAAGAAGAATTTTTGAATTATTGCTTCAAGATCTGCGGCGACGACCGGTACGTCGATAATCAACTTATCAATATCCCCGATACGATCTCGTACGAAACGCTGGCGAACAAGACCTTTACCTGGTATCCCAACAACACGATCTATCGTCGTGATAACGATAGCGGTAGCGAACTGGGAGACAAGTATTACGTCAGCGCCTATTCGGACGGAACGTTGTCTAACGACGCCGACGCGAAGTTCAAAAACAGCAAGTACGCTTTTAACGCTTTTACCGGCGGCGTTGATCTGAACGTGAAATGCGTGCTGAAACTGAAAGAAAACTTATCTTACGGATGCCTTTCTTCCGGCGGAATCTATTATACGGGTTCGCTCAGCGAATATATGCGCGAACAAAACTATGATTCTGCCGTCTGCCAAAGCGCCAGAAGCGGCGGCGGATCCCTGTATAATATCGAAATGGGTTATAAGTTCAAAGCGGATGACGAGTCCGTTACCGATCTCGAGACGTCTTATTTGTCCTCGGACGGTAACTCCATCATGAGTTACTTCCTGTCCTTCATGGGCGCGCTGAGCGACACCAAAAACGTTATGTCCTACAGCGGATCTTCTCTTGGCGCGGACGAGTTTCCCAGTACTATTTCTTTCTACTGTAACGATTTCGAGCAAAAGGATAAATTGACCGCTTATCTTGACGTATGGAACGATACGATCGCCAAGAACACGTATAAAACGGACAAGTTCGGTTATTATATCGGCAAAGAGACGGTGGACGGAGTCGAGAGATCCATTCGTTTTTACTATAACGAAAAGACAGGTAAGTATTATAAGGTCAACACTACAGACGACGGCTATGCTATCGACGTCCAGGGGAATAAATACGAACTCGTCGTCGATAAAGACAATAACGACTCCGGATTCTATCTGAAAAAGAACGATACGTTCGGAACGGAGTTTACTTTGGACGACAGCGATCGGAGCACTATCCGCGTGAATAACGCCGTCTCCGTCAACGCCTATACGCTTGCTTCTTATATCATTTTCGGGAAAGAATTCCCGTACGAAGAAAACGAATACGTTCTGAAAAACGTCGAAGGCAGGGGAGATAATCTTTTCTATTACGAACGGGCCGACGGCGAAAAAGAATACGTTATGAAGGTCAAAAATAAGAGCTTCTATAAGTTGGCGCTCGATAAAGACGGCAATATCCTCGCTACGCAGAACGGTTACGGTAAGTACCGCTATGACGAAGCGACAAACACCTTCTATCTCGATAAATATAAAGAGGAGATCATTCAGCCCGATCCGAGCGATCCCGATCAGGAGCCGACGGTGCGTTACGTATTGGAAAGCACCGCCGTTACCGACAGGACTACGCTGTACGCCGATCCTTCCGTATACCCTTACGCAAACGTCGTTAAGTATCCCAAGTATACCTTTAACGATACGGAATACACGTTCGACACAAAAGGCCTCTACGTCGATATGACGCAGATAGACTTTTCTCAGGTCGTCGTTGATTTTAATACGAATACGGCTCGTCTCAGAGATTACAGCGGCGTAGACTTCTATTATCTGGACGTGGAAGATCAAGACGAGACCTATTATTACGTTAAATACACAGAAGAGACGAAGAAGGACGGCACGGTGGTCGGATATCTCAACGGTAACAACCTTACGAGCTACCTGAACGCCACTTCTCTCGGCAATAACGAGACGTATAATTCGACGGAGCTTGGATCGTTCGTTTCCGACAAGTACAGAATCAATTCGGACGGCAGTCTGCAAGCGGTCAAAGTCAATATCGATCGGAGCGCGCCTCTGAGCGGAAAAGACATGATGGAACTTCTTCTCGGAGAAGAACTGGCAGACCTGTCCGTTTTGGAAGCGGACACCTCGAAAAAAATAACGTATACGGACAGTATCGGCATGATCGTCAATATGGTCAATACGTTGATTCAGATCATCACGTACGCTTTGATCGCCTTTACGGCGTTGTCGCTGTTCGTTTCTACCGTTATGATCGGAATAATCACCTACGTATCTGTCGTAGAACGTACCAAAGAGATCGGCGTTATCCGCGCTCTCGGCGGACGCAAGAGAGACGTGGCGAATCTGTTCAATGCGGAGACCTTTATTATCGGACTTGTGGCGGGTGTCTTCGGTATCGTGGTAACTTATATCATCGACGCCATCATCAATGCTGTGATCGGTCATCTGACCGGTATTTATACCATTGCGACCTTCCCGGCATGGCAGGCCGCAATTATGGTCGCGCTGAGCGTCGGACTGACCTTGCTTTCCGGCATCTTGCCGTCGCGTAGCGCCGCCAAGAAGGATCCCGTCGTTGCCCTTCGCACCGAGTAAGTCGAAAATGTGAACGTAAAAAAGAAGCGGCGCAGCATTATTGCTGCGCCGCTTTGTTTATTTATACAAAAATATTATTCGGAAAGGATCGTTCGGATAGAATCGATCTCTTCTTGTTTGACGCCGATAGAGAGAAGATAGTTTTCGATCTTTTCGGAAAGGGTGCCGCCCTTAGTGTTTTGGATGGTGGCGACGTAATGAAAGGTGATGCCGATGATATCTCTGTCGCCGCCGATATTGCCGAAGTTGGAGAAAAGATAGTCGCGGTACAAGTCGTTTATGTCTACGCCGAGAAGTCCGTTGACTAAAAAGGCGATCATGCCCGTTCTGTCCGTTCCGATACTGCAATGGAAAATAAGGGGATAGTTCTCTCTTTTAGAAAGGATATCGGAAAAAATGCGCTTTACCATCTCCGTGTTTGTCGTAAGCATATTGTTTTCATACCCCATCGGGCAGGAAAAGTAATTAACGTCGTCTCCGAGCAGGCTTCCCGTCAGTCCGCCGATTTCGTTATCGGAGGTCTTTCTCAAATCAAGTTCGGATTTGATTTTCATCTGCGTACGCATGGTCTCGATGCCTTTTTCGGTGATCTTTGCGACCGGAGTCTCCGTTTTGTTTTCGTTCAGACGTCCGCATCGGTACAGCAACCCTTGTTTGACGCGTTTGCCGTTTCCGATGGACCAACCGCCGAGATCGCGCACGTTGGTCACACCGTCTACGTACATATTACGCGGAGGACGGTTTTCTGTCGTCAGTTGTTTTTGGGCGGTCGTATCGAGGGAGGTGCCTAAAGGGGAGTAGATCGCACAGTAGTAGTTTGTGCCCACTTTCAGATTATAGACGTCGGCTTTGCCGTCTTCGCCGATCGGATAGACGAGGGAATCGCGCATATCTTCATATTCGCTGAATCGCACGGTATAACCGGTCGTAGGAAGGATGGTCGCCCAAGAAATGTGAATGGGATTCGGACGGCTCAATTCTTTCGTTCCGTCCGCATACGGCGCGATCCGCCAATAAAACTTTTCGTTTAAAAATTGCGATTGCAGATCGGTATGCGCGTCTACCGGCGCGGTAAGCGTCGAACTCATCGCGTACGGTTCTACGACGTTTTTGCGAAGAAGTATCTTCCCGAAGAACGTCGCCGTCAGAATAAGCGCGATCAGTACGAGTATCAAAAACCCGGAAAGTACGGACAATACTATTTTTTTCGTATTGGTGTTTTTCGATTTGCTCATGTCGTCTCCTTAAATATCGTTATAAGATACCGTAATTATAACATAAGGAGAGAATAAAAGGAAGACCGGAATTTGAAAAAGCGGAAGGATTTTATCATAAAAAAATCTCGGAATTGCTTCCGAGATTTCTTTTGGTGCACCTTCACGGGCTCGAACCGGGGACCCACTGATTAAGAGTCAGTTGCTCTACCAACTGAGCTAAAGGTGCATGGCGTTTTAACAGGTTGTATTATATATTATTCGTGTGGCTTTGTCAACAGATTACGCGCCTTTTTTGAAGAAAAAAATTAAAAAAACATGGCAAAAAAATTTGACAAACGAACCGACTTGCAATATACTAATATGGCAATGCGGGTGTAGCTCAATGGTAGAGCCCCAGCCTTCCAAGCTGGTAGCGTGGGTCCGATTCCCATCACCCGCTCCAGACCGAAAGGTCTTACTAAAGACGAAGGTTGTTGCGGGATAAGGGGAGATAACCGCGTAAATAAATAAGTCGGTTATCTTCCTTTATAACAACTTTGGATCAGT
>JAEEGL012448556.1_pt1 | contig 10245 bp, 1 predicted proteins | sample 9134231 | NCBI WGS metagenome assembly JAEEGL01 (sample SAMN16246548, study PRJNA631951) | gut metagenome | biome: gut microbiome; feature: rumen; material: fiber-attached | host: Bos | place: Iran: Karaj | collected 2018-10 | reverse complement strand
GCCCACGTTCAGCGTGGTATGAAGCATGTACTCGTTCTGATTGTTGGGATTCTGGGTGAAGTAATCCTCCTCCCGGACGTCCGCCAGGGTCCAGCCGTTGGGCCCGATCAGATAGAAACCGGTGTTCAGCCGCTGGCGGATGATGGCGTGAGCCGCGACGGTCGTGCCGTCGGGCTCGGCCACGGTCCAGGCCGCAGCGGGATCGGTGCCGGTCAGGAGTTCACAGGGGAGCTCCGCCAGGACGCCGCCCACGGGCAGCTCGATGACGTGGGCCCCGGTGAGCTCGATGCCGCCCACCGCGGCGATGGCGCAGGAGGCGCCGGTGATATCCCAGGTCCCGTCCATGACGATGGCCTTGCCGGTGGTATAGATGCCGGCTCCGCCCGCGGCAGTGATCTCCGCGCCGTAGTACAGCTTGACGTCGCCGCCGGCCCGGATGCCGACGCCGGGGGCGCTGACGGTGACCGGCCCCCAGACGGTAACGCCGCCGTTCGGGGCGAAGACGCCGATGGCGTAGGCGTCCGCGCTGTTGGTCACCTCCAGGCTGCTGCCGACGAAGACGCTGCCGTTTTGGGTATGGATCACGGAAGCCGCGGCCATGGCGGCGGTCTTCGCGCTGGCGGTAAGGGTGCCGCGCACGGTGACGCCGTTTTTGGCGGTGACGCTATAGGTCGGCGTTTTGTCGCCGGTGGTCACGAACAGGGCGTCGCCGGTGATCTCCACCGCGCCGTTGGAGCAGTTGACGGCCGTGCCGTTGGTGCTGATCGTGACGTTCCCGCCGGCGGTAAAGCCATGGGCCGCATTGATCGCGGTGGCGCCGTTCGTGTGGCTGAGGGTGATCTCCACGTCTCCGCCCACGGTCACCTTGTCGGCAGCGACGCCGGTCGCCTTGTCCGCCTGGATCCGCAGATCTCCGCCCACTGTGAATTCGCTCTGCAGGGCCTGCACCAGGGAGACGGCGTTGCTCCGCGTGCCGCGCAGATCCGCGCTGCCGCTCACGGTGATCGTACTGCCTTCCAGGCAGCGGGCCGGAGCAGAAGCGGTCAGGTCACCCCGGACCGTCAGGCTGCCTCCCGCGATGCGGAAGCAGTAGCCGTTGGCGGTCTGCAGCGGATAGTTCAGCTCCAGCGTCTCGTCCACAGGCACCACGGTGAGGTCCAGATTCTGCGCGTAGATCATCGCGCTGCTGTAAACGCCGGAGAGCACAGGATCGTCCAGGGTCAGAGTGCCGGAAGCCGGGTCATAGACCGCCTTGCCGCCGTCGTTCAGGACGTCGTTCTTGTTGGCGCTGGTGACCTGGACGCCGCCGACCCAGAGGTCGTAGGCTGTGACGCCCTGAATGATCGCGTGGTTTGCCACGGTCGTCCCGTCGGCCTCGGTGATCTGGTAGACGTTCAGGATCGCCTTCCCGTCCGGGATCGTGATCTGCCCGGGGGAAACGAGGCCGCCTGCCGGCAGAACGATGCTGCTGCCCGCAGGGATCTCGATGCCCTTCGCGCCGATGATGGCGCTCGCACCCGCAGTCACGTCCCATTCGCCTTCGCCGACGAAGACCTTGCCGAAGGCGAAAATACCGGTAGAGTCGGCGTCGGTCGCTGTAACGGAAACGTCGCCGTCCACCCGGATGTTCGAATTGGTTTCAATGCCCCAGCCGGAGCTGCAGACCAGGTCGCCGTTGACGGTCATATCCCCGCCGCCGCCATGGTAGACGCCGTAGGAATCAGACGTCACGGTGAGATCGCCGGTAACGGTCAGCACGCCGCGGGCATAGACGGCCGTCGAATGGGAACTCGCCTCCAGCGAGCCGTTCACCAGCAGACTGCCGTAGACGGTTGCGGCCCGATAGAACCCGGTGAGATCCAGGCTGCCGTTGACGGTCAGGTCGCATTCTTCCGTTTGGATCGCAGACGCGCAGGCCTCCGCATTGAGATCGCCGTTGACAATTACGCTGCTGCCCTTCGCATAGAGGGCAAAGTCATAGCTGCCGCCGCCGCTGTTGCTCAGGCTGAGGCCGTTGGGGATGGAAAGGATCAAATTGTCCAGCTGCGGGCCTACGAAAATCACGGCGCTGTAATTCGCGGGGTCCATCCACTGATTCTCCTGCTGCGTCCAGGAATAGACGCCGGTAAGGCGGGTCTGGTTCAGCGTCAGGGTGTTGGAGGCGGGATCGTAGCTGGCCAGGCCGTCGCCAAGGACGTCGGTCTGATTCGCCTCCGTGACCTGCACGCCGCTCACCCAGAGGGGATAGGCCGAGTCGTGGAGGATCACGTGGGGGGCCTCGGTGACGCCGTCAGATTCCGTGACGGTCCTGTAGGTCCTGTCATAAATGGTGCATTCGCTCAGCAGGCCGTTCACGGGCAGGTCGATCACCGAAGAGGCGGGAATGCTGATGCTCCCCGCCGCCAGGACGGCGGCCTCCGTCGCTTCTATGTCCGCGTGCAGGCCGTTGAGCTGAAGCGTATCGCCGGCGAAGACGCCGACACAGGCCTCGGTGACGACGTTCACACCGCCCTCCAGGACCACGCTGCCGTTGATGCTCACGATCGGCGTGCCGTTGGCGAAGGGGAAGACGTATCGGACGTCGTCCTCGGCTTTCCTGCCCGGGACAACATTGCCGACGGGCTCGGGGCCTGCGCCGGTGACGGCCCGGAAAACGCCGCCCACGCGGATCTCACCCTGACGGCTCAGGAGGACCGACGCGGAGCATTCGGCGTCCACGCTGCCGCCCACCGTGATATTGCCGCCGGCGAGGATGCCGCGGCAGAAATCATGGGTTTCGTCCCCTGCCCGCAGATACAGATCGCCGCCGATCTCGACGGTTCCGAACGGATCGCCCCCGAAGCCTTCGGCGCCGCGGATCCCGTCCCCGGCGGGGGTTTCGATCTGCACGTTCCTGCCGATCGCAACAAAATCGGCGGAAATCGCATAGCCGTCCTCGCTGCCGTCGTCCCGGACCCGGGTGAAGTCCACGTTCACCTCTGCCCGTTGGTCAGCCTCCAGATTACATTCGGTGCAGCTTCCCGTCACCCGCAGGCTCCGGGCGCGGACCGCTGCCACAGCGTTTTCGCATTCCAAATCTCCGAAGACGGCGAAGAGGCTGTCGCTCCGGACGCCCTTGGCAACCGTCGCGGAGGCGTCCGCGGCGTTGAGCCGCACCGTTCCGGCGGTATCCTGCACGTACAGCGTCTGGCCCAGGGCGCAGATCGCGGAGCCTCCTCCGGCCGTCCAATCGCCGTCGGTCAGAGGCCGGTCGTCCAGGGTCAGGGTCCGCTCGTCGTGGTCATAGCGGACCTTGCCGTCGCCCAGGATATCGTTTTGATTGGTCTCCGTAACCTGGACGCCCTCCACCCACAGCAGGTAGTTCCCGCTGGGAGAGAGGATCACGTGCTCGGCCGGGGTCGTGCCGTCGGATTCGGTGACGGTGACGAACTCCCGCTCCGTATTATCCCAGCCGTAGACCAGCGAGACGCTGTTCAAGGCGCCGTCCGCAGGGAGGGCGATCACGTTGGGCGCGTAGTCCAGGCTGTCTGCCAGGATGGCAGCCTCCGCGGCACAGACGTCGGCGGTTCCCTGGGTCAGGGAGAGCTCGCCTCCGGCGTAGATGCCGACGTCGCCCGCCGAGCGGACGGTCACGTCGCCGTTCAGGGTCACGCTGCCGTCCGCCTTGACGGCAGTGCCCCAGCTATAAGGATTACTGCCGCCGCCGAGCTTGCCCACCTGCCAATCCCGGTCGGCCTTGGTGGTGGTGACGTCCACGTCGCCCTCCACGTAGATGCCGCACGCAGGACCGTTGGAGCGCAGGACCATATTGGTGCAGGTGCCGGTGACGCTGCCGCTGATGTCGATGTTTGCGGCACTGACGCCGAAGCCGCCGGCGGGGCAGAGATTCTCCAGATACACGTTGCCGTCCACCATGAGATCGTTTGCTCCGACACAGTAGTGCATATTGCCGACGGCAGTCAGATCGCCGTCTACGCTGACGTCTCCGGCAGCGGTCAGCGGACCGGGGCTGGTGTCCCCGTAGGGACCGTGATAGTTGGAAGCGCGCACGTCCGCGCTGCCCAGGATCTCAATATCGCCCTCGGCATAGACGCAGCAGTCGCCGCAGAGGGCCTCCAGATCTCCGTCTGCCGTGACGCCGCCGTCCTGGCAGTAGACGCCGAATTCCCTGCGGTCCTCGCTCACGGAGTTCGTGAGCCGCACCGTGCCGGAGGGATCCGTGAGCGTCAGATCCAGGCCCTCGGCGTAGATCAGCGCGTACCGGTTGGGCGCAAACTGACAGAGGCCGTAGTCGTCGGAGGTGAGCGGACCGTTGAGGGTCAGCGTGCCGGTATCGGGGTCAAAGCTGACCTTGCCGTCGCCGAAGACGTCGGCGCGGTTGCCCTCCGACACCTGGGTCTCGCCGATCCACAGGGGGTAGCCTGTGCCGATCTCCACGTATTCGGCGGGAACCGTCGGGTCCCCGGTCCAGACCACGGTGAACAGATATCCTCCCTCCATCTGCAGCATGGAAACGAGGCCGGGTTCGGGGACGAGGATCCGGCTGTTGTGGGAGAGGCCAATGCCGTGGACGCCGACAATCGCGCCGTAGAGGCTGTTCACGGTCCAGCGGCCCTCGCCGATCCCGACCGTATCCGCGGCCCAGACGCCGAAGCCGTTGGGGGCGTTGATGCTGACGTCGCCGCCCACGGAGATCGAGCCGCCTTCGCTGCGCAGGCCGGAGCTGACCGGGTTCCCGATCTCCACGCCGCCGTCAATGACGATATCCCCGTCGGAAACGACGTCCGCAACGGTCGGCTGGCCGTAGGAGGTAAAGCTGCCGGTGATATGGACGCCGTCCCGGGCGTAGATCTGGCCGGAATGGTCGGAATTGGCAAACTCCACGCTGCCGTTGACGGTGAGGCGCCCGAGGACCTCGATCTGGTTGTTTTTGCAGGACATCATGCTGATGCTTTCCCCCACGTAACCGACGTTTCCGTTGACGGTCAGGTCGCCGTCGGAGACCCGGACGCCGGAGTGATCCCAGGTGAAGACGATCAGCCCGTTCGGCGCGTCGATGGTCAGATCGACGTCCTTGGAGAAGATCATGTATTCTCCGGCATAGTAGCCCGTGTCGGAGCCCTGGAGCACGTCTCGCACGGTCAGGGTATTCGTGAGCGGATCGAAGGACACCTTGCCGTCGCCCAGGACGTCGGAGCAGTTGCTGACTGTGACCTTGGTTTCGCCGATCCAGACCGGGTAATCCCTGGCGATCAGGACGCGGGCGGCCGGGTTCCCTTCGGCGTCCCGGACCGTCGTGTAGGTTCCCTGATCCCCGTTCACCGTCTGGATCTGACCGCCCTCAGGCAGCTGGATCAGGCAGTCGGCATCCTTGGTGATCGACCCGTATACAGTCAATGCGATCGGATCGTTCCACTCGTCCTTCGTCGAGGCAAGGTCCAGATAATTGCAGCGGATGCTGAGATCCCCAAGGCAGTAAATGGCCGCGTCCTCCGAGCGGATCGTAACCACCGCGCCCGGCTTCAGGTTGATATCTCCGTTTGAACTGTTTTTATAGAGTCCGTTCCCGCCGTAACAGGTGTTGCGGATCTTCAGATACCCGTTGACGTCAAGATCCTCCTGGGTCGACCAGACCGCATAGCTCGCGTTGCAGTCGATGTTCAGGACGCCGCTGAGCTGGATGTAATTCACGGCATGAACAGCGTAGATCGGTCCGTAATCCCGGTCAAGGCCGACTTTGATGCTCGTGCTTCCGTTATGGAAGAACCGATCTCCCGCATAGACCGCCGGACCGGACGTGATCAGCTCCGCGTTCTCTCCGTAGAAGGTCAGGCTGCCGTCCTTTGCGACAATGCCTGCGCCGGATTCGTTCTCATTGCGCAACGCCGCATTGCTGCAGACCACGCTGAGGCCGATCCCTTCGGAATAGATCACGGCGCTCGTAATATACTGGTCTTCAAGTCCCGTCACCGGATGGACGCCGGGGTCGATGGGGCCGGTGACGGTCAGAGTCTTTGAATCGGGATCGTAGCTGGCCAGGCCGTTGCCCAGGATATCGCCGCAGTTGTCCTCCGTGACCTGGGTCTCTCCCAGCCACAGAGGGTAGCCCCAGGAGGGGAAGAGCTCCACGTCCGGGCTTTCCAGACCGGAGACGGTCTCCGGATCGAAGGGCTGGGTCAGAGCCCGGTCGGTGTACCAGGCGGCCACGGTCAGGCCGTTATGCTCGAAGTCACGGAATGGGACCGTCTCACCGTAGTAGACCTCTGCCGTCACGGGGGAGGCAGCCGTGCGGCTCTCATACATCCGGGCGGTAAAGTACGGACGCACGATCAGGCTTGCCGGGGCTGTCCCATCCTGGCCGACGATCTCTCCGTTGACGACGGAGACGGGCGCGCCCTGGACGAAGGACACCACGCGGTTCATGGAGATGCCGTTGTGAAAGCCGGTAACGGCCTTCGATCCGGTATCCAGCTCCAGCAGGCTGTGGTCGATCTGCAGGGAGGCGTGATTGCCCGTCCCGCCGTGGAGGCCGTATTCGACGTTCTCCGTCTGCAGCGCCGTGTTGTAAAGGCGCAGGGAGCCGTAGCCGTCGATCAGGATCCCGTTTTGGCCGCCGCCCTTCAGGGTCAGGGTGTGGGGGCCGGTGAGGGTCAGGTCGGTGGCGGTCCAGAGCATGGCCTCGCTGAGACCGCCGTAGTTGGTCAGCTCCGCGTCCTCCTCCAGGTCGATCCAGAGGCCCTGGTAATCGGACTCGATCAGGTAGCGGGCGCCTGTGCCGACCCGGCTGCTGGTGCCCCGGACGGTCAGGGTGCCGGTGGAATCGTCAAAGGAGAACACGCCGTCGCCCAGGACGTCCTCGCAGTTGTCGTCGGTGATCGCCACGTCGGCGATGTAGATCCCGCCGATTTGACCGCTGCTGCGGATGACCGCGTTCAGGACGTTGTTGCCGTCGGCGTCCTGCAGGGTGCCGTCGGAGTTAAAGGCCGCGCCGGCGGGACGCACCAGCGCGCAGCCCTCCAGGGTCACGCCGTTATAAAAGGTGTTGACGCAGCTGCTTCGCATATTGATGAACCGCGCCACCGAGTTCCGGAACACCAGGGAGGCACGGCCCACCGCGTGGCCCTCTATGCCTCCGGAGGCGTCCAGGAAGGTGACCTGGGCATCCTCCAGCGTGAGGGTATACTGGCTGCTGCCGCTGGAGCCGCTGTACAGGCCGATACAGTAGCCGTATCTGACCCCGGGGGCCGTCAGGGTCAGGTTGCCCTTGCCGGTCAGCTTCATGCTCCGGTTGGAATAGAGCAGGCTCTGGGCGCTGCTTTGGTCCGCGGAGGTATTGGTCAGCACGGAATTCTCCGTCACGTTGACGGTCAGATCCGGGATGCTGCTGCGGATCATGGTCTTCCGGGAGGCCTCGCACAGGGAGACGTTCCAGGAGAAATCGCCGTGAATATACAGCACGTTCTCGTCCGGGTCGTAGGCAAAGACCCCGTTGCCCAGCACGTCGTCCTTGTTGAGCTCGTCCACCTGGACGTTGGCGATGGTGAGATCATAGGCGGGGACCGCAGTCCGGACCGTTTGCGCCCAGGTTCCGTCGGCGTTGCAGACGGTGCCGTTCTGGATCAGGGCGTTCTCCGGGGTCGTGACGGTGCAGTTCGTGATATTCACGGTTTCGAACAACGCGAGCGCGCCGTTCAGGTTCTCTGTGGTCAGCGCGTCAAGGCTGAGGACCGAGTGATTTACCGTGAGCGTATGGTGCAGGGCAGGCCCGCGGCCGCCCACGCAGGACAGGAAGCCGGAGCACTCGAACATGGCGGTGTCGAAGGTCAGGTCGCCATAGGATGTAAAGATGCCTTGCGCGCCCCGTTCTCCGGGGCCGGTGACCTTCAGCCTGCCGGGGCCGGTGACGGTCAGGCTGCCGCTGCAGCGCAGGAAAAACAGGTTGTCGTGTGTGCCGTCGATGGACACCTCGGCGCCCTCTGACGGCACGTAGACCGTCAGATCGGGCAGCCCGCTGTCGATCAGCGTGCCCTGGATCATGTCGTCAAATCTTCCCTTCAGCGTCAGGGTGGCGCTCACCGGGTCGAAGGAGAAGACGCCGTCGCCCAGCACGTCGTTCCGGTTGGCGGAGGTGACCTTCGTGCCGTCGATCCACAGGTTATAGTCCGTGCTGATTTCCACGGTTTCTGCATACTGGCTGCCCTCGAGGATCCCGTACTCGCCCAACGTCCAGTTTACGGGCGTATCGACGGTGACGCCCTCCAGGGTGACTTTCACGAGATAGACCGCGCCGCTGCCGGACTCGATCCTGACCTGGGAATCCCGGATCACCAGATTTCCGCGAGAATCTCCATGGATGCCGTAATCCGTGCCTGTCACGCAGAGATCGGCCTTGTCCAGCGTCAGGGTGCCGTCCAGGACGCCAACGTGGATCGCCCTGCTGCCGTCATTCTGATTGCTGCCGATCAGCTGCAGCCGGCCGGGGCCGGTGACGGTCAGATCCGCGCCGCAGCTTTCCACGATGCTGTACGCGCCGGAGGAGGAACAGCCGATGGTCGCGCCCTCGGCTTCGGTGCGGATCGTCAGGCCGGGGATGTAGTTGGTGATGAGGCCGCCGCGGACCGTGTCCTTGAGCGCCGCAACGTAGCTGCCCCTGAGATGGAGCACGTTTTCCGCCGGGTCGTAGGAGAACACGCCGTCCCCCAGCACGTCGGCGCAGTTGTCGCTCGTCACCTGGGCGCCGTTGATGTAGAGCTCGTAGCGCTCCTCCGGGTCGCCGGCTTCGGCGATGAACAGCACACGGACCGTATTCCAGTCGCTGTCGAGGGATATGGTCACGGAATTCCCTGTGTCCGTCGAATCGTTCCACACCTCGTTCTCCCAGGTCCCGTCATATCCGAGCTTGTAAATTCGGAACAGCCGATAACCGGGATTGGGATGGGCGGTCACGGTGACCTCGCCGTTTGCAAAGGTGTTGCTCAGCGACACCGTGCCGCCGAGACCGAACTCCTGCTCCGTCAGATCCGCCGCCAGGGTGACGACCTCGACGGAAACAGGGACCTGCTCCTCCGCCCGGGCGGTCGTCGGCAGGACCGAGAAGACCAGCGCCAGGCACAGCAGCAGAGCCAGGAGTTTTTTCGTGTGTTTCATACGCGTTCCTCCTTTGAGGTTATTGAAAGGGTAAACTCCTCCATTTGTATTTTATCAGATCCCTATGGAAAAGTCCCTATCAGAAATGATAGTTTTTCGGATGCTGAAAATGAAAGTTTGAATACTCGAAACAAAAAGCAAAAAACTAACAGAAATGATAGGGACAAACGTCCGCTGCTGGTGTATAATAGACCTGATCATGCTGATCGGAAAGGGGGAACCGGTATGCCGCGCAGGAGCTGGATCACGATGGCGGTCTTCGCAGGGCTGTTTCTGCTCTGCGGGCTTTTGCGTCTGGCAACCTATCACCGGGATCTCTTCGACGGCTTCACCCTGATGCTCTGCGGCGTCCTGCTCCTGCTGTGGGCCATGAGCGTGCAGTCCAGGGTCACGGATCGGCGGCTTCACGGATACCGAAGCCTTTTCCCCGGGCCCGTTTTTCCTGATCTACTTTATCTGCTACGGCGACCTGCTGCGCCTGGAGCTGCGGGAAACGGGAGACCGGCGCAGACTCCTTCTGGTACAAGGAGGTCGAGGCCGAGCCCATGCTCCGGGTGATGGACCGCACCATGGCGGGAGAGAAGGTCTGGCCGGACGCTCTGCCGGAGGTGCAGCTGGGCCGGGCCTGCAGCACGGATTTTACGGAGCGGGAGATCGAAGTGCTGCGGCTGCTCTCCGAGGGACTCACAGACCGGGAGATCGGCAACCGGCTGGTGATGCGCGTCGCCGCCGTGCGCTATCACGTGGGGAATCTGATCCGCAAGACCGGCTTCGGCTCCCGCACGGAGCTTGCCGTGAACGCGGTCCGCAGCGGCCTGACGGTTCCGGGCATCGAATAGCCGGAACGTAGAACCAAAAGCCTCACCGGAAAATCCGGTGAGGCTTTTGCCGCGCGAGGGATGGAATTGAGAATTAAGAATTAAGAATTTAGAATTGAGAATTGATTGTGTTTTGCAGAGTCGTTCCGTGCGGGCCAAAGGACCCGGGCCCTGCGGCGCACCTTGGGTAATCCGGGTACGTCGGAATCAGATCGTAGGGACAAGCCGCGCTTGTCCGGCGTTCGGAACGAACGCATTTGTCGCAGACAAATCACGGTTT
>JAEEGL012362500.1_pt1 | contig 10245 bp, 11 predicted proteins | sample 9134231 | NCBI WGS metagenome assembly JAEEGL01 (sample SAMN16246548, study PRJNA631951) | gut metagenome | biome: gut microbiome; feature: rumen; material: fiber-attached | host: Bos | place: Iran: Karaj | collected 2018-10 | reverse complement strand
TATATCCGCCGGCGTCTCCTCTTGGGATAATAGTAACTTTTTGTACTACTTCAGCGTTAGATAGGATTGTTCCAATTACGCAGTGACCAGCTTCGTGATGTGCAATAATTTCTCTTTCTCTTTTACTAATAACTCTAGACTTCTTAGCAGGACCCATCATAACTCTATCAATAGCTTCGCTAATGATATCGCTTGTGATAGTAGGTTTGCCATATCTTGCAGCAAGTAGAGCGCCCTCGTTCATTACGTTTTCAAGGTCGGCGCCAGTAAATCCTGGAGTTTCGTGTGCAATTTGTGCAAAATCTACGTTAGGATCAACTTTTTTATTTCTAGCATGTACTCTTAATATAGCTTCTCTTTCCTTAACGTCTGGAGTACCAATATCAATTTGTCTGTCAAATCTTCCTGGACGTAGTAGAGCAGGATCTAGAATGTCTGGTCTATTTGTTGCAGCCATTACTATTACAGATGTATCGTTTGTAAAACCGTCCATTTCAACTAGTAGTTGGTTAAGGGTTTGTTCTCTTTCGTCGTTACCACCACCAAGACCAGTACCTCTTTGTCTACCTACGGCATCAATTTCATCCATAAACAGAATGGCAGGAGCGTTCTTTTTAGCAGTTTTGAACATGTCTCTAACACGGCTTGCACCAACACCAACGAACATTTCAACTAAATCTGAACCGGTTGTGAAGTAGAATGGCACTTTGGCTTCGCCTGCAACGGCTCTAGCTAATAGAGTCTTACCTGTACCAGGTTTACCATATAATAAGATTCCTTTTGGAACTCTGGCACCCATATCTTGATATTTCTTAGGATTCTTGAGAAAATCTACGACTTCTTTTAATTCTTCCTTTTCTTCTTCAAGACCAGCTACATCAGCAAAAGTAGTAGTAGACATTCTGTTGAGCTTTGCTCTTGATTTAGTAAATTCAAGAGTAGAGTTCATACTATTTGAGTTTGAGTTAGACGCTCTAAAGAGCATTACAACAACTATAATAACTCCACCGATTAATGCAGCATACATAATTATGCTACCAATATTTACTGTTGAACCAGGTTTATATGTGATTTTATAACCTATATTCTTTGCGTCGTGAATAAAGTCTTCATATTGTTGGGCAGTAGCATAGAAATAGAACTTTGCTTTTTCTTTAGTAGTTGCATCAACGACTGTAATTTGCACTAAATAGCTTCCTGATGGCGCTGAATCATTAGATGGAGTCGATTCAATCTTTGATTCGGCAATATCATAATTAGCTGAATTAGTAATAAACATTGAATATGCATCGCTATATGGCTTTTCAGTGCTCTTAGCAGAGCATCCTCTTAAAGTAAACGCCATAGCAGCAACAAAAGCCAATGCAACTAATATAACAGCAATATTTGCCCAATTAAATTTTCTTTTAGGTTGTTGATTTTGATTATTGTTTTCGTTCAATTTAATCACCTACCCTTCATATACTTTTTCGCTTAAAACACCAATATAAGGGAGGTTTCTATAATACTCGTTGAAATCTAGTCCATATCCAACAACAAACTTGTTAGGAATAACTAGTCCAACATATTTAGCGTCATAATCTTCCTCTCTCGCAGATGCTTTATCTAGTAAAACGCAAGACGTTACTGATAAAGCTCCTTTGTATTTTAAGATGTTGACGATTGCTTTTAGAGTTTTGCCTGTATCAATAATATCGTCAACAACGATTACGTGTTTTCCTTTTATAGATAGATCCAAATCTTTTAAAATCTTAACTTCGTTAGAAGACTTAATTGTTCCGTGATAAGAAGAAGCTCTCATATAATCAACTTGAACTTTAAGTTCTACACGTTTTAAAAGATCTGAGAAGAATGGATTACATCCATTAAGCAATCCTACAAACACAACTTCTTTGCCTTTAAAATCCTCAGTAATTTGTTTGCCGAGTCTTTTACACATTGCATCGATGTCTTCTTCGGTTGCGATTATTTCTTTAATATCATTATCAAATAGCATTTTAATTCTCCTTGATAAAAGTAATGTACAAAATGTTTTCTAGTGATTTATCAGCTTCTTTTCTGATAACATTTGGAACAAAGAATATTCCATCTTTATTTAAAACCACCAGAACACTGTCTCTTAATCTCTTAGGAATTTTATTATCCTTTAAGACATCAGAGACGCTCTTTGTCATACCGTTTACTACAATTTTGTCGCCATCTTCCCTATTTCTTATGATAATAGGGAAAATTGAATTTAATTCATTATAACACAACATGTATGAATTTTTATGAGGTAGAGCGTGATAATTTTGTGATATTACAACTTTATAACCAGAAATTTCATACTCTCCCATCTTGTTAATTGTTAAATTAATCTTCTCTGTAGACTGTTTTCTTTCGAAAACGAGATAATTAGATTCGAAATACGCAGATATGTTTTCTTTGATTTCAATTTCTTTGCCACTAGACTCGCTCAACTTGATGATCGAATTAACTCTTTCGTGAGTTGCAATTATTGTGTTGCTTGAGACTGTATTTATAGCCTTTACAACAACCCAGTATTTTAATGCTTCATCAAGTTTTAAGAAATCTTCTTTATTTATTAATAAAGACTCATTTAAGAAAGAAGAAGAATTGTTGTAGAACTCATCTACTTCTTTCTTGATATGATCAAACATATTTTGCATATCAATTGAGTAGTTTTTAATAGCTTCTAAGAAGTTAGGATTGATCTTTTTTAATTCAGGAATGACGTTGTGCCTAACGACGTTTCTTGTATAGTGATTTTCATCATTAGTATAGTCGTTGAAATACTTAATATTATTCTCTTTTGCATATTCTTCAATTTTCTCACGAGAAGTATATAGTAAAGGCCTGATAATTTCGTAATTTTCGTCATATGTAATGAGTTTCATGCCACCATAGCCCCTATATGACGATCCTCTTGATAGCCTCATTAGGATGGTTTCTGCCTCGTCGTCTAAGTGGTGAGCCACTACGATTTTATTAGTGTCATACTTGTCTGCGACCTTTTTGAAGAATTCGTATCTTTTGTATCTTGCAACTTCTTGAAAATTTGAATTGATTTCTTCGTTTAGAACATAGCCTTCAAACGGCACGCCACATTCCTTGGCATATTTTTCTAAGAATTCATATTCTAAATCTGATTCTTTTCTTCTTTTATGGTTTACATGAGCGATTACTAAATCATAACCATCTTTTTTAAGCATAGAAAAAAGGCACATTGAATCTATGCCTGTAGATACACCTATTACGATTTTCTTATTTTTAATTAAACCTTCGTTAAGGTAAATCTTTTCTTTTTGCATCACGTATACCAATTACTTCACTTTATTCTATCATATTTATTTATAAATAAATACAAAATGGGCTATAATAATTAAGGTGGTTTTATGGAAATAATATTAGCTTCGTCTTCAGAAAGAAGAATAGAGATTATGAAACAACTCGGTTTTGAATTTCGAGTTGTTCCATCAAACAAAGAAGAGTTTGTTGAATCTTATAGTTCTCCAGAAGATCTAGTAATGCAACTTGCTAAGATTAAAGGGGAAAGCGTCTTTGAAGAAAATCAAGATGCACTAGTTTTAGGATTTGATACTCTAGTATTTTGTGATGACGAAGTTCTTGGAAAGCCACAAAACGAAGAAGATTGTATTAGAATGATTAAAGCTTTAAGAAATAATAAACACTTGGTTGTTACCGGAGGATATATTAGAGCCAAAGACTATAAGGAATCATTCTACACAGAGTGTTATGTCCATATGACAGACATTAAAGATGATGAAATTGCTGAATATGCTAAAACAAAAGAACCTTATGATAAGGCTGGTGGATATGCTATTCAAGGATTTGTTGGAAGATTTATCGATAGAGTTGATGGAGATTTCTTCACAGTAATTGGTCTTCCTAAATCCACTGTTTATGAGAAAGTAAATAATTATTTAAGGAACAAAAAATAATGATAGTTGAATATATCATGGCCGCAAGTGTTGCGCTAATTTCAGTTGTAAACTTAATAATTAGAAGAAGCAAAGGAAACCTATTAAAACTCATATTAGGTATTATTTTTGCGTCTTTAATTTTTGCGTTTATGTATGTTCCTGTTTTAAAAGATTATTTATATGCGTATGACGCAGTGTGTCTTATCTATATTGTAATAATCGCAATCTTTATGGTTCCAAAAAGAATTACTAAAAATTTAACAGAATATGATTATTTCGAATTAGATAATGCATATGAAGACATGAAAAACGAACACGAAAAACTAAGAGAAAGATTCTTATCTACAATCTCTTTAATTGATGAAGGAATTATTTTCTATGAAAATAACTTTAACGATGTGTTCCTATCTGATAGAGCGCAAGAACTATTTGGTGGAGACAACTCATTGTCGCTTAAAGACCACGCTCAATCAGTAGATGCGGGCGATAGAAGCGAATATTTAAGAACCATTGAACATTTAACCAAAAGATCTAATCAATATTCACTAAAATATAGAATTATAAGAGGCGGTCAAAGATTCTGGGTAGAAGAAAAAGGAAACTTTATTGATGTAGGAAGCAAAAAATCAATAATCGCCACGATCAGACCTCTTGATCCAGCAGTATTTAAAGAAACGTCTTATTTTGATATTGATTCATTATATGAAGAGGATAAGATGTATCCTGTATTAAAAGATCTTATTTCTTTACACAAACCATTCGTATTTATTTTATTTGAATTAACAAACATTCAAGAAATAAACGAAAAGTATGGTAGAGCAGTCGGTAATTTAATGATGAACGACTATGTTAAATACATGAAAGCAACTTATCAAAAAGAAATCTCTAAAGTATTTAGAATTTCTGGATTAAAGTTTGCAATGATTATTGATGATGAATCATACTATGCAGACTTCCACAAAGCATTAGTATCAAACGGATCATTAATATACAATATTAAAATTCAAATCGCAGGAATCAAAGACGTAGTTAAACCTAATTTTGGTGTGATTAAATATAGTTCATCAAGACAAATTGATTCAAGAGAACTTGTTAAACTAGCAGATAGATGCCTAGATGAAGCAAGAGAATCAAGCAGAAGAAATTATTCAATTTTTGGAGAGTAATATATGAATTATCAAGTTATCTTATTAGCAGCGGGAGAAGGCCAAAGAGCCGCCCTCGGTTATAATAAAGTTTTATATAAAATAAACGGCATTAAGGAATTAGTATTGTTCAGCTTAGAATACTTTGCTGAAGACAACAAGTGCGAAAAAATAGTACTTGTTATTAATAAAAGAGACAAAGCATACTTTAAAAACCTAGTTAAAAACCCTAAAGTTGTATTTACAATTGGTGGTTCAACAAGAGGGGATAGCGTTAAAGCCGGATTAGATTTGATTGAAAGCGAATATGTATTAATTCACGATGCTGCAAGACCTCTTTTATACAAAGAAGACGTATACAATTTATTAGATGCTGCAAAAGAGACTGGTGGCGCGACACTTGCAACCAAGGTTTATAACACAACTTGCCACATCCAAGACGGTTATGTTGATGAATATTTCTCTAGACACACCCTTGCATCAATCATTACTCCTCAGTGTTTCAAATCTGAAGCATTAAGAAAATCATATGAAGACGCACGAAAAGCTGGTCAATCATTTACTGATGACTCTAGTTTGTTTAAGAAGTTTGGTGGCTCTGTGAAACTTGTGTGGACAGACAACATATCTGTAAAAGCCACAACGTCTTACGATATTAAATTATTGGAGATGTTATTATATGCGCATAGGTAATTCAATTGATTTTCATCCATTTAAAGAAGGAAGACTTTTTATCTTAGGCGGAGTTACTATCCCATATGATAAAGGTTTAGATGGTGTTAGTGATGCTGATCCACTCCTTCACTCAATCGCAGAAGCAATCCTAGGCGCTTTAGCTTTAGGAGATTTAGGTACACACTTTAAAGAAGAAGATTCAAAAGACTTAGATTCAAAGTTAATACTACTAAAAGTTAAGAATATGATGACTAAAATGTCATATAAAGTTGTTAATATTGATTCTATGATCCTTCTTGAGGAACCAAAACTTTCCCCATACATTCCAATGATGAGAGAAATTATCGCATCTATCCTAGATATTGATATTCAAAGTGTATCAGTAAAAGTAACTACTATGGAAGGACGCGGTATCATTGGTAAAAAAGAAGGGTGTTTAGCATCTACAGTAGTATTACTAGACGAGGTGTTTTATGGTAGAAACGACAATAGGATCGTTTGAGATAATTAAAGACGACAAAAACTCATTCATTACATCAGATTTTGAAAACAGATTTGTTGATTATCTAACAAAATACGAGTTTTTAGTTGGAGATTATTCTAATGGATTATTAAGATTAAAGGGTTTTGATAGAAAAGATGCTAAATATATTCCAGATTACGTAAACGAATTTTGTGCGTTAGATCAACAATATTACATCTTAAAAAACCCAAACTATAATAGAGATTATAAAGACGAAGAGGACGAACAATGACTGGCTATAATGACAACGTAGAAATGCAAATAATTCAAGTTCTTGATAAAATTAGACCATTTATTCAAAGAGATGGTGGTGATTGTAGGCTAGTAAAATACGAAGAAGGCGTTGTATACATTAAGTTTTATGGTGCTTGCGTCGGCTGTGCAATTATCGACACCACTTTATATGATGGAATTGAATCAATTTTAAAAGAAGAAATTCCTGAAGTAGTAAAAGTAGTAAACGTAGACGCAATAGAAGAACAAGAATTTGATATCGAGAATAATTAGGAGATAATTATGAGTGTTTTAAAATTAGATTCAACATATGCAATGAATTTTTTATCAGACGAAGAACTAAATAAAGCTAGAGAAGACGCAAAGGCTGCATTAAGCGTTTTAGAAAATAAAACTGGCGAAGGTAGCGACTTTTTAGGATGGATAAACTATCCATATGAATACGATAAAGAAGAATTTTCAAGAATAAAAAGCGCTGCATCGTCAATTATTAGAAGCAGCGAAGTATTAGTTGTTATTGGAATTGGTGGATCATATCTTGGTGCAAAAGCTGCAATCGAAGCACTAAGCCCATATTTTGAAAATAAAGGACTAGAAATTATTTTTGCAGGCAATTCAATCTCATCAACATACCTTAATCAATTAAAAGATTACCTATGGGACAAAGATTTTGCTGTAAACGTAGTATCAAAGAGTGGTACAACCACAGAACCAGCTATTGCTTTTAGATTCTTATACGACATGCTTAAGAAAAAGTATATGAAAGAAGAATTAAAAGAACACATCTTCTTAACTACAGATAAAGAAAAAGGTGCTCTACATACTATCGGTGTAGAAAACGAATATGAAATGTTTGTAGTACCATCAGATATGGGCGGTAGATATAGCGTATTATCTGCGGTTGGTCTTCTTCCTATTGCTTGTGCTGGTTTTGATATTGATAAAATGATGGCTGGTGCTAAAAAAGCATATGATGAATTAAAGAACGGCGGAGACGCTCTTGAATATGCTGCAATTAGAAACGCTCTTTATAGAAAGAATTACGATATTGAAATTCTAGAATCATACGAACCATCGCTATCGTTTGTTAGTGAATGGTGGAAACAATTATTTGGTGAATCAGAAGGTAAAGATAATAAGGGAATTTTCCCTGCATCCTGCGTTTTTACAACCGATTTACACTCAATGGGTCAATATATTCAAGAAGGTAGAAGGAACCTATTTGAAACAGTAATTAAAGTTGAAAACCCTGCTGAAGATATCGATGTTCCGTTCTCTAAGGATAACCTTGACGGACTCAACTATCTTGTTGGTAAGAGCGTTAATGATGTTAACGCCGTTGCTTTAGATGCAACTATGAAAGCTCACAATGATGGCGGAGTTCCAAACATCAAATTAACAATAGACGAAATTAATGAATATTCTTTAGGATATTTATTCTATTTCTTCGAAAAAGCATGTGGTATTAGCGGATATGCTCTTGGAGTTAATCCATTTAATCAACCAGGCGTTGAGGCATATAAGACTAATATGTTTGAAATGCTAGGCAAGCCTGGATACGAAAAGAAATAAGCCAATATTTTGGCTTTTCTTTTGCTTTTTTATAATCTTTATGTTATCCTAATCTACTAAACTAATTGAGGTGCTCAATGAAAAACAAAGATTATGGTAAAGTATTAAAACTTATCAAACAATACAACAAAATCATTTTAATAAGACACCAAAACCCCGACTATGATGCTTATGGTAGTCAGTTTGGTCTATATTATTCTTTAAAAGAAAACTTTAAAGACAAAACAATCCTCTTAGACGGAGACGATAACGTTAATAATTTCTTTAATAGACAAATGGACGACTTAACTGATGATGATTATAAAGGAGCCTTGGTTATTTTAACCGATCAATCATCTCTAAACATGCTTTGTGACGAGAGGTTTAGAATCGCTGAAAAGTTAATTATACTTGATCATCATAATGCTAACCCTGATTTTGGTGATTTAGTAATAATAAAACCTGAATATTCAAGCGCATCTGAGTTAATCACAGAATTCTTATTTGAAGAAGGGCTTAAAATACCTAAAGAAGCCGCTGATGCTTTATATATTGGTATTGTTGGAGATTCGAATAGGTTTTATTATAAGGGAACAACACAAAACACATTTAAAATGGCTTCGATATTATTAGATTCTGGAGCTGATATGGTTGCTTGTTATAAGCTAATGACTAAAGACGAAGAAGAAAGTTTTAAAAGAATTAAAGGATATGTTCTATCAAATTTTGTGGTAGACAAGAAAGTAGCATATATAATTGTTCCAAAAGATGTAAGAGATAAAATTGGTGTTACCACAAATCAAGCATCAAGAGGAACAACGACGCTTCTATCTGGACTTCAAGGTTGTGAAGCGTGGGTTAACTTTACTGAATCAGATACTAACGAATACTATGTTGAAATTAGAAGCAAAACAATCTCAGTAGTAGAAGTTGCTAAATCTATAGGTGGTGGCGGTCATGAGCTTGCTTGTGGCGCAACTATCCCAATTGATTCAAATCTTCAAGATATCATTGATAAATTAAACAAAGCAGTAGGAGAACAGATATGACTATATATGATCAAATTTGGAAGAAAATAAAAGAATACAATAAGATTATTATTACAACTCACATAAGAGCTGATGGTGACTGCGTAGGTTCTGGAATTGGTTTAAGAGAATTAATTAAATCTACATATCCTGAAAAAGACGTTAAGTGCATTCACGAAAACCTAAACTACCTTAAATATCTAGGCCAAGGCGACATAGTTGCCGATGAAGAGTTTAAAGACGCATTGGTTATATCTGTAGACAACGCTAGTTTAAAACGCGCTGTTGATCCAAGACTCACCACAGGCAAAGAGTTAATTAAAATTGACCACCACCCAAACAGAGAACCATTTGGTACAAGCATCAACTTCGTTCAAGAAGAAAAATGTGCATGCGCTGAAATGATTTTTGATTTATATTTAGTAAATAAAAAAGCAAAACTTAATGAACTAGGAGTTAATGCTTTGTTTACTGGTATTGTTACCGATAGTGGCAGATATAAATATGCTGGTGTAACAGGTGATACAATGAAAAAAATCGGTATTATGTACGATTTAGGAGTAGACGCAGTTAATATATATGAAGAATTAGAAAAGGTATCATTAGATGAATTAAAATTCAAAGGATATGTTTTGTCACACTTAGAAACAACACCAAACGGTGTTCTATATATTAAGATTAATGAACAAATAAGAAGCGAATTTAACGTTGAATATGATGAAGCGTCTAATATGGTTAATTCTATGTCTGGAGTAGAAGGATCTCCTATATGGGTTCTTTTTAACGAATACAAAGAAGACGAGATAAGATGTAGAGTTCGTTCTTTTGGTATAAAAATCAATGATGTATGTGAAAAATATGGCGGTGGTGGACACGAAAACGCATCAGGCATAGTTGTTCATTCATATGAAGTTGTTGATAAGATTTTGGCCGACTTAGATGAAAAATTAAAAAAATAATAAAAAAAATCAAAAAAATTGATACTAGATAAGTACTATTGTATGAGGTGACAAAATGAAAAAAACAATAGTACTTTTTATTTTTGCATTATTCTTGTTGTTAAACTTAGCAGCAAACAACGTTAGTATTGATGCTTCAAGCAGTAATATTAATGATTTATCATGCGCAAGCGGTAAGAACTTGTT
>JAEEGL012231787.1_pt1 | contig 10245 bp, 8 predicted proteins | sample 9134231 | NCBI WGS metagenome assembly JAEEGL01 (sample SAMN16246548, study PRJNA631951) | gut metagenome | biome: gut microbiome; feature: rumen; material: fiber-attached | host: Bos | place: Iran: Karaj | collected 2018-10 | reverse complement strand
CGAAAAGAAATATCAGGTGGTTATTGCAGCGGGGTCCCACCTCTTCCCATTCCGAACAGAGAAGTTAAGCCCGCCTGCGCCGATGGTACTGCAATGCAATGTGGGAGAGTAGGAGGCCGCCATTTTTACTGAAGCCCTGGAGAGAAATCTCCGGGGCTTTTTTATTGTCTGCACAATTTAATGAAGCCCTGAGTCAGCAATGATTCAGGGCTTCTTCCGTTTTGTGTAACTAAAGATCTCTTTATTTGTGTTTATGATTTTTATTTACTTAATACCGACAAAACGGACAATATGAATTTTCAAATTGTACGATTTGTCCGTTTTTGATAAGATTTGAAACAAATCCGAAAGTACTAAAGTCGTATATTTGATAATTTTGCAGCTGATTTTTAAAACTCACAAACCTAAATCATTAAAAACCTAAACAATGAAAAAGATCTTTACCCTTCTGGCTATGGCATTATTGCCGTTTGGTGCTATGGCGCAGTTCGGAGTGGTCGCTCCACTCCATGTCAACGGCAATCAATTGAACGATCAGTACGGTAACAAGGTGGTGCTTCACGGTGTGATGGACACGCCTAGCCCTTATTTCAACAAGTACCGCTGGGGCTATTCGTGTACGGACAATAATGTTGAGCCCTGTATCAACTATTATGATAAGGTGTTTGGTGCCCTTCAGAATCCTGCGAAGGGAACGTATTGCAACATCTTCCGTCTGCATTTGGAGCCGGGCTGGACTAACGACCCCTCTAAGCAGTCTACGGGTAGTGAGACTGGCGAGGCAAACATCTCGCGCTTTAGTTCCGCTCGTCTGCAGAAATACCTTGATATGCTCTACTGGCCGCTGGCCCAGAAAGCGCTGAACCACGGTATGTATGTCGTGATGCGCCCGCCGGGGGTCTGCCCGAAGGAGCTTCAGGTTGGTGATTACTACCAGCAGTACCTGAAGACGGTGTGGGACATCGTCTCGAAGAACAGTAATGTCAAGAGCCATGCCGGTGTTGTCTCGATAGAGCTGGCCAACGAGCCCGTCCACATCAAGAACCAGTGGGGCCAGACGTCGGCAACGGCTATGCGTGACTACTTCCAGCCCATCATCGACGTGATCCGTCAGAATGGCTTTACGGGTATCATATGGGTTCCCGGCATGGGCTATCAGAGCCAGTACCAGGACTACGCTCAGTACCCTGTCAACGACTCCAACTACGGCTATGCCGTGCACGTCTATCCCGGTTGGTATGGTGCCAGCGACACGAGCTACGACCATCAGACGTTTATCCGTAACTTCAAGAACCAGGTGCCTGTGGTGACGAGCAAGCCCATTCTGGTGTCTGAGATTGACTGGAGCCCCGAGCAGCCCGGCAGTGGCAAGTACAATGAGTTCGGCCAGTGGGTAGCCAGCAACTATGGTACGTGGGGTACTGCCTCGACCAGTAAGTGGGGCAATGCCTGGAAGGCCGTGATGGACTACTATGGCAATATCTCGATGACGCTGACGAGTATCGACGACTATCTTGACGTCGACGCATTCCTGCAGAGTGGCACCGTCAAGGCTGCTTTCAACGAGAACGTGGAGTGCTGCGCCAAGGCCTGTTTCTATTGGTACTATGAGTATTCGCTGAAGGACTATGCCAAGAACAGCGGCAGCAGCAGCAACAACAATAATAACAACAACAGCAGTAGCAATAATAACAATAACAACAACAATAATAATAACAATAACACCAGCAGCCAGACAGCCAACACGACGCAGGGTAGCAACCTGATTCCCGAGTGGGGCAACGGCAGCGACTTCATCCCTCAGGGATGGACTGTCTGTGACAATGGCGGCGAGGTACAGCCAGGCAATGTCAGCCGTGGTCCGCGCATCATGCGCCTCACCGGTGGTGGCGACATGTCGTCGGCCTTCTATTGCCGTGAGATTAGCGCCGACCGTGCTGGCTTCATCGAGTACGGTGCGAAGAATGGCTATGCCCTGTCGCTGGTCTATGGCGAGTATGTCCTGGCGTGCAACGTTGCCGCCTGGAAGGGCAGCCCCTATCTGAAGATCGAGGTCTTCGACCCCACGGGCAGTGTGCTCACCTCGCGCATCGTCAAGGCTAACGGCAATGCCAACGGCAATACCGCCACGAAGCTACAGGGTACGACGGTCGTCGGCATGAGCTTCTACTCGATGATCAAGGGTAACTACCGCGTGCGCTTCACCCCCGTTGCCGATGCTAATGGCAATGGCGGTGCATGGCAGGAAGTGTTGGTAGGTAATATCAGCCTCTACTACAAGGGCAATCCCCTGGCTTTCCGCAAGCAGAACGAGGTTCCCGCCGGCTGGACGATTGTCGATGCCGACCAGGTGAAGTCTGCTGGCGAGGCTGCCAGCGGTCCCCGTATCTTCCAGTTTGCCGGTGGCGGCGAGGTGGCTACGGGTCTTTATATCCGTCAGAGCGACGCTTCTAAGGCCGGCTATGCCGAGTATGGCAGCGTGAACGGCTATGCCATGACGCTGAAGGCCGGACAGTATAACCTGAGCTACAATGCCGTGGCATGGGCAGGCACACCTTATATTAAGTGTGAGGTCTTCAACCAGAACAACCAGTGCGTGGGCAGCCAGATTATCCGTTGCAACAAGAACGTCAACAAGAACCTCAACGAGTCGACCTATGGTAGCAGCTACGGCGTGGTGAACTTCAACGTTCCGCAGGCAGGCAACTACCGCTTCCGCTGGACGCCCTGCGCCAACGAGTGGGGTGGCAACGGTACCTGGGTAGAGGTGGTCTTCGGACACATCAAGATTCAGCAGGGCTATGCCGGTGCCCGTCAGTCCTCGCTCTACGACGACGATGTCACGGCCATCAGCGAGATTCAGGGCCAGTCATCCGCCGAGACGTGGTATGACCTGCGTGGCCGTAAGATTGAGCGTCCGACGGCCAAGGGGCTCTATATCCTCAATGGTAAGAAGGTGTTAGTTAAGTAAGGATACGAAGCGGGTGTGTCATCACACGCTGAGTTGAACAAAAATCTTCAAAAATCTGACAAAAATGGCTTTCGACAGGCTTATTAATGTCAGATTTTTGAAGATTTTTGTTTTCTCAATTCAATTGTTTTTCAATTACTTCACGACTAGTTTCTTTCCGTCGTGAATGTAAATACCTTTCTGCGTCGGAATGCTCTGCAGGTTCTGGCCCTTCATGTCATACCAGTTAGCGTCATTGGCTATGGACTTGACGACGGAGATGGCGGTAGTTTCAGAGATGGTGCGGGTGTCGCCCACGGTCACGTCGCTCAGATTCGTGGCAATGTTGATAGGGCCGCACGAGCTGCCTTCTACGGCACCTATACAGACGCCGTTCTCGCCCTTTGTGGCAATGACGGTGCCGCCGTTGATGGTAATAAAGTTGCACGCCGAATTGCTCGTTCCTGTGCCGATGCCGGCGGCGCCTTTACCGCCAATGGCCGTCACATGGCCGCCGTTGATGGTAATACCCTTACAGCTTTTACCGGGTCCGCCACCAATGCCGGGGCTGTCGTCACCGCCACGGGCGATAATCGTTCCGCCATCGATGACGATTCGTCCGCACTGGTTGGCGGGACCTCCGCCGATGGCTGCAGCCCTGCCTCCAGCTTCCACTTCCAGTGTGCCGTCACCCTTGATAATCACCTCATTGCTCTTATTAACCAGCAAACCAGGGTATTTGGGCAGACATCCTTTCAGTTTGTTGTTACCCTCGAGGATGATGGTGGCGTTGCCTGCAACGCAGAACCCTGCCCAGTCATGGCCTTCGCCAAATTGTGTGAGGTCCATGTCTCTAAACGTTACGGTGACGCCAGCCCCGCAGAGTATGTGAGCGTCGGGGTGGGCCTTTCCTGTCAATATGTCGCCGTCGGTTGCCCAGTAGGCATAGTCGATGGTTGAGAGGTCTACAAAGTCGGCCTTCTTGATGGATGCTGTCCCCAACAAGTATGACACGGTGGTGTTGTGGGTATTGTCGCCGACGACCCTGTAATAGACTGGGTATTCGCCAACGGCAGTCTGCTTGGGCACCTCGGTACTCCATTCCCTGTTGTTTAACGAGTACTGCATCTCGCCACCAACCACGCTTCCGGGCTGGACGAGTTCCAGTTCTTTGTAGGTGTATACCAGATTCTCCCGTATTGTCGGCGGTGTGAAGGTGGGGTCGTTGCCGTCATCGGAATGCCCGATGAAATAGAATTCTGACAGCTGCAGCACGTTTTTGTCGTGTACGGCTGACACCTCGAAGCGGAAATACTGGTAGACAGCGGTGCTCGTGAGAAAGAACTCGTAGGCTTTGAAATCCTTGTCCTCCATTACCTTGTCGTTCTCCACGCTGGCGATGGTCGTCCAATCGTCCGAAGCGTTCTTCTTGGCCTTGATGACCCACGTCAGGGGATTGCGCCCCTTGTAAGAGGAATTGTCATTGGCCGTACACAACACGTAACTCGTGGGCACAAACGCCTTGTCGCTCTTGAATTCAATGTAGGCCGTCCCAGTCCACGCGTCTTCGGTAGTTTTTACACACCACTTGGTGTCATCGTTGTTGTCAACAAGTGCTGCGTAGCCTTCGTCGGCATTGACACCCTCTGTACCGCCCGTGGCAGTATAACTTGTGATGGGTTCATCGGCTGCCCATCCTGCAGTCGCTAACAAGGTCAGGGCCAGCGTCATAGCAGCCCGTCTTAGGAAAGTTTTTGTTTTCATGTTCTTGGTCAATAATATGGTTGATTAATTCAAGTCTCGTCTGTTTCGCAAACCTTATTTCTACAATTCGCTTGCAAAAGTACTGATTATTTTTGAAATAGAGGCCATTCTGACAATTTTTGATGTTTTATTTTGTCTTTAGCGCGTTTTGTGGTACCTTTGCAGCCAATGAAGCGTACGATAGGCTGTCTACTGACATTTTTGCTGCTGCTCCTGCTCGTCGCCTGCGACGACGGACGGCGGGAGCGTATGGAAGCCCTGCTCGATAGGGCCGACAGCCTGAACCGCGCCTATATCCCGATGACCGGCGGCCTCGACTCGCTGCTTCTTGAGGCCACGAAGTACTACGACCGTCATGGCACCCCCAACGAGCAGCTCCGTGCCCACTACCTGCTAGGCTGTGCTTACCGCGACATGGGCGAGGCCCCTGCCGCCCTTTCTGCCTATCATGATGCAGTAGAATGTGTCGATACTACTGATGCTGATTGTAATTTCGCCTTGTTGGCACGTGTTCATGGTCAGATGGCCGCCCTTTTTGAGGACTATGCGATGCCCCGCAACCAGCTGGATGAAGAACGTGCTGCCTATCGCTATGCCATGATAGCCAAAGACACCGTTGCCGCCCTTGCTTTTCTGAACATGCACGCCTCATGTTATGATTGGTTAGGTATTGATGACAGCGTCATCTACTATAGCGAGGAAGCCTGTCGGCGCTATATGGAGATTGGCGATACACTCTTTGCCAACACAGCTCTCGGACCTGCAATAGCAGCCAATCTGCGTCGTAAGGACTATGCTAAGGCGAAGGAATACCTTGACAGGCTGGCATACCATTCTACATTAACAGGCAATGAACCATTTGGGGATAAGAACCAATATCTTTTATACTACGATAAGGGCGTATATTATTCAGCCATGCACCAATACGACTCTGCATATACCGCTTATCGCAAACTTATCAGCGATGGTGAAACGCCAAATAATCTTCTGCTGGGCTATCATGGACTTTATCAGCTCTTTCGAGAAAGAGGCATGGCAGATTCTGCCTTCAAATATGCCGATATCCATACGCAGTTCAACGATACATTTGTCGGTCGTTTGGAGCAGTCAAAACTCCAGGCAGCACAGTCGCTCTACAATTACACCCGCCACCAACAAATAGCCGAATATGAATCGGCACGTTCTGTCCGTTTACAGTTAGCCATTTGGGTTGGCGGTCTCATGGCCTTTAGCCTTGTGCTGCTGTTGCTTTTTGTCATCTATGTACTTCATGTCCGTGTTAAGGCTCGTCTCCACCGCATGGCAAGCTGCTATGCCATGGATATGCTATCCTATCAGGAAACCTCCTCTAAGTTACAGTTGCTAAGGAGTCAGAAGAATGAGGACACGGAACTGATTAAGCGCTTAGAATCCGAGCTCAATGTCTTGCGTCAAACCCTTGCTAGCCAACAGGCCGATCACAAAGATCCCAAAGAATGGGGACTTTTGGATACATTGTTGAACAGTCCCATTGTCATCCGTTTCCATAAACAAGCTACTATTGGAGCTACTGTAACCGATGTCGAGTGGAATGAACTCCGACAGTTAGTAAACAAACTAATGCCACATTTCATGTATACCATTACTACTGGCAACAAATATAAACTTGGTCCTCGTGAAACCAATGTGTGCATTCTTGAAAAGTTACGTTTTTCCTCCTCCGAACAGGCTGCGCTTTTGGAGGTTACAAAAGGGGCTATCTCCAATATTCATCGTCGCCTGTCAAAAAAACTCTTTGACCAGCAGCCTTCTGCCAAGGAATTCAGCATGATTATTCAATCTCTACCGTATTGATAGTCAAGCGCTTGCAAATTCTGTTTATTCTGTTTAATCGATTTAGTTGCTTTTCCACTTCTCTTTTCATATCTTTGCGGCATATTTTTCTTTTTTATAACGCATAAGAATATGAAGAAAAGGATTTTAATTTTTGGATTGATGAGCCTACTGGCCGTCATGAGCATTTCCGCACAGGCTAATGTGCATGGTACAAACATTCATTTTTATGTATGCAATGGAGGACCTACCGGAGGAGGGGGACACTCCGGCGGTAATGGAGCTGGCCATCCTCGCGGCCCGATTCTTATGCCCGAGGCCAGCATTGACGGTTATACCTTATATATAGAGGGTGACCATCCCGCGTATGAGCTGTATCTTGTCGATACTACCGGTGAGGAGCCCGACGTGGTCTATCAGATTACAGTCCCTGCCAACGTTAACGTCGTATATCTTCCCGCCACGTTCACCGGCACCTTCGAGCTGCAGCTATACGACGGCGGCGAGTACTACTTCTACAGTGAAATAGAATTGTAAATATTATACTTTATTCGACTATCGATAGCGAAATGTTTGTTTCATTCTAGTAATTGTGAAAAAAGATTCATAATTTTACAGTAAAAAATGAAAATATGAGGAATAGTTTATTTGTTTTTTTATGTACTTTGTTATCCGTCGGATTTTTCGGGTGTACTAACGATGAAGAAAAAAAGAGTTTGATTCAGCCAATTGATGTGACTGATAGTCCAATTGCTGTTTTTTTCAATACGGAGTGGCCCGAGGTCCATACTGGTTCGGTAAGAATTGGAGAACCCAACAGTTTCTTCTATGATCCTGATACTTATGCTGGAGTTCATATCTATGAGAATAATGTCTGTGTCATTAATAGTCGCCAGGAGTTGTCAGACATCTATCAGGGAGAAAAGGCTCTTCCTGAGATAGACTTCGATAAATATACACTCATTATCGGCCAACGGGTCATGGGATGTGCAGGCTACTATATTACCAAGAAAGAACTTCTTCAGGGAGAAGACGGTCTTTGCTTAAATCTGTATATCCGAAATGATGCTCGTAGTGACGAACTGATACCTAGTATAGCCCAGATTCTTCCCTTCTGGGGACTATATCCCAAACAGCCACAGAAGGTTCTCTCTGTGAATGTTATTGAAGAAATTCCCAATAGAAACTGAATTCATAATTGAACGAACACATCTTAATAGTCTGATCAGGGGACGGTTCTATGATCATTTCTTCATAACAAAGAAACATACACCCAGAAGCTGAACATAAAATAAATCCGAAAAGAACCGAATAATCAGGGGACTTCATCACTTTTTGAAGAAAAAAGTTGGAAGTTCAAAAAAATAAAACTACTTTTGTATTCCGAAGTCCTCTTTTTAAACTAAAAACAAAGGAAACAATGAAAAAGTTCTATCTTATCTTGATGGCTACGCTCGTCATGACGGGCGTAGGCTGTAGTGACAAGGACGAGAAGTCGGAGCAGACTGCGGAGGCTCGGCTGACGAAGCTGTCGCAGTCGGAGTGTAAGACAAACGGTACGGATACGCGTGCCGGGGAAGAGACGAACTCTCTGACGTCGCTGTATGGCGAGCAGTCGATAGACTATACGTTCAGTGGCGGTGTGTTGCAGCTGACGCATATCAACGCCGTCTATGGGTGCGATGCCGAGGACGTTGGCGTGAGTGCCAAGGTGCAGGGCAACGTGATTGTCGTGACCGAGGAGAACCTTCAGTCGCTGGCAAACTGCGTTTGTCCCATCGACTTGGGCTACAAGGTCGCCCCGCTTAATGTCGGTAAGTATACGGTGGTCGTCATGCGCGGTACGTTGGAGCTGGTTCGGTTCGCCGTTGAACTGAAGGAGGGCGTGAAAGGGAACGTGCTCATTGGGGAGTAATCACCATGATCACGGGGTCGGTTCTCCTGATCATTTTTGAGTAGAATGATCAGGGGACGGTTCTTGCGTCCTTTCAGTCTGATCAGGGGACGGTTCTTGCGTCCTTTCAGTCTGATCAGGGGACGGTTCTATGATCATTTTTCCCGAATAAAATTTTGATGATAAAGAAAATGTTACTATATTTGCACTGTCAATCAAGGAGGTATCTGAATGATCACAGCGCTCGGCTATGCCGCTTGCCACTGAAAGGACGCAAGAGTCCCCTGATCACTCAGACGTTTACACAAAAATTCAGTGTAAAGTAGATGTATTGTTAAAAAAGTAGGGAAAATTTGCTAAATGCAAAATTTTTTCCTACTTTTGCATTTGATCAAAGAACCATTAAAACCAAACAAGATTATGAAGAAAGGATTATTTATATTGATGGCAGCACTCGTGATGGTGGGTGTTAGCTGTAGTGACAAGGATGAAATAGTTGACGATGAAGACGTCTATCGTCTTGACGAGTCGACAGGCTGCTTTAAGGCAATCGTCAAAAATGTAAGTCCGTGGGCTGGAAGTGTGCAAGTCGTCATCGCTGAGGCTCCTGAGAGTAGTAATGAATATATACCGAGTGTAGGGTCTGAGGCTGTTATCCTTTCGAGTAGTGAGCTGACGGATGGCATCCTTCAAGTAGATGATGTCATTGAGTTCAAGATTCTTGAATTTAGATTGCGGGAGTATGATCCTGTAAGCAGCTCTGGCCCCCGGTTTATTATACTGAAAGTCAAACCTTGTTAGCACTGGGTAATTATGGGGCTCTGTGATTGTCTCCTATTTTCGACCTCCAGGGCCGCCGTCTCAATGGTAAACCGGCGAAGGGGGTGTATATTGAGAATGGACGGAAAAGGGTGAAATAAATGATCACGGCGCTCGGCTTTGCCGCTTGCCACTGAAAGGACGCAAGAATGAAGTGAACCCCAAAGTTTGGACAGATTAAACACTATATGATCACGGGGTCGGTTCTTTCAGTCGCTACGCTTAGTGAAAGCGGCAGAGCCGAGCGCTCCTGATCATTTTTGAGTAGTAAAGTTTGGAGGTTATATAATATGTTTGTATCTTTGTCCCAACAAACCGAGAAGATGGGTGAGAGAATGAATGGTGTCATGAATCATCGAAGAGGTGGCGTGCTCCGGAAAATGATCATGAGAACCGACCCCGTGATCAGTCAACTAGTCAGGCTGGGGAAAGAAGCCGTTGAGAGGTCGCGCGCGTGTATATAGTAGCGAAAGGGAAAATTATCCTACCTATCCTACCTATCCTACACCTAAATCAATGCATAATGCATAATGCTTAATGCTTAATGGTATGCACGTGGGTGTGGGAAGTGCGGGAAGTGTGGGATAGTTTCTGCATATAACAACTATATATATACACGTAAAGGTCACCTTTAGCCGTGAAAAGATGACCTTTAGCGACGAGAGGATGACCTTTACGATTCTAAAGGTGACCTTTAGCGGGCTAAAGGTGGTCTTTTCGTGCATAGATATGCGGATAATTATGCAAAATTATAGCTGCTGCATGAGCACGTCCCAGACGGCGATGATGTGGCAGACGCTGCCGGCGAGGACGAAGAAGTGGAAGACGGTGTGCATGTACTTGCGCTTGTTGAGCGAGTAGAAAAGTGATCACGGGATCGGTCTCCCCTTCATTTTTAAGAGAGAAAATTTGGAGGAATAATAATATGTTCGTACCTTTGTCCCCACTAACCGAGAAGATGGGTGAAAGCATGAATAGCATAATGAATAGTCGAAGAGGTGGTGGG
>JAEEGL011586910.1_pt1 | contig 10245 bp, 8 predicted proteins | sample 9134231 | NCBI WGS metagenome assembly JAEEGL01 (sample SAMN16246548, study PRJNA631951) | gut metagenome | biome: gut microbiome; feature: rumen; material: fiber-attached | host: Bos | place: Iran: Karaj | collected 2018-10 | reverse complement strand
CGACATGTCGTCTTTCATGTCGTTCATGAATGTCGAAGTCTTGAGGTTGTATCCTCCGGTGTCGAACACTATGCCTTTGCCCACAAGCACTATAGGCTTCTCGTTGACGGGATGCTCTGGCTTCCATTCGAGTATGGTGAATGTCGGCTCGTCGATGCTTCCAGCGTTGACGGCAAGTAAACCGCCCATCTTCAAGGCTTCGATCTTCTTTTTATTGAAGACCTCAGCCTCACCGCCTACTGAGCGCACCTTCTCACTGATGAACTCGGCGAGTTTTTCGGCGTTGAGGTGGTTCACCGGCTCATTCACAAGGTCGCGTGCCATCAGAGTAGCTTCGACGGTGATGTTGAGCTTCTCCATGCAGTCGTCACAGGCTGTACCATCAAGGAAGTAGATGGTTTTCAATGTGTTAGCCTTGGCATCGGTCTTATATTTTTTGAACTCGTAGTTGGCGAGCATCATGCCTTCTGCGGTGCCCATCTTCACGCAGCGTTTGCCTCCGATATTTTGAATCAAGACATCCTCGAACTTATTGGCATTCAGCCACTTACAGATGGATGCGCCTTTCTTGCGGCACTGCTCCATAAACTTGTTCTCGGGCTCTTCGCTGTCAATGAAAAAGATATGGTAACACTCTGTGTATCTGTTGATTACGACAGTTTTCTTCTTGTCGTCATCGTACATTTTCTTAACGTAATCGGCTTCGTCCTTGTTAAGACCGATTTTTACAATGCTATCTGCGGAATCAAGGATGAAAACCTTGGCGGCAACCTTGTCGTCGCTTCTGAATTTTAATGTTGTCATGATAAAAATCCTTCTAAAACATCCATTGTCTTTTTGGTCGCACCGATCTTGCCTGCAACATAGTCGTGGCATATCTTCGATGCGCCTTTGTAAAACTCTTCGTCGTTGATGAGCTTGTAGAACATGTCTTCAAGCTCTTTTTGGTTGTTGATCACAAATGCGCCCTTCAGTGCTACGAGGTCGACAGCCTCTTCGAATGAGTGGTATTTCGGACCGAAGACCACTGGAACATCGTACACAATAGCCTCTTGGATGTTGTGGATTCCGTCGTAAAAACCTGCGCCGATATATGCGAAACGGGCGTATCTGTATATCTTTGACAATATACCTATCTTATTGATTACCAGCGTTCTGGTCTTGTTGCTAGGCGTGAAATTGGTGTACAGCTGATAATCTTTGAGGTGCGATTCAATTTGTTTGATATGTGAGTCGGAGATGTCGTGCGGCACCATAATGAAGCAGTAGTTTTCAGGCATGTTTTCGATGAAATTGTACAAGATTTTTTCATCTGATGGCCAGCTGCTGCCTGCGATTATGCATTTTCTGTCGCCGATAAACTCCTCTATGTCGGGGAAGCGTTGTGCTTGATGCGCTATCTCGTAGACGCGGTCGAAACGGGTGTCGCCGGCAATAGTTAAGTTGTTGATACCCATATTCTTAAGCAATTCAGCGGTCTCTTCGTTCTGTGCAAAGAAATACTTTACATCGTAAAAATGGTTTCTAAACCATTTGCCCCAAGGCTTGAAGAAATACTGGTTTTTACGTAATGTTGCCGAGATGTAGAACAGCTGCACGTTCTTGTCTTTAAGCTCGTTGATGAAGTTGAACCAGAACTCGTACTTCACGAATATGGCTGCTTTGAAGTTGAAATGTCTCACAAAGCGATGCGCGTTTGTCATGGTGTCGATTGGCATGTAAGCCACCATATCGGCCAGCGGATAGTCTTTTTTCAGTTCGTAGCCTGAAGGTGAGAAGAAGGTGAGGAGCAGCTTGTATTGTGGGAAGCGTTTCTTCACTGCCTCTATTATCGGGAGGCCCTGTTCGAACTCACCCAGCGATGACACATGAATCCAAATCCATTGAGTGTCAGGGTCTTGCTTCGCGAGCTTATACCATTGACCTTTGCGGCCGTCGCGAAATAGTCTGGCTTTTTTATTACCGAAAAAGGCTGCTATATGTATCAAAGCGGCATAGCAGCGTACGAAAAACGTATATAAGATTCTCATTTCAATTAGTAATAGTAGTATTCTGCCGGTTTTCTCTTGTATGTAGGGATGTAGATTGCGGCTCTTATTCCGATATATTGGTCTATATAAGTGTTAGTGTCTTTTGCCATCATGTTGAAGTCCCACTGACGTTTCGGCTTGGTGTAGGCCTGGATAAACTCTATCGAAAGTGAGAAGTTGAGGGCCCTGGTGTTGCTCATGAAGAGGTATCCGAACTCACCCGACCATGCGAAGCCGCCGCGCATCCTGTCGTAACCCAAGGGGTAGTCGCCAGCCAACGCCGGAGGCGGTGAGGCATACGAGCCGAATTCTGTCCTGATACGGTTGAAAAGATATCCCAAGCCGCCCTGCACAAAGAATCCACTGTTGGGGTTAGGCGCCAAGACAGGGAAAACCTTACCTACTTTTCCTTGAAAATGCGCACCTCTCTGAAAGAGCGCGTAACTTCCGTAGATGCCGTCACCAGTGATGATCTCGCCGTGCGCGTCAAGGACATCGCCGAAAAGCTCCTTGCGGTCGATGTTGACATGGTTGCCCGAGATGAAATTGGCGTTCAACTCGAAGATCCAGTTGCTTTTGGTCTTGTAAACCAAGCTGGCACCAATGGAGTTGTTGTTAGTGTACAACGTCTTGGTGTCCTTGCCTGGAAACTGATAAGCGTAAGTCGCCTGAAACATAAACGTCGAGATTTTCTCCGTTTGGATGTCCTTTTGCGCTTTCGCTAAAACTGGGGCAATCAGCAACAATATGATTATCAACGACTTATTTGTCATAGTAAGAAAATATTTCTGTCTGCAAATATAATAAACGTTTTCTGATTTCGTTTATTATTTTAAAAGATTGTTTATTAATTAAAAAATTTGTAGTACTTTTGCAGATTGAAAATATAAATTTTTGAAGTTATGAAAAAGAATACTAAATCTTTGGCATTGATTCTCAGTGTATTAGTGGTTGCATTCATGGTTTTTGGTTCGTCATCATGCAAACATGATCCTAAACCGGACCCAACACCGACACCACAAGAGCCTTGGTCACCAGACCCGGTCAACGGTCAGGTTCCTGAGTCGGTGCTTCCTGCTGAAGTCAGTGCAGCTATTGGTGATTGTTTTGTGGTTTATTCAGGTGAGAATCCTGCTCCTGTGAGAGGCCAGTTCGTGTCAAGACCACACGCTCTGATGGCTACCTCGCTCGACCCGACATACGTTTACCCTGACTCTGTGATTTTCTACAACGACCGTTATCTCTGCTTTGAGAGATCCAATAACGGCCTCGTGAATTTCTACGGAAAACAGTGGGATGACGACTATAATGCATATTATGAGGAGGTTTATCGTAACCTTAACAGTGTTGGTGAAGGCGAAGATTTCACCTGCTACTTCCTCACCGAAGGCTATCCTAACGGTATGTATGCCTTGCAGTCGACCATCTTCAGCGGAAAATGGAATGAAGCCTACGGCGGACTGAAGGACTTCCAAGTTGCTGTGATCCTGCTTGAAAACAGCGGCAACCCGTACCTCGCTCCTAATGGCTCATACCGTGTGCTCGGTGACTTCGACGGTCTGGCACAGGACACAAACTGGATGGCAAAGAAATCATCATTTAACAACGACGTGAAGGTGTCGGACGAAGACCTCTTCCGTATGTTCAGAGTGAAATAAAATGTCGCACGAACAGCTGATTTCACAAGCGATTTTAAAAAATGGGATAAAGATAATTCACCGGCACCGTGCTGGTGAATTATCACATTTGGCACTCATGGTCAACGCGGGGATGCGTGACGAGAAAGCCGACGAGAACGGACTTGCACATTTCATCGAACACCTTGTGTTTAAAGGCACCAAGCGCCGTAAAGCCTATCATATCCTGAGCTGCCTCGAGAACGTTGGCGGCGACCTCAACGCATTCACCACCAAAGAAGAGACATGCATACATGCCTCGTTCCTGAAAGAACATATCGACAAGGCGATGGACCTCTTCGCCGACGTCATGTTTAACAGCACCTTCCCGGAAAACGAGATGGAGAAGGAGAAAGAGGTGATTCTTGACGAGATAAACTCATACCGCGACACGCCTGCCGACGAGATCTTCGATGAGTTTGAAAACCTGCTCTATCGTGGACATCAGCTGGGTCGTAACATATTGGGAACCATCGACTTGGTGAGCGGATACACTCGCAATGACATAGTGCGTTTCCGCAATCAGCACTATGCGCCCGACAGGATGGTGCTGGCATGCATCGGCAACATCTCGTTTGAGGCATTTATGAAGCTTGCAAACAAGTATTTTGCTGATTATCAAGGTGATGCGATGCCGTTTGAGAGGGTCCCATTTATAGCAAACAAGCCTGCGACACGTACAGAGGAGCGCAAAAACCATCTCACTCACGTCATTATGGGCGGGTTGGCGTATCCTTACAACGACGAGCGCAAGCTGAAGCTGATACTCCTTAATAATATATTAGGAGGTCCCGGCATGAACACTCGACTGAACCTCAACATCCGTGAGAAATACGGCTTTGCGTATACCATTGAGTCTCAATACAATGCATATTCCGACACGGGTAACTATACCATTTACATGGGGGTGGACCCGCACTCGCAAGAACGCTCTATTGAATTGGTTTACAAGGAGTTAAATAAACTCATGACACAAAAGCTCGGCACCTTGCAGCTCTCAAACGCCAAGAAACAGCTCATTGGGCAGGTGGCATTGAGCAACGAGTCGGGTATGAATGACCTACTTAGCATGGTGCGTGCGGGATTCTTCGAGGATCATATCGAGACTTTGCCTGAGACGATAGCGAAACTGGAAAAAATCACTGCCGGCGACCTACTCGAGATTGCCAACGACATCTACGATAAAAGTAAGACTAACCTTTTGATTTTCAAAGGGCAAGAAGACTAAAACTCTTTTTTGCGGAGTTCGAAATTTGAGCCCAGATAATGGCTGCGCACGACAGGGTCGGCGGCGAGCTCTTCAGGTGTTCCTGCTTTGAGCAGCTTGCCTTCAAACACCAGATATGCACGGTCGGTGATTGACAACGTCTCGTTGGCGTTGTGGTCGGTGATGAGCACTCCGATGTTCTTCGTTTTAAGCTTTGCCACGACACGCTGGATGTCTTCCACCGCGATAGGGTCGACACCGGCGAAAGGCTCGTCAAGGAGGATAAACTTAGGACTGATTGCCAGTGCGCGCGCTATCTCGCAGCGACGACGCTCACCACCCGACAGCTGTATGCCCTTGCTCTTGCGGATATGCTGCAGTCCGAACTCATCGAGCAGCGACTCGAGTTTCTCTATACGTTGCGCCTTCGTCATATCTTGTTTATACTCCATCACCGAGTAGATGTTGTCCTCGACCGACATCTGACGGAACACCGAGGCCTCTTGGGCGAGGTATCCAATGCCTATCTGGGCGCGTTTGTACATCGGGAACTTCGTAATCTCTTCATTATCAAGGTAAACATGGCCTGAGAATGGCTTGATGAGGCCTACAATCATGTAGAATGTGGTGGTCTTGCCGGCACAGTTGGGGCCTAGCAGTCCCACAATCTCTCCTTGATTCACCTCGATGCTGACGCCCTTGACGACGGTGCGCTGCTTGTATTTCTTGACCAAACTGTCTGTTCTGAGTAGCATTATATAATTCCTTCCTTGATGATGTCGTGAATATGAACCATTCCAATGTATCTGTCGCCGTCCATGACGGGAAGCACTGAAATTTCTTTATGTTGCATTATGTTGAGTGCGTCGGCGACAAGAGAGTTTTTCTCGACTGTGCGAGGGTTTTTCGTCATGATGTCGCGTACCTTCACAGCCTCGATGTTTGGGTGTCTCATCAGCATTCGACGCAGGTCGCCGTCGGTGACGATACCCACGAGCTGTCCGTTTTCGATGACGGCGGCGGCACCGAGCATCTTTTCGGAAATCTCGATGATGGCCTGTGTCATGATGTCGTCGGGACTCACCTGTGGCGTGCCATTTTTCACGCAGAGGTCGCCAACGGTGAGGTAAAGACGTTTGCCCAAGGCACCACCTGGATGGAACTTTGCGAAGTCCTGCGCCGTGAATCCGCGCAGTTTGAGGAGCGCTACTGCCATGGCGTCACCCATCACAAGTTGAGCCGTGGTGGAACTGGTCGGAGCGAGGTTGTTTGGACAGGCCTCTCGCGGCACGGTGGTGTCGAGCACAAAATCGGCTTGTTTTGCCAGATATGACTCGCGGTTGCCGACGATGGCGACGAGCTTGTTTTTCCTTATTTTTATCAAAGGTATCAACACTTTAATCTCAGGTGTTTCGCCACTTTTCGACACTATAACAACCACGTCGTTGTCGCGGATGATGCCTAAATCACCGTGGATGGCGTCGGCGGCGTGCATGAAGACAGCCGTCGTGCCCGTCGAATTGAGCGTAGCGACGATTTTTTGCGCTATATTTGCGCTTTTCCCAATGCCAGAAACGATGACATTGCCCTTCGAATTATATATTAATTCGACCACTTTTTCGAAATCATCGGTGAGAAGTGACTTTAATCCTAAGATTGAATTTGCTTCATTATCAATGACTTGCAGCGCAATTTCGCGTAAATTTTCCATTTTTGAAAATTTTTTTAAAAATTTCTTGTTTTATTAAAATTAAAAGTTATAACTTTGTAAAAATAACGATGCAAAGATAAGGATTATTTTTTAATGCTGAAACTATGGCAAAAATTGATGAAAAAAGTTTACATGATTTACTGAAGAACGTCTTCGGATTCGACCAGTTTAAAGGAAATCAGAAGGCTATCATAAAAAGCATTCTCTCGGGAAACAACACGTTTGTGCTGATGCCGACGGGTGGCGGTAAATCATTGTGCTACCAACTGCCAGCCTTGATGAGCGAAGGCACGACGATTGTGGTTTCACCACTTATTGCCTTGATGAAGAACCAGGTTGACATGATTCGTAACTTCGGTGCTGACACAGGTATCGCCCACGTGATGAACTCGTCGCTGTCGAAGGCGGAACTGCTGCAGGTGCGCGAAGACCTCGTCAACAAGAAGACCAAGCTGCTCTATGTCGCGCCTGAATCGCTGACGAAAGAGGAGACGCTGGAGTTTCTGCGAGGCTTGGACATCGCTTTCTTTGCCATCGATGAGGCACACTGTATCTCGGAATGGGGTCATGACTTCCGTCCGGAATACCGCCGTCTGCGCCCTATCATCAACGCCATCAACCCGAAGCTGCCAATCATCGCTTTGACAGCCACGGCCACCGTGAAGGTGCAGCAGGACATCATGAAAAACCTTGAGATTCAAGATGCCAAGATATTCAAATCGTCGTTCGACCGCCCGAATCTTTATTACGAGGTGAGACCGAAGACGAAAGATGTGGTCAAAGACATTATAAAATATATCAAACAGAACCCTGGAAAATCGGGCATCGTGTATACACTGAGCCGTAAAAAGGTGGAGGAACTCGCTGAGACTCTGCAAGTTAACGGCATCAAAGCGTTGCCATACCACGCCGGTTTGGACAGCCAGACACGCCGCGAGAATCAGGACAAGTTCCTGATGGAGGAGGTCGATGTCATTGTGGCTACCATAGCCTTCGGCATGGGCATCGATAAGCCAGATATCCGTTTCGTGATCCACCACGACATCCCGAAGAGCCTCGAAGGCTATTATCAGGAGACTGGCCGCGCCGGTCGTGACGGTGGCGAGGGTAACTGCATCGCATTCTACGACTACGAAGATATTCATAAACTCGAGAAATTCAATAAAGGCAAGAACGTCGCTGAACAGGAGATTGCACGCGAATTGCTCAACGAGACAGTGACTTACGCCGAATCGCCAGTTTGTAGACATAAACTGTTGCTGCATTATTTCGGCGAGGAATACGAAAAGGAAAACTGCGGCGCTTGCGACAACTGCCTCAACCCGAAGGTGCGTTTCGACGGTCAGGAAGACATAAAACTGGTAATTGAAGCAGTGCTGGCTACGAAACAGCTGTTTAAGACCAAGCATATCTCGGAACTCCTTGCAGGAAAAGAGACTGGTGACATCAAGACCGCGAAGCACGATACCAACGAATATTTCGGTGCCGGCGACGACCACGACGAGAAATATTGGACCTCAATAATCCGTCAGGCTTTGGTTAACAAATTGTTAGTCAAAGATATAGATAACTACGGAATCCTGAAGGTGCCGAAAGAAGGCAAGGATTTCGTCAAGAAACCGTACACCGTGATGGTGGCTATGGACCACGATTACGACAAAGGCGATGACGATGAGTTCGACGAAGACCGCGTGTCGCTGTCGAAGGACTCAGGCACCGACAAGACCTTGTTCTCGATGTTGAAAGACCTTCGCAAGACTATCGCGAAGAAGAAAAATCTGCCACCATTCGTGATTTTCCAAGACCCATCGCTGGAGGATATGGCAATCCAGTATCCTATCACGATGGAGGAGCTGACACAGATAGCAGGCGTGGGTGCTGGAAAAGCACAGAAATTCGGTCAGCCGTTTATCGATCTCATCAAAGAATACGTCGAGGAGAACGAGATTACACGTCCGAACGACATGGTGGTGAAGTCGGTGGTGAACAAATCAGCATTGAAAATCAGCATCATACAGAATATCGACAAGGAGATTCCGCTCGAAGACATCGCCTATTCAAAGAACCTTGAATTCGACGAGCTCCTGACTGAAATCGAGAGTATCGTGGCGAGCGGAACGCATCTCGACATCAGATATTACACCCGCGACAATATCGACCAGTATCATCAGGAGGACATCATTCAATATTTCAAAGAGGCTGAGAGCGATGACCTTGAGACGGCGATGAAGACATTGGGCGAGAACGAATACGAAGAGGAAGAGGTGAGGTTGATGAGAATACAGTTCTTGTCGGAAGTCGGTAATTAATATGAAAAAAGTACTGTTTTTATTAGTCGTTTTGTGCGTTTTAGGCAGCTGTAGCAGTGAAAAGAAGAGACAGTCGCCGGAGGTGTTGCTTTCTGAAGAGCAGATGGTCGACGTGATTACCGACGTGCAGATCATGGAGGCAACTATAAGCTATAAACGTAATACAAATCAGAAGACAGCATATCTGAAAACCATCGGCTACGACACGCTTTTTTCGCATTACGGCATCACCGATTCAATCTTTGAAGAGAATATGAAGTACTACAACGACGTTGATCCTTATACACTTATAAGAATTATGGACTCGGTGGAGGTGCGCCTTGAGCGGATGAAGAATCAATGAAAATGCTCGTAAACGATTTTTGCCTTGGCGGGACCGACAATCTCGCTAAGTCGTTGTAAATCAGCTTCTTTAATGTTTTTTACGGATTTCAATTCGAGGAGTAGCTTCTCGGCGGTGGCCTTTCCTATACCTTTGATGTCGTTCATCTCGGAATGCACGAAGCCTTTCTGGAACTGCTTGCGATGGAAGGTGATTGCAAATCTATGCACCTCGTCCTGGATGTGCGTCAGAAGCTTGAAAACCTCAGAGTTTATCTTGATTTGCACGGTTTTTGGAGGGAATCCGAAGAGCAGCTCATTTGTACGGTGGCGGTCATCTTTGGCAAGTCCTGCAATAGGAATACTGAGATGAAGCTCGTCCTCTATAACCTGGCGTACTACCTCCATCTGGCCTTTGCCGCCGTCGGTGATGATGAGGTTTGGCAGCTCTTTGCCTTCTTCTTTGAGTCGCGAATAGCGGCGGCGCACCACCTCACGCATCGAGGCATAGTCGTCGGGACCTTGCACCGTCTTGATGTTGAAATGGCGATAACCGGCCTTGTTAGGCTTGCCGTTGACGAACTGCACCATGCCTGCCACAGCATAGTCGCCTTGGAAGTTGGAGTTGTCGAAACACTCAATGACTGCTGGCGGTTCCGGCAGATGTAAGTCTTTCTGTAGCTCTGCCAAAACACGTTTAGAATGGCGTTCAGGGTCGACGAGAGAGCGCAGTTTCTCGGTCTCAGCACGATATTGCTTGGCGTTGCGAGTTGAGAGAGCCAAAATCTCGACTTTCTCGCCTTTCTTTGGAATGGTGAACTTCACGTTTTCGAGTTCCATGTCGAGCTTGAGCGGAACAATGATTTCGCGTACGGAACTCTCAAACCGCTGACGTAACTCGATGATTGCCAACGACAAAAGCTCTTCGGGCGTTTCTTCCAACCGACGTTTCATCTCGATGGAAAATGATTGTATTATCGCTCCCTGGATG
>JAEEGL011250126.1_pt1 | contig 10245 bp, 1 predicted proteins | sample 9134231 | NCBI WGS metagenome assembly JAEEGL01 (sample SAMN16246548, study PRJNA631951) | gut metagenome | biome: gut microbiome; feature: rumen; material: fiber-attached | host: Bos | place: Iran: Karaj | collected 2018-10 | reverse complement strand
GTTGTTCGAGCTGACGCTGACGGTGTAGTAGGTCGTCTGGCTGCCATCCTCGGCAAAGTTGGCCGTGAGGCTCACGTTGCCAGTGACGGTGAAGCTGCGAACGGCGTTGGTGTCGCCGTCGCTCCACATCTCGAAGTGGTAGCCTTCGTTGGCGGTGGCGGTGACGGTGGCGGTGGTGCCCTCGACATACTGGCCGCTGCCGGTGACGCTACCCCAGGCGGGGTTGTTGGCCGCAACGGTGACGGTGTAGATCGTCGGCTCGACGCCGCCGGAGGTGGTGGTGAAGGTCACCGGTGCGCAAGGCACGGTGATGCCCTCGGCGCAGTTGTTGTAGATGACCACGGCGTAGTCGGTCTCCTCATCGAGGCCGGTGATGATGTAGCTGTTGGTGCTGACGATGGCTTCACCCTCAAGATCCTGCTGGTTGAAGGGCAACAGACCCCAGATGACACGGTAGCTGGTGCTGGTACCAGTCCAGTTGACGGTGGCAGTGGTGGAGCCGGCGGCGACGGTCACGTTGGTGACAGCCTCGCAGGCGGCGGTGGTGAAGCTCACAGTGTCACTCCACGGACCCGGGATGTCAGTGTTGGCACCGCAGAGGGCGCGGACAGCGGCACTGTAGGGCATGTCGGCGGCAAGGCCACCGATGGTCGGCGTGGTGGTCGTCACGGTGACAAGAGTGTCAATCGTGTTGCTGAAGATATGGACACCCCAGGCGCTCTCCTCGTTGCCGACGTTCCAGCTGAGGCTGACGGTGTTGTAGGAGGTGCCGGTAACAGTGAGGCTGTCGGGAGCCATGCAACCCAATTCGGCAGTGGTGAAGTTGACAATTCTCCAGTTGCTCCAGAGGTTGCTGTCGCACTGCTGGCGGACAGCGACATAGTACTGTGTCTCGGGCTCCAGTCCGGTGAGGTTGAACACACCGGTGGTGCTGGTCATAGTGTTGCCGAGGTTGGCATCGTCGGTGCCATACTGCATCTCGAAGCTCATGCCGCTACCTATGGCAGTGATGGTAGCGCTCTGTGCGTCGATGTTGCTGACGGTGGCATTGGGAGTAGAACAACCGCCACCGATACCGTCGACCACAATGGAGTCGATACCGATTCCGTAGCCGTATGAATCAGTATGCTCGAAAGCAATCTGATAGGTGTTGCTGGTGTTAGGCAGGTTGATGGTGTCGAAAGCCCAAGTAGCAGCCGCATCTGTATAGGTCTTCAGCAGGTGCCAGCTATCGCTTACCGAGGTGCGGTAGTAGACGCGCAGCTCGTCGATGTCGCCAGTCCACGAACGGTTGACGTGCCAGAACGAGAGTGTGGCGGGAGTGCCGGGAGTGAGGGCCAGAACCGGGGTGATGAGTTTGGTGACATCGCCGGTGGAGTTGTGAGTAATCAGCGCATTGTGGCTACCGCTGTGGGCACCGGTGGATGTGCTGTAGTCGCCAGTACCATATTCCCACTCGCCGTCGCCGTTCTGGCTCCAGCAATCGAAGGTGGCAACATCCTCAAAGTCTTCAACCCACGGGAACTCATCAACAGAGGAGCAAGGAGTGGCGAAGGTTATCGAGGTGGCAAAGCTGGTATCGCCGACACCGCAGATGGCACGCAGGTATACCGTGTAGCTCTGGGGAGCTGCAAGGCCGGAGATAGTGGTGCTGGGAGTGCTGACGATGGTGGTGGTACCGTTGCAGGTCACCTCCCACTCACTTTCGTTTCCAACAGGAGTCCAGGCGATGGTGGCGGAAGTTTCGGTCACGTCATTCAGGACGATGTTCTGGGGTTGCGGGCAAGAGAGACGGACAATCTGCACATTGTCGACTGCTGCCGGAGGATTGGTACCGCCGCTGCCGTCGTTGGACCACATAAGCACAAAGTAGTAGTTGCCTGTTGCAGCCAGCGAGAATGTGACATTGACGTTGTTCCAGTTGCTGCTTAGGCTCAAGGTGTAGGGCGAAGAAGTGTTGCCGGTCAGCTCAATCCAATCGGTAGGAACGGGAGCTGTCGCAGCAGCATAAGTGCCACTGCCGAGAGGCATGGCCGAACCGGGCGTGAACGCGACGGTGGCCGGGGCGAGGAACACGCGGAGCCAGTCATAGCTTGAACTTTCACCCTGGCACTTCCAGTCATAGCTGACAACATAGTCGCCGACGCTATCGAAGGCAAGAAGCTTGGTTGCATAGACATGCGACTCACTGTAGTTGCTGTAGCTGTTGCTGCTGCCGCCATCGTTGCTGATGTAGATGGAACGGCTGCCGCCATTGTTGACAGCGCTGTCGATGTACCACTTGTTGGTGCAGGTGCCGTTGAAAATCATCCAGTCCACATCCTGACCAACCTCGAAGCCTGTGCTGTAGGGCAGCATGTCGGGGATGGCTGTGGTGGTGAAGGATATGCTGGTGGGGTCGGAAATCAAGCCATCGCCGCAGTCGGTGAAGACGCTAACCTGATAGGTGGTCAGCGGGGAAAGGGTGGTGAAGGTGTAGCTGCTGTCGCCATAGACATTGACGGTGTCGGTATAGGAGGCGCCGTCGGTGATGGTCACAATGTAGTTGCCGGTGCTGCTGCCCGTGAAGACCACGGTGGCATTGTCGCTGGTCACGCCGGTGGCGGCCACGCCGATGGGATGGACGCAGCTGAGATCGAAGCAGGATACCTGCAACTCAAAACCAGAATAGTTGGTAGAACCATCGGAGTGGAACTTGATGGTGACAGGGCCGACAACATCAATCGGGCCGACAACAGTGGAATACACACCGCTCAGGTTATCCTGGAAGAGCACGGTGCCGGAGGTGCCAACACCCTCGTAGATGGTCAAGTAGTCCCAAGTAGTCTCAGTCTCCGAGATACCGCTGATGGTGAGGCCGTTGCCTTCAACAGCGGGGTAGATGACAATCTGGTCGTCGCAGTAGGTTGTATAGTCGCCAGTTGCGCCGCCATTGTCATAGATAATAGCGTTGCAAGTGTAGAGGGTATCCATCTGGTTGATATTGACGACATCGACGCCGATGCTGAAGTCGACAGGGCCAACCCAGGGGCTGTCGTCGTCAAGGCAGTTGGTGCGCACATAGGCCTGATAGAAACCATCGGCCAAACCGTCAACCTCATAGTTGGTGACGGTGAGGGGTATCGTGGTGGCATCGGCAAGAGCGAAGCCTGTGGTGCCATAGACAAGTTCCCAGGCACCGTTCTCGTCGCCAGTCCAGTTGAAGTTGGCGGTGTCGGCGGAAGTGGTGACAGTGAAAGCCGTCGGGGGCAGGCAGGCGGGGCAGGGGTCGGCCACGTTGGCCAAGACATCACCCGAGGAGTGGTTGTCCATATTGGCGATGGTGAAGACAACCACGCCTGCACCGTCGACAACAGTGCCACCCATCTCATCGGGATAGTTGCCTGAGGTGTAGATGATGGCCACACTGTCGCCCGAGCAGACCTGAACCTGCACGGTGGCGCTGTTGCCACTCGAAATGGTGGCGCTGCCCACAATGGAGCCGCCCTGGACAAAGTTGATGGCGTTGCCGTTCCAGCCGTCGCCATAGGAGTCGGTGGCATTGACGGTGAAGTTGCACGAGCCGCTCAAGCAGTCGGTGCGACCGGTGGTGCTAGCATACTGGCTGCTAGTGTCGCCCGAGCTGCAAAGCGAGCGCAGAGTGAACGTATAGTTGGTGTTGGGTTCAAGACCGGTGACAGTGTAGGGGTTGGTGTTGACGGTCACGGTGCTGTCGCCGATGCCAAGCAGCCATTCGGTCTCCTCGTAGCCGGGAGTCCAGCTGATGGTAATATCGGTGGCGGTAGCAGTGTCGACAGTCAGACCGGTGGGACGCGGGCAGGCGTAGAGCGTGGTGGCGTTGATGGTGGAGGAGACGGGGCTTTCGCCGTCGCCGCAGTCAACGCTGACAGCGAAGTAATACTTCTTGTGGCTTTCAAGGCCGGAGAAGGTGTAGTACTGGTCGGTGGTGGTCACGATGAAGGTGTCCTGGCTGTTGCCGCTGGCGCGATAGTAGACGGTGTAGGTGGCACCGCTGTTCAGCTCGTCCTCCCACGAGAGGGTCATGCCGTCGGGGGTGATGTCGCTGATGCTGAGGTTGGAGACGGGATAGCAGCCCTCGAAGTCGTTGATTTCGAAGTCGTCCATCATCAGGGTATAGCTGCTGCCCGGGGTGCCGGTAACGCGCATGGCCATGCGGTTGCCGCTGCCGCTGTAATTGGCAAAGTAGACGGTGTAGGGGTGGTACGAGTTGTGCCAGTTGCCATTGCTGCCGACGGTCAGGTTGACGGTGTCGACAACCACAAAGTCGGTATCCTCGAGCACGCCAACCTCGAGCACGAAGTTCTGGTTCATCACCGAGGCGTAGAAGGAGAGGCTCTTCATGCTGATGTCGTCGAACTGGGGCAGGGCCACAATCTCGGTGGCACCGGTGCTGCTCTCGAATTCGAAATAATTCGGGCTGCTGTATGAATTGGTCGAATAGTTGTAGACCGAGGGGAAGGTTCCGCTGCCGCTGCCGTCGCTCTGGATGGCGGTCCAGCAGGGAGGCACCTCGCCGCCTTCCACATCGTCGAAGTCGGTGCTGTAAGGCAGCACTGAGATGATGCCGCAGCCAGTGCGGAAGGAGCCGCTGATAGGGCTGGTGATGCTGCCGTCGTCGCAAACGGTGACAGCACGCACAGTATATACGGTGTTGGTGTTGAGGCCGGTGATGGAATAGACACTGTCGGCAACGTCGGCCGAGTCGACAATAGTGTCGTTCAGATACCAGTAGATGCGGTAACTGGAACCGTCGACACCGGTGATGTTGATGTCGGCACCATCCTCAACAATGTTGCTGGCGCTGACCGACAGGGGGCGTGCGCAGGCGGGTATGGGTTCGACCACCAGGTCGTCGACATACCAGTACCAGTTGTTGGAGTTGCCGTTGTGGCGCAGGGCGATGCGTGCATTGTCGGGGGCACCAATCATGGGCACCTCTTTCTCCTCGTAGTCGCTGAAGCTGTCGTAGCTCCAGTTGGCCAGCTCAACAAAAGCGTTGGAATCGTTGATATATCCTACCGAGAAGGTGCCGCAGTAGCTGCTGGTGAAGCTCTCCGGACGGGTCCATAAACGAACCTGAAGGTCGCCTGTAGGCTGATCCATCGGGGGCAGGAGTACGGTCTGAACATTCTCACCTGAATTGCCGCGGAAGTCGAGGTAGTTGCTGCCGCTGTGGGCGTAGGAGGAGCCTTCTCTAACATAAATCATGCCGCTCTGCACATCCCAGCACTCGGGATAGGCCATAGTGGGGAGGCCTTCAAAGCCTTCGGCGAAAGGTACAACAGCCTGGCCACAGGTGGTGCGGAAGCTGGCGGTGGTGGGGGTAACGGTCGAGCCGTCGCCGCAGTCGGGGGTGACAGCGAAGAAATACTGGGTGGAGGAATTCAAGCCACTGATAATGGCGAAGGTGTCGGTGACATTGTATTCATAGTTGGTGTCGGTGCTGCCAGCGGCCCAGTAGGCCACGGTGTAAGAGGCACCGCTGTTGATGGTGTCAACCCAGTGGAGGGTCACACTGGCGCTGTCGATGTCGGTGGCCGTAAGGTGTCTAACACGGAAACAGGTGATGACAGGAGCATCATCGCAGCCGATGAACTTGTACCAAGCCACAGTGGATGTGCTGGTGCCGGAAGGAAGAGAGCCGATAGTGTAGGGACCGGAGTCCTGATTGTCGTAACGGCCAAGGGTTGCTCCGGCGTTGAACGCCGCAAACGTCGAGCCGTTTAAATAAGAACCGTGATTACGGCGCACAGCAACAACAATGTTGCTCACTCCGTCCCAAATGAACGGCGTGTCGAACACGATTGTCTGCCAGTCGGTAGTGCTGTAGCTCATACTGCCAGACCAGACAAGCTCGAACGCATCTGGATCGTTGAGATAACCTGCGCTGAGGTCCTCAAGCTCGGTATTGGCCAGATAGATTTCGCAGTTGTCGAAATACGTGCCGGCCGTCGTCGAGGTGGGCTTGAACTGCAAAGCCCTGATTGTGCCGATACCTGTAAGGTCTTCGGCCAGCACCAGAACCTCACTGAAACTATAGTTGTAATAACTATAGCCAGGCATGTAGTTGGTGGTGGTCGTCGACGTGTCGGCGTTGCTCACCGTCACAGGGTCGCCGCTGTCGCAGGTAACCTGTGCCCATGTCGTCAGAGGCAGCAGTAAAGACGCCAGGAACGACAGAATAATTAGACGTTTTTTCATAAAATTGGATTTTGTTAATAATATAAGTATTTCATCTCCAAAGACATAATCGCAAAAGCGCATCATGCCAGGCCTACAAAAATACAAAAAAAATCAACACGGCGAATTTTTTTAGTTTAAGTTTTGAGTTTTGAGTTTAAGTTTCTAGTTCTAGGCGTCCCCCCTTGAGGGGGGCAGGGGGGTGTTTGGGGGTAGCCTCGCCAGGGCTGCTATAGGGTTGCTATAGGGCTGCTATAGGGTTGCTATAGGGCTGGTACGGTTTTTTATCGGCTCTGACACGGCTAGGACACGGAGCGCAAACGGAGCGGGTGTTGAAAATCAGGCAATTAGGTGGCTAGAAAAGGCATAAAGGCTATGTAATCAGTAGATTACATAGCGGTCATGGGCAGTTTTAAGTTTCAGTTTTGAGTTTTAGTTTTCAGCAGAAAGCGTGTCGGAGACACGCTACCTTGCTGCCGCGTGGGGGTCTCCCTGTCGCTGTGGGTGGTGTTTCTCCGACACGCCTGGTACGCAGGCGACCCGCCTGCAAAAAAGGATTATGGGATGTTCTATAAATTCGTTTTAAAGAAAACCCCTACGGGGTATAATTGTTGATAATTAGATGTTTGCTATTGAAAGAAATGCCCTACGGGCAATTAATAGAAGTCACCTTGAAAAATAATTTGCGTCGGCTGTAACATTTGGGATAAGTTTTGCGTCTATAGGACGTGAAGGATGGGCCTAAGGGATGTTCTATAAATTCGTTTTAAAGAAAACCCCTACGGGGTATAATTGTTGATAATTAGATGTTTGCTATTGAAAGAAATGCCCTACGGGCAATTAATAGAAGTCACCCTAATTGGTTTTAACTATGAGACGGACGGTGATATTGGCGACTGTGATGCTGCTGGCGGTGACGGCGGCGAGGGGGCAGACGACGCATGGGTCGGACTTCTGGGGGGTGTTCTTGCGTAACATGTTCGAGGGCGACGCGGTGGACTACTGCTTTGTGGCTACGGGTCCCGACAATGCCATTGTCCATGTGGAGAGCCCTGTGCAAGGGTGGGACACCACGGTGTATATGACGGGCGGCGGCGTGAGCTATATCCATGTGCCCACCGACGTGGCCCTGCCCTGCCGGACAGGCAACCCGGGGAGCAGCCACTGCGTGGAGAATGTGCTGGGCAACGGCTTCCACATCACCAGTACGGCACCCATATCGCTATATGCCAGCGACTATGGCCCCTACAGCTACGACATCACCACCTTATTGCCCACCACGGCCTTGCAGTCGCACTACATTGCGCAGCACCACAACGGCCTCTTCTGCGAATACCTGACGGCCTTCGTCGCTGTGGAGGACAGCACAGTGCTGACCATGCGACTGCCGTGCAACACGCGCAGCCATCAGCGTGGCGACACCCTCAATGTCAGTCTCCGTCGCGGCGAGACGATGACCCTCTACACCAACGACTACTACAGCCAAGATGCCGAATGGTTCACCGGCATGGAGGTAACCTCCAACGGACGGCCTTTCACCATGTTCAACGGAGCCATAGGAGATGTCGGCGGGCTGGACTACATTGAAGGCTATGGGTACGAGAGCAACTGTCTGGCCGCTGACCACTGCTACGAGCAGACGCTGCCCATCGGCAAATGGGGGCGGAGCTACCTGCTGACATCGCCGGTCTCGAAGAGCAGCGGCGACTGGGTGGTCGTCACCTCGATGGCCGACAGCTGCCTGCTGCGTCTGGACGGCGACAGCCTGGCCTCCCTGCAGCGCGACAGCTCGCTGATGTATTTCCTGCCAGCCGACACGGTGCAGCTGCTCACCGCCAGCCAGCCTGTATGCGTCACGATGTTCTTCACCGGCGGACAGTGCAACAACGACGTGGGCGACCCCTCGTCGGTGACGCTGCCGCCACTGGAGCAGGGCACCGAAGACGCCTACTTCTACTCCATCAACACCGAAGGCGTGACCGACCACTATGCGAACATCACCGCCACCATATCGGCAGTGCCGTACATCACCTTCGACGGCCAGCCCATAGGCCAGTATTTCACGCCCTACAACGAATCAATCGGTTACGCCCGCCTGCATATAGACACCGGTGCGCACCAACTCCGCGCCACGCGCGGTGCCTTCTCGGCTTGGTTCTACGGCCTAGGATACTATGAGAGCTATGCATACACCGCCGCAATGGCTCTGCGTCCGCAGGAGGTGCAACTGCTGGTGGACGGCAGCTATGGCCCGGAGTTCACAGTGTGCCCGAACGATACCGTGGTGCTAGAAGCGTTCTCGATGCGGGGCGACACGGTGGCGCGGTGGACCATAGACGGCGTGGAGATTGCCGACAGCTCGGCGATACTGCCGTGGTGCTTCACCACGGCAGGCAACCACAGCATCACGGCACTGCTGCACGGCAGATGCATAACAGACTGGTGCGACACCATAAGAGGTTGCATCGAGGTGAACGCAATGGCGTTGACCATACTGCCCGACACCTTCTGCATCGGTGCGCCGTGCCTTTGGCATGGACGAACCATCGACACAACAGGACTATACACCGACACCCTGCGCAGTGCTGCGGGGTGCGACAGCGTGGTACAGCAGCGCATAGTGTTGGTTGAGCCGGGAGACATCAGCATCACGGCCGACCGCACGCAGATATGCGAGGGCGACACGGTGAGAATCAGCGTCAGGGGCATCCCGATGGTGCATTGGCACTCCACGCCGACGGATTCCAGCTTGGCCGGGCAGGAAGAGAGCGTGACGATAAGCGTTGCACCGCACGAGAACACCACCTATTGGCTTGATGGCGGTGACGGTATTGCGGTGAGCATCGCAGTGCTGCCCACGCCGCATCCCTGCATCATGCTGGCGAGGGACTATATCGACTACGACGATGCACTGCTGGAGATTACGGACTGCACAGAAGGAGCATCCTCGCGGCAGTGGATTTTCGGCGACGGTGCGCGATTCACCTCGGCCCATGTGCGTCGCCACCTGCACAAACCGTTGCCCGACGGTATGGTGGTGACACTGCACGTGTGCAACACGTTGAACTGCTGGGCCGACACGTCGCTGTGGCTGCCGCTGAAGGTGCAGTCGGTGTGGTTTCCCAACATCTTCGTGCCGGGCTATCACGACGATGGCGGGTTCGGCTGCCGCACCACGCTTGAAGTCGAGGTTTTCGAGCTTGTGGTATATAACCGCAGGGGACTGCTGGTGTGGAGCACCGAAGATGTCGATGCCCGTTGGAATGGTGCTGACGAGCCGCAGGGCACATACGTCTACAAATATTACATCCGATCCACCACCGGCCGTGTCGACAGCGGAACCGGCACGGTGACCCTTATTCGCTAATTTATGAAAAGAAAACGCCTACCCCGAAGGGGAACCGAACACCAATGAAGATAAATAAATGCAGTGAGGAACGGCGTAATTGCTCCGTAGGAGCTTTCTTTTAATAGAAAAATGTATATCATTGATTTTTATACTCCGTAGGAGTTTCCATTAATTTTGATGCGTTTGTCCCTGGCAAGAATAAAATATTTTTGGTCATGTCGGGAAAAATTCGTACTTTTGCAGCCGAATTTGAAACAATGATACCATGCTACGGCAAAATGCTCATAACTCGCTGATTATTACCCCCCCCAGTTTGCTGGTCTTGTAAACGGGAAGGGAGGAAGCTCTACTTTTATTATTGACTCTCACCACCCTGCTGCCCACACCTTGGGCGGCGGGGCGGGATGGTTTTGTGATGGTTTTTTAGTTGCCATGACATGGCAACATACTGAACTTTGGTTGCAACACTGTTGCAACATACAGAACTTTACGCCTCTGCACAATAATTTCGGCTGTTTGGCGACAAAATTCACAAATAATCAATTAACCTTTTAACACTTAAACACAATGAAGAAAATCTTACTGACGATTTTGGCTGTGCTGGCTATGAGTGGCATGGCAATGGCGCAGACGGCGCCGTCGGACATTAACCTGCATCGCAACGCGGACGGCTCGTGGAGCTTCATCATGCCGGG
>JAEEGL010858467.1_pt1 | contig 10245 bp, 9 predicted proteins | sample 9134231 | NCBI WGS metagenome assembly JAEEGL01 (sample SAMN16246548, study PRJNA631951) | gut metagenome | biome: gut microbiome; feature: rumen; material: fiber-attached | host: Bos | place: Iran: Karaj | collected 2018-10 | reverse complement strand
GATGTGATGGACAATACCATACGGCGCCTTAACTACAATGCCGGCGCGCGCGGCTTCCTGCGTTTCGGCTTTATGGCAGGTTATGCTGCAGCTTTCCTCTGGGGAGTGTTCGGCATAAAGAGCGGTGCGGTCACATTCGGTATGATGACGGCTTTCCTGCAGCTTGTCGGACAGGTCCAGCGTCCCATCGCCGACATCAGCCGTCACATTCCCGCGTTCATACATTCCCTTACTTCGGTGGAGCGCCTTCTCGAACTGACCGAACTCCCTCTCGAAACCAACGAGGGAGACATCCTCTTCAAGGGAGCCCCCGGCATCAAGGTCGAAGATGTCACCTTCGCTTATTCCGATGTGCCCGAAGGAATGCCCGTGCAGATGGTCTTCGAGCATTTCACCTATGACTTCAAGCCCGGCACAGTCACTGCTATAATGGGCGTGACAGGTGCGGGCAAGAGCACTCTGACGAAGCTTATGCTGGCGTTGTTGCGTCCCACTTCCGGCAGCATCACGGTCTATGACGACGAGCTGTCCGTCCCTGTCAGTCCCGCTACCCGCTGCAACTTCCGCTATGTCCCTCAAGGCAACAGCCTTATGAGCGGCACCGTGCGGGACAATCTCCTGCTGGCCAATCCCTTGGCCACGGAGGAAGAGATGAAGGAGGCCCTGCATATGGCCGTGGCCGACTTTATCCTCGACCTTCCCGACGGCCTCGATACGCTTTGCTCAGAGAAGGGAAGCGGCCTCAGCGAAGGCCAGGCGCAAAGAGTCGCCATTGCCCGCGCGCTTCTGCACACCGGAGGAGTCCTCATCCTGGACGAGTCCACTTCCGCCCTCGACAGGGATACGGAGGACGAACTCCTGAGGCGCCTGTCCAAAAAACTCAGCGGCGGGAAAACCATTATCTGGATTACCCACCGCGAGTCTGTGACCAGCATCGCAGATGCCGTCCTGAGGATATAGCAGTCTATTGATGGTCGCGGACGCAACGGACGTTGGCCGCGAAGGAAGACTTATCCGAATGCCCCATGAACAGGTCGGGGCTCTCATCGTAGAAATAACGGTAGAACGCCTGCTTGTCGTCCTTCTCGTCGGAGGTCCAGAACGTGGCGTATTCGTACATCGAATCGAAATCCGCTTTCGTTTCCTGCTTTACGGCATAGCCGAGCGGAAGCATAGAAAGCCCCAGCTGGTCGGTGATCTTGACCTTCGGCCAGTACTCCCACATCTTCTTTCCGTTGAACGAAATGTCGCCCATGAACCCTCCCGCAACGGATTGGAACCGGCTTTCTGGGTCTGGCCTGCTGCCGCTGATGACGGATGCCGCGTCGGCCCATTCGTCCAGGCTGGAGAGATGCCAGCCTTCGGGACAGGCGGATATGGCTTCGTCCCAGGTATAGAAGCGTCCGAAAACTTCGGAGGCGGCTTCACAGTTGTCCAGCGGAGTGCCGGCGCCCTTATACGCGAGATTCTCCCTGAACCAGTCTTTGGAACCTATGGTAGTGCACCAATACTCGTGCGAATCGCGCGGGTCTACGAAGCGGAAGTCCTTGCTTTCGTCGAAGGAAAGGCCGCTTATGCTGCCGTTCTCCCTGTCGGACTTGACTATCGTGATGGAGTGGGAGGTGCTGCTGGACTGATATCCTTCGGCATATGCAACGCAATATACCGTCACCGTGCAGAGAGTGTCGGTGAGGGTGATGGAATAATTGACGGTGGTGTCCTTGCGGGAGCTGATGGGATTGGCGTACCAATAGTAATTCACTTCCTTGCCGTCATCGGCCTTGACGCCCTTGGCAGTGAACGAGAACGTGTCTCCCGCTACCCCGTAGGTGGGGAGTGAGAACTCTGGCACTCCGTTCAGAAAGTAAAGGGTTTCGTCTTCGTCGGGGTTGCAGGATGCGAGGCCGAGCGCAACGAGGACGGCGAGTCCCGGCAATATGTATTTTTTGATGTCCATGAGAGTCATTACAGTCATTTAACCCACAAATATCGATATTTTTGGTATAAAAACCATTAACTTTGTACAAATACTTTGCCGCTCCCGATATGAGGATGAAAGAAATAGCCGCTCTCGCTCTCTTGCTGGTCCTTTGCATCTGTCCCGGATGCGATCGCTTTGTCGCAGTCACCGGATATGCGCAGGGCGGTACATACTCGGTCAAGCTCAATCTGAAGGGAGTTCGCGTGAAACGCGCCGAGATAGCGTCTTCCATAGATTCCATACTCACCCTTGTGGACACCACGCTGTCAGGCTACAACAAATCCTCCCAACTCAGCCGTTTCAATGCCGGAGAGCCCATAGTTCCCAACCGGCTTTTCTCGGACATCTATGCCTATTCCCGTGACATCTGGGAGGAGACGGAGGGCTGCGTAGACGTGGCCGCAGGGCCTCTTTTCGATATCTGGGGCTTCGGCTTTTCGAATGATTCCCTCCCTTCGGACGACCGGGTACGCAAGGTGCTCGAGAGTTGTGGAATGGCGCGTCTCAGTCCTGCGATAACCCCGGGCCGTACCCTTGTGACGGCAGGCGAGAAAATCAATTTCAACGCTATCGCCCAAGGTTACACTTGCGACCTGGTCGCGGATTATCTCCATTCCATAGGGGTGAAGGACATGCTTGTGGACATAGGCGAGATATACTGCTCCGGACACAATCCTTCCGGGCGCGACTGGAGCATAGGCGTCGACCGGCCGGTCGACGGCAATGATACGCCTGGTGCGGACTTGGACGGTATCTGGCTGTCGGACGGACGCTCATGCGGTATCGTCACTTCCGGCAATTACCGCAAGTTCTATGTCCGCGACGGCCGCAAGTACTCCCACACCATCGACCCTCGTACGGGATATCCCGTGGAAGACAGCCTACTCAGCGCCACGATAGTAGCCCCCACCGCAGCTGCTGCCGACGCCTATGCGACCTATTGCATGGTCCTGGGTTTTGAGGGAGCCAGGAGTTTCATCGAGGGCCGTCCCGACCTTGAGGGCTACCTTATCCGCGACGAGGATGGTACGATGGTGGAATGGGCATCGCCCGGTTTTACGCTGCGCTGATGGACTGCATCTGTAGATATGACTCTCCGCTCGGAGGTATCACGCTGGCCGGTGAAGGTCCGGCGCTGACAGGGTTGTGTTTCGACAGGCAGGCTCATGCCGGATTCCTGGGTGCAGAGGGCTGGCTTCCCGTTTTTGACGATGCCCGCCGGTGGCTGGACGTCTACTTCGCAGGGAAGGTTCCCGGCTTCACTCCGAGGTTGGAACTCCGTGGGACGCATTTCAGGCGGGATGTCTGGGAGATACTTCTGAAGATACCATACGGCAGTACAATGACTTATGGCGAGATAGCGCACATTATGGCCGGTAAGCGCGGCCTGCCCAGGATGTCCGCTCAGGCGGTCGGCGGCGCAGTGTCGAACAATCCCGTCGCGCTCATCGTGCCGTGCCACCGCGTAATCGGCGCTTCCGGAGCCCTTACAGGCTATGCCGCCGGCCTCGACCGTAAGCGTTACCTTCTCGGATTGGAAGGTATTTGCGTGGAAGATTGAAGAAAAAACATTATCTTCACGGCTGTCATACATTTTCTTGTGTCGAGATGAAAGTTCTGATAATCAACGGGAGCCCCCGTCGTAAGGGCAATACCGCCACCGCTCTGGCAGAGGTGGCAAGGCAATTGGGCGTGCATGGCATCGATGTCGAAATGGAATGGATCGGCCACGGGCCTGTAAGGGGCTGCATTGCGTGCAATGCCTGCCGGCAAAGGCCCGGCGGCTGTGCCTTCGACGACGATGTCTGCAATCGTTTTTCCGCCAAGATGAATGACGCGGACGCGCTCATTGTCGGTTCGCCGGTCTATTACGGGCAGCCGAACGGCGCGTTGCTCGCAGTCATCCAGAGGATGTTCCATTCCAACGGAAGCGCCGTTATGGGCAAGCCTGCGGCGGCCGTGGCCATCTGCCGCCGCGGCGGGGCGGATACGGCCTTCCAGACGCTGAACATGCCGTTCCAGATGATGAACATGCCGGTCGTGACGTCGCAGTACTGGAATATCGTGTACGGCCGCGGAGAGGGCGAGGCGTCTCTCGACGTCGAAGGCATGCAGACGATGCGCACCCTGGCGAACAACATGGCGGCGCTGCTCAAGGCTACGGGCGGAAAGCCCGCCCCCGGCAGCGACGAGCCTTGGGCCCCCATGCATTTCATAAGATAAAACCTTAGACTTTTACTACGGATGAAAAGAAGAACCTTTTTGCTTGCGGCCGTTGCTGCCCTATGTCTGTGCTCTTGCGCCGGTACTCATAGAGTCCCGTACCGTCAGGACGTGCAGCCGACCCTTGAGTATGCGGAATGCGACATCGAGAATGCAGGTACCCGGAAATTCCTTGAAGAGGTTGATTATACGGAAGATACCGATTATGTGCTCTCTTTCGCCAGGGACTACAGGAAGGATTACGGGGCTAACGACAAGCCGCTTCCGGTAACGCTTTCCTGGGCTGGTGACGAGGCTTCAAGGATAGTGATGTCCGCTTCGCCCGATTTCAAGGATGCGTTCGAGGTGAAAGGGACTTCTTCCCCCGCGGAAGTGTTCAACCTCATTCCCGGCGTGACGTATTATTACAAGGTGTATGGAAACGACGGCAGTGTCCTGAAGACGGCCTGCGTCAAGCCCGTCGGCCCGCTTCGCATGATCAGCGGTATCTCCGGCAATGTGCGTGACCTCGGCGGCTGGAAGGCAGACGGCGGACATATAGCCTATGGGAAACTCTACCGTGGAGCCGCCCTCGAAAGGATTTCAAGCCGCGGGAAGGAGATTTTCCTCAAGGATCTGGGCATCTCCGTCGACCTTGACCTTCGTGGTTACAAGGAAAGTGAATACCATGTCGGAGCCGTGATCGACGGCGCCGAGTATCTTAAGCTCCCTCTCGAGAAGAACCTTGGAAGGGGAACGGGAAGGACCGAGGAACTGTATCAGCAGGCACTCCGAGCCATTTTAGGTTGGCTTGGCGAAGGCTGGGCCGTCTATTTCCACTGCGCCGGCGGTGCAGACAGAACAGGCTCGCTGGCATTCCTTATCGAGGCCTTGTTGGGCGTCTCCGAGAACGACCTCTCGAAGGACTACGAGTTGACGACCTTCGGCGGCACTACCCGCCTTCGCAATTACAGGGCGACCGAAGAGGAAACCCACATCCTGTACGAACTCATCACCTATCTACGTACATTCGGCGATCCCAAGAAAGACAGCATCAACAAGATGGTCTATAACTGGGCCACCGCCCGTCACAGCGACACCGTGGACCCTCTCTCCAAGGAGGAGATAGACCTTTTGCGCAAGTATCTCATCGTCAAGGACTGACGGGTGGATTTCTCACCATTGATCTTCTTTGAACTTTAACTTTTGGAAAATGGAACGGAAAGGAATCACCAAGAAACAGTTTTGGATCCAGATGCTCTCGCCGATCATCAATCTTGCCTTGGGAATAATGTGGCTAGTCCTGGGAGTCAGCGGAGATGAAGAGTATCGCCTCCTATCATTGATTATCGGTCCTATATTCATTTTATTGTCGATCTGGATGATATGCTCTCTCATAATCCAACGGAGGCGTCATCCCATCGAAGATGCTTCCGTGGACAAGGAGGTGACCGAGGGCCTGAAGGCCGGAGGCCTTGCACTTCTGCTTATCGTAGTCGGCTTTTTGATTGCTATCGGCCTGGTGCTCTTGTTCAGGTAATCCGTCACCTGTTTCGTCTCAAATGGCAACACGCGGCAAACTCAATTCTCCCTTATTCCTTGCTTGGATGGCTTTTCCGTTGTGCAGGAGGAATGCAGACCGCATTTCGTTCTTCCTGCGCAGTCCGGAATACGCCTGGAAGGGCTTTTCCGTCGCATAGGAGGATATTATATAACCTCCCATTCCTCCTGAGTTTCGGCGAAGATGGCGGGATTCCGCTCGCTTTTCACGTGTTATTCCGGTAGGGGGTATGCATTCAATTGATTTTGGATACTTTTGATTATTTTACACAATTGTTTAACTTAGCCTTTTGAAGTGTTACTCTTACTGCTAATGCAGCCTCTGGAACGATATCATTAACACTAAATGCTATGAATACAAACAAAGAAAAAGAGTATGTCTCCCCGGAGGTGGAAATCTATCAGATTGTACTCCAGTCCAGAATGCTTCAAGGAAGTCAGCTTGAAGAAATCTTTGATGAAGGTGATATCCCAACGGAATAACTGAGATTATGAAAAAGAGTTTGTTCTTTATTGGGCTGCTGTCAGCGATAGCTGTTTCTTGCTCAGTCAATGAAGTCGTCCTTCCTGAAGAGGCTGTTTCGACGCATGTGTACCCCGATGTCATCCACGCCGTCATAGATGAGCAGGCGGATGGCGTTGCTACAAAGGTTTATAATGACAACCTTCAGGTTAAGTGGAATTCAAATGATTACATCACCTTTTTCCCGAAGTATTCCATCGGCTGTCCATACTACTTTATCGGTGAAGACGGTGCTGTAAGCGGTGATTTTGAAAGGGATGGAGACGCCCCGGAGGAAGGCGGTGTCGACCTTGATATGTTTTATGGCATTTATCCCCATCTTCGCGAGACTGAAATCAACGAGGACGGGATCATCTCATCCTTCCTCCCCGGTGAGCAATGGTATGTGGAGGGTTCGTTTGACTCAAATGCCAACACGATGGTATCGAGGACCAAGACTGAGGACATGAGTTTCAAGAATGTCGGCGGATACCTTACATTCAAGTTGTATGGCAAAGGTGTAAGCGTAAATACGATTACATTGAAGGGAAATGACGGTGAGTTGTTAGCCGGTAACTGCACGATTGACGCTTCAAGCGGTAAGCCGGTCGTAACGATGGCCGGTAAGGCTGAGGATATGATTACACTGTACTGCGATGGAGTACCCCTGAACGCAGAGAGTGGAGATTATGTCGAGTTCTGGATGGTGATACCGCCGACCACGTTCAGCAAAGGCATCACTTTCGTAGTTACCGACGTTGATGGCGGTGTCTGGAGTATGTCCACCAAGGCATCTTTCTCGATTGGGCGCAATGTAAAAAAGAGCGTGCCCGTACAGGAAGTCGTTCCGGAGATCCCAGTCATTATCGAGTTTGCCGATCCGACTGTTGAAAGCATCTGTGTAAAGTATTGGGATGGCGACGGGGACGGAATGCTGTCCGAGAAAGAGGCTGCATCTGTCCAGACCCTTCTTGTGGATGAGGCGCTTACCAAGGCGGGCAATATGGTCAGCGCATTTGCCGGCACGGATATCACGACCTTTGACGAACTCTCCTATTTTACCGGTCTGACCTCGATCGATGATGGAGCATTTGCCGGCTGTACCGAACTCGAAACCATTACGATACCCGAGACTGTCGTGGCTATTGGCGCCGATGCCTTCAACGGATGTACCAGTCTGGAGTCCATCACGCTTACTTCCGTTACTCCTCCCACTATTGACTCCGATGCTTTTGCGAACTCGAATGATTGTCCTATCGTCGTCCCTGTTGATGCCGTTGATGAGTATCTTGACTCGTCGGGATGGAGTACTTATGCCGAAAGGATTCAGTCGAGCAGCATTTCTTTCAAGGTTCCGGTCATCAGCAGCGTTTACAGGAAGACCATCGACAATCGATTATTGGCCGAGACTCTCGGAGTAAGCGAGTCGCAGTATTCGGATTATACTTATGACGGAGTTTATGGCAAGGATGGAGACAGTTATTATCCTCTTTCACCTTCAGACATATGTGGAACCGCTGAGATGACCGATTACGGTTTTGTCTGGTCCATCGATCCTGATGACATTGAGGGCCCGGAGACCGTTTACCTGAAGTATTCCGTTTCCACACGGGAATTGTATCTCCCGATCATCGCAGAAAAGGCGGCTGCGCCCAAGTTTGACTTTGGGACTAACAAAATAATGACCGAGTGGTATAATGATATCAATGGTGAGACCAGGAATACCGTACGTATCAATGTCTCGGTTCCTCCCGAAGGTGACGTAACGACATTCCATCGTGACTTGAACCACCCCTACATTTATCAGAAGCCTTCAATTGTTCTGAGCGAGGATACCGATCCGGTGTACAGTGAGATTGATCAGGAAGAGATAGCCGTTGATTATTCATATAGCTTTGCTTCTGATCAGCCGCGTATCAATGGCATTCAACTGGTTGTGGGAGAAGATAACCGTAGTATATATGCCGGTTCCGTGTCCGAAAGCAACCTGATCGCCTATTTTGAAGATAATAGCGTCCTGTCTTACAAATGGGCCGAAGGAGAAACAACGGCAAAAGAACTGCTTAACCTATGGAGTACCAAAGAGACAGATCAGAATCATATGCTGTTTGTTAATATAGAGGTAAGTATGACGTATGGTCCAAATCACCTTCCTGCCGGAAAGGACGTTTTTTATGCTAGATTTCTTAGGCCTCTCTCACATGTAGAGTATTCTATTATACGCACGCTCTATGGAACGGATACTTTCTATTCAATCGTTGATTGGAATCATCTTGCATTACACGTGCCTAAGTTGCTTGTGGTAAATGGTAAACCACAGAAAGATGAGGATGGAAACGCCCTATATGAGAACGTCCATGTGGAGAATGTCTTAGGTGGTGTTAATCTCCGTGAGTTTTATCAGGTGACGGAGTACTCCAGTACTATGGCAAAGTATGCCTGGGGAACCGTATACTTTTAGGATATATCTATCTAAAACTATAAAGTGAACCGTGGGGTTATTCCTCACGGTTTTCCTTTTGTTAAGCCCGGGCATCCCCCCGTCGGGTTCCTTCTAGGTCCCGTTCAGATTATATAAATCTGTCGGGTAATCACCGCTGAAACAGGCGGTGCAAAGGCCGGAGCGGCCGGAAGCTTTGAAAAGGGCCTGTTCGGAGAGATAGTGAAGGGAGTCTGCACCTATGTACCGGCAGATTTCCTCTTCAGTGTGGTCCGAGCCGATCAGCTGCTCTTTCGTGCCGGTGTCGATGCCATAGAAACAGGGCCAGGCGTATTTCGGGCTGGCGATGAGCATATGGATCTCCGTGGCTCCTGCATCGCGAAGCATCCTTACGATCTGCCTTGATGTAGTCCCGCGGACTATGGAATCATCGATGACGGCTACACGTTTGCCTTTCACTATGCTCCGTACGGGGGACAGTTTCATCTTGACCCCGATGTCACGCATCGACTGCGCCGGCTGTATGAAGGTCCTGGCCACGTACATATTCTTCAACAACCCCATTTCCAGAGGAAGGCGGGCGGCCTCGGCATAGCCGATGGCCGCGCTCATGCTCGACTCGGGAACGCTTATGACGATATCTGCCGGGACGGGGTGTTCCTCATACAGGATCTTCCCCGTCCGTTTGCGGAATACGTGTACTCCGCATCCTTCGATAATGCTGTCAGGCCGGGCGAAATAGATATACTCCATTGCGCACATCCGCCTGCCTGAACATTGCGAATGACTGAAACTCTTCAGCCCGTCAGGGCCAATGCTGATGAGTTCCCCGGGTTCGACGTCCCTGATGAATTCCGCTCTTAGGGCATCCAGGGCGCAGGTTTCGCTGGCGACTACATAACCTCTGCCAAGCCGTCCTATCGACAGTGGACGGAATCCATATTTGTCCCTGCACGCGTATAGGATACCATCGGCCAGGACGACAGTGGAAAAAGCCCCGTCAAGCTGGTTGGCGGCAGCCATGATTCTGGTTTTCCAGTCTCCGGTTTTCTGTTCTCCTATAAGATGTGCGAACAGTTCGCTGTCAGAAGTGGAATGGAACAGGTGCCCCATCGTTTCGAGACGTCCCTTGATATTGGCGGCATTGACTATGTTTCCGTTATGGGCAAGTGCGAAGCAACCTGCCCGGCAGGACATCCTGAACGGCTGGATGTTCTCCATTCCGCCTACCTCAGTCGTCGGATACCTTACGTGGCCTATGAGGGTGTTGCCTGGAAGGCCGGCCAAAGCGGTCTCCGAGAAAACGTCCTTGACCAGACCTTCGCCTTTGTGGACACGAATTGCCCCGTCTTGGTCATATACCGCGATTCCGCAGGCCTGCTGTCCTCTGTGCTGCAGCGCTTGCAGCGCCAGGAAGGCCTGTTCCGAGGCATTCTTTACCCCGTAGATTCCCAGTACTCCGCACTCCTCGTGCAGCTCGTCAAAGCAATGATTACAATTCATTTATGCAATTATACAGCCTGTCCATAGCTTCAATTGTCCTGGCTTTGTCCGAAAAGG
>JAEEGL010463571.1_pt1 | contig 10245 bp, 7 predicted proteins | sample 9134231 | NCBI WGS metagenome assembly JAEEGL01 (sample SAMN16246548, study PRJNA631951) | gut metagenome | biome: gut microbiome; feature: rumen; material: fiber-attached | host: Bos | place: Iran: Karaj | collected 2018-10 | reverse complement strand
TGAAACGGGCGGAGGATATGGGATACTCCTTCAACGTGGGTCCGGAATGCGAATTCTTCCTTTTCGAGACGGATGAAAAGGGACGTCCGACCACGGTCACCGTGGACGTGGCCGGCTACTTCGACCTGGGTCCGGTGGACCGGGGCGTCGATACCCGGCGCAGCATCTGCCTGAACCTGGAGGAGATGGGGTTCGAGATCGTGGCTTCCCATCACGAGTGCGCTGCAGGGCAGCATGAGATCGATTTCAAGTATGCCGATGCCCTGACGGCGGCGGACAACATCATGACCTTCAAACTCACGGTGAAGACCATCGCCCAGCAGGACGGCCTGCACGCCACGTTCATGCCCAAACCCATTTACGGTATCGCGGGCTCCGGTATGCATGTGAACATGTCGCTGTTCCGGGACGGGAAGAATGTGTTTTACGACGAAGACGGGGAGAGAAAGCTGTCGAAGGAGGCCTACTGCTTCATCGCGGGACTGCTGGCGCATATCAAGGGCGTGACGGCTATCGCAAATCCCCTGATCAACTCCTATAAACGCCTGGTGCCCGGATACGAGGCCCCCTGCTATCTGGCATGGTCCGCCTCCAACCGGAGCGCGCTGGTGCGGATCCCGGCCGCCCGGGGAAAGAGCACCCGAATCGAACTGAGAAGCCCGGATCCGTCCTGCAATCCGTATCTGACGCTGGCTGTATGCCTTGCCGCCGGCCTGGACGGCATCGAGAAGAACATGACGCCTCCCGAGGAGATCTCGGAGAACATCTTCGCCATGACGGACGCCGAGAGGCGCGCCAGCGGGATCGAGAACCTTCCGGCCTCTCTGGTCGAAGCTCTGGAGGATCTCAGAAACGACAGCCTCCTGACGGATACACTGGGAGAACATATCACGACCCAGTATATGGCCGGAAAGGAAGCGGAATGCCGCGAGTACGGCACCCGCGTCAGCAGCTGGGAGATCGACAAGTATCTGATCGCCTACTGATCTGAGGACAACTGCATAACAGGGAAGCGGCAGGACCGGAACATTCCGGCCTTGCCGCTTTTAGATACGTATTCAGAGGCTGTTTCACTCAGGCAGCCGTTCAGGCTGCTTGAGATACATGCATCGGCTGACAAGCATGTAACCCAGCTGACACAGGGTCGTGGTCGTCCATGTGACGGGATAGATGACCGCCACGCCCGGTGCGGTGGGGTTCAGCCGCATCATCACAGCCAGGGCGATGAGTCTCACGCCGCACATATTGCATACGGCGATGATCATGGGAGGAAGGGAACGGCCGGTCCCGCGGATGGAGGAGGAGAACACCTCCAGAAAGACGTAGATGAAATACAGCGGGAATGTCACTTGGATGATCCGCGTGCCCAGCGCGATCACGGCGCTGTCTTCTGAGAATAGGGAAAACGCGGTGTCATGGATCAGAAGGAGGACCGTGCTGATGCACACAGTGACGATGACCCCGATGATCAGGCAGACGCCCATGCCCTTTCTCGCCCTCCTGTCAAATCCGCGGCCCATATTCTGCGCGACAAAGGTGGTCGCAGCCTGTCCGAACGCCATGATGGGAAGATAGACAAAGTTCTCCAGCTTGAAATAGCAGGTAAAGGCGGCGATGCTTGTGACGTCCAGAGAGTTGATGTTTGCCTGTACGATGAGATTCGACAGGGTGATGACCATCGCCTGGATACCGTTGGGGATCCCGATGAGGAAGATGCTTTTCAGCTTGGAGGGCGTGATCCTGATCTTCCTGATCTCCAGACGGTATTCATCCGGGAGTCGCGTCAGAGCACGGACGCAGATAACGGCGGGAATGGTGGAGGAGAACAGGGTCGCCAGCGCCACGCCTGCAACGCCGAGGGGGATCAGTACGATCAGCACCCAGTTGGCGAATACATTGGTGATGCCGCCGATCAGCTGGAACAGCATCGGGGAACGGGAATTGCCCGTGGCGCGAAGGATGCCGGAACTGATGTTGTAGCAGATGCTGGAGGGAATGCTGACAAAATAGATGCGCATGTACACGATCCCCAGCTTCAGGATGCTCTCCGGGGTGTTCAGCCATCGGAGAAAAACAGGGGCGAAGACCACGCCGATGACCATCAGGATCAGCCCGCCGATCACGGCTACGCCGGCAGCGGTGTGGATGGTCTCGCGCAGATCCTTGTGATCGCCTGCCCCGAAAGCCCGGGCAGAGAGAACTCCGATGCCGACGCTCAGACCGGTAAAGAAACCAATCAGAAGAGTGGTGAGAAGACTTCCTGCTCCGACTGCTGCTGCGGCATTCGTGCCCAGAAAATGGCCTACGAACATCAGGTCGACGGTATTGTAAAGCTGCTGGATCAGACTGGCGGCAAACAGCGGCGCCGCAAAAAGGAGCACCTGTTTCCAGATGACTCCTTCAGTGAGATTCACGGTCCGTATGCGGGATCGGTTCATGCTCTTCCCTCTTTCCCGGGTCACGCCTCAAGAAACGGGACCCTGTTTTCATCATCATCCGCTCTAGACCAGCTGGCACGGAGAAAACTGTCAATCGAACAGATGGCAGGCGATCTGGTGATCCGGCTCTATTTCCCGGAGAACGGGTTTCTCCGTCCGGCAGCGGTCGGAACAGTGGCTGCAGCGGCCGGAGAAGGGACAGCCGGGAGGAACGTCCAGAGGACTCGGCGCTTCGGATTCTATGGTCTCGATGGGTTTGGCAAAGTCCATGTCAAGATCGAACAGGGCGTTGCGAAGCGCTTCTGTATACGGATGGCAGGGATCGATACCCAGTTGCTTCCCGGGAACGACCTCCATTACGTTGCCCAGGTACATTATAGCCGTTCGATGAGCGAAAGCCCGCACCAGAGCAATATCGTGGCAGATGAAGACCATCGTTATATTCTTTTCACGCTGAAGTTTCAGCAGGAGATCCACAATGCGCTTCTGCACGCTCACGTCCAGGGCGGAGGTCACTTCATCACATATGAGCAGATCCGGCTCCAGAGCCAAAGCCCGGGCGATGCCCACGCGCTGCCGCTGCCCTCCTGACATGTCCCGGGCATAGCGTTCGGCGTATTCCGGAGGGAGTTCGACCATGGCCAACAGTTCCTCCGCTTTTGCCTTTACCTGTCTGCGAGAAATCATACCATAATTGCGCAAAGGTTCACAGAGGATATTTTTGACCTTCATTCTGGGTGAAAATGCTTCGCCGGGATCCTGGAACACCATCTGAACATGGCGTCGGGCGGTGCGCAGTTTCTCCCCGCGGAGGCCGGAGACATCCTGCCCGCGGAAGAGAATCTGTCCTGAAGTGGGGGGATCCAGCATGGTGGCCATCCGGATGAACGTGCTCTTGCCGCAGCCGGATTCACCCGCAATGCCCAGCGTCTCGCCGCGGCGTACCGTCAGGTTAACGCTGTCGTTCGCAAGGAGTGGACGTCCCTTTGAGGTGCGGAACACCTTCGTGACGTTCCGTGCCTCAAGAATGATCTCGTTTTCATTGATCGACATATACTTCACTCTCCATGGTCGGGATCGCGGCAAGCAGCTCTTTCGTATACGGGTCCTGGGGATGATGCAGGATCTCTTCCCGGTTTCCGGACTCCACCACACGGCCCTTTTTCATGACAAGAATGCGGTCGGACAGGTCAGACATATAAGCGGCTACGCCAAGGTTGTGCGTGACGATGATGATGGAGGTCTGATGGTAGATGTGAAGGTCCATCATCTGCCGGACGATCTGCGCCTGTGTTGTGACATCAAGGGCACTGGTGGGTTCGTCGGCCAGCAGGAGCTTCGGTTCAAAAGTCATTGCCATGGCGATTCCTACGCGCTGCCGCATGCCGCCGGACAACTGAAAGGGATAACTGTGCATCACGTTGTCCGCATCCGGCAACCGCATCTGTGTCAGCATCTGTGCCGCTCTCTGATAGGCCTGCCGCTTGGAGAGACTTCTGTCGTGAGAGCGGATATATTCAATGAACTGGGAGCCGATGGTCGAAATGGGATCGATCATGGCACCGGAATCCTGAAAGATCATCGTGATGTCCCTGCCCCGGAGAGATTCCGCATAGGACGATTCGCTGTGGAGCAGAGACTTTCCTTCAAACAGGATATCGCCTTTCGAGACCGTGCCGCCCTCGGGAAGAAGCCCGAGGATGGCACGGATGACAGTGGTTTTTCCGCTGCCGGACTCGCCCACAAGACAGACGACCTGTCCCCTCGACAGCTCGAGGGAGAAATCCTCCAAAACGGGAACACCGTCGTATTCAACTGTGATATTGTCCACTTTCAGCATGCGGAAAAACTCCTTTCCGGTATATCCCGCGTCAGGCGGCGGGTTTGATGTCCTTTGTCAGCCAGTAGAAATCGCAGGGGGGATTGACAGCGCCCGTGATAGTAGAGGCAGAACAGATGTTGAAGTTGTAATAGCCGCCCAGCAGCACGACGCAGTTCTCGGTGAGGATGCGGTTGAGCTCTGAGATCAGCTCATATCGCTTTTCGGTGTTCATTTCCGTTTTCAGCTGCTCAAAGACCTTGTCGAATTCCGGATTGGAATAACGGGCGTAGTTGTAGCCGGTTCCGGACCCTGTATACCAGTGGGACAGGAAGTTGGTGGGGTCGCCGGTGGCGATGACGATCTCATTGGAGTTGACCATATCGAAGTTGCCGCTGCGCATGTAATCGCCCTGAGAATCGACGGTCTGAACTTTGCAGTCGATTCCGATCGCCTGGATCAGAGAGGCATGTGCCTGGGAGATCTCATTCATCTGGCGGCTGGAATTGCTCACGTATGTCAGTTCCACTTTCTTGCCGTCCAGCTCGCGCCAGCCGTCATTGTCGCTGTCCACGATGCCGGCATCATCCAGGATCTTCATGGCGCCGGCGGGATCGTATGCGGTGTTGTCGGGGATCTTGTCACCGCCCCACTGGGTGTAGATGGGAGCCAGAGGAGTGTAGCCGGCCGTATAGGAGCCGCCGGTGGTGATGTTGCACACCGTCTCGTCATCAATGGCCATGAAAACAGCCTTACGAAGGGCATCGTTGCCCATAGGGCCTTCGAAGTTCACGTGATAGTATCCGGTACGAGCACCGGACACGTTGCTGATGTTGAAACCGGCATCCTTCAGAGCGGGCAGATCGGATGCCTGGATGTGGGAGGCCACGTCTGCGGAGCCGTCCAGCAGTGCTTGGTAACGGGAACCGGGTTCGGGCACGCAGACCCAGCTGACGGTCTCAAAGGGAACCGTTCCGTCCCAGTAATTCTGGTTTTTTGCCAGCTGATAGTCATGGTCCGTAGTATAGGAGACGACGGTGTAGGGGCCGGTGCCAACGGGGCCTTCCGTCAGAAGGTCGCGCTTCGCATTGGCCGCCGCGTCAGAGATGGCGAACAGAGGATAGGCCATGACACCGGGCATGTCGGGTACGGGCTCTTTCGTGACGATGGTCACGGTGCCAGCCGCATCATCGGCGGTGATGGAGGTGTATTCCATGAACGTCAGCACGTCGCCGGCACCGCCGTTGGCCGGATCCTGCGCCTTATAGAGAGCTTCGATGCTCTCCTTGACCTTGGTGGCGGTGAGATCCTCGCCGTTCTGGAATCTGACACCGGGATGCAGAACGAAGGTCCAGGTCAGATCGTCGTCCGCAACGGACCAGCTGTCGGCCAGCCAGGGCTGATAGGAGCTGTCATCGCCGAAGCGGACGAGGGCTTCCGTGAGACCGATGCGCATGCACGTCCAGCTCGCGTTCAGATCGTAGGGGTTCGGCACGCCGGCCCAGTCAGCTACGATGTTCAGCTGTGTTTTTCCGGACGGTTTGGAATCGCCGGACGGTTTGGAATCGCCGGACGGTGCGGGAGTGCCACCGCCGTCTGCGGGTGTACTGCCACCGCCGCATCCGGTCAGGAGGGAAGCTGCCATGCAGAGGGCGAGCAGAATGACGAACAGTTTTTTAAGATTCATAGGGGCTCCTTTCATTTACGCGTTTCCTGTTCTTTTTCTTCTATGTTTACGCCGCCTGCCGGGGTCGAGAGCATCCCGGATGCTGTCGCCGAGCAGATTGAACGCAACCACCGTAATGAAAATGGCAAGGCCTGGGAAGATCATCAGCCAGGGATAGGTCATCATGTAATTCCGGCCTTCGGCCAGCATGTAGCCCCATTCCGGAGTGGGAGGCTGGATGCCGAACCCGAGGAAAGACAGGCCGGAGACAGAGAGGATCGTCGTCCCGATGTCGAGCACGGCTGTCGTCAGCAACGTGGGAAGCGCATTGGGAATCATATAGGAGGACAGGATATGGCTGCTGCGGGAACCGGTGATCCTCGCCGCGGAGATATAATCCCGTTTCTTGATCTTCAGTACCATGCTTCGGGACAGACGGGCATATTTCGTCCAGCTCACAGCCAGAATGGCGATGATCGTATTGATGAAGCTGGGGCCGAGGATGCCGGCGATGGCGATGGCCAGGATCAGATCGGGGAAGGAAAGCATCGCATCGCACAGCCGCATGATCACCGTATCCACGATGCCGCCGGCAAACCCCGCGATGATGCCCAGAAGACCGCCGATGATCATCGCTGCCGCCACGAGAAGCAGAGCGCTGGAGAGGCTGGCACGCGTGCCGAAGATCACACGGGACAGCAGATCGCGTCCCATGAAATCCGTGCCGAACAGATGCTGACTGGAAGGAGGCTGAAACGCGTCACGCAGTGTGGATGCTATAGGGTCGTACGGTGCGATGACACGTGCCAGTATCGCGACGATCACGATCAGAAGAACGAGTGCACCGTAAACGGCGATACCCTTATGTTTTTTCAGAAACAGACCGACGGATTTCATGCTCATCTCGCCTCCCTGATGCGGGGATCGACCAGATCATACGTCAGATCGACCACGAGATTGACTGCCATATAGATCATGGCGACCCACAGAACCACACCCTGGATCAGGGGATAGTCGCGCGCCGAGACGGACTGCACGGCCAGATTGCCGAGACCGGGGTAGGAAAAGACGATCTCCACGATGGAGGTGCCTCCGAGAAGGCTGCCGAAGGAGATGCCCAGAAGCGTGATCAGCGGAAGCAGGGCGTTCTTGAAAACGTGCCTCCAAAGGACACGGCTGGATCTGACGCCGCGCGCCTGAGCGCCGATCACGTAATCCTGGCTGAGTTCCTCCAGAACGGATGCGCGGACCTGACGCGTGTATTTCGACGACATGGCGATCGCCAGCGTCACGGAGGGGAGGATCATCTCCCTGAATCCCGAAGCGGCGGACACGGCGGGCAGCCAGCGGAGTTTGACGCAGAACACGTACATCAGCAGGAGACCGAGCCAGAACCCCGGCATGGAGATGCCGAAGAAGGACAGGAAGCGGATCACATAGTCCCAGACGCCGTCCTGATGTGTGGCGGAGAGAAGACCGAGCGGGATGGAGATGACGAGCATGATGGCCATGGAGAATACGGCGATCTTCAGTGTCGGGAGCAGACGCTGACCGATCAGGGTCGCCACAGGCAGGCTCTTGGAGAAGGAGTTGCCGAGATCCCCCTTCAGGGCGTTCGTCACCCAGCGCCCGTACTGAACGATGAACGGCTTGTCAAGTCCCATGGAGAGGCGGGCCGTATTCAGCTGCTCTTCCGTCGGCGAAATGCCGGCAGCTTCATACATGGCCTCTGCGGGATCGCCGGGGGCAAGATACGTCAGCAGGAACGTCAGGAAGCTGATGATGATCAGCACAACGATCATCTGCAGTATTCGTTTCAGGATCGTTTTTGTCAGCATGAGCGCCTCCGTTTTCCGCCCCGGCCGGCGCAGACAGCGGCCGGAGCAATGAATGAAAAAACAAAACGGCCGCGACGCAGATGCGCCGCGGCCGTTTTTCCGCACACAAGAAACGACTCCCCGGACGATATGCCGCATCCGGAAAGCGAAGCGTTTTCAGCAGTTATCCTGACTTGTGTCCCTGTACATACGTACGGGAGTCCTCTCTGCCTTCTCAGCAGGATGCCAATGACCGGTTTTCACCGACGAGAGGTTCCAAGACACTTACAGTGGCGGTACCGTCCATGAATCTCACATGGTTCCCTATTCTCCTGCGCGGCCTGTGGCGGCCGCGAGGCACTGAAAATTACTGGTTTGCCAAAGCATACCATGGAGAGTTATGGAAAGTCAACGATTTTCACATATTTCAATTATAATACCATATATGGATGCTCGGACTGGGAATAATATGTATGTTTCGCCGAGGGGAAAACAGGAGAAGGCTACTCGGACAGCAGATCATACAGTCCTTCGCAGTCTTCCGCAAGAGCTATGGCGCCCGCCCGGGTCAGCTCGTCCGCCGTCCCATAGCCATAGAGGACGCCGATACAGCCGATCCCGTTTTGACGGGCGCCGATGACATCCTGATCCCGGTCGCCGATCATGACCGTGTTTGCCGCGGAGGCGCCGGGGAGATTTGACAGGGTGTAGGAGATCACGGCGTCCTTGTGCCGGCGGGAGGCGTCCAGACTGGCGCCGCCGATGAAGGAGAATCGGCCGGTCAGCCCGAAATGGTCCAGGATCCTGCGGGAGAAGACCTCGGGCTTGGCAGTGGCGAGAGCGACCGTCCGCCCCTCTTCGCCGAGTCTGGCCAGCAGCTCAGGAATGCCGGGATAGATACGGCACTCGAACAGCCCGCGGTCATTGTAGTATTCCCGGTAAAGGGAGAGCGCACGGTCAGCGTCTGTCTCGGAGAATCCCAGGACGTTCCGGAAGGAGACGGTCAGAGGCGGACCGATGAATACATTCAGATCGAGATCGTCGGGCAGCCGGCAGCCCATCCGGTCCATCGCGTAATGGATGCTGTGAAAGATGCCCGGTGCGGATTCCGTGACGGTCCCGTCCAGGTCAAAAAGGATGTTCTCATATCCGGACATGGAAGCGGATACCTCCTTTGTTGCTTGCTCATTCAGGCACGACCATCATACCGCATGATCCGATTTCCGGCAACCCGTGAGAGGACTCGTTCCGTTGACACCCGACAGCGCTGCTGATAAGATGAAACAGAAGAAACGGCAAGCAGATTCCGGAGGAAAAAGAAACCTCCAAAGGGGGAGAAGACATGGCCGTATATATGGATCATGCCGCCACCACGGCGCTCTCGGACAGAGCGCTGGAGGCGATGCTCCCGTATTTCCGAGAGGAGTTCGGAAATCCGTCCGCCATATACAGTCTCGGCCAGACCTCGAAAAACGTTCTGGAGAAATGCAGGGCCCGGATGGCCGCCTGCCTCGGCGCACTGCCGACGGAGATATTCTTTACCTCCGGCGGGACGGAAAGCGACAACTGGATCCTCCGAGGCGCGTGCAGCGCGAGAAGGCAGAGAGGCAGGCATGTGATCACGACGGCGTTTGAGCACAACGCGGTGCTCCGCACGCTGGAACAGATGGAGAAAGACGGCGCTGAGGTCACCAGGCTCGAGCCGGACCGAAAAGGACGGATCACCCCGCAGCAGCTGGAGAAAGCGATTCGGCCGGACACCGTTCTCGTGTCGGTCATGCTGGCCAACAACGTGGTCGGGACCGTCCTGGACATACCTGCGCTGGCGAAGACCGCCCGCGTCCACCGGATACCGTTCCACACGGACGCGGTCCAGGCAGTCGGGCATATCCCCGTCGACGTGAGGAAACTGGGGGTGGATTTCCTGTCCCTGTCCGCGCACAAATTCAACGGCCCCAGAGGCGTGGGAGCGGTTTACTGCCGGCTTCCCAACCGCCTGACGCCGCTGCTGACGGGGGGAGGACAGGAGAAGGAACTCCGTTCCGGGACCGAGAACGTCCCCGGGATCGTCGGCATGACGACGGCACTGGAGGAGTCACTGGAAGCATTGGACGAACGGACGGCGCGGCTGCGCGGACTGCAGGAAAGAATGATCTCCGGCGTCCTTGAGATCCCCGGTATCCATCTGACGGGCGATCCGGAAAACAGGCTGCCGGGATTCTGCTCCTTTATCGTGGAAGGCATCTTCCACAGCGTATACCTTGTCAATGAGATGAACGAGCGGGGGTTCTGCGTCAGTTCCGGATCCGCCTGTTCAGCAGCCTCCCGGGAATCGTCCCACGTTTTGATGGCGCTCGGATATGACAAGGCACTGGCCGGCGCGGGTCTGAGGATCACGCTCGGCGCGGAGAATACGGAGAAGGACGTGGACCTGGCGCTTGAGGCTCTTCGGGAGTCGGTGCAAAAGGTCCGGAGGGAAAAGCCGCCGGGAGCGTCCCTGCTCTG
>JAEEGL010382707.1_pt1 | contig 10245 bp, 6 predicted proteins | sample 9134231 | NCBI WGS metagenome assembly JAEEGL01 (sample SAMN16246548, study PRJNA631951) | gut metagenome | biome: gut microbiome; feature: rumen; material: fiber-attached | host: Bos | place: Iran: Karaj | collected 2018-10 | reverse complement strand
CATGGCATGGTTTCGGTGATGCTTTCCGTGACATGGGCTTTGCCTGGCCCTCGTATGCCTGGGTCAGTCTGCAGGCCAAGACAGGTAAGAGCCCTGTCTATGCCGCCTATCTTGCCCAGCCTTCCACGCGCAGCTTCTCACTCGACTCCCGACGACGTGGTGTGGCACATGCCGATGATATTCTCTATCTGAATGGGGAGTTTCTGACCCAGCCAGACAAATACCCTGCTGAGTCTGCCGTTGCAGAGATTATCCAGCAATATTGGATAAACTTTGCCAAGACGGGAAATCCCAATAATAAGGGTCTTCCTTATTGGCCGACGTTTGACGATACGAAGCCTACAACCATGCAGTTTAGTAATGGTGCTTCGCTTATCATGGTTCCTAATCGTGAACAGATTAACTTCGTGGATTGCTTCTACAAGGCGAAGCGTGAAGAAACTGAGCATCAGAGAAACAAATAACTAACAGATAGAGAAATGAAAAGGGTTGTCAAGGCATTCGCCCTGTGTTGTGTACTCATGACCGTCGCAACGGGCATGGCACAAAACGTGAAGATAGAGTTCTATACTCCCAGAATAGTACATGTGGTGAAAGGACAACCCACGAAGTCGTTGGTGGTGATTGCCAAACCAGAAAATGGGGCTGCCATACAGAACGGCAATACGTGGAAGAGCAGTGAACTGACCGTCAGACAGGATGCCAATGGCAATCTGACCTTCCTGACGGCAAAAGGGAAGGTGTTGCTTCGTGAGAAGAGTTGTGATGTGTCTAAGGTACGTCAGACCTTCACACTTGATAAGGATGAGGCTGTCTATGGTCTCGGCACGATACAGAATGGAAAGATGAATCGTCGCGGTGAGCATAAGCGCATGGAACAGTCGAACCTCGAGGACTTCCAGAATGTCTTACAGAGCATCAAAGGCTGGGGTATCTATTGGGAAAACTATTCACCGACGCAATTTGATGACGATGCTAATGGAATGTCGTTTACCTCAGAGGTAGGCGAGGGCATCGACTATTATTTCATGTATGGCGGTTCTGCCGATGGCGTGATAGCCCAGATGCGCCACCTCTCTGGCGATGTTCCTATGTTTCCTATGTGGACATACGGTTTCTGGCAGTCGAAAGAACGTTATAAGACAGCGGCGGAAACGGAGGGCATCGTTGATCAATATCGTGCGTTGCAAGTACCGCTCGACGGCATCATTCAGGACTGGCAGTACTGGGGCAGCAACTATCTGTGGAATGCGATGGATTTCCTGTCAGAAGACTTCGCCAACGGTCCGCAGATGATTCAGAACGTCCATGCCAAGCATGCACACTTCATGATTTCGATATGGGCAAGTTTCGGACCTCAGACACAACAGTTCCGTGAACTCAACGAGAAAGGGTTGCTGTTACCTATCGAGACATGGCCACAGAGTGGTATCTCACATATCTGGCCGCCACGCATGGACTATCCCTCGGGTGTGAAGGTATATGATGCTTTTAGTCCTGTGGCGCGTGATATCTATTGGAAGTACCTGAAGACATTATATGACTATGGCACGGATGCGTGGTGGATGGATTCTACAGACCCCGATTTCTTTAATCCGCGCGAGAGTGACTATGAGCATCCTGTCTTTGGTGGCACATGGCGTTCACAGCGTAATGCCTTTCCATTGGAGACAGTACGTGGAATCTATCTATCGCAGCGCAGGGATTATCCGAACTCGCCTAAACGAGTCTTCATCATGACGCGCTCGTCGTATGCAGGTCAACAACATTATGGCTCGAACATGTGGAGCGGTGATGTGGCGTCCTCATGGGACATGCTGCGTAAACAGGTACCTGCTGGACTGAGTTTCTCGTTGACAGGTAATCCTAATTTCAATACAGATATCGGTGGTTTCTTCTGTAACGCCTATAACACCAAGGGTCCAGGCTCTGCACCTCAGAACCCGCAGTATCAGGAGTTGTATGTGCGTTGGATGCAATATGGACTCTTTACCCCTGTCTTCCGCAGTCATGGTGCTGATGCGCCTCGTGAGATATGGCAGTTTGGCAAGAAGGGCGAACCTGTCTATGACGCTATCGAGAAGATGATTCGCCTGCGCTATCGGCTGATACCTTATCTGTATAGTACCGCATGGCAGGTGACGAGCAATAACGAAAGTTATATTCGTCCACTGTTCAGTGACTTCGCTGCCGACAAGCGTGTGTGGGACATGACGGACGAGATGATGTTCGGACGTAGCATCCTCGCGGCTCCTATCGTCAATCCGTTGTATACGGAAGAGCAGATTATCAAGGAGGATGCCATGACGGGATGGGATAGAAAAGAGGTAAGAGGTCAGAAAGAAGAAGTAAGAAGTGTGGATTGGTCGCAGTCGAAGACGGTCACGAAATACCTGCCACAAGGCACTGACTGGTATGACTTCTGGACGAATCAGCGCATGAAGGGCGGTCAAAGTGTAACGATACAAACAACGCTCGATCAGGTGCCGATGTTCGTACGTGCAGGCAGCATCCTCCCACTGGGTCCTGAGATGCAATGGGTAGGGGAGAAGTCTTGGGACAACCTCGAACTGCGTGTCTATCCGGGTGCTGATGGCTCGTTCGTGTTATATGAGGATGAAGGCGACAACTACAACTACGAGAAGGGTGTCTTTAGTACCATCACCTTCCAGTGGAATGATAAGTCGAAGCTGCTGACGATAGGTGCCCGTCAAGGCTCTTACCCCGGAATGCTCCTTAAGCGCCAGTTCACCATCGTTCTTCCCGACGGACAACGTCAGACTGTCGATTATGAAGGAACGGAGTTGCAAGTGAAATGGTGATAATTGCCAATAAATTTGGTATTTTACTAACTTATGTGTAATTTTGCACCCATATTTACTTTTAAATACAGATGATTATGAGTACAGGTAATGTGAGACCGGCTGATATGGAGCGTATTACGACTCCCGCTTTGGCCCAGAAATACATCGAGGAACAGATCAAGGAGTTGCGTGCTCAGATTGGTGACAAGAAGGTGCTGTTGGCACTTTCAGGTGGTGTTGACTCTTCAGTAGTGGCTGCACTGCTGATTAAGGCTGTGGGTAAGCAGTTGGTATCAGTGCATGTGAATCATGGATTGTTGCGCAAGGGTGAGCCTGAGCAGGTGATCAAAGTGTTCCGTGATGAACTGAACGCTAACTTGGTGTATGTGGATGCAACAGACCGCTTCTTGGATAAGTTGGCTGGTGTGGCTGATCCCGAGCAGAAGCGTAAGATTATCGGTGCTGAGTTTATCCGTGTCTTTGAAGAGGAGGCTCGTAAGCTCGAGGGTATCAGTTTCCTGGCTCAGGGTACTATCTATCCTGATATCGTGGAGTCTGGTCCTGTGAAGTCACACCACAATGTAGGTGGACTGCCTGAGGATATGCAGTTTGAATTGGTAGAGCCGATTAAGTTGCTGTTTAAGGACGAGGTCCGTGTCGTAGGTAAGGAACTCGGATTGCCTGATAATATGGTATATCGTCAGCCATTCCCTGGTCCTGGACTGGGCGTTCGTTGCACAGGTGCTATCACACGTGACCGTCTGGAAGCATTGCGTGAGAGTGATGCTATCCTGCGTGAGGAGTTCGCCAAGAACGGACTGGAAGGCAAGGTCTGGCAGTATTTCACCATCGTACCTGATTACAAGTCAACTGGTGTGAAGGACAACAAGCGTAGTTGGGATTGGCCTGTGATTATTCGTGCCGTGAATACGCGTGATGCCATGACTGCCACCATCGAGGAGATTCCTTATGAGTTGCTGCATCATATCACGAAGCGAATCATCATGGAGGTTCCTGGTGTAAACAGAGTATTGTATGACCTGACTCCGAAACCAACTGGAACGATTGAGTGGGAGTAATAATAGTATAAAAGAAAAATTTAGAGAGATGAAAGTTGCAATAGTAGGTGCCTCAGGTGCCGTAGGTCAGGAGTTCTTGAGAATCCTCGACCAGAGAAATTTCCCCATGGATGAATTGGTGTTGTTCGGCTCAGAGCGTAGTGCCGGCAGAACCTATACTTTCCGTGGCAAGGAACTGACAGTAAAACTGCTTCAGCATAACGACGACTTCAAGGATATCGACATCGCCTTTACCTCTGCAGGTGCAGGTACGTCGAAGGAGTTTGCCGAGACCATCACCCAATATGGTTGTGTGATGATAGATAACAGTTCAGCCTTCCGTATGGACGACGATGTGCCCTTGGTAGTGCCTGAGTGTAATGCAGAGGATGCGTTGAAGCGTCCGCGTGGTATCATTGCCAATCCGAACTGTACGACTATCATGATGGTAGTGGTATTGCAGCCGCTGGAGCAACTGAGTCATATCAAGCGCATCCATGTGTCTTCCTATCAGAGTGCTTCTGGTGCCGGTGCTGTCGCTATGGCAGAATTACAGCAGCAGTATAAGGAGATTGTGGAAACAGGTGAGGTGAAGACCATCAAGAAATTCCCTCATCAGTTGGCTTATAACGTGATTCCGCAGATTGACGTCTTCCAGCCTAACGGTTATACGAAAGAGGAGATGAAGATGTATAACGAGACACGAAAGATTATGCATACCGATGCCAAGTGCTCTGCGATGTGTGTCCGTGTATCATCACTGCGTAGTCATTCAGAGAGTGTATGGATTGAGACAGAGCGTCCTATCAGTGTCGAGGAGGCACAGAAGGCGATTGCTGCCGCTCCTGGCTGTACTCTCGTCGACGATCCTGCCAACCTCGTTTATCCGATGCCGTTGGAGACTGCTGGTAAGGATGATGTCTATGTAGGACGTGTCCGTAAGGACCTCTCTGATGAGAATGGTCTTACCTTCTGGCTCTCTGGTGACCAGATTCGTAAGGGTGCTGCCCTGAATGCTGTTCAGATAGGGGAGTATTTAATAAAAGTTGGTAGCGTAAAATAAGCTATTGCTTGTATATATAAAAAGGAGCAGTCCTGAAGAGGCTGCTCCTTTTTTGTGTCGACACTTGGACTCGAACCAAGGACCCCCACCATGTCAAGGTGATACTCTAACCAGCTGAGCTATGCCGACAATTTTCAATTTTCTGCGTGCGCCTGACAGGACTCGAACCTGCACGTCGCGAAACACTAGATCCTAAGTCTAGCGCGTCTACCAATTCCGCCACAGGCGCTCATCCCTTATTAAGACGCTTCTGTCGTTTGCGGGTGCAAAGGTACGACAAAAAAAAGAAAAGACCAAATTATTCAACTAAAAGTTTCCTTGCAGCCTCGATAATCGTATCAATTCCTTTCATTGTATCCTCATCGGTCAGTTGCACATTATAGTCTGGCTCAATACCAAATTCTGTCTGTTGCTTGTCTTTGTCGTACATCGGACAGGCAGAGTAACGGACGCTCCATCCGTTAGGAAGACTGCTGCTCATAGGCATTCCAGAGCCACCGCCTGTTTTGTCGCCAACAATCTTGACGTTGGGTAATGCATGCATCATGGAAGTAAATTCATTGGCGGCACTGAATACGGAGCGGTTGGTCAGTACACATATAGGTTTATGCCAACGGAGATTACTCGACGGCTCCAGATATTGGGGCTCCATACTGCTGAAGTCCTGATGTCCCTTTCCTGTCTTATGCTGCATATAGCCTACCAGTGTTTTCTCATGGACGAAACGAGCAGCCAACTTCTCTGCGTTCGTCAAGTCGCCTCCACTATTATTGCGGACATCGATGATGATACCACGACACAGGGCGAAGTAGGAGAGGACATCGTCCAGATTGCCCTCACCAATAGGATCTTGACAAGACTCATAGCGGATATAGCCGATATTGTCGTCCAGTACTCTGTATTGCAGTCCACTGGCAATCTTGTAGTCTGTCCCCATATAGATACGTGACAGGCTGTCGCTGAAATTCTTGGGATATGCCTCCTGCCACGTCCAGTAACGTCCGACATCATAACTAGTAGAGAGGTTGACGTGTCCGTCGCGCAATTCGGCAAGCATGTCACAGAGAACTTCAAAAAGTTGTACCTCTGTCATTTCCTTGTTTACGCGTACCTTATATTTATTATATACCTCCTGCCAGTCAAGACCGTACTCTTGTTGCTTGTAGTCGAAGAAGCAGTAGTGCTCGTCGATAATCTGCCACAGTGCCTCAAAGTTGCCTGTAGGATTGTCCGGGCGCTCGTCCTCGGAAATGCAGGCCGCCATCAGTATGGCGGCAATGTAAAAATTAAAGAATTTAAAAAATAAAGAAAGCTTTTTTTTCATTTTTACATTATCTCATTTTTACATTTACAATAGAGAATCGTTTGGTGAAGCCAATCAGGAAGCGATGGGTATACACATGTTGCTTGAGGTGGTTGATTTTATATTGCTGGTAGTTGCCCAGATAACCGATTCGCAACATCCATTTGCCAGTGAGGTTGGCATCGATGGTCAACATCTGTCGCCATTCAGGGGCATTGGCGAAAGAGGTCAGTACCACGTTATGGTCGTAGTTGCCGCGATTGAAAATCTCATAGTATGACTGACCATAGTTCGGTGAGAACATGATACCCACCAGTGGGAGATTCAACTCATAGCGAGCTAGCATGGGTTTACCGAATAGTGTGAAACGATAGGCAGCCACACCTGTTGGCATGATGTTCAGATGGGCACGAGCCTGAGCCGGGTTGTTGGAGTTGGATGTGTTGTAGATAAATCCCAATGTTGCATTGGCAACACCTCCGGCTTGTAGTGTCAGACGGTTGTCAAAGAACTGCCAGTTATAGAGTTTCCCCCAATAGAAATTATAAGTGCCCTCCAATTCTTTCTTCGAATTAGCACGGTCATGTACCAACGAGAGATTGGCTTCATGTTCCATCAGGGTGCTCCATCTGCGCTGGGGCCTCTTACGTTCTACGGTGGCAAGGAAACTAACTCCCACACCTTTAAACTGCTCTGCAGAGAGATAGGTGTCCAGCACGTTAGTGCCACCAATACCAATCATTCTGCTGCTGGTAATGACCTTAGCAGAATCGCTTTGAGCATGAGCGCTTAGAGTCAGGCTTGATAGACAAGCGAGTAAAGCCAATATTTTACTAGAAGTCTTCATCCGAGAAAAGAGACGGTTGTTCACTGAGGGGTTGGGGGACTTCGGAGTTCTCAGAACTCTCAGAGCTCTCCGGAGTTTCTGGTTCCTGCTCTGGCTCTGGTTCTGGTTCCGGGAATCTTGTCGGCTCGAGTTCGACGATACTTTCAATCTGGTAGGTCGTCAGTCGCTTACCTTTTGCCTTATAGCCTTTAACGGCAATAAACTGTTCTACGTCAAATTCCTCAGTTCCACGATATTCGTCTGCACCGCCATAGGTCACTTGGATACGGGGATATACCTGATCTGTCAATATAACCTGCTGTGAGTTGGGATTCTCTCCAATGTAGTTCTGTTTCCTCTTGGAAGCCTCCATCTGGAAACGCTTGACATACGGATAGCCTTGGTTGTCGGCATCGAAGAGCACACAACTCCACACCTTGTCCGCTTTGTATTTCTCGATGATGGCTATATTATCCTCGAAATGGTTGTTCACGTCGAAGTTCGTCAGGTAATAGTCACCATTCTTCAAGATGACGAGAATCTGGTCACCATCGTTGAATTCACCGAGCAAGTGTCCGTGCTCATCATAATTCAAGCGGTTGACATCAGGGTCATACCACACCATCCGTCCGCCTAAGGTGGAGCGTCCGGCAATTTTCAGTCCGATACGGTGTATCTGGAACTTCGTCAGGATGAGTCCCTTGGCGGTACGCCCCTTGATAAGCACTTCAGAGAAGTCCTTGTCAAAGATGACCTTCTTGAGTTTCGGAGCAGGATCGAGCGTTACCTTGATGACTTCTGCCTCACCATTAGGATTTGCTGTGAAGTAAATCACTTTTGAGCCTGGTGTACCTGCTGTGATATCATATTCACGGTCACGGATGATATTTGGCACATTGAATCGTTTGATGAAGTAGATGCCTTTCTTGCCGTCACGGTATACCACATTATAGATAGTACGCTGGTCGTTTTTCTTAAAGACTCCTAACCAAAGGATATTCTTACCGACGAACAGCTTCTCTGCCACACGGACAACTTTGAACTTACCATCCTTATAGAAGATAATAATATCGTCGATGTCCGAGCAGTTGCAGACGAACTCGTCTTTCTTCAGTCCTGTACCGATGAAGCCGTCCGAACGGTTGATGTAGAGTTTCTGGTTGGCCTCCACTACCTTTGTTGCCTCGATGGTGTCGAAGTTGCGGATCTCTGTCAGACGTGGATGGTCTTTACCATACTTGTCTTTGAGGTATGTGAACCAATTGGCGGTGACTTCCACAAGATTGGCAAGGTCATGGTCTATCTCATCAATCTCTGCCTTGATGCGAGCCATCAACTCATCCGCCTTGTCCTTGTTGAATTTCAGGATGCGCTGCATCTTGATTTCCAGCAGTTTCAAGATGTCTTCTTTGGTGACCTCCCGAATCATTTGCGGATAATAGGGAGTCAAGCGGTCGTCGATATGTTCGCAGACGGCATCCACTGTCGGCGCATTCTCAAATTTCTTATCCTTATAGATACGCTCTTCAATGAATATTTTTTCCAGGGAATAGAAATGCAATTGTTCCAGCAGTTCACCCTTGCGGATCTCCAGTTCCTGTCGGATGAGGTCTTTTGTGCGGTCCACAGAGTGACGCAGCACATCCGAGATGGTGAGGAACTGTGGTTTGTTGTCCTCGATGACACAGCAGTTGGGCGAGATATTAATCTCACAATCAGAGAAGGCATAGAGTGCATCCAAGGTCTTGTCGGAAGAGACGCCAGGGGCGAGTTGTACCTGTATCTCCACCTTTGCCGCTGTCAGGTCCTCCACGTGACGTGCCTTGATTTTCCCTTTCTCTACCGCCTTCAGAATAGAGTCTATCAGACTCTCTGTCGTTTTGGAGAAAGGTATCTCACGGATAACGAGGGTCTTTTGGTCTATCTTCTCAATCTTGGCACGTACCTTGATGACACCGCCACGCTGTCCGTCATTATATTTCGATACGTCAATAGAGCCGCCTGTGGGGAAGTCAGGATAGAGTCTGAAGTCCTCTCCATGCAGGTAAGAGACGGCAGCATCACAGATTTCCACGAAATTGTGGGGGAGAATCTTGGTAGAGAGTCCTACGGCGATACCTTCGGCCCCCTGTGCCAACAACAACGGAAACTTCACAGGCAACGTGATAGGTTCCTTGTTTCTGCCGTCATACGACATCTTCCACTCCGTCGTCTTGGGATTGAATACCGTTTCCAGGGCGAATTTCGACAAGCGTGCCTCGATATATCGGGGTGCTGCCGCTTTGTTGCCTGTCAAGATGTTACCCCAGTTTCCCTGTGTCTCTATCAACAGGTCTTTCTGTCCTAACTGTACCAGTGCGTCACCGATGGAGGCATCACCGTGGGGGTGAAACTGCATGGTATGTCCCACGATATTCGCCACTTTGTTGAAACGTCCGTCATCCATGCGCTTCATAGAGTGCAGGATACGTCGCTGGACGGGTTTCAGTCCGTCTTCGATATGAGGTACGGCACGGTCAAGAATGGTATAACTGGCATAATCCAGAAACCAGTTCTGGTACATGCCGGCTAGGTGGTGTACTGCTGCCGCGTCGAAACGGTTGACAGGTTTATAGTCAGAATGAGAAACAGAGTCTTCTAGAATCTCTGGGGCTTCTGAGTTCTCCGAGTACTCTGAGTTTTCTGAAACATCCTTGATATCGTCGTCCATGAATGCGAGGTTATATAGTAATAGGAAAAGGTCTCCTTCTCAAAGTAGGGACGATCGGGCTCGAACCGATGACCTCTGCAATGTGACTGCAGCGCTCTAAACCAACTGGGCTACGCCCCTGACTTTAAGTTTACGGTTGCGAAGGTACTAATAATTTCTAAATTATGCAATTTATTCGGGAAATATTTTGTACCTTTGCCCCCATAATTTTGAATTTATAGTTTTTTTATGGCACAAGAAGATGTTTTTAAGAAAATTGTGAGCCACTGTAAGGAGTATGGTTTTGTATTTCCCAGCAGTGACATCTACGATGGATTAGGCGCTGTGTATGACTATGGTCAGAACGGTGTTGAGTTGAAGAATAATATTAAGGAATACTGGTGGAAGTCGATGGTTTTACTGCACGAGAACATCGTGGGCATTGACTCAGCCATCTTTATGCACCCCACGATATGGAAGGCATCCGGACACGTTGATGCTT
>JAEEGL016504187.1_pt1 | contig 10246 bp, 10 predicted proteins | sample 9134231 | NCBI WGS metagenome assembly JAEEGL01 (sample SAMN16246548, study PRJNA631951) | gut metagenome | biome: gut microbiome; feature: rumen; material: fiber-attached | host: Bos | place: Iran: Karaj | collected 2018-10 | reverse complement strand
CGGATTCATATGAGGATATAGAGGACAAAATTTCAAACCTAATGGGAGAAGAAGACATATACAGAAAATTCAGCTACTCGGGATTTAGTTTTGATTATTCCGAAATAAAGGAAAGCAGTATAAAAAACGAGCTGGTCGCCGACTTTGAGAAAAATGTTTCCGAGGGATATCTTTCTCTGTTTCTGCCTGATGATGTAAAAATCTCTGAAAATGAAATGCTGTCCGAGCTGTTACCTAGTTTATGGTATGAAGTAGGCTCCAATGATGATGAAGATGAGGGGGACGTGACAAAAGATGCTGATGACAAAGGCGGAGGAGAACTGTTGACGGACGCCGATGAAGGCGGAGGTTTATCGGATATAGCCGATATCGTGGAGGGAGGACTGGAAAAAGCGGGGAAAGGACTGCTTACCTCCATGTATATGAGGCATCATTTTAAATCCTACAGAAACAGGACCGTTGAAGGGGATACCGTACTTGACTATGAGCTGGAGTATATTCTCTCCGGTCATGAGACGGACATGGCAAATCTTTCGGCAGCAGCTACAAAAATACTTCTTTTGAGACTCCCGATATGCGTAATATATACTCTTTCGCAGAAGAAACTGAAAGCTGAAGCCTTTGCACTGGCGGTATCCATTATGGGTTTCACCGGACTGCCTTTTCTGGTTGCGATAGTAAAATACCTGATCCTCTTCCTGTGGGCACTGGCTCAGGCTACCATAGAAACCGCGGCGGTGATGAGGGGTAAGAAGGTGCCGATCATACCGAATGAAAAAAGCTTCTGTCTACAGCTTACCGAACTCCCATTCTTTTCTACACTTGTAGATGAAAAGGCGGACAACTTTGCCGAATCGGAAGCTTATCTTGATTATGATGATTATCTGCTTCTTTTATTGATGCTTCAAGACAAAAAGACTCAGGCTGCACGTGCCATGGATGTTATACAGGAAAATATCAGATATAAATACAATGATGATTTTTTGATAAACAATGCGATTACGGCTTTTTCATGTGAAGCTGTTTTTATGGCGCCATACAGATTTATGTCTTTAGCAGGTTTTGCGGGAGAGGGGGAGATGTACGAAGTAAAGGTAAGTGACAGTGTGGCATATAGGTAATTTGATTGTTGTATCCCTTGACCTGGGGGAAAATTGCTGAGACTAAACAAGGGAGGAGTGTAATAATGGATTTTATAGAAAAAAATACCGCCCCCTCAAAAAAGGTCAAGGGTTCGATCACTGTGGAGGCGGCTTTTACATTCCCTCTGTTTTTCTTTGCTTGCATGGCACTGTGCTATCTCTTTGTTTTTATAAAGACGGAATATGTCATCCAGCGGGAGATGTATTACGCGGCACGGGAGCTTAGCGGGTACGGGCCGGTTATAGAACCCGTGATCGATCTGAGAAACAGGCTTCTTACGGATACTGAGAACGGTATTTTGGGTGAAGATTCCGATGAAAAAGGTCTCGCAGACGTGATCGGAGCTCTCACAGATCTCATACCGGGAAATAATGGGCTGAGCATAAAGAATATCATAAGCAATGCGGGAGATGCACTGGTGCTTGGAGCGGTTATGAGCCACAGACTGACGGATGATGAGGTGTGGCTGGTGGACGGAGGAAAATCGGGGATCAGCTGTTACGGATCCGAACTTTTCGACAGGGAGAAGTGCCTGAATCTAGTATTGAGCTACGATTTAAGGCTCCCGCTTGCTCTTTTCCCGGATATATCTGTTCCGGTAACACATACTATAAGATACCGGTATTATACGGGAACAGAAGTAAAGTCGCTTCTTGTTGAAGTGAAACAGGATGACGGGGAGGAAGAGAGCGAGGAAGAAAAAGAGGAGGAAGTACTTATCACGGACACGGGACATTGTTATCACTATTCATATTCGTGTCCGGCACTGAATGTCCGGCCTAAAAAAATTGCGTTTGATACAGTGGGGCAAAAAAGAAATGACGGAGGAGCAAAATATTATCCGTGCGAAATATGTGCCAGGAATAAGACGAAGTGTGCGGATTGTTATATAACTCCGGATGGGGACCGTTATCATTTTGATAAATCATGTCCTGGGTTAAAGAGAACGATAGAATCCGTCCCGATATCAAAAGTCGGAAAAAGAAGAGAATGTAAAAGGTGCAGGAATTTGAAGGAAAAACAATGAAAACAGTTTTGGTCGCGGTATACGGGGTATATCTATTGATCCTGGCATGGATCGATTTTAGGAATAAGCAGATTCCTGTGAAATGGCTTCTGATTGGGCCGGTGTTTGTGCCGTTATTTATATATGCTGGTAATGACGGCGGCATTTTGGGAAATGCTTTAGGACTAATACCGGGAGTAGTATTTTTTTGCATATCATTTATATGTAAAGGCCAGATAGGGGCAGCGGATGCGTTTGCCATCCTGTGCACGGGAGCCTGCATTGGACTGAAAGCAATCATAACGGCGGTATCGGTGTCACTTTTTGGGGTGGCAGTTGTTTCTGCTGTCATGCTTATCAGCCGGAAAATGAACCGGAAAAGCACTATACCTTATATTCCTTTTATCTTTTTGGGTTATGTCGCTGCAGCTTTGTGAAAGGGTGAACCGGTTATGAAGAAAAAAAGAAAAAAAGGAATATCACGAGGCTGGCAGGCCTCTTTTACGATAGAGGCGAGCTTTATAATCCCTGTGATCCTGATAGGGATCGTGGGACTTGTCTGGTGTGTGTTTTTCTTGAGAAATTCTGTGAAATCGTTAGCGGATGCCGATTATTTCATGTTTGTGCTTGAAGCCGATGCTGCCAAGAACAAATATGAAGGTGCTTTTGCGGATGAGTTCGTCGGAAATGAAAATGCGTATTTCGGAGCCAAAACAACGCGGGCTAAACTTTCGAGAGAAGGCAGGAATATCCGTGTGAGTGTTATGATAGAGCATAATCTTCCCGAAAAAGGGATCCTTGGAAGTATTCTGTCGGGGATGAGAAACATAAGTGTGGAAAAAGACGAAACAATCGGAAATCCTTCCGAAACCGCGAGGCTCATTAAGGCAGCCGGGGAAATAATAAACAGTATAACGGGCATAGGTAAGGATAAGAAGGATAAAGCGGATGAGTGAAATAATAAGAGATGCCGGGAAAAACAGGCTGTATATACAATTGGATGTTACGACACCGGGGACCGGGGGCGGCATGGATTTTAGAGAAAAAATGCTTGTAAACAACAGGATACCTGGAATTCTTGACTTAAAAGTAAATATCACGGATAACAGGAAAACATTTGAATATGATACGGCAGGGCTTATAACTCTTGAGTCGCTATGTCTTCAGCAGAATATCGATACGGTGACCTTGAAAAAGATATTTTCAGGTTTGGCCAAAATAGTGTCAGACGGAGAAAAGTATCTTCTGGAACAGAATGATTTTTTGATAGGACCCGAATATATATTTCTGGATAAAGAGCAGAATCCTTATGCCGGGTATTGCCCGGGATACGGGAAGCCCATGAGTGAACAGATAGGGAATGTTGCGGAATACCTCATGAACAGAATAGACTATCATAACAAGGACTCCGTTCTTATGACATATACCATATACAAAAAAAGCAGGGAAGAAGGATTTTATATCGGTGAGATTACCGATTACCTGAATTTGGGGAAGGAAGATCCGGGTGAACGACCTAAAGAACAGAGAAGTGAACCGCCTGATCGGAATTTTCATGACGCGCCTGTTTTAACTATCGAGAGAAAGCCATTGATAAATGAGGAAGATTTTACGGTCTTCGAGCCTGAAATGAAAAGGGGGACTGACCGGTCCCTCCATATAAAGCCCGGGCAAAGTAATGTAATTTTATATGTTGTGTCTGTACTGATACCGGTCTTACTCGTGGGTATTTCTGTAAAGGCAGGACTGGTCCTTGATAAAAACGGAAAAACGGATATGGTAAAACTTGCGGCTGTTGCGGTTTTGGGGATAGGAGTTGCGGTTTATATGATAAAAAAGACGAAGAAGTCCGCAAAAGAGGTATCAAAGGATATAGTACCCGAAGAGGATGAGGCTACGGAGCTTTTGTTTAGCGGAGGAGTCCCTTCAATGGGAAATACCTGTATATTGGAATCCGGCGAATTTCCGGTGATAAGGGTAAATGAACTGCCGTTCTCTATAGGGAAGGACAGGGAACATATGGATTTTTGCCTGGATTATCAGGGAGTATCGAGATGTCATGCGAGATTGGAAAGAATGGGGACCGGGATAGGGATCGTAGATTGCGGCAGTACGAACGGAACTTATCTGAACGGGACAAAACTGGACAGCAACCGGCTGTGTCTTTTGCATGACGGCGATAAACTGAATCTGGGCATATGCACGTACATTTTTAGAGAAGGAGAGGGTGGAATACACGGATAACAGGCTCGTTTTATAGTAAAGAATTTAATTCTTGCACATTTTTTCCGGATGTAGTATAATCAATTGGATAATGTGGCGTATTGTCGTTACTGTTCATAGCAGATTGGACACAGCCGGAGGGGCAGGAACGGATGAAGATAAATATTTATTATGGTGGAAGGGGCCTCATAGAGGATCCGACCTTATATGTCATAAATAAAATACAGGATGTGCTGAAAGAGATAAGGGTGACTGTCGGAAGATATAATCTTTACGAGCAGAAGAACAGTATCTCTATGCTTCCGAATACCTTTAAGGATGCAGATGCCGTAATACTTGCCGTAAATGTCGAGTGGTACGGACTGGGCGGACTTATGCAGACGTTCCTTGATTCATGCTGGCTGTATGCGGACAAGCAAAAGCTGAAAGATCTGTATATGTTCCCTGTCATAGTGGCTACGACCAACGGTGAAAGAAAGGCTCTTGAAAATCTTGCGGGAGCCTGGGAACTGCTGGGCGGCAGGGTATGCGACGGTATATGCACGTATGTCAGCAATCATGTGGAATTTGAGACCAATCAGGTCTATGCTTCAATCATAGAAAAAAAGGCAGAGGAGATATACAGGATAGTAAGCCACAGAATGCCGATGCTTCCGAACAGTATAAATGCCTGCCATGTGGAGATACCATCTGCCGGAATAGAGCTTACGCCTCAGGAGAGTGAACAGCTCTCGGTATATGTTGCGGATGACACTTTTGTAAAGAAGCAAAAGGAAGATGTCGAGATGCTCTCCCAGATGTACAAGTCCATCCTGGGTAAGAAGAAGCCGGAAGAAAACGAGGATCTCCCCGGAGGTTTTGAAAAGGCTTTCAAGGGTACAAACGGAACCGTAAAAGCGTCGTGCTGCATGGTCATCAGTGATATCGGCAAAAACCTGATACTTGATATAGACGGGAAAAAGATAAAGAGCTGGTACGGTGAACCGGCGGGCACCGATATAACCGTTACAGCCCCGAAAGATGTAATTTTAAAGATAATAACCGGTAAAGCTACGTTTCAAGGAGCTTTTATGTCGGGACTTGTCTCGGCAAAAGGGCGTCTTGATCTTATTCGTATGCTTGACCGGCTTTTTGAGTTCTGATCGGATAAGCCGGATGAAACCTTGTAACTAAAGAGGAGGCAGGAATGAGCTATCTTGCTTTATACAGAAAATACCGGCCGCAGGCGTTCAGTGAGGTCAGGGGACAGGACCATATAGTTACCACACTCAAGAACCAGCTGAAAGCCGAGCGTATCGGACATGCATATTTATTTTGCGGAACCAGAGGTACGGGAAAGACATCGGTGGCCAAGCTTTTTGCGAAAGCTGTCAACTGTGAATCTCCCGTGGACGGCAGCCCGTGCGGAAAATGTCCGGTCTGCCAGAGCATTGACAGAATGACTTCCATGAATGTTGTGGAACTGGATGCCGCATCAAACAACAGTGTCGATAATATCCGAGATATAATAGACAGTTCAAAATACGCACCGACAGAGGGCAGATATAAGGTGTTCATCATAGATGAAGTTCATATGCTTTCAACGAGTGCGTTCAACGCATTGCTGAAAACCCTGGAGGAACCTCCGGCCTATGTTATATTTATTCTGGCGACTACAGAGGTTCACAAGATTCCCATAACCATCCTTTCAAGATGCCAGCGTTATGATTTTAAGAGGATCACAACCGATGTCATCGCGGGATGTCTAAAAGACCTGATGGAGTCGGAAGGCATAGAGCATGAGGATAAAGCTTTAAAATATATCGCCAGAGTGGCCGACGGATCCATGCGTGATGCGGAGAGTCTGCTCGATCAGTGCATAGCTTTTTATATCGGGAAAGCGCTTACTTACGACAGGGTACTTGAGGTCCTGGGTTCGGTAGATGTGGAAGTTTTTGCAAGACTTCTCCGTTTTGTGGGAAACGGTGATGTATCGGGCTGCATGAACATACTGGATGAGGTGATGCAGTCCGGCCGGGAACTTACACAGTTTGTTACGGATTTTGCCGGATATCTGAGGAATCTTCTGCTTGCAAAATCGGTGGACGATCCCACGGAAGTTCTGGAGCTTTCGAAAGAGAACATGGAGCTTGTAATCCATGAGGCGGAAGTAGCCGAAAAAGAACAGCTCATAAGATACATTGGGATTCTTTCGGAACTATCCAACAGGATAAGATATGCTTCACAGAAAAGACTTTTGATAGAAGTGGAACTCATAAAGCTCGCAAGACCGGAAACGCAGGAGGATTATTCGTCGCTTCTCGACAGGATCAGGGTGCTTGAAAACAAACTGGAAAACGGTTCTTTTACTGTAAAGACCGCAGAACGGGATGATGAAGGTGAAACCCAAAGTGAGGAAGCGTCATTTAACCCTTCGGATACGGAACTTACCAAAGCATTACCGGAGGATATACTGCAGGTAGCCGAGCACTGGCAGATGATCGCATCGAATATGAGCTCGAAGGATAAGCTTGCGGCAACTATGCTTGCGGATGCCACACCCGCCGAGGAAAACGGAAAGCTTGTGGTGTATTTTAAGAATACGCTCGATCTCGAGACTATGAGATATAAACGCGAGGTAAACGGAGTAGAGCAGCCGTCGAGGATGGATATCCTGAAAAATGTCATATCCGAGCTTACGGGACTTGATATTATGATGGATGCGGGATCCGGCGAAAATGAGAGGAATCTCAAGAACAGGGATATACGTAAGCGTAAACAGGTTAATTTTAATATTAAAAAAATAGATTAGGAGGATTTACAAATGGGTAAGAAAGGCGGATTTGGAGGAGGAATTCCCGGAAACATGAATAATCTGATGAAGCAGGCTCAGCGTATGCAGCGTCAGATGGAGGAAAAGCAGAAGGAACTTGAAACAAAAGAATGGGAAGCTGCGGCAGGCGGCGGAGCCGTAAAAGTAAAGATATCGGGTAAAAAGGAACTGACAGAGGTGGTTCTTTCTCCTGAGGTTGTTGATCCTGACGATATCGAGATGCTCCAGGATCTCATTATAGCGGCTGTAAACGAAGCATGGAAGAAGATGGAAGAAGAACAGGAAGGTGCACTGAATTCCGTAGCCGGAGGACTTGGCTCCACACTTGGCGGTTTCGGATTCTGATAAATCATTTTTATGGAGTATTACAGCGAAAAAATCAGCAAGCTTATATCCGAACTGGGAACCCTGCCCGGGATAGGTGCAAAATCGGCACAGCGACTGGCGTTTTTTCTTCTCGACTGCCCTCAGGAGAAGGTTGAAAGACTCATCGGCAGTAGCAAAGATGCAAAAGAAAACGTAAAGTACTGTTCGAGGTGTTTTTGCCTGACAGACAGGGAAATATGTCCCATTTGTTCGAACAAGAACAGGGATGAGAAGATCATCATGGTCGTAGAGAACACCAAGGATATGGCTGCATACGAGAGAATAGGGAAATTCAACGGTCTCTATCATGTACTTAACGGCGTGATCTCTCCCATGATGGGTATCGGTCCTCAGGACATAAAGATAAAGGAACTGATCTTGAGGCTTCAGAAAGAGCCTGTGGAGGAGGTAGTCATAGCCACAAATTCCAGCGTTGAGGGAGAAGCTACAGCTATGTATATCAGCAAACTGCTGAAACCTGCGGGGATAAAAGTCAGCAGGATAGCAAACGGCATACCGGTCGGAGGCGATCTGGAATATGTCGATGAGATCACACTTCTCAGGGCACTGGAAGGAAGAGTAATTCTGTAAAAGGGTGAACGAAGTTGGACAGAAGAGAAAGAAATAGCGATCAAACTGAATATGAGAGACCTCAGAAAGGCAGACAGATCAGTCCGGTAGCATTGATTGTGATAATACTTTGCGCTATCGGAAGTATTGTCGTGCTTATTTACGGCTGGGTCAGAAATAACAAGGATTATATTCACAAGGTTATCTCTTCACAGGAAGTTTTCAGCCAGAACAAGTACTGCCGTTATGGCGACGGTTACATCAAGTATACCATGGACGGTGCAGAGGCTGTAAAAGATGGAGAGGTTATCTGGAATATCAGTTTTGATATGAAGAAACCAATCGTTGATGTCTGCGGGGAATATGCGGCATTTGCGGATAAAGGAATGCAGACACTGTGCATCACCGACGGGCATGGCGGGAATTATACTATTAATGTTCCCGATAAAATAGTTGATATTTCTGTGGCAAATCAGGGAACCACTGCGGTATGGACCGATTCCCTTTCAAAAGATCACATATATATGTATGATATCAACGGAGTGCTTCTTATAGACATAGAGACAGGCATAGCCACGGATGGATTTCCTCTTTCTATAGATCTGTCGGAAGACGGTAAAAAACTGGTCACCTCATATATGAAGATACAGAATGAGCTCACTTCATGGGTAACATTCTATAATTTCGGCAGTGTCGGACAGAATTACGCAGGCAGGGTTGTCGGAAGTTTTTCTTTTGAAGGCAAGATTATTCCGGAGGTCGAATTTATAAATAATGAAAGAGTGTGTGCCTTTGGTGAGGACAGCTGTATATTATACAGAATGAAAGAAAAACCCGCAGAACTCGCTACGCAGGATACCGTAAGGCTGACAGCTGTATGTTATGATTCGGAGGCGGTATGCCTTGCGGAAAATGAGACGGACGGAGTCACCAAAATCACAGTATTTGATTCGGACGGCAAATCAAAAAGAACCATTTCCACCGGCCTGGCTTTTACGGGAATGTGTGTGGAAGGCGATGAAGTTATAGTGTACAACAATTCTTCAATTATTATATATTATCTGGACGGTTCGGAAAAATACAGGACACAGATAGACGGCGGAATCAGAAGCGTATATCCTTCCGGTAAAAACAAGTACACCATCATAGGCGGAAGTGAAGTAAGGCTGATCGAACTGGTAAAGGATACTCAGTAACAACAGAATAACATGAAATTGACTATAAAGGAGGCGGACCGAAGTGAATGTTTTTCTTATATTTGTTGGCTTGACCCTTATAGGTTTTACTATCCTGGGCGGATTTAAGGGATTTGTTCATACCATATTTACTATGTTTTCGTTATTCCTTATTATTTTGCTTACGGGAGTTTTGAGTCCTCATGTTGCGGATTATATAAATAATCATACTGAGATACCTAAGCGTATTCACAGCAAAGTAGAAGAAAAAATAAAGCTGAAAGATAAGGTGACACCGGGGAGCAGCAGTAACCGTGATGAACTGATAGACGCCCTCGATGCTCCGGAACAGCTGAAACAGGTTATAAAAGACAGAAGCCAGAAAGCAGGCGATGCTTTTTCGGCTACTACCGAGGAAGCTTCTAAAAAACTGATGACCTCCATTTATGACAGGATTACCGAACTGATCGTCAATGCCATAGCATATCTGTTTACGTTTGCGGTGGTAGGCGTTATTGTCATAATTACCGGATTACTCTTAGACGTAGTGGCAAAACTGCCCGGTATAAAACAGGCAAATACTATTCTGGGTGCAGTGATAGGTCTTCTGCAGGGATATATAGTAGTGTCTCTTATCTATGTTCTGGCCACAGCTTTCGGAGCTACGGCCTTTGGATCGGGGATCATCGGGATGGTTGCAGAGAGCGATATCCTGTCATGGTTCTATGAACACAACATAGTTGTAGACATAGTTTTTGGCATGTTTAAGTAGTCAAAAATAAGGTCCGAAAAAAAAGTTTAAAAAAATATAAAAAAAGTGTTGACAAACAAAAATGTGGGTGATATAATACCATTCGCTGACGCTCCTTGAGGGATGTGATCCCGGGGGTCTGAAGCAACAAACAACCTTGATAACTGAATAGCATGACAACCTTGAAATTTCCTAAAATT
>JAEEGL015976005.1_pt1 | contig 10246 bp, 9 predicted proteins | sample 9134231 | NCBI WGS metagenome assembly JAEEGL01 (sample SAMN16246548, study PRJNA631951) | gut metagenome | biome: gut microbiome; feature: rumen; material: fiber-attached | host: Bos | place: Iran: Karaj | collected 2018-10 | reverse complement strand
TCAGATCGTCTTTCAGATTCGTAAACAGATAATTGCCTTCGCTGCCCCATGCTCCTCTGTGATTCATATGGATCACGACGCATCCGGCACGCATCAGCGCCAGTTCCAGATCGTTGTTCGTGGTATATCCCGGGAAGCCGTGGGACATGATCACGGTCGGATACGGCTTTTTGATTCTTTTGTCGGGCGTGAGAAGATACCCGTACAGACGGCATCCGCCGCTGACAAGATTCAGCTCGCAGATCTCCGGCGACGAATCATTCTCGTCCTTTTCAAATTCAACAAAAATATTATCAGATTTCATTTACACACCCGATTTGATAATAATCAAGATAATCACCGTACAAACGGAGCGGAATACTCCGCGTTGATCTCACAGAGTTCCTTAGGGATCTGATCTTTGTATTCCGCAAGCGATTTCACACGTTCGTGAATCGCCGGAGGGTAGTTATACAGTTCCTTGATTGGATTCCTGAACGTAATGTAAACCATTGGAATTATTCAAGTACTGTTTGACGCGCATTGATGAAGTATTAGTCGTAAAATAAAACTTACGTAGCCCTTCAGCTTTTCTGGGCTTGAGAATTGCTTTCACGTTTGGAAATCCTTCGTCATCAATAGAGCCTATAAAAGCGCTCTTTTGTCGCTTGATAAAATTTCAAGAGCCTTTATTAATATTATACCATATTCTCGGGCCCTGCGCAAGTGTTTTGGACGCACGGCGGAAAATATATTTTTGTATGCTGTCGCCACCACGCCCGTTTGAATAAGCAATCATAAAATCTTTGCCGCCCCTTTTGCAGCTATCGCCGGACACATTTCCCAGTGCCGTATAATATTATACCACATTTTTTTGATTTTGTCAAGTCTTTTTCCTGTTTTCAGGAATTTTTTTATTTTTTTCGAAAAAATCTGAAAAAATCCCGTCATGAGCGTGCGGGAGTGATTTTTCTGTTCACTCGCCGAGGGGTTCCCTCGCTCTCTCCTGTACTGCACTTATCTATACTCTGACATATCCTATCCTAACCTATACTATCCTTACCTATCCTAACCTATCTTATCCTGCGTCTACGGCTCGTGGACGTATCGTTGACGGAACTTCCCGCAGAACGTGTTTTCTTTTGTTTTCTTTACTTTTATTTACTTTACTTTACTTTGTCGGAAAATGTTGACATTTCAAGGGAAAATGTTGACGTTTCAAGGGAAAATGTTGACATTTACATAAAAAATGTTTACATTTCTCTCGCTGAGTACTGGTTAATGAGTACTGTTCACTGTTTACTGATCACTGATCCCTGAACGGAGGGAGAGAAGCGACCGGAGTTGTCTGTACTGTTCTGCACTGTACTGTTCTGTTCTGTACTGTACTGGGACACGATTTCGTAACGGAGTCGTAACGGAGTCGTAACGGAGTCGTAACGTAGCCGTAACGGATCTGTAACGCTTTGTCCGCGGTTTGACACATTTTGTCAGCGGTTTGACACGTTTTGTCAGCGGGTTGTCAGCGGTTTGTCAGCGGTTTGTCAACCGGTACGCGTCATTTTGTCAGGCTCCCGCCGGCATTTGTAAAAAAATTTCTATACACCGTTACAAACAGCCCCCCGCCGCTTCAGTTGCAATAAATAATTTTAGTGCGGCGGGGCAATGCCGGGGATTCCAAAGGACCGCGCCTTTGAGGAAGGGGTCCTTTGGCGGTGCCTCTTTGCGAGCGTTTCTCCCACTGCAGGGAGAAATGCGGAAAAATCTTTTTACTATCGATTACGGACAATTATCGTTTAAACGGTAGAAGTAAGAACCTGGTTGTTTCCGAAGGGGGAAACCCATCTCAATCGCCGGCCGGACCGCCGGCAGCGGTAAAACGGGAGCGGTACAGTTTTTATTATTGCACAAACTGTCGGGCGTTTGAGCGACAGCATGCAAAAAACCGCATTTTTGTCAAAACCAAACGGGATGTACATATCTCAAAGTCTGTACTTCCTGAAAAAGTATGAGCGAAGCATACAAAAAACGGGAAAAAATTTCTCTGAGTACTGAGTACTGCTTGCTGAGTACCGTTCCATTCATATTTATTTTAGCACAAAGCGCGTTTGTTGTCAAGGAAAACGGGCTTTTTTTAACCTGTGCGTAACAATTGTCCGCGTTTTTTAAGTTAATTTGCCGTTCAACGCTTGATTATGCCGCAAAAAAGTGATATAATATTATATTGGAGTATTTTGGAGAACAGACTGTATGAAATATCTTATAGTGATACCCGACGGGGCGGCTGACTACCCCGTTCCGGAGCTTAACGGAAAAACGCCGCTCGAGGCGGCTGACAAACCCGCGATCGACAGGCTCGCCGCGCGTTCGCTTACAGGCACGGTACTCAACGTCCCGGAGGGCATGGTCCCCGAGAGCGACACGGCAAACCTTGCCATTCTGTCATACGATCCGAAGGTCTATTCGCGCGGCCGCTCGCCGCTCGAGGCTTTTTCGATGGGTCTTGAAATGCTTGACAGCGACGTCGCGTTCAGGTGCAACGTAATAACGCTCAGTGAGGATGAAGACCCGGACAGGCGCGTGATACTCGATCACAGCGCGGACGAGATAACGACCGGAGAGGCCGCCCTGCTGATAAAGGCGATCGGCGAAAAACTCGGAACGGAAAAACGCCGCTTTTATCCCGGCGTAAGCTACCGTCACTGCATGTTGTGGAGCGATCCGCCCGCCTACGGCGATTTCGAGCGTCCGCACGACCACATCGGGCACATGGCGGGGCCTCTGTATCCTTCCGGGGAGTACGGTTGGCTGACGCTGCGGAGCTACGAGATACTGAAGGACCACCCCGTGAACATTGCGAGAAAGCAGCGGGGACTGAAGCCCGCCAACTCGATATGGCTCTGGAGCCCTGGCGGCAAGCCATCTCTGCCGTCGTTCAGAGAAAAATGGGGGCTTGACGGCACCGTAATATCCGCCGTCGACCTTATCAAGGGCATCGGTCTGTGCGCCGGAATGAGATCGATCGACGTGGATGGCGCGACAGGCAACTGGAAAACAAACTACACGGGCAAGGCGGAGGCGGCGATACAGGCTTTCCGCGACGGCTCGGACCTTGTATACGTGCACGTAGAGGCGCCCGACGAGTGCGGTCACCGCGCGGAGCTTGAAAACAAGGTAAGGTGCATAGGCGACATAAGCGAAAAGATCGTCCGGCCGGTGCTTGAGTATCTGGAAAACAGCGGCGGGGATTTTTCGGTTATGATACTTCCCGACCACCCGACGCCGGTCTCGAAGAGGACGCACACGCGCGAACCCGTACCGTTCCTGATCTACCGCTCGGACGCCGCGGAAAACGGCACCGACAACTGGTGCGAACGGACAGCCCGGCAGAAAAACTTTTATCTGCCCGAAGGGCACGAGCTCATGTCTCTGTTTTTGCGCAGGCACGCCCGTGCCTGCGACGGCAAACGGCAGGTTTGAAATTACGTAATCCTCCCGCAAAACGGCGCAGTCACGCGCATACGGCAAAGCATGCGGTTACCGCCGGCCGGGAGAATCGAAACAGATCAACATTTTCTCTGTTCCTTTTTCGGAAGAGGAGCGAAAAGGTGAGATAATTATGGAAGAAACAGTTAAAACACCCGAAAAAAAGAATGAAAGGCAATCCGCAGGACTTGCGGTGTGCGACCTGCTTGAGGTCGTGGCGACCTCCGTGCTCATCGTCATGCTTCTGTTCACGTTTGTCATGCGAATAGCTATCGTAAAGGGCACGTCCATGACAAACACCCTGCACGACGGGGACAAGATGCTTGTCTGGAGTCTCGGATACACGCCGAAACAGGGCGACATAATAGTGTGTCAGACGCAGTTTTTCGGCTTTGACGAACCCATCGTCAAGCGCGTGATAGCCACCGAAGGGCAGACGATCACCATTGACGTGACAACCTGGTCGGTGTACGTGGACGGAGTCAAGCTCGAGGAGGACTACGTCCGCTACGTCGCGGGAAAGAACATGACCGGATGGTCGTACGGAGATTCGTACACCGTGCCGGAGGGACACGTGTTCTGCATGGGAGACAACCGCAACGGCTCGTGGGACTGCAGGGACTCGAACGTGGGGCCCATCGATCTGCGCTATGTAATCGGCAGGGTGGTGCTTCGCATTTCCCCGCTCTCGGCGATAAGGTTCTTCTGAAATGCCTTCCGACCAGATTCAGTGGTATCCGGGCCACATGGCAAGGACAAGGCGGATGCTTAAGGAGATGCTGCCGCTTACAGATCTCGTCATCGAGGTTTCCGACGCGCGCATACCGCTTTCGTCCTCCAATCCCGATCTGAAAAAGCTGACGGAAGGCAAAAAAAGGCTTAAGATACTGACTAAAACGGACCTGGCAGACCCGGAGTCCACCGCGAGGTGGAGAAAATATTTCGTCTGTCAGGGCGAGCAGGCGGTGTTCGTCGACGCAAACTCCGGAAAAGGAACGGGAGAGATAAAAACCGCCGTCGGGCAGCTCATGTCCGAAAAAATAGAAAAATATCAGAGCAAAGGCATGGGCGGACGACGCATAAAGGCTATAATCGTCGGCATTCCCAACGCCGGCAAAAGCTCGCTCATAAACAGGCTCGCGGGCGGAAAGCGCGCAAAAGTGGAGGACAGACCGGGAGTCACCCGCGAAAAACAGTGGATAACCACCTCCGTAGGGCTCGATCTGCTCGACACTCCCGGAATGCTCTGGCCCAAGCTCGAAGACCAGACCGCCGCCGAGAACCTCGCTCTTACCGGAGCGATACGCGACGAAATACTTGACGCCGAGAGGTTCGCGGTTCTTCTGTGCGGGAGACTTTACGCGAAATATCCGTCTCTGCTGGAGGCGAGATATAAAATACAGCTTGCCGAAGGGATGACTGATCGCGAAATATTCGAGGCGGCAGGCAGAAAACGCGGGTGCATACTGCCCGGGAACGAGCTTGACGCCGAAAGGACGTCGGTAATGCTCCTCGACGAGTTCAGGGGCGGAAAGATAGGCAGAATAACGCTGGAGGAGCCGCCGTGCTGAACTACGGTTACACAGACGGGCTGAGGCTCGCGGGATATTCGCTCATTTGCGGGACAGACGAGGCCGGCAGAGGTCCACTTGCCGGAGACGTATTCGCGGCGGCGGTCATACTCCCCGAAGGATTCGTCATCGAAGGCCTCGACGACTCCAAAAAGCTGACCGAAAAAAAGCGCGAAAAGCTGTTTGACGTGATAATCTCAAACGCCGTAAGCTGCGGGATAGCCTCATGCACTCCGCAGGAGATCGACGAGCTCAACATTTTGAACGCCGCTCTGCTGGCAATGAGGCGGGCGGTGGCCAAGCTCGATCCGCAGCCGGATTTTCTTCTGATAGACGGCAACGTCACAAAGGGCTTTTCCCTTCCCTGCCGCGCCGTGGTCGGAGGGGACGGCATAGTCCCGGAAATCGCCGCCGCCTCCGTGCTTGCGAAGGTAAGCCGCGACCGGCAGTGCCTGGAGCTTGACAGGATGTACCCGGGCTACGGCTTCGCGAAACACAAGGGCTATCCGACGGCCGAGCATTACCGCGCGATAGAGGAAAACGGCGTGCTGCCGATTCACAGAAAATCTTTCAGGCTCTACCGACGGTTACTTTCTTGAAAGAAAGTAACCAAAGAACTTTTGTAAAAATGGATATACACATTTTAAAATTCGTTCTTTTAAAAGTGTAAGAAGTTTTATTCCTTGCTCATGCAAACGGTCGCCGGGGCGACAGCAATCAATAGTTTTTGACCCCGTTTTTTGTAAAAAGCGGAAAAAAAGAGAATTCAAATGAAAATAAAAAAGACAGCGTCGGACATTCTTGACAAAGCGATACTCATGCGAAAAAGCTTCAATTCAGCTATAATCGTCGCGGGCGGGAGCGGACTTCGCGCCGGCGAGGGAATACCCAAGCAGCACCGCAGGATAGCCGGAAAGCACGTAATAGCACGCACCGTGGACGCCTTCGAGAAGTGCGCCTTTATAAACGAAATAATCATAGTCTGCCGGGCCGGCGAGGAAAAGCTGTACGAAAAATACGCGGCAAAATACGGCTGGATGAAAGTGACGTCGATCGTACCCGGCGGGGACGACCGATTCGCCTCGGTCATTGAGGGTTTCAAGGCCGTCTCCGATAAAAGCGGCTACGTCTACATACACGACGGGGCAAGATGCCTTGTCACGCCCGATATAATTCAGGCGGTGGGGCATCAGGCGTGCATTTCAGGGGCGGCGGTCGCCGCCTGCAGGCCGGTGGATTCGTGCAAGACGGAGCGAGACGGGGGGCTCAAGAATCTCGAACGTGAAAAAACGTGGCTGGTCCAGACCCCGCAGGTCTTCAAAACCGAACTGTATCGCGCCGCGGCTTACACGGCCATGAAGGACCGGATTGCCGTTACAGACGACGCCTCGGTGGCGGAGCACGCGGGATTTAAGGTAGTGCCCGTGAACTGCGGCAGGGAAAACATAAAAATAACCTCCCCGCTCGACTTTGTCCTCGCGGAGGCAATAATAGCGGAAAGAGAAAAAAGCAATGTGTGAAATGCGCATAGGCCACGGCTACGACGTGCACAGAATGGTTCAGGGGCGCAGGCTCGTTATAGGGGGCGCGGAAATACCGTCCGGCAAAGGTCTGCTCGGGCACTCCGACGCCGACGTGCTCACCCACGCGGTGATGGACGCGATACTGGGCGCGCTCGGCCTGCCGGACATCGGTCGCCAGTTCCCGGACAGCGATCCCGAATATGCCGGAATATCCAGCCTGCTGCTTGCCGGAAGGGTTGCCGGTCTGATGAGCGGCCGCGGGTACGGAATAGTCAACGTCGACTGCACAGTCATCGCCCAGAGCCCGAAGCTGTCTCCGTACATCGACCAGATGAAAAGAAATCTGGCCGCCGCGCTCGGCACGGACCGGGAGCGCATAAATATAAAGGCAACGACCGAGGAGGGGCTGGGCTTTACCGGCTCCGGAGAAGGGATAGCGGCCCACGCGGTCTGCCTGCTTGAATCAAAGGGAGAGACGACATCATGAAAAAAACCATTATTTCACCGTCCGTCCTCGCGTGCGATTTCGCCCGCGCGGGAGCGGAAGTCGGAAAAGTATACGACGCGGGAGCCGAATACCTCCATCTTGACGTTATGGACGGCGTTTTCGTTCCCAACATTTCGTTCGGGCCGGATTTCATCAGATCTATCCGCCCGTTCACAGGCGCCGTGTTCGACACGCATCTGATGATAACCGAACCCATGCGTTTCATCGACGCGTTCGCGCCGTGCTCCGACATAATCACGGTACACTATGAGGCCTGCGCGGATTTTGCCGCGACGCTTAACACAATACGCGCGCACGGGAAAAAGGCCGGCGCGGTGATAAAACCCGCAACGCCGGTAAGCGTTCTCGAGCCTTTCCTGCCGCTTGTCGACATGATACTCATAATGTCTGTCGAACCGGGCTTCGGGGGGCAGTCATTCATTCCCTCCTCGCTCGGCAAAATATCCGAAGCGAGAGAGCTTGCGGACAGAAACGGCTTTGACGCCATAGACATAGAGGTCGACGGAGGGATAAACGTAAAAAACGTCGGCGAGGTGATCAGAGCGGGGGCAAACGTGATAGTCGCCGGCTCGGCTGTGTTCCACGCCGCGGATCCCGCGGAGGCCGTCAAAATGCTGAAGCAGTCCTGAAAGGCAAATCCGAAAACAAAAAACGCTGTTCCGCGTCCGCGGGCAGCGAAAAGGAATGGTCATAGAAATGAGAAAAACAAAGATAATCTGCACCCTCGGCCCCGCAAGCCATGACGAGGAAACAATAACCGCCCTCTGCAAGGCGGGAATGAACGTCGCGCGCCTCAATTTCTCTCACGGCACGCACGAGGACCATCTTTACATGATGAATCTCGTTAAAAAAGTCAGGGAGAAACTCGGACTGCCCATCGCTATTATGCTCGACACAAAGGGTCCCGAATACCGCATAGGAACGTTCGAGGGCGGAAAACACGTTACGCTTAAGGACGGCGACCCCTTCACCTTCACGACAGAGGACGTCGTCGGCGACAGGACAAGAGTCTCGGTCTCTTACAAGGACCTGAACAAAGACCTGAAGGTCGGCGACAGGATCACCGTCAACAACGGCCTCGTCATCTTCGACGTTAAAGAGATCGACGGCAGCGAGATACGCTGCACGACGGTGGCGGGCGGCGAGCTCTCCAACAGAAAGAGCATGTCCTTCCCCGGCAAGGTCCTTCACCAGATCTTCCTGTCCGAGCAGGACAAGGACGATATTCTTTTCGGCATCGAAAACGACATAGACTACATCGCCGCCTCGTTTGTGTCTAACGTCGAAAACGTCCTCGACATTAAAAGATTCCTCGCGGAGCACGGCGGCGAGGGGATCGGCATAGTGGCGAAGATCGAAAACCAGTCTGGCGTGGACAATATAGTTTCAATCTGCGAGGAATGCGAAGGAATCATGGTCGCGCGCGGCGATCTCGGAGTGGAAATACCCTTCCGCGAGCTCCCGGCAAGGCAGAAGCAGCTCATCACCGTCTGCCGTCTGCTCGGCCGCCGCGCCATAACAGCCACCGAAATGCTCGAATCCATGATAAACAACCCCCGTCCCACCAGAGCGGAGATATCCGACGTCGCCAACGCGGTTTACGACGGCACCTCGGCTGTCATGCTCTCGGGCGAAACGGCCGCCGGAAAATATCCCGTCGAGACCGTGCGCGTAATGGCGGAGATATGCGAGGAGACCGAAAAGCACATCGATTACAGGAAGCAGTTCCACGACACAAACTTCAGAATACGCAACAACATAGACGCAATATCCCATTCTGCGTGCAGCATGTCGATGATCGAGGAGCTTGACGTCAAGGCCATCGCCGTCTGCTCCATGTCAGGCGCGACGGTGCGCATGGTTTCGCGCTTCCGCCCGACCGCCGACATAGTGGGCCTGACGACCGACGAAAAGGCGTGGAGAAAGCTCGCGCTTTCATGGGGCGTTCTTCCGGTTCTTACGGAAAAATACCCGTCCTCCGAGGTCATGTTCTACACCGCCGAGAAGATGACGAAAAAAGCCCTCGGACTGAACGACGGCGACAACATAATCATCGTCGGCGGAACGACAAGCGGCCATTCCGGAAACACCGACACGATAAGGCTCGAGCAGATCTTCTGACATTCTTTCCTGAAAGAAAGAATGCAAAGAACTTTTTGATTGCTGTCGCTCCACCGCTCTTTCATTTGAACAAGCATGAAATCTGTACAACGCCCCGTTTCCGGAAAATCGCATGTAAAAAACGTGGCGGAAGAATTCTGGAAAAGCTTTTTGATCCACGGAATAGTTACTGCCGTAATATTCTTTATCCCCATATGTTTTTCGTTGATAAAGGTTTTTATATTAGAACGCGACGGCGTTGCTCTATTCGGTGCCTGCTTTTTCGCGGCAATTTACTTGGGAGTAATGATTTTGTGCATCGTTAATTATTCACATTATCACAAAGTATGCCTTACGGACATCCAAACAGTTAGACTCTATAAAAGAAATGACGCCTGGATTTGGCGGTCTTATTACTCAAAATTCGAGGTGACTGTAACGATTGACGGAAGGAAAAAAGAAGTAACGACTGGAAGATATTTTACACTTTTTACTTTTTTTTACCCGGGCGCTTCACTTCGAAAATATGAATGCGAGCTTGTCGAAATCGGTTACGATAGTAAGAGAGACGAATGGGTTGTAATCTCAAAACAAGGGTGATTTAAGGAGAAAACAGGCATGGCAATGTCAGGCAGCTTCGAAGAAATCCTGTCAAAATACCGGTCGCTGATAAAAGCCGCCGTGGCAAAATACGGCCCGCTCCTTAACGACAGCGCCGAGCGCGAGGACATGGAACAGACCGCGCTCCTTGCTCTTTACCGCGCCTTCGATACGTTCGACGAAAAACAGAGCAATGTTACCTTCGGCCTGTACGCAAAAATCTGCGTGCGCAACGCCTGCGTGTCCATGCTGAGAAAAAAGAGGAAGCAGATAAGGCATGACGTGATAATCCCGGACAGGCAGCCGTCCGCCGGCTATCCCGAAATAGCGATCGGCTCCCTGTCTGACATGGAACGCAGAGTGCTGCTCCTTTTCGCCGACGGACTGTCCTACCGCGAAATATCCGAGGAGACGGGACTGAAAAGAAAATCCGTCGCAAACGCCCTCTGCAGGGCAAGGAGAAAACTTAAAGGCGGAAT
>JAEEGL015460294.1_pt1 | contig 10246 bp, 7 predicted proteins | sample 9134231 | NCBI WGS metagenome assembly JAEEGL01 (sample SAMN16246548, study PRJNA631951) | gut metagenome | biome: gut microbiome; feature: rumen; material: fiber-attached | host: Bos | place: Iran: Karaj | collected 2018-10 | reverse complement strand
GCCGTCTTTTCCATTGACAGACCGTATTCCTATCTCATACCCGAGAGCCTGGAGGACCGGGTGCGTCCGGGAATGAGAGTTACGGTACCCTTCGGCAGGGCCAACCGCCGGTGCGAGGGCATCGTGCTGGACGTGAGCCCCGACAGGGAATTCAAAAATCTCAAGACCATCGACAACGTGCTGGACGACGGCCCCGTCATAACCGCCGAACAGCTTTCCCTGGCTCTGTGGATGCGGGACAGGTTTTTCTGCACACTATACGACGCGGTGCGCGTGATGCTCCCCGCCGGCATGTGGTTCGCGCCCAACGGTACCCGCCGCGTGTCCGACAAGCTGCAGAAGTACGTGACGCTTGCGGTGCCGGGGGAGGACGCTCTGGAGGCCGCCGGGAAGAAGCAGTCCCGGGCGCCCCAGCAGGCAGAGCTGCTGCGCACCCTCGCGGCCATAGGCCGCTGCCCGGTTTCGGAACTGTGCGAATTCACCGGCGCCCCGGCGGCGTCGGTAACGGCCCTTGAGAAGCAGGGCTTCGTCACCACCGACATGGTGGAGGTTTACCGCCGCCCGGATCTGCCGGAGGCGGACGGTGCCGGACCCATAACGCTCAGCGCGGAGCAGGAGAAGGCCTATTCCGGACTTAAAAAGCTCATGGACGCCGACGGGCCCGAGGCGGCGCTTCTCTACGGCGTCACGGGCAGCGGCAAGACCAGCATATATATCAGGCTGGCGGAGGACGCCGTGGCGCAGGGCAGAAAAGCCCTCATTCTTGTGCCGGAGATAGCGCTCACGCCCCAGTTCGTGGCTATATTCTCCGCCCACTTCGGCGACGAGGTGGCGGTGCTCCACTCGTCCCTGTCCATGGGGGAGAGGTACGACGAGTGGAAGCGCATAAGGGATGGCCTGGTGAACGTGGTCATAGGCACCCGTTCCGCCGTGTTCGCGCCGCTGGACGACATCGGTCTCATCGTGATAGACGAGGAGCAGGAGAGCACCTACAAATCCGAGAACGCCCCCCGGTATCACGCCCGGGACGTGGCGAAATTCCGCTGCGCCAAATTCGGCGCGCTGCTGCTTTTAGGCTCCGCCACGCCGTCCGTGGAGAGCATGTACAGCGCACAGTGCGGGAATTACAAGCTTTTCTCACTTGAATCGAGATATAACGCCAGACCGCTGCCGCAGGTGTTCACCGCAGATATGCGGCGGGAGCTCCGCAGCGGAAACGGCTTTTCCATAAGCTCCGCCCTTCAGGCTGAGCTGGAACGGAATATAGAGCGGGGCGAACAGTCCATACTGTTCATCAACCGCCGGGGCGCTTCCAGGCTGGTGGTGTGCGGCCAGTGCGGCTACACATATATGTGTCCCAACTGCAGCGTTTCGATGACGTACCACTCCGCCGCGGGGCGGCTTATGTGCCACTACTGCGGCCACTCCGCCGGAGTGCCTGAATTCTGTCCGGAGTGCGGCGGCACCCTCAAATTCGAGGGGGCCGGCACACAGAAGGTGGAGGAGGAGCTGAAGGAACTGTTCCCCGGGGTGGGCGTGCTGCGGATGGACGCGGACACCGTGTCCCGGGCGGGCTCCCACGAGCGGATACTGAGCGCCTTCGAGAAGGAGAAGGTGCCGATCCTGGTGGGCACCCAGATGGTGACCAAGGGCCTTGATTTTGAGAACGTGACTTTAGTGGGCGTCATCTCCGCCGACCAGATGCTCTACGCCAACGACTACCGGGCAAGAGAGCGGACGTTCGCCCTTATAACCCAGGTGGTCGGCCGCTCCGGACGGGGCGAAAAGACCGGCAGGGCCGTCATACAGACCTTCACCCCGGACAACGAGGTCATAACCCTGGCCGCCCGGCAGGACTATATGGGCTTTTATGAGCGGGAGATCGAACTGCGGAGGATGACCATGGCGCCGCCGGTGCGGGACCTGTTCTCCGTTATGGTCTCCGGACCGGACGAGAGCGAGGTAATGCGCTCTTCCGTGAAACTGAGAAATTCCGTCGCGGCATATCTGTCCGGCAACCGCGACGCCCGCGTGCTGGGCCCGGCCCCGGCGCCGGTGGCCCGGATAATGGGCAGATACAGATACGTGCTATGGGTGTCCTGCCCCAACAGCAGGGCAGTACGGGACATGCTCTCCCACGTGATGCGCCAGTTTGCGTCCGACGGGAAAAACAGGGGGATGTCGGCCTTCGCCGACCTGAATCCTCCGGATTGACAGAAATAAAAAGCGAGGAAATTACTATGGCTCTTAGAACGATACGCCAGGCGGGGGACACCATTCTTACCAAGAAGTGCCGTCCCGTCACCGCTTTTGACGCCCGGCTGCACACTCTGCTGGACGATATGCACGAAACCCTTATCCACGCCGGGGGCGTGGGTCTTGCCGCGCCTCAGGTTGGTATCCTTCGCAGGGTATGCCTTGTCATGGACGTGAGCAAGGAGGACCTTTCCGAGGATGAGCAGATAGTGGAGCTCATAAACCCCGAGATAATCGAGACCTCCGGCGAGCAGACCGGCTACGAAGGCTGCCTTTCCGTTCCGGGGATGTACGGCATCGTCACCCGCCCGGATCACGTGAAGGTCAGGGCCCAGGACAGAAACGGCAGCTGGTTCGAGTATGAGGGCGACGAGCTGGTGGCCCGGGCCTTCTGCCATGAGACGGACCACCTTGACGGCCATCTGTTCTCCGAGCTGACCGACGAGCTGCTCACCGAGGAGCAGATCGCGGAGATTGAGCAGGAGCAGACCGAATGAGAGTTTTCTTCATGGGTACCCCGGATTTCTCCTCCGCATCCCTGAAGGCGCTGTACGACGGCGGGTTCGAGGTGGCCGGCGTTTTCACCCAGCCGGACAAGCCGGTGGGCAGAAAGCAGATCATGACGCCGCCGCCGGTGAAGGTGCTGGCTTTGGAGCACGGCACACCCGTGTACCAGCCCCGTAAACTGCGGGACGGCACCGCTCTTGATATAATAAGAGAGCATGAACCCGACGTGATCGCCGTGGTGGCCTACGGGCGCATACTGCCGAAGGACATACTTGATTATCCCAGGCTGGGCTGCATCAACATCCACGGCTCTCTGCTGCCGAAGTACAGGGGCGCCGCCCCCATACAGTGGGCCGTCCTCAACGGGGAGAAGGAGACCGGCGTCACCTCCATGTATATGGCCGAGGACCTGGATTCCGGCGATATGATAGATCGCCGCGTCGTCCCCGTGCCGGAGGACTGTACCGCCGGTGAACTCTTCGACATACTCGCGCCGGTGGGAGCGTCGCTCCTCGTCGATACCCTGCGGGCGATCGAGGCGGGCAACGCCTCCCGCACGCCCCAGGACGACAGCCTCGTCACCTTCGCGCCGCCCCTGACCAAAGATATGGCGCCCATCGACTGGAACAATGACGCCCTCGCCGTCGTCGATCACGTCCGGGGGCTTGATCCGTGGCCCGTGGCGACCACGGATATAGACGGTGTCACCGTAAAGGTTTTCAAAGCCGCCGCGGAGGACTATTCCGGCGATAAAGGACCCGGACGGATCGTGTCCGCCGACAGGAAGGGCATCGTCGTCGCCTGTGAGGGCGGCGCCGTACGCATAACCGAGCTGCAGGCCCCCGGCGGGAAGCGCATGAGCGCCGCCGACTATCTCCGGGGCCATCCCATAGCGATATGAACGCGAGAGAAGCGGCCTTCAGGGCTCTGGAGGCGTGGAGACGAAGGGACGCCCGGCCCGATATGGTGCTGTCAGAGTTTGCCGATTCCGCCCGTCTGGACGAGCGGGATATGGCTCTGGCGTCAAACATCACCAACGGCGTTGTGCAGAACGCCGCCCTGCTGGATTACTGGCTGTCCGCCATATCCGACAGAGGCCTTTCCAGGATAGACGACAGCGTGCGGGACATCCTGCGCCTTTCCTTATATCAGATAGCCTTTCTCGACAGAGTGCCGCCCCGGGCGGCTGTCTCCGAGGGCGTCGAGCTGGCAAAACGCCGCGCGCCCCGCGCCTCAGGCCTTGTGAACGCGCTGCTGCGCCGGGCCGCCGACAGACGGGGCGATATGCCCGCCGTCGCGGCAGGGAGCGACGCGGAAAGACTATCCATAATGTACAGCCACCCGCTGTGGCTCGTAAACGAGTTCATCTCCGCTTTCGGCCGGGGGGCCGCGGAGGATATCCTGCGCTCTGACAACGCGCCGTCCCCGGACACGCTGCAGGTGAACACGCTGAAATGCACCGCCTCCGAAGCGCTGGAGGCCCTCGCCGCCGACGGCGTCGACGCAAAGCCGCACCCGATCGTGCCGGACGCCCTTGTCTGCGGTGGGCGGGGGAGGATAGACAGACTCTCCGCCTTTGAAAAGGGCCTCGTGTGGGTGCAGGACGGCGCCGCCAATATGGCCGTGACGGCCGCGGGCGTGAAGCCCGGCATGACCGTGCTGGACGTGTGCGGCGCGCCGGGAGGCAAAAGCTTCGCCGCCGCGGTGATGATGGAAAACCGGGGGCGGATAATAACCTCCGATATACACGAGAAGAAACTGTCCCTTGTAAGGGCGGGAGCGCAGAAGCTGGGCATAGATATAATTGAGACCATGGCAGCTGACGCGTCAAGGTTCGACGGCAGATTTGAAGGGACCGCCGACGCGGTCATCGCCGACGTGCCCTGCTCCGGCTTCGGAGTCATCGCCAAAAAACCGGAGATAAGATACAAATCCGACGAAGATACCGCACCGCTTCCCGCCGTGCAGCGGCGGATATTGGACAACGTTTCCCGGTACGTAAAGCCCGGCGGCGTGCTCGTTTACAGTACCTGCACGCTTCTGCGCCGGGAAAACGAAGACGTAGTCAGCGCGTTCCTCGCCGAAAACGGCGATTTTGCCGCCGAGAGCTTCACTCTCCCGGGACCTGCGGGAGAGGCGGAGACCGGCATGATAACTCTTCTGCCCGGCCAGGGCGGAACGGACGGATTTTTCATATGCAGGATGAGACGCAAAGCCTGAAAACCGACATAAAATCCCTTCTGCCGGAGGAACTGACACAGGCCGTGCTCGGTATGGGAGAGAGCGCCTACCGGGCGGGACAGATATTCCGATGGCTCCACTCCGGCGTCACCGGATTTGACGGCATGACCAACCTTTCAAAGGCTCTGCGGCAGAAGCTGTCGGACGCCTTCTATATCACGCGCCCCGAGATCATAAAAAAGCAGGTCTCCGCCGTGGACGGCACCATAAAATATCTCTGGCGGCTTTCCGACGGCAACAGCGTGGAGAGCGTGGTGATGAGCTACGAGCACGGCAATACCATCTGCGTGTCATGCCAGGTGGGCTGCCGCATGGGCTGCGCCTTCTGCGCCTCCACCATAGGTGGCAGGGTGCGGAACCTTGCCGCCTCGGAGATACTCGACCAGGTGATATTCGCGCAGATGGATTCGGGGCGGCAGATATCCAATATAGTGATGATGGGCATAGGCGAGCCGCTGGACAATTTTGACTCCGTAATGCGCTTTTTAAGGCTCGTAAACGATGAAAACGGCCTTAACATCGGCATGCGCCACGTCTCTTTGTCCACCTGCGGACTGGTGGAGAGCATTGACAAATTATCCGATTATAATTTACAATTAACATTATCGGTATCGCTCCACGCTCCCGACGACGAGACCCGTTCCCGCATCATGCCCGTAAACCGCCGCTACGGCGTGGACGCGGTGCTGGCGGCCTGCGGCAGATATTTCGACAGGACCGGCCGGAGGATATCCTACGAATACGCCATGATAAACGGCGTGAACGATACTGTGCGCCACGCCCATCTCCTGGCCGAGAAGCTGAAGGGGACGGGCAGTCACGTGAATCTCATACCGCTCAACGACGTGCCGGAGAGCAGATTGAAGCCAAGCACGCCGGAGGATATGAAGCGGTTTATTGCCATACTGAAGCAGCAGGGCATCAACGTCACGGTGCGGCGGAAGCTGGGACCGGACATAGAGGCGTCCTGCGGACAGCTGCGAAGACAGACGGAGAAAACCGGTTTGGTTTAATTGGAGAGCTTATGCGGTTTTTCGGATTGACAGACAAGGGCTCTGTAAGAAAAGAAAATCAGGATACGTTCTACACCAGCTGCGACGACGCCGGCGAACTGGCGATCCTGCTGGTGTGCGACGGCATGGGCGGCGCCAGAGCGGGCAACGTGGCCAGCGAGCTGGCCTGCCGCGTGTTTGCCGAGGAACTCCAGAGGACCGTGTCCCCGGGCGTGACCGTGCCGGAGGCTGAAAAGGCCATGGAAAAGGCCTTGGATACGGCCAACAGCGCCGTATATCAGCTGGGGAACGCGGTGAAGGAGTGCAGCGGCATGGGCACCACGCTGGTGGCCGCAGTAGTCACCGGCGGAGGGAAGACCGCCGTGGTCAACGTGGGGGACAGCAGAGCCTACCACCTCGGCCGGTCGGGCATCCGCCAGATAACCAGGGATCACTCCGTGGTGGCCGATATGGTGGCCCGGGGCGACCTTACCCCGGAGCAGTCCATAAACCACCCCAACCGGAACCTCATAACAAGAGCGCTGGGCACCTCCCCTGAGGTGAAGTGCGATTGCTTCGAGGTGGAGCTTGGGGAAAACGAGAGCATACTTCTGTGTACCGACGGGCTTACGAATATGGTGTCCGAGGAGGAGATGGCCTTCAGGGCGGAGCACAGCCAGAGCGTTGAGGAGTGCTGCGGCGACCTCATGAAGCTGGCCATAGCCCGGGGCGCTCCCGACAACGTCACCGTTGTCATGCTTAAACTCTGACACTCCTGTACTCGTGGGAGGATAATATATGGAAGACACATATATAGGGCGAATGCTCGATAACAGATATGAGAACCTGGAAAAGATAGGCACCGGCGGCATGGCCGTTGTCTATAAGGCTCTTGACCACCGTCTGAACCGCTTCGTGGCGATAAAGATACTCAAGAGCGATCTTGCCCAGGACGCCGACCTGCGCCGCCGCTTCCACGCGGAGTCGCAGGCAGTCGCCATGCTCTCACATCCCAACATAGTCTCAGTCTACGACGTCAGCCACAGCGACGATACGGACTATATCGTCATGGAGCTGGTGGAGGGCATCACCCTCAAGCAGTATATAAACCGCAAGGGCGTTCTCAGCTGGAAGGAGACCCTCCACTTCGCCACGCAGATAGCCAAGGCCCTCAGCCACGCTCACTCACGGGGCATCATCCACCGGGACATCAAGCCCCAGAATATAATGATATTGAAGGACGGCAGCGTAAAGGTGGCCGATTTCGGCATCGCCCGGCTCCTGTCCACACAGAACACCCTTACCCAGGAGGCTCTGGGTTCCGTCCACTACATCTCCCCGGAGCAGGCAAAGGGCAGCCCCGTGGACGCCAGGAGCGACATCTATTCCCTGGGCGTGGTGATGTACGAGATGCTCACCAGCCGCCTGCCCTTCGAGGGTGAGTCGGCGGTATCCATAGCCATACAGCATATCAGCTCCATCCCCCTCATGCCCCGGGACCTGAACCCGGACATCCCCGTGGGCCTGGAGCAGATAACGATGCACGCCATGGAGCCGGATATCAATCTGCGCTATTCCTCCGCGGACGAGCTGTGCGAGGATCTGGAAGAGTTCAGAAAGAATCCCTCCGTGCGCTTTGCCTACAACTCCGCATCCGATACCGGCGGCGCCGCCCAGGAGACCCAGCCCATCCCCACCGACAGCGTCAACGCCGCGGTGCGCACCAAGACGGCGAAAAAGAGCAGCGGCAACAAGATAAGCCGTGACAGGACCACGAAAAAGGAGTACAACCGCAACAGGGACCGCTCCGGCAGGGCCAGCGTCCTGATCGGCGTGCTGTGCATATTCCTTTTCATCATTATGCTCTTCGGCTTCATGTGGAGATACTTCCTCAAGGATATGCTGGACCCCGACGAGGAGCGCATCAGCGTGCCCGTATTCGTGGGCCAGAGCATAGACAGGATCCATTCCAACTCCGAATATAAAAAATACTTCAACTTCAGCGTCGTCACCCAGACCAGCGACACGGTGGAAAAGGGCGTTGTCATGTTGCAGAACCCCTCCGCCGACAGACAGATGACCGTCACCGCCGGCGGCATCGACGTGACGCTGACCGTATCCAGCGGTGAGGCGGAGCCCACGCTCATGCCGAACATCACCAATATGGATTACCGGGAGGCCCAGCTGCTGCTGGAGAGCTATAAGCTCGACCTGGATATCCATCTGCAGGCCGAGCCCGATGAGAGCGTGACCCAGGGCTACGTCACCGACCAGGTGCCCGCCGAGGGAGAGGTGCTGTTCGAGGGCGCCACGGTGTATATAACGTACAGCACCGGCCCGGATATCGTGTACGTGGCGGTGCCTCTGGTGGTGGGACTGACGGAGTCCAGAGCCATATCCAAGCTCCAGAGCACCGAGCTGAGCTACCAGATCACCTACGTCTACGATACGGCCGACACCAAGGACAAGGTCCTTTTCCAGAGCTACGACGAGGGCGCGCTCATACCCATCCACACAAGGGTGGAGCTGCAGGTGTCCAAGGGCGCCGAGCCCGTGACGACATACACGCCGCCCGTGGTCGAGCAGCCGCCCGTCACCACTGAGCCCGACACCGGCACCACGGTCCCCGACGCCGGCACAACGCCTGACACGGGCGGAGACGCCGGCGCCACAGAACCTGTTGAAGGCGGCGGGGAGCCCAATGGCTGAGGGGATAATAACTAAGGCGCTCAGCGGCTTTTACTACGTGGATACCGGCTCCGGGACGGTGACGTGCCGCGCCCGGGGCCGTTTCCGGCACGCCAACATCCGCCCTCTGGTGGGGGACAGGGTGACGATAACCCTCACCTCCGACGGGGGTATGGTGGACGAGATACACCCGCGGAAAAACGAGTTTTCCCGTCCTCCCGTGGCCAATATAGACCAGATGGTGCTGGTGGTGTCCAGGGCCGTCCCGGTGGCGGACACCTTCCTGATGGACAGGATGATCGCCGTTGCGGAGCATTACGGCGCCGACACGGTGATATGCGTCAACAAGAACGATCTGGAAAGCGGCAGGGAACTGTATGACGTATACACCCACGCGGGATTCCGCGCCGTTCTGACCTCCGCACAGACGGGGGAGGGGATAGACGAGCTGCGTCAGCTCCTCAAGGGCAAGGTCAGCGCCTTCGCGGGCAACTCGGGCGTGGGGAAATCCAGCATACTCAACGCCATCGACCCGGCGCTGTCCATCTCCACGGGCCAGATCAGCCAGAAGCTGGGCAGAGGACGCCACACCACCCGTCACGTGGAGCTTTTCTCCGTAAACGGCGCCATGATAGCCGATACCCCGGGCTTTTCCATGTTCGATACCGACGATATGGGCTTCGCGCCGGAGGAGATACAGCACCTGTTCCGGGAGTTTGCCCCGTACCTGGGCAAGTGCGCCTACAACGACTGCGCCCACGTGGCCGAACGGGGCTGCGCAGTCCTTGACGCCCTGCGGGCGGGGGATATTGAGAGATCGCGCCATGAAAGCTACGTGGGGTTGTACCGTCAGGCGAAGGCCCACAACCAGTGGGAACTGAAAAAATAACAGAAAGCCGCCGTATCCGGCGGCTTTTGCCGTAAAAAGGGAGAACGATGCACTTTACAGACGCAAAAACCCTGCTCAACAACAATAAGGGCATGCGGGGCATGAACGTGTACCGGGGCTGTACTCACGGCTGCATATACTGCGACAGCCGCAGCGCGTGCTATCACATGGACCACGCCTTCGAGGACGTTGAGGTCAAACGCAACGCCCCGGAGCTGCTGGAGAAAGCGGTCAGATCCATGCGCCGCCGCTGCGTTATCGGCACCGGCGCCATGAGCGATCCGTACATGCACTGCGAGGAGGAACTACGGCTGACCCGCCGGTGCCTGGAGATCATCGAAAGATACGGCTTCGGCGCCGCCGTGCAGACGAAATCCGACAGGATCATGCGTGATATAGATCTGCTGCAGACCATAAACGACGGCGCGAAATGCACGGTGCAGATGACGCTGACCACATGGGACGACGACCTCTGCGCCATCGTGGAGCCGAACGTATGCAATACGAAAAGGCGCCTTGAGGTGCTGACCGCCATGGCGGAGCGGGGGATACCTACCGTCGTATGGCTGACGCCGCTGCTGCCCTTCATAAACGATACACCGGAGAACCTCACTGCCATCCTCACCGCCTGCGCCGACGCGGGGGTGAAGGGGATATTGACCTTCGGCATGGG
>JAEEGL015285739.1_pt1 | contig 10246 bp, 10 predicted proteins | sample 9134231 | NCBI WGS metagenome assembly JAEEGL01 (sample SAMN16246548, study PRJNA631951) | gut metagenome | biome: gut microbiome; feature: rumen; material: fiber-attached | host: Bos | place: Iran: Karaj | collected 2018-10 | reverse complement strand
GCAAGAGATTACTCCTATGCACCCATTCCCTCAGTTAACATCGCTCCCATCGTTCTCCCCCTCGGAGGAGATAGAAGGGTGCTCCCAAATGACCAATCCCCCAAACGACCAAACGACCAAACAATATGGAAGAAAAGAAAATTTGCCCCCATTGCGGCCATGAAGTGGCCTTTGACGACAAAACTTGTGAAGAGTGTCAATGGATGTTGCGCTGGAGCAAGGACGACCCCAGCGTGTATGAGGTGGACCATGTGCAGACCATCCTCTCACGACCGATACTGATGTGTTTCTTCCTGTTGGCCGCTGCAGGACAGTTCCTGCTATTTCTATCGACCGAAACGCTCGACAACGTGGTGAGCCAGCGCATGATGCTTTTCTTCGGCCACCTGCTGAAGACGGCGGGCGAGACGGCACTGCTCTTCACCCTGATGCGCGGACTGCGGTTTGAATACAAGCAGTTTGGCATCCTCATCCGTGTGACTATGGTGCTGCTCTTAGCCTATCATTTGGTGGGCGCCGCATACCCCTTCCTCGGTCATCCGCTGATTCCCGCTGCGCTCCGGCCCGCGATAGTCAGCATAGCGCCCTATCTGCTCATCGCAGCCGAAGTAGCATACATCATACTCGGATACCGCATCTTCGACAGTTTCAACGGCAAATTGTCATTCGCAGGACTGCTCATGGCTTTGGTCACAGCAGCTCATCTGGTGCTCAACCTGATACTCCACCGCTCCGGCCATGACATCATCAGCGACGCCGCCGTAGCCCTCGTCACCATCTTCTATTTCTTCTTCCTCAGCCGTCGCATGCTCGACCATGAGGCTTTCCTTGAATCATTCAACAAAGATGCCATCAAATAACGCCAACGGCTGGACAGAAAACATCATCATCGCCGACGCCGACCATCTTGACCGCGTGGTGTTCGACCTGACGGTTAATTTCGAGCGGATGCTGGGGCGACGAATACCCCGTGCAGATATGGCCCGCTGGGCGGAATGTATCGCGCTGGACGGCGGACTGCGCGAGGGCGACCATCACACGCACCTCATCCTCATACACGACCCGAAGAAGAAAGCTTTGGAGAACTTCGCACCGTCGGATTTTGAGAACGAGCTCAACGGGCAGGCGTTCAACGGGCCCTTGGGCGAATTTACCATCTCAGCCATACAGACCGAGGAGAGCGTCGGAGGCGACCGTCTGCTCTGCGACACCGTGGCACTCATCGCCTCTCAACCCGAGGTGAAGCGTATCATGATAGTTCCCGACGAGGAGCGCGACTACGATACCGTACGCCAACTGCTTAGCCAAGCCGATCCTGATAAGCACATTACCCTCTTTGCCATGCAACCCATGCCCGGCGGCAATTTCCGTCAGGAGATTCTCGGCTATTCGCTCATGTCAGCGCTTGGCATCAAAGCTGAGGAGTTGTGAGAAAAGGTTCCCCCACCAACTCCCCTGATGGGAAGAGAAGTGATTACTACACTATTTGTCATAAACACTTATGTTCTTATATCTTTATGTCTAAGAATGTAGTCATTATGTCCTTTTGTCTAAAAATCAGGTCATGATGTCCTTCTGTCAAAAAAAAATGACCTTTTGTCCTTTTGTCTAAAAAAAATGGATTAAATTTGCAAATCGAAATATCATCATCAAAAACACGAATATGGGAAAAGTATTAATGATCGGCGCCGGAGGCGTCGCCACTGTAGCAGCATTCAAAATTGCGCAGAATGCTGATGTTTTCACCGATTTCATGATAGCCAGCCGTCGCAAGGAGAAATGCGACGCCCTGGTGCGGGCCATCCATGCCAAGGGATATGACATGCCCATCAAGACGGCTCAGGTCGATGCCGACGATGTGGAGCAACTCAAAGCGCTCTTCAACGACTATAAACCCGAACTGGTCATCAACCTCGCCCTGCCCTATCAAGACCTCACCATCATGGAGGCTTGTCTGGCATGCGGATGCCACTATCTCGACACCGCTAACTACGAACCGAAAGACGAGGCCCACTTTGAATACTCATGGCAGTGGGCATACAAAGAGCGTTTCGAACAAGCCGGGCTGACAGCCATCCTCGGTTGCGGATTTGACCCGGGTGTGAGTGGCATCTACACCGCTTATGCCGCCAAACACCACTTCGACGAGATGCACACGCTCGACATCGTGGACTGCAATGCGGGCAACCACCACAAGGCATTCGCCACCAACTTCAACCCGGAAATCAACATCCGTGAGATTACCCAGAAAGGACTCTATTACAAAGATGGCGAGTGGATTGAGACCGAGCCTCTGGCTGTACACATGCCCCTCACCTACCCCAATATCGGTCCGCGTGAGAGTTACCTGATGCACCACGAGGAACTGGAGAGTCTGGTGAAGAACTACCCCACCATCCGTCAGGCACGTTTCTGGATGACCTTCGGACAACAATACCTCACCTACCTCGACGTGATACAAAACATCGGCATGAGCCGCATTGACGAGATAGAATACGAGGCTCCCTTGGCAGACGGCACAGGTACCGCTCGCGTGAAAATCGTGCCTCTGCAATTCCTCAAGGCTGTATTGCCCAATCCTCAAGACCTGGGCGAGAATTACGAGGGTGAGACTTCTATCGGTTGCCGCATCCGTGGCGTGAAAGACGGCAAGGAGCGCACCTACTACGTTTATAACAACTGTTCTCATCAGGCTGCTTACGAGGAGACTGGCATGCAGGGCGTGAGTTACACTACAGGTGTACCGGCGATGATAGGTGCCATGATGTTCTTCAAAGGCCTCTGGCGCAAGCCCGGTGTGTGGAACGTAGAGGAGTTCGACCCCGATCCATTCATGGAACAACTCAACAAGCAAGGGTTGCCGTGGGTTGAACAATTCGATGTGGACATCGAATTGTGAGGTGAGAGGTTAGAAGTAAGAGGTTAGAGATATGTCCAGAACACCCTATCCTTACCCTCTCAAGACCATTCATCACCTCCACAAACCCCTTGTTTTCACTTTTCACCTCCAAAGAATGAACGATTTCTATTATCGCAAATTAGATGTTTATCATCAATCTTTACAATTGGTAAAAAATATCTACAATATTTCATCTTTCTTTCCTGACCGGGAGAAACTTGCACTTACCAATCAAATACAAAGAGCTGCCATATCCATACCATCGAATATTGCAGAAGGAATGGGTCGTTTTTCACTGAAGGAAAGAATCCATTTCATAGAAATCGCCAACGGTTCACTTATGGAAGTGATGTGCCAGTTAGAAATTGCGAACCAAATAGGTTATATCAATTTTGAACAAATGCAAGAACAAGAGCGTCTTATTAGCGAAATAGCCAAGATGCTTATAGGACTAAGAAAAACTTTTGAAGAAAAAAACAACAGAACTATTAATAACAATTTGTAGTTGCCAGGTGTGGTCACGAGAGTATTCTCTAACCTCTAACCTCCAACCTCTAACCTCAAATTATTATGGCCAAAAAAGAAGAAGAAATACTGAATCAGCAGGAAGGGAAACTGAAAGCCCTGCAAGCAGCCATGTCGAAGATTGAGAAAGACTTCGGCAAAGGCTCTATCATGAAACTCGGCGACGAGAAAATCGAGAATGTAGAAGTAATACCCACGGGCAGCATCGCACTGAATGCGGCTCTCGGCGTGGGCGGTTATCCCAAAGGACGTATCATCGAGATTTACGGTCCGGAATCGTCAGGTAAGACCACACTTGCCATCCATGCCATCGCAGAAGCACAGAAAGCCGGCGGCATAGCAGCCTTTATCGACGCTGAGCATGCCTTCGACCGTTTCTATGCGGCCAGCCTCGGTGTGGATGTCGACAATCTGTGGATATCCCAACCCGACAACGGTGAGCAGGCGCTCGAGATAGCCGACCAACTCATCCGCTCATCGGCCATCGATATCATCGTCATTGACTCCGTGGCCGCCCTGACCCCGAAGAAAGAAATTGAGGGCGACATGGGCGACAACGTGGTAGGACTGCACGCCCGCCTGATGAGCCAGGCATTGCGCAAACTGACCGCCACCGTGTCGAAGACCAACACCTGCTGTATCTTCATCAACCAGTTGAGAGAGAAAATCGGTGTGATGTTCGGCAATCCTGAGACCACCACCGGTGGTAACGCGCTGAAGTTCTATGCCAGTGTACGACTCGACATCCGTCGCGTGACGACCCTGAAAGACGGCGACCAAGCCTACGGCAACCAGGTGCGCGTGAAGATTGTGAAAAACAAAGTGGCTCCTCCCTTCCGCAAGGCAGAGTTTGAGATAACCTTCGGCGAAGGCATCTCCAAAATCGGTGAGATTGTCGATCTAGGCGTGGAGCATGGCATCATCAAGAAAAGCGGCAGCTGGTTCTCATACGGCGACACCAAACTCGCTCAGGGCCGCGACGCCACCAAAGCGCTGCTCAAAGACAACCCCGAACTCTGCGAGGAACTCGAGGCCAAAATCATGGAAGCGCTTGCACAGTAAACGCCTCACAAGAGTTTGAGAAATAACGACTACGAATTTCACGGATTTCGTGAGATTCGTAGTTTTTTAGTTTTCTATTATATCGTTTCACTTATTTGAAAAAACCAAATTTGGCTTTTTACCCGTTTTTTCGTAACTTTGCCACATCATCAAAGGCGAGGATTATGAGACGATACATCTATTTATTGGCAACACTTGTGGTGACAATACATGCGGCGGGGCAACGGCAACTGCCCATGCGGTTGTGGTATGACCGTCCTGCAAGGTTTTTCGAGGAGTCACTGCCCATCGGCAACGGCAAGTTGGGCGCGCTGATTTACGGTGACGCCAACGACAATCTCATCTACCTGAACGACATCACGATGTGGACAGGTAGTCCGGTCAATCAGAATGAGGACGAGGGCGCGTCGGCATGGATTCCGAAGATACGCGAGGCACTGTTTCGCGAGGATTATGCCGCCGCCGATACGCTGCAACTGCATGTGCAGGGACATAACTCGCAATTCTACCAACCACTAGGCACGCTCCATATCATTGACACCGACGCGGGCGACGCCACGAGATATCGTCGCGAACTGGATCTCGACCATGCCATCTGCCGCGATGAGTACTGGAAAAACGGAGTACATTTCCACCGCGAATACTTCGCATCAAACCCCGACCATTGCATCGCCATACGCATCAGGGCGAGCCATCACGGAGCCATCAACTGCGACATACGACTGGGCGCTCAAGTGCCACACCGTGTGAAAGCCAGCAACGGATGCCAACTGACCATGACCGGGCATGCCATTGGCGACACCGACAACAGCATTCACTACTGCACACTGATGAAAGCCGACAACGAGGGAGGAACCACCTACACCTCTGACTCGACCATCCATGTGCATGGTGCTGACGTGGTGACCCTCTATATCGTGAATGAGACTTCATTTGCTGGTTTTGACAAACATCCCGTGACCGAGGGAGCGCCCTATATCGAGCGCGCCACCGACGCTCTTTGGCATCTGCAAAACCTTGATTATCAGCAACTCCGTTTGCGCCACTACCAAGACTACGAGAAACTCTTCTCACGTCTGAAGATGCACATCGAGGGAGCCGTGGTTGACAGTCTACGTTCCACCGACCGGCAGTTGCGTGACTACACCGCTCAAGGCGGTGGCAATCCCTATCTCGAGACTCTCTACATGCAATACGGGCGCTACCTGCTCATATCCTCGTCGCGAACCCCCGGAGTGCCCGCCAACCTGCAAGGACTGTGGACACCCCATCTCTACTCTCCATGGCGAGGCAACTATACCGTTAACATCAACTTAGAGGAGAACTACTGGCCCGCCGAGGTGGCCAACTTGCCGGAAATGGTGATGCCTCTCAACGGATTTATCGGTGCCTTAGCCGAGAACGGACACCACACCGCCCATAACTACTACGGCATCGACCAAGGGTGGTGCTCATCGCACAACTCAGACATATGGGCTATGACCAACCCCGTGGGCGAGAAGAACGAGAAACCCGAATGGGCCAACTGGAATATGGGCGGCGCATGGTTGGTCAACACTCTTTATGACCATTACCTCTTCTCTATGGACAAGGATTATCTGCGCGACACAGCCTATCCCCTGATGAAGGGGGCTGCAGAATTCTGTCTGGCATGGCTCGTGGAAGACCCCAATCACCCTGGCACGCTCATCACGGCGCCCAGCACCTCGCCCGAGAATGAATATATCACCGACAGCGGCTACCATGGCATGACCTGTTATGGTGGAGCAGCCGATCTGGCCATCATCCGCGAACTGTTGATTAACACACGCGACGCCGCCTCTGCCTTGGGCATCGACGATGAATTGCGGCGACAGATACAACTCACGCTCGACCGCCTGCGCCCCTACCAGATAGGCAGCCGTGGCAACCTGCAAGAATGGTATTACGACTGGCGCGACGCAGACGAGCATCACCGCCATCAGTCACACTTGATAGGGCTCTACCCCGGACGGCACATCACGCCCGCCAACCAGCCCGGGCTGGCTCAAGCCTGTGCTAAGACGCTGGAAATCAAGGGCGACGAGACGACAGGATGGAGCACGGGATGGCGCATCAACCTTTGGGCACGATTGCGCAATGCCCGTCAAGCATATCACATCTACCAGAAATTGTTGACCGCCGTGGCTCCCGAAGGCGACAGGACACCCAACTACCAACATGGCGGCGGCACCTACCCCAACCTGATGGATGCCCACCCGCCATTCCAGATTGACGGCAACTTCGGCGGTACGGCCGGTGTGTGCGAGATGCTCATCCAGAGCGACGGCACCCACCTCGACTTGCTGCCCGCCCTTCCCGAGGTCTGGCGCGACGGCGAAATCAGCGGTCTGCGCGCTCGTGGCGGTTACACCGTGGCGATGAAATGGCATGACGGACAACTGACCGAGGCCACCATCCGCGCCTCGCAACCCGGTTCACTCATCGTGCGGTGTCAAGGCAAGACACGCGCCATTAAGTTCAAACGGGCCGGGAAGAAGAAAATAAGTTTCCCCCGTACCATTCCACAAGGAGGGGAGAACACTAATTGAGCGTCACTATTAATCCCTTCGGAGGTTGCCCCTTCGGAGGGATTCTTATTGTTCATTTTTTCGTGAAATATTTGCATATATCAATTATGATTGGTAAATTTGCACAACTAAACGTAAAAAACGAACACTTTTATGAAAACAGAAAGAGAACGTCTCTTTGAAATCACCGTACCTCAGGCTAAAAGCATTGTCAACAACGGCAGTTTTATCGATAATGACCTGTTGATGTTTGACAAGTTCGAGGATGTGCCCATCCCCTCAGAGCCCTGCCGCATCCGCTGCCTTTTTGTCGCCCTCTGCATGGAAGGTACGGCGCAGTACAGCGTCGACACGAAAGAACGGATGGTGAAAAAAAACGACGTGATTGTCATCAATGACGGCCAGGTGGTGGGCAACTACATGCTGAGCCGCGATTGCCGTGGCATCGCCATCATGGCATCGAACAATTATTTCAGCGAAATCATCAAAGAGGTGCACGAGATTTCCTCGCTTTTCCTTTTCGCCAACACACATCCCGTCTTCACCCTGAAAGAGGAAAAGGTGAAAACATTCTTAGACTATTTCCATCTGATACGTGAGAAGACCGACGATGCCGACCATCACTTCCGCAAACAACTGGTGACGGCGCTACTGAAAGCCATGATTTACGACATCAGTAATGAGATCTACCATTTGCAACAAACTCGCGACCCGATCAAGACGCGCGCCGAGGCCATCTTCACGGAGTTTATCAACCTGGTGAAGATAAATTTCCGCAACGAGCGACGAGTGAGTTGGTATGGCGAACAGATGTGCATCACCCCGAAATACCTGTCGGAGACCATCAAGTCGGTAAGCAAACGCACGCCCAATGAGTGGATAGACAACTACGTGACGTTGGAGATACGTGTGCTGCTGAAGAACTCATCAATGAGTATCAAAGAAATAGCACAGGAATTGCATTTCCCCAACCAGTCGTTCCTCGGCAAGTATTTCAAGGAACACGTCGGCATGTCGCCCTCGAAATACAGGAAAACATTCTAAAGCCTCACCCCGGCCCCTCTCCAAAGGGCAAGGGACTTTATCTGCAGACGATAAACCAGTAGAATTAGCCAGACAAATCGATTATTGAACACTAACACATCAACCATTATGAAACGATTTATCTATATTGCCCTGATGATGCTTATACCGGTAAGCATCACGGCTCAAACCTACAAAAAAGGCACAAGGAAAAGAGCACGTGTCGTAAATGTGCAAAGTAACGCTAATAAAGTCAATCAGAATTCGAGAAGCATTGGAAATGCCGGCACCAAGGAAGAAAGTGATAAAGTATATGAATTTGTGGAAGAATTGGCATCCTTCCCCGGTGGTCCTGCCAGCTTGAACCAATGGCTAGCACAAAACATACGTTATCCTGCCATGGCGAGAAACAACAACATCCAAGGACGAGTTACTGTATCTATAATTATAGAAAAGGATGGCAGCATTTCTAACGCCGAAGTGGTTCGCGGCATTGATCCCAGCCTCGACAAAGAAGCGATACGTGTAGTCTATGCCATGCCTAAATGGAATCCCGGAAAACAAAACGGGAAAATTGTCAGGTCTAAATATACGTTACCTGTTAACTTCAAACTTACGAACTAACCACGTAAGTTATTTCGGAAAGGAATTAGAATAATCATCTAAAAACAGAATAAGAATTTCTGACTTAATTATTCTAATTTCTTTCCGGTTCTGTTTTCAAGAGTTCTTTTGCCGTAAGTGTCAATTCATTGTACCATTCTTCGCCAAAGCGGCGGATGAGAGGTTCTTTCAGGAATTGATAGACACGCAAGCCCATTTTTTTGCCCAACGCCACGGCATCACGACACACATCCCAGCGGTTATAGTTCAGTCCGACATAACCGGCAGAGAGTTGTTTCTCGCGTATAGGATAGAGTGCACAACTGATGGGTTTGCAATATGTAGTGCGCCCCGCACGATAGGCTTTTTCCAACGCACACAGACAGCAGCCGCCCTCATGGCAAGTGAATACACAATCCTTGCCGCCGACAATACTCGTGACCAAGTCACCTTCACGGTCGGTGTATGCCACGCCCTGACGGTCGATTACCGACTGCGCCGATGCAGAAAGGTCGGGCCAAACGGTCTCAAGCGCATTTTCTATCTCGGCTATCTCGTCGAGCGTGACAGGCGCACCGGCATCTCCCTCCACACAGCAGATGCCGTGGCAGGCGGAGAGGTCACAACAGAACATCTCAGTCAGGATGTCGGGCGACAGCAGCACATTTCCTACTTGAATGATGGGGAGCATGAATTCTGGTTTGAGATTTGAGATTTGAGGTTTGAGGTTTATGATTACCCCGTTCTCACGGTAGGCATCGGGGCTCCGTCCCTAAAGCCTCGAGGTATTCTCTTACCCCTCCTCTTTCCCGGGTGGTCTGGTTTGAGATTTGAGGTTTGAGGTTTATGATTACCCCGTTCTCACGGTAGGCACCGGGGCTCCGTCCCTAAAGCCTCGAGGTATTCTCTTACCCCTCCCCTTTCCCGGGTGGGTAAGACTCTACCACTCAATCGGGGTCATGCCGTGGTCGATGAGATAGCGGTTGGTTTGGGAGAACTGGTGATTGCCAAACCATCCGCCGCGATTGGCAGAGAGGGGTGAGGGGTGAACCGATTCAAGCACAAGGTTTTTCGTTTTGTCAATCATATAACTCTTGCCACGGGCATATCCACCCCAAAGGAGATAGACGAGATGCTCACGCTCGGCAGCAAGAGCGCGGATGGCGGCATCAGTAAATGTCTGCCATCCCAATCGCGCATGACTGTTGGCCAGATGAGCACGCACAGTAAGAGTGGCATTGAGCAGAAGCACACCTTGTTGTGCCCATCTCGTCAGGTTTCCCGTGGTAGGGATAGGAGCACCTACGTCGTCGTGTATCTCGCGGAAGATATTTTGCAGTGACGGCGGGAAAGGCACCCCGTCTTGCACGGAGAAACTCAATCCGTGAGCCTGTCCGGACTCATGATAAGGGTCTTGCCCGATGATAACCACCTTTACCTGATCGAAAGGACAGAGGTTGAACGCATTGAAAATCAGTGAACCGGGAGGATAGCAAGTGGTGCTGCGGTATTCCGACCTGACGGCCTCGGTAAGCCGAAGGAAATAGGGTTGCTCAAACTCTTTGAGCAACCGCTGTTTCCAACT